>Ga0209636_10006078_pt1 | contig 12335 bp, 12 predicted proteins | sample DeeMarSWOR152_54_FD_187464 | JGI IMG/M metagenome (GOLD analysis project Ga0209636, IMG submission 187464) | Marine sediment microbial communities from White Oak River estuary, North Carolina - WOR-1-52-54 (SPAdes) (version 2) | ecosystem: Environmental > Aquatic > Marine > Intertidal zone >...
CCATCGCCCGGGCGGTCGTGGCGGACCCGGCGATTCTGGTCCTCGACGAGGCGACGAGCAGCGTGGACACGAGGACGGAGGTGCAGATCCAGGAGGCCTTGCTAAGGCTGATGAAGGGGAGGACGAGCTTCGTGATAGCCCACAGGCTCAGTACAATCCGGAACGCTGACCTGGTGCTCGTCATCAACAACGGGGAGATCATCGAGAGGGGCACCCACAAGGAGCTGCTGGAGAAGAGGGGGTTCTATTACAACCTGTACATGAGCCAGTTCAAGGGCACAAACCTTTCGCGGGCCGAAGGGGCGCCGGCGCCCGTGTACGCCGAGGCGCGAGGCCGGGGGCCGACGGCCGTCGGGGGGCCGCCCCAAGACGAACAGCCGTGAAATATGAGGTTTTCCAGGGGCTACTCGGACAGGGAGATCGGGGGCCTCCTGGGGGGGAACTTCCTGAGGTGCTTCCGAAGAGTGGTGGGATGAGAGACCGCCCAAAACAAATTTGTTTATGTTTCTGTGGTCTCCGTGCCCTGTGTGCGGCGCGGCGATAGAGAAGATCAGGATGGGGTCGACGGCGTGTTTCATCTACTCTATCTACCAGCGGTCAGTTAGAAACATGAAGGAAGCATGCGACAAATGAGTAATAATCAGCAGTAACCCACCTTCTGTTTTATAATTTATGTTTTTTTCAAACAGTAATAATTTCATTTAGAACATCAACACCTTTTTTACAAAGAATTACTATCATAGAATTCATATTCTTTTGGCCTATGAGGATTGTTCGTAAGACCATGCGCCTTTATTCGATCCAGATAGTTTTGGTGCCTCGTTTTCTGCTTTCCACTTTCTTCTCTCGTCTTAGTGATTTTAAATATTTGTCCGCTGTAGCCCAACTAATATTAGTTCGAAGTGCTACTTCATGTGTACTAGCACCGGCGTACGCGATAAAGATATCATTTCAACCGTGTTCATAAAAAGAAAAAAAACCCTGAGAACGAAATATCGAAGGTAAAACATTCATGCAGTTTACTAATTCAATTTCGGGGTTAGATAAACCAAGTCTCGCCATTTTCTCCTGAAAATCATTGGCATTACGTGGCGGAATTCTATATGGAGGAGTATTTATGTGCTCAAAAGATATTTCATTTAATATCGATAAATGTTTTGAAATTTGTTTATATAGATCAAGTAATTCTGAATCATATTGATGATATAATACACCGTTTCTTTCAAATTCTTTATTTTTAACTTTAAGCGAAACTTTATTTTTCAATATTAGAGATAATTGAATGGGATTTGATAATTCTTGTTGCAATAGCCATAATTCATTTCTTCTTATACTAAAATGCATATTATAATCTTTAAAATATGAATGTTCGCCATCATAATCAAGTAGATAACGCATAACTTTTGCATATTCTTCTCCCACTACGCCAAAATATTTTTCCTCAAATACATCAACACTTGAAAAATTTTTATACAAATTCTCTGGATGTTCATAATTCGATAATAATTTAGATATAATCATCTCGAATGATGCATAATTTACTATCTCATAAATAGGTAGAATATAGTTTATTTCCATTTCAAAAGTAGAGTCATTATTAAAAGACAATCGATTTAAACTTTGTTGTTTCGCATAAATTTGTCTTAAAGGAGATAATGTACTAGTATTATCCCATTTCATTTCACCATAAATTTTAGAATTTTCTGCTGTAAATTCACGAATTTCATCAATAGTTAATGTATTTTCAAAACTAGATATTCTACCCCAATCCTGTAATTCATCAGCTATAATTAAGAGTGAAGAGATTTTTTCATTAGAAAAATCAATTTTAATATTAAATGAAGGATCATGAATCAAAATAGCTTTTAAAGCGTCAGTGTATTTTCCCCAAGATTCTGCTTTTATATATGATAAAAATTCTAGTGAACTTAAGACAGAATGATTTCTGTTAGCGAGTTCTTCACCAATTTTCACTAAAGTAAGTCCACATGAAAGGTCTATAATGGATAACAAACTACATAATAATACGGAATTATCAGAACAAATAAAATCAGGAAATGTAACCGAGTCATATATTTCTCGCATTCCTTTTATTATTGCATTATATATTTCGTAAACTTCAGATAAGGGATAAGAAAAATCGTGAAAAATTGCTGAAATATTAAGATGTTTCCTTTCAACCTCAGAAATATCGAAATCAGTAATTGACTCTGCTAAACATGATGCAAGCAAGAGAACACGAATAGAATGGTTTAAGTGATCTCGATAAAATTTTTTTACAATACCCCCTTTTGTTGTCGATAGGATATTTTCTAGATGCATTAGATTCTCTTCAATATTATCGGCCTTTGTAACTCCCCTCTCACTAATATCATCTCCTAAAAAATGCTTAATTAAATCACCTAATTTTTTTGCTGCTACTGCTCGCTTCTCTCCATCAGGTGTCTTAATCCATTCTAAGAGTATATTCCGTGCCTTATCATCCCATCTACCATTCATCAACAATGAATGATCAAAAATGTAAGTGCTAGGACGCGCTTCAAGTGAACCCATAATTGTCATAATATTTTTTATACTCAGATATAAATAAGTTAATTTAAAAAATATATGGTGTTTCTATGGGCTCGCATGTAAGAAGACCCCCGCCAGAAAGGGACAGAGGGGGGAGAGATGACGAAAGAGAAAACAAAGGTGAACGTAAACAGGATAAAAAAATAACTAGCAAAAAAGATAGAGTAATACAAAATACAATAAATAAATTATTTTATTCAGAAAAATTTGATTCTGCATCTGATTTATTAGTAAAAAAATCTTATTCAGAAATTTCTAATAAAGAACATTTAACATTCTTATTAACTACAATTGATGTAATTAATAGAATTAGAGTCGAAAGAGTTATAGATAAAGATGAATTTATTTCAACTTCTTTAGATAAAGCCAGTTCTTATACGGGATATAAATTTGATAAAGAAAATAAGGAAATAATATCTAACATAATCAAAAATGAAATAGTAAATATTAGGAGTGGTTCATAATATGTCGCTTCCATACGATTTATTGGAAGCGGCAAATACATCGTATTTATATGATAAAGCAATAAGATATGTAAAGGATATTCATTATGATGCTTATAATTATATCGATAAAAAGAAAATAAAATTCCGTTCATTAGATAGTAGGTCAAAAATAGATAACGAAATTCTAAAAAGTTGTGAATTCAATTCTAAATCACTTATTTCAGAATTAAAGTCTAAAAATTTATTATCCATGGAAGAACATGAAATGAGAAAAATATTAGAAAAAAGATTAGAAGATTATTTAAAAAAGATAAATAAGGAAATTGATGATATAATAAGTGAGCATTCTTGAAATCATCTACTTTATTGCGTTCCCATAATGTATTACCTCAAAATTTTTATAAATTTATAAAACCTGATTCAGAAAATTTAATCAATCTCTTCCCACAGCTCAACGATATTTATTATGATTTACTTGAGATGATAATGTGTATATATATTATTGATAAAGGATATAAATCAAAAGAAGAATTAATTTTTGAATCAAGAAATAAAAATTTTTGGAATGACGAAATATTATACCTATTAAATAAAATATATGAATTTTTAACTGTAGGAAAAGAAATAGAATTTAGAATTGTTGAAAAAAAGAATAAAATGAGTTATCAACAAACAAGGTTAAAAGATATTATCTTATTTAAGATACCAAAAGAATCAAAAGTTTGTCTCTTTTCTGGAGGTATGGATAGCAGTTGTGCACTTCTTAACCAAATAAAAGAAGGAAATTTTATCATTCCGATTCATACATTGACAAATAACCGAAATCTAGGGTTGTTACGAAATCTTCATCGATTTGAACCATTTAATAAAATGTTTTTTTATTTCGCAGATCTTAGAGATATATCAATTCAAAATATTGAAATCGATACAGGAAATATGAGAGGATTAGTATATTTAACAAATGCATTTGTATTATCTCATATATATGGAATTAACGAAATAATTTTCCCTGAAAATGGTCCAATGATGATTAATCCAATAACATCTATTTGGTTGAGTCCAACTAGAAATGCACATCCTTACTTCATAGAAAAGTTTATAGGCATATTAAAAAAGATTAATTCCGATATTAGAATAAATTATATATATAAGGATAATACTAAAGCAGAAATAATATCAAAAGAAAGAAAAAATGAATTATTACTTCATACTTATTCATGTTTTACAACTAGACAAAAAATACACTGCGGTTCTTGTTATGCTTGTTTAGTAAGAAAGTATTCATCTATAGCAGCAAAATATAGTGAACCTACAAAAACATATAAAGAAAATATACTTACACAAAATATAAGTTATGAAACTAGTAAAATCAAGGATTTTCATGAAACAATAATATTGTATTTATCTATAATAAACGATAACTATGATTTTAAATCTAATATAAATATAAGCCATATACCAAATAATTTTTTTGATAATTATAAAAAACTATTAAAAAATTTTTCATTAGATATGATATATGGAATAATGGAAGACTGTAATAAAGTAGATTACAGTATGTTAAACACACTTGGAAAATTTGCTTATGATGAAATTAAAGAACTTGATCCAAACATATTAAAATCTAGAACGGAAGAAATATTATCGACATAATTCTTAATTTCCCATTCCTCCTTTTCATCAAGATTAATCCAAGGTCCATATCCAATCGTTGTTAGATCGATAGGATCACAAATGGGAATTATTTTTGATAGAAACCATCCATAACTCCGCCATTGATAATCGCTAATAGCTTCCTTAATGTCAGATATTGGCTCTCCAAGAGGACTCTTAGCCAATTCAAATTCTATTTCATGAATTTTTTTATTGGTTGTACCAGTATAATATTTTGATAACTGTATATTGTCAAGAAACTGATCAGTTCTTAGATTTGCTAATGCAAGTATTTTTCCTCGAGGAAAATTTTTTGAAGCCACATTTAATTTTTCATCTGTAGTTTTTATTGGGGGCCCTCTTGATGATGCTAAGGCGATGAGGCCTCTAAATTTACTTGGTCCATTTCTGAATTCAATGCGTTTTATCCCATACGAAATTAGAGAAGCATAGGGCTGACGTATTAACAAGCATTTCATTTTTTTCCTTTCAATGTCATATCATTGTTCATATTATTAAAAATTATTGAGATATTTTAGGTATGCATAAGACAAATTTATTGGAACATTGCTTAAAATAATAAATGAAAAACACTAGGGATAAGAGTTGATCAAATTCACTCGCGTTGAGCATAAAATTTTATATAATAAGATTTGTTATTCAAAAATTTTGTATTCTCTTTTTTATGCGCGCGCGAATTAAAGTAAAATTTCCCAAATATCATTTTATTATAGCATTGAGTTAAGAAATATTTTCAGTCAAAAAGATAAAGAATTGGGATCTAATTGACTAATATAATTAAGGAAATTTTGTTTAAACTGTTTTGTACGGATATATCTTGTCATAATGTTATTCACATGCACTCGCATCATGAGATTTAAGATTATAGTTTTACTGACATGTTGAAAAATGTCTATAAAATCTAAATCTTTGATCTCTTCTTCATGGCCCCAATTTTTACAATGGGTTTGTAACGAAATTAAATAACTAGAATCTAAATCATTGATTCTTTCAATCTCAATATTGTGTGCAAATTCATTTCTTATCTCTCTAATTTTATGAGAGCATTTGAAAAATGATGAGTGACACAACTTAAAAGAACTTGCTAATTTTATTTTTAGGGAAAAGGTCATATCCCTTTCATCTTCGATTTTTAAAAAATCAGGAATAAGTGAAGATAAATAATCGTCAATTGCTTTTTCAACGAATAATGCAGCAACTATGACGAGAGCTCGATCATCATTTAAACTTCTGAGTTTATCTATCATAGAATTAATTTTTGAAAGATAGTTTTTTAAATGGTCTGATGTAAACGGTATGTCTTTAATAACATCGATTGGTGAATGCAATATTCATCTTTAAATGAAATATTTATCTATAATTTAGACATTTCTAAATTTAAAAATACTTTTAATTAATTTTTACAGTCACATATTATGCTAATTTAATTTTACTTACAACATTAGGATATAACGTTGAATTCCTAAGGCCTTTATCACAAAATGGACGTAAAATACACCCAGCACCTAGGAGAGGGAGGGCGAGGTCATACCGTCCGGACTCAATAATAGGGCCACCCACCGTAAACAACCCGGAAAACGCTTCTCCCTGATCCGATCTAGCACAAAAACGTGTATGTATTCACAGGTAATATAAATCTAAAATTTCATGTGTTATTCATCATGTAATCGCCTTCTCAGTAAAAGAAGCAATAGAACAAACCATTAGTGTGTGGATTGAGAATAATAAATTAAAAGAGAAAATAAATACCTGATTTTTCGATATTATTCAAGAACTTATAATAAATGACGACAAAATAAGGATAATTATTTCCATTTATTATGATAATCTTTTAATACAATGATATTGTATCTAAATATTAAGTTTTTTGGGTGTTTTAGAGTTGTATCAACTATCTGAGATAATTATTAATATAGTGAATAAAGGACTAAGAATTATATAGGATAACATCGGTCCGGTTTTCGTGTGTGAGGAAACTTATTAACTATTCAAAATATTTTATTATATCTAAAATTTTTATTTGTCCTATGCATGGGGATTTTATGCGGTTCCCATTGGTTAAAGGTCCTTTCGGTCACACCTCTGGCGATTCGAGGATCTAACCGGAGCCGCGGCCCGAGGTTTTAATAGCAAACAAACCTTAAGATATAGTGTGGTCCTTTCAAGCCACAACCGTTTCGACGGTTCCAAAAATACGGGCCGAGCGCTTTTTCTCCTGTGCGCAATGAGGCCCAAACGCTTCGATCTTTTCGAACAATCTCGAACCATTCAAAAAAAATTTAACTTTCAAACCCGGTTGACAAATGCGACCGCTGATAGATATTTGTACAGATCAATTGAAATCGTTACTATTCATAAAAAATTTTATCGTGATATTAATTTCTATTCAGATAAAAGATTCAATTTAGATACGCACGCGCAAAATTTTGAAGATATTGAACGAGGTAATCATTTTTGTATCCTGCGAGTGTGCATAGGAGTTAAATTTTATCCCCAAACCCCAACCCAAACCTTTAATATAAAAAAAATTTAATATTAAACATGAGTCAAAGAATTAATATTAATGATTTAACATTTAAAACTCTTGAAGTTAAAATCGATGTAACTCAATTATATAAAGAGATTGATGATTTCATAGTACGAAGTAAATCTATGAATTGTCTTGAAATAGTTACTGAAATATTATCTATGTTAAAAGTACCAACACAAAAATATTTAAATGATTATGTAAAAAGTTTTGAGGATTTAGTTTCTCGAAAACTTTTTATAAAAATTATTGTTGATGATAAAAATAATCCAATTTTAAGGGTATTACCTGAAAACAGAGATAGTTTCGATAAAATGTATCACACATTTCAGCATATTAAAATCCAATCAATATTAATAAATGATATATTTAATAAATTAAACGAGAATAAAATTGATATTTATTCATGTATTATTAAAACCCTGAATGAAATTCCATTTTTTTCAAAACATATTCCTTTTATAGAAACTTCAATAATGGAACATATACAAAATCATTTGGTTGCCTCAATAACGATATTAGGTTTAAGAATAGAAGATATAATTAGAGATTTATTAAAAAGTCAAAAAGTAGATACATTAAAAACATTTCCAGAAGGCACCGTTGAAGAAAAATCATTAGGAGCTTTATTTTATAACGAACCAAGAACAAAAGTTATTTTAGGTGATGACCTTTACAATTACCTTCTTGTATTGTTAATCAGAAAAGAAGGTGAAAACATAAGGAATAGGTTAGCTCATTCTTTGATGTCATATGAAGAATATAGAAAAGAGCTTTCATCATTATTAATTTTTGTGATATTACTACTTATAGATAAAGTTATGGAAATAATATATATTTAATATGTTAAATTTTATATTTTTACTACTCTTGGAGTCCAATGTTTTATTTCATCCCTGAGAAATTTACCCAATAATAATGATTCTTCATTTATGAGGGTTTCAATAGACTATACGTTTCCAAATCAAGGGATTAAGCGAAGAATAGATCTACGTAGATAACCTTCAATATCTGGGTTAAGAGTGTAAATTTTTTCAAATTTAAAATCTCGCCCATGTACAACAGCATTTCTAAGACTAAAAGCTAACTCGATATTTTTTTTAATCATATCTCTTTCATCAGGATTTTTTCCTAATAATTCTGAACAACGTGATCCAATCGCCTGTCCCATAGGACCGTTTACCCACTTGCCTTGAAAAAACAATGCTTCAAAGGCAATACAGAGATCTATAAGTTTGTCCTCATCAAACCTATCCAAATAGGATCTTCTAAACCTAGTACAAGCTATCCGAAAGGAAGAGTCTTTATCAAAGTCTACTTCTTGTACCTTTTCTTGAACAGCAATTAAATTTTCAAGTTCATCAAGACCAAACTCGTATCCTGGCAAGAACCCTGGTTCAGGAGGAAAGATTATTCTTCTTATCATCCCGCCCTCGATTAAATAAACGCAATCTAAAAAAATACCACCAGCTTTTAACAATCGAAAAGCAAGTAAGGCTCTAGTAAGAGGATTAAATTCTTTTTCGAACAATTCCTTCATGCTGGCATTTTTTAACTCAAGAACTGTATTTTTTTCCTGTTCACGCCTTAACTTCAACTTAAAAGTAGGAGAAATTGAAGTAAAAGTCTCGCTATCTTTTTCAGTGAAAATTCTCAATCGAAGTTTTTCAGGGATTATTTCAAAACCTGTCTCTAGTTTTTCCCATAGATCTGGGCTGGTCTTCCAATATATTCCAGATAAGACACCCAAACAAAGTTCTCTATCTTTATTTGTCGCTTCTTCGATTGAAGTCAATCCTCTCACCAGATTGATTTACTATCATCTAACAATTCGTTTCCAAATATAAGGACTATCTGCGCGCAAACCCGATTGATGGTGTGATCCGAAAGTGTGGGAATACCTAAAAAAGAACTATAGACTTGAGCCGGGGGGAATCATCGACGACGATGAGAACAAGCCGCCGATTATATTTATTGAGAGTGCATACTAAGAAAAAAATCTAGAAAGCACCATTATAACTAAGTTTATTCTGAATAGTAAATAAAGGCCCGTTGGAATTATAAATAATAAAAGATATCTACTCTTAAAATCGTTAAAATAACTCAGCCTTATACCGAAAAACGTAACATTTTTTACCCTATTATAACAACTTCTTTCAAATCTCGCAAATAAATTATCTTTATATATGCTATTCTCATCGTATTCAATTTTTCTATCTGGTTTAATAACAGTAATAGTCCATGTCATAGCAGACCAAAAACGTGACCTACCCAAAAAATAGAAAAACGGGAAAAGAATAATAATAATTAATTGCCAAATATCAATTTTTAAATATTCTGGAAGATAACCCAATTTATCAGATAAAATTATGCCAAAAACAAAACAACTAAAGAATATATGTTTTTAATTTGGGAATTATTTTTATCATTATAATACTTTAGCAATAATGACCTGATTTCGTCTTCTTCCATAGTTGTTCTCGTTAATGAAAGTAACCCTTAAAACATATAGTTTTTGTGCACATCGCACCGAAAAGCTCAGCGTGAATAGCGTGCGGGTGCGCCGCTTTTATGCGGTTACGGCGCATGCGATTAGGTGCTACTTTTATCTATTACAGAAAGATAGGATCAAATATGCTAGCTGGTATCGGACGACGTACACCCATTACACGTCGAGTAATGTTCTTCATCGATGGCGGATATTTAAGAGAAAGTCTCAAACAAATAACTGGTGATGAAAATTTTGCATTGTACAACTTCCCGGAGTATTTTACTCGTCAATTTTTTCCTAGTATTTATAATCCAGAATTAATAAGAACTTATTATTATGATGCAATTTATGATGTTGATAATCCTCTGTATAAAGAAAGAAAGGACTATTTTGATGCTCTAAATAGTTATGAAAATGTCGAAGTAAAACTTGGCAGCCTTGTAAAGACAACAGATGGCTACAGACAAAAGGGCGTTGATATTTTAATGGCTAACGACGTGCTTACAAAAGCTTATCAAGATCATTATGATTGTGCTATTCTATTTTGTGGTGATAGAGATATTCTCCCTTTAGTTCAAGTCGTAAAAGATGCAGCCGGGAAAAAGGTATATGGTATAGTATTTGATGGTCATTATTCTAAAGAACTAAGAAATGAATTTGACAAATGCATAGTTATAACAGATAAAAACCTTCAATACCTTCGATAATTTTAAAGTTAGAAGATAGATTTATTATTAAATTTAAACTAAAATATTTGGCAATAAATCCTTGACACCTCGCACGAATTTAACTTACTCGCATACGCCCTGATAACGATGCTCGTGTTTCTCGGGTTCGTGGGGATTTACTTCGCTATCCGATTATGGCGGGAGCCGATGGAATAATTAGAATCTGAATTAAAATGCATGAACTTTATAGTAAAACTAATATTCTATTTTTCATATTTCTTTTGGGATAGACGCATGAGTAAGGATATTGGAGATGAACTTATTAGAAAAGTAGAGTTATTATCTGAAAAAGTAGAGTTATTATCTGAAAAACTTGATGTATTGAGCAAGTTAATGGCGTTCGTTTTTGGCCTTCCAGAAAATTCTGCTGAAAGAATTGAATTTAAGAAAAAGACAAAAACCAAACAAATTAGAGAATTATCAAAATATAATTTTCCTAGAGATATCATCGCTATAATGGTAAATACAACTCCTTTAACAGTTAGTGCAAGATTAAGTGAAATGAAGAAAAAGAAGAAAAGTAAAATAAATAAAGAAGAAGCAACAAATGGTCATTGAAACCTCAGATGTAAGATCAAGTGCAAACGAACAAATTGCACATGCTGCTAAAGTAATAGGAAGATCACACGTCAGAAGAGAAGTTTTCAAAGAAATACACAGAGGAAAAAAGAGAGTTAAAACAATAGATGAAATAGAAGAAAAAATAAAATTAGATAGAATAAGAATATTACAAGAAGCTAATTATTTACATAATCAAAGAATTATAAATAAAATTAATATAAATGGAAAATTAGCTTATGAACGAGATGATTTTTATTTTCAAAATAAAAGAAAAATTTTAAAACTTGCAGAAAATAAAGATGCACTAGAAAAATTTCCAACAAAAAGGAATCCACAATTGCCAAAAATTACTATTAAATTACCCGTAATCCAAAAATCAATAAACATTCAAAGAATAACTGTAGATGATATAGATTCTTTCAAAGGGGTTAATAAAATTGAACTTGCACCTAAAACAAAATATATCCCAATAAAAGAAAAAGATTTTAAAACTGGACTTCAAAAAATAATTGGGGAAGAGGGAGTTTTTAATGATTGGGGCGGAGAAAACGATGATTTATATTCAACAAGATTGATTATTAATGGGAAAAGATTAAATGCATCATTTGGATTTAAAGGAAGAGGAACCAAAGGAAAACTTACACCTAAAAAGATGGGTACACAAGGCGATCAAATTCAGAGATTATTTCGAACAACTGCTGATGTGTTTATAATTCAATATTGGCATCAAATCGGAGAAAGTATATTAGAACAGATGGAAAGTTTCGCAATAGCAAAATCCGTTCTCAATAATAAAGAAATATATTATGGCATAATAGACGGGCAAGATACAATTAGGTTATTATTAGCCTACCCAGAATTTTATTAAATTTTATTTAATATAGTTCCCATTAAGCATGCATACGTGCTCCTGAGCAACGAATTCAGGAACAAACCACAGGGATCACGATCTCCTACTGCATAGGCGCGGCTTCTCCTCGATCTCCCTCGCCAGCATCCCCAGCCTCCCCGGGAGCCCCGCCTTCCCCTCCCACCCGTCCAGGGCCTACAGCCCCCGGGCCACATCCACCATCAGCCCCACGTTCGCCGCGATCCTGCCCAGGCTCCTCCTCACCCTCACGAAAAGCATCCGGGTCCCGTTGTCCTCCACACTCGACTCTAGCCGCACCCTCAGTCTCTCGTAGACGATCCGTACGTTTTCAGGCCCCTCGATATCGATACGATCCCTGACGGTCAGCATATCGGGAGAGTTCTTCCACTCCGCATCCACCTCTAGGCTGGGAGAACCTGCCCCCTTCATCTATTCCTCAAGATGACGGAGTACGGCTCCCCCAGAT
>Ga0209636_10006079_pt1 | contig 12334 bp, 7 predicted proteins | sample DeeMarSWOR152_54_FD_187464 | JGI IMG/M metagenome (GOLD analysis project Ga0209636, IMG submission 187464) | Marine sediment microbial communities from White Oak River estuary, North Carolina - WOR-1-52-54 (SPAdes) (version 2) | ecosystem: Environmental > Aquatic > Marine > Intertidal zone >...
CGGAGTGGTGAAAGCCTATACCACCAGGGTAGGAGACGGACCCTTTCCCACGGAACTGAAGGACAAAACCGGCCAGCTTTTGAGGCAGTCGGGCAACGAATTTGGAGCCACCACTGGAAGACCCAGGCGCTGCGGCTGGCTCGATTTTGTGATGCTGAAATATGCTGTCAGGATAAACGGGCTGAGCAAGCTGGCCATCACCAAATTGGATGTACTGGACAACGTTGATACTATCAAGGTCTGCACAAGGTATCAATATAACGATCAGGAAATCTACGAGTTTCCGAGCGATTTGGATGTTCTGTCCAACCTGAAACCGGTCTATCAGGAGCTGCCTAGCTGGAAGAAGAATACTAATGGTTTAACCAATTATAAGGATTTGCCCGACAACGCCAAGAGATATTTAGATTTCATAGAGGAAAATCTTTTCGTCCCCATTTATCTGGTCTCGACCGGCTCAAAAAGGGACCAGACTATTTTCGTTTAGATTGGTGATAGGTGGGATGAATTCCCACCTCTATGCACTAATAATCTATTTTATGAAAATAGGGCAGGCAATTCATCCCTGCCTAATCTAAAATAGCCGTGATATAAAATGAATCAGAACTTTTTTGCACTCGGGTTCAGGGCCGGTTTAGAAAACGTAGCTGACCAAAAATATGATATCAACTATGTTTTCTCAGTGGATATCCAAATCGACGGTACGGAAAGTCCGCACCCGATCATGAGACAGACTCGATTTATTTCAAGAGCAGCATCTTTCTGGTCTCTTGAGACTGACCAACCTTGAGGCGATAGAGATATATTCCGCTGGCCACATCCTTCCCCTTATCATCCTTTCCATCCCAGATAGCCGTGTAGTTGCCGGGGAGCCTCTCTTCGTCCAACAATGTTTTGACCTTTTGCCCCAGAATGTTGTATACCGTTACCGTGGTGCGACTGGGCCTGTTTACCGCCGACTGCGAACCGTTAACCTTGAAGGATATCGCAGTTGACGAGTTGAACGGATTAGGATAGTTCTGAGAAAGAACAAATGCACTAGATGCTGCTGTTATATCATCGTCTTCGTCCACTCCGGTTACGGACTCTCCCAAATCTGTCATGGCAGCCTGGATCAAGGCTTTGGCATCATCCGCTTCAAGATAGAAGATGGGGAAACCGACGAAGATCAGGTTATATTCTGGACCCAGATACCTGAGCCCGCAGATCTTATCCTCGAAGGCGGTATCGTCTTCAAAGGAGTCGAACAGATATATTGGCTCAGCTTCGCCGTAGGGGTTCATCTTGACTATGTTATTGAGCTTCCCTTCCCAGTCAGACCTTAACTTGGCGCTATCCAGTTTCACGTCCGGATAATCAGAGGACTGCGAGGCCTTGGCACCAACGAAGTCGTATTCTGTGTTCCAATGAGCCCAATCGATCTGCAGGTAATCATAGGCAAAGTTCCCTTCCAAGAAGTTTGTAGGCAGGTCTCCGAATCTCTCCAAACCACCCCAGCTGCACCACATGAGATTGCCCCCGAATTCCAGGTAGTCTGAGATCATCTCAAGGTTTTCGTGGTCCCCGAACGAATGATGAGAGATATCATCATCCAGCCAGACAACAGTAGAATAGGGTCCGATGTTAGCCAGAGCCAGCTTGGCACCCACGTAGGGATACTCATAGGTGTGGAAGTTGTAACCTTCGAAAATCTGAGCATAAAAGGCGTCCTGCTGTGCGTCGCTGGGGTTGCCCACGGTCCCGTTGCCGTTCTTGGTCTCATCTATGACCAAGATGCCCTGATCCAAGGTGACGGCTGAGGATGAATCGATTTCCGACCTTTCACTTTCCAGCCCGCCGGTATCGATTGCTGTCACATAGTAGAAGTACCACTGTCCGCTTTCAACCGCTGTATCCGTATAAGACGTGGTTTCCGCTAGGGTAGCCAGAAGCTCGAAATCGCCGTCCGCGGCTGTGGATTTGAAGACATCATAATGATCTAAATCTATCTCCTTATTGGGAAGCCAGGTCAACACGATCTCCCTCAGGCCTGGCTGGGCCGTAAGCCCCTCCGGTGCTTTTGGAATCAGCGTTGGAGCAGCGGCGATCTGAGTTCTGACCAGACTCTCATAGCCCTGGTCGTTGTAGGCCGTGACCGTGACGTAGTAAGTCGAATCGGTAGTCAGATGACGGAGGGTATCGCTGGTATGGATGGACGGAACCGAGCGCACACTGTCGTACAAGCCGCTTTGTGTGCCCCAGTACAGGAGGTAGTTGGTTATGTCGTTCTCAGGATTGGCCAGCCAGTTGATATAGAGGTTTTCTCCGTCGCCTCCATCCACGTAGTCCAATCCCTTAACCATACCAGGATGATTTGCCACGGTAACGAGAGTAGCTAAGCCGGCCCGAACGACCTTCTCCATATAATCAAAATTAATGTAAGCGATCGAATCGGAAGGGGAATGATAGTGTGAACTAAAAACGTACTCATGGGCAAAAAAGGCATTAAAGCCCAGCTGGTAGAAGGGCCAGTGGTCACTCCCGGAGGAAAGCCCACTATAAACCACATACAGAGGGGGGGTAGTGTACAGCGAGGCCATCTGGCCGAATAACTCAGAGTAGGGCAGGGTTGCGGCATCATGGAAAAGTCTCAAATTCGATTGGTTCATCAGCTCCCCGATCATGTCGTAGTTCATCATTAACACGATATTTTCCTCCTCCGCAGCGGCCCGGTAAGCATAATTCGAGCTTCCCCAGAGGCCCAACTCCTCACCAGCGAAGGCAACAAATACCACCGTACAGGGCAGACGATTCTGGGCGACAATCCGTGCTTGCTCCAGAGCCGTAACGGCTCCGGTGGCGTTATCATCTGCACCCGGAGCTTGGGTATAGGCTAAATACATCGGGCTCCACACAATCGAATCGTAATGTCCCCCTACCACGATGACCTTGTCCGGGTTAGTCGTGCCTATCACTTTGGCTACCACATTATATTGAGTGGTCCAGGCATTTTCAAAGTAAGGATCCCAGAGAGCAAACTCCTCGAAATAGACGCTGTCGCACCCGAACTCCACGAACTTGTCATATATCCATTCCCGGGCAGGGACTATGGAATCTGACCAGGTAAACCTGCTCATAAAATCCTGCAGCCTTTTCACGTAAGCCCACAAGCTGTCCTGGGAAACCAGATCAACCAGGGAATCAAGATCATCTGAGTATTCGAAAACCTGTTTGTTCAATTGAATAGGAGGGGAGTGTTTTAACGGAATGGGTTTGCGAGGGATAAGAGTCACCGTAAAGCCCGTCCTTTGTAACTCCAGAGCTTGCTTCCCGTCAATTTTCAATAAATTGAATCCCTCCTCATGTACTATGGTCTTCCCATATCTGGGTATGGGCTCCTTTTTAGCCGGATCAAGGGAGGATACTATATAATAGTTTTCAGACCAGGGGTCTGCATCCACCACCTCATACTCCAACCCATAAGCCCTGAGTTGTCTGAGTTTCTCAGAATCGATCTCAGCTAAGAATAAATCACCGAATTTCTGATAAGCCGTGACTTGCAGAGATTTCGCCTTTTCATAATCCCCTTGGGTTTCCAGCTTCAACTTAATCAGTACCGGCCTGGTCCCAGCTAAACTGCTGCTGAATCCCGCGATGATAAAGGCCAAAAGAAAACAGAGCCAAGTCTTTCTGAAAAACATGCTTTACTCCTCCGGGTCTAAAAGATCAAAATGCAAATTAACTTGAATATAATCATACTCAACAAAATAACTACGTGCTCAGGAGAAGTCGAGTTGCGTAAGATTCCGCCGGCACAGGAATTGCGTCCAGGATCCTCCGAGGATCAAGGATATACCTTGCCCGGACGGTCTTTATGCCAAAACATCTGTTTTCAAAAGACAACACGAATTCAAGATGCGTTGAGCAAGAATAGATTTTTTGAAAATGAAGCACGGAAGTACATCCCTGTTTCATCCTATTTTCAGCAATCTCAGAAACTGCAAGGGGCAGGCCCAGCCCGGAACAGGTAATTGATGAGATAGACCACATCTACTAGCTCTATTTTTAGGTCGCAGTTCACGTCTCCGGCCAAGAGAGGCACGGGCGCTATTCCATTTTTGAAGATGTAATTCACCAGGAAAACCACGTCAGGGATATTCGCCAGATCATTGCCATCCGCATCCCCGGGAAGGTACGCAGGGCCTATCCTCACGTCATCGATATAGGCCCCCTCCTTTACACTCTCGAAGTCGCTCACAAATCTGAATCTTACCCGGCTCGTACGTCCGGTTGGATAAGAGGAGAGGTCGTAGGTTTCCTTGTGCCAGTCATCCCCCATCAAAAGAGAGTCTAAAACTCCCCCCGACCCAATGAAATCCAGGGTCTCCCAGCCGGAGCCCGGGTTTATCTCCACGTAGAAACCGCTGAGCCCGTATACAGCAACATCAAACCATCTCCAGAAGCTCAAGACCGATTGAGGAGCGAGTATGAAATAGGGCGAGGTCAGGTAGGAGTTCATATTGGTTGAATAACGATGGTTGTATTCGTTGCCGCAATACCAGCTACTGTCGCCTGAATGATGTCTATAACCAGAGAGATGCCAGAGATCGTTTGTTCCACCGTGAGTCCATCCCAAAGGTCCTGCCTCCATATTGTCCACAAAGCCGGTCGATCCTATATTCAGAATGAAATTCTCCTCAAACTGGTAGCCGTCCGAAGTGCTCAGATCCAGCGTCATAATCGGAAAACGATTCGTAGGACAACCCGACGATATCTGAAGAATGAATGTTCCCATCCCGCTCTGATCGGGAAGTATCTGCCCGAATCCTTCTGTGCTGTCCAGCATCGATATATAGGCATCGCCTGTGCTGATCTCTGCCAATACTGCGTCGGCCCGGCTCGTGCCCGAGTTCTCCAGCGTCACCTTAAGTTCAAAGGTCTCTCCAGGTTCAGGTATGCCGTTTTTGTTTCCTGCGTTGTCCCATACCTGATATTTATTGAACGCAAGGACCGGAGTGGCTACGGGAATGGCTATTGCATCTGACCAGGAGTTGTCATTATCATCCTCCACCCACAGGGTAAAGTACATCACGTCGCCGTCCACACAATCGGGTGAAACAGAAAACACATATTCGCCACTCGAAGCAGTATCACCAGAAGGGATTGTTCCGAAGAGTTGAAAACTATCGATCACAGTGGCCAGTGAATCCTGCGACCTGAGGTAACCGCTGACGTTGTATGCCGTCTCGGGCCCGCAGTTTTTCAGGCAAGGCGTTAGTTGAACGTTCTCTCCAGGATTTGCCAGTCCATCGCCATTTCCCGAGCCGTCATTCATCACGCTACCGATACACGAGAGAAAAGGACCTCCAGCTGAGACCAAGGCTGTACCCTCGTAGGGCAAGTAGTTGTGGGAAGTCACAGTGACATCCAGCTGACCCTCGGTTACAGGTGCGATATCAAAACTTATTTGACCCGTGAAGTCGGTCAGGCCCCGCTGGTAGATTTCCGTACCCTTCATCACGCAAACCAGGGCTCCTTCCAGAGGCAGGGAATTGTCAGTAACGGTCACACTCAATCTGTGCGGTTCCAGCGGCAGAGTCTGTGGATGCTGAACAATCAAGCTTCCGGGTGTGTCCGTCCACACAGGCATTTCGGGATCGCCCAGAAGATTCACCTCATACTGGTGAATCCTGTAGACGTTTTCCTGTCTGGACCTGGAAACAAACGTTGCCTTGGCATCTGCCAGAGCCGCGCCCAGGTTATAAACCTCGTCGATAAAGAGCGCTCTGTAGAATTCGTGATCGTAGATATTGGAGTATCCGAACTGGGGGTTCCCGGGCGAGCCCCAGCCGTAACGGGAGTTTCCTATGAAGGCCACACCCCCGCCGTCAGGATTATTTACAAAATGCTCGGCAATGCAATCATAATCAAATGCGGCCGGCCAGCAGCCGATGGAATAGAGAATCGAATATCGGGGAGCATTAACCAGGGTGTCCATATCCGAACTGTGCAGATAACCTGTTCCCACCCCCATTACGTCGATCCAGCAGTGCCCGTCGTGGTTGATGATATTCTGACCCTCATTCATCGCCACTATGACCGTGGAGTCGCTTTCGTTTCCCAGCGAGTAATAGAGCTTGGTAATAGGATCGAAGCGAGGAGGAACATATAAATCGTCCATGTAATTCTTGTTCACTCCCTGATCGGTATATGGATCCCACCAGAGGATTTCGGCGGCAAAAAGCATCTTGAGCTGATAATCCAGGGGAGGATTTTTCTCATAGGTGACTACCTTGTTCACGAAGTTGGATGCCTCTCCGGCATAGCTCACCGAGGCTCTTCCCACAAACACGTCGGGATATAAATCCACGCTGTCCTCAATCTCGCCGAAGACGCCATCTCCGTCAAGGTCCCAGTCCCCATCTAAATCCGCATAATAGAGATCGCAGGGTATGCTATCCTCCATCTCGTGCATCCATGCCCCACAGGTCATGGCATAAGCCCGTCTGGCCGGAATCCTGAAGGTATCGGTACCCAGAAGGACCCAGATGGTACCCCAGTTCTGATAGGCATCGATGATGAAATTTCTCAACCTCTCGGCAGCGTCAGTTCCCGAGTAATTTTCGTGTATCCATGAAGTCGAGACGACGGTGGCCGGAATCCCCTTTTTCGTTTTCCAATCAGCCAGAGGCTGAAACTGGGATAGGTACAGGTCAGTCGTAATGATCACATATTCGAAGTCTCCAGGCGGCAAGAGGCTTGTTCGCATCGCTCCAGATTCAAAAGCTTCTTCCTTGGGGTCAAGCACTTCTTTGTCCAAAAGCTTATCGAACACCCTGCGGCTTGCCTCAGATCTTCTCTCAAAGGGTATGGACCTTGATTCCTCCAGCGTATAGTGAAGAGTCAGGTCAATTCTCTTGTACAGAAAGAGCTTTTTCTCCTGCGGTACGTATTCCAGAGGATATACCACAACATCTGCTATTTGATGACCGCTCATGTATCCGGAGCCAGTGAGATCAGCTATTTTGCCGGGGTAGGGCTGGTAGGAAGAATATATCCCTACATCGGGTGAGGTGAAGGGAATTACCTCATCCTTGCCTCTCCCTGCAGAGAGTATCCGGGGCTTTTGCAGGGGATAAATATTGTAGGTCCCTTCGATCTCTTGTCTCTCAAATGAGTTAACGTCGATCACCTCGACTCTAGAATTAGCCGGAAGCGAGAAGGAGATCGATTTAACCGGAAGCTGGGGAGCACCCACCTGATCCGTTATGCCAGCTCCACGAAGATAGACCTGATCGAACCCGCCCGATTTAGAGAACAGGAATTCATCCAGCGAGAATTCAATTCTCTCTGTGATTTCGCCGCACAAAGCTGGCTTGAAGCCCAGAAAAAGGATAACCAAGAGGAGAAGGACTATTCTTTTTAACATCTAAGTTCCTCCTGCTAAAGTTGGTAAGTGACTTTCCTTCTTGCACCCCGATAAGCCGGACAACGCCCCTTCCTATTTAACTTAACCAGTTTTTTCGGTTTGTCAAGCATTTTCGTCAGTGTCTATTTTGACCAGTTCATCTTAGGTGTACGAATTCTTAAGGGTAGGGTTTCGGCCCATCTCTGAAAACGAAATTCACCAGATAAACCGCATCCCCTACGTTTGCGCTGCCCTCACAGTTCACATCCCCCGGTGCTGGAAGCGGAGCAGGCGGAGCATGTTCTCTGCCCTACTGCATTTTCCAATTGACAAAGAGCAATATTTCGTTATTTTGTCCAGTTGTGTAAGTCCAGCAGTATTAATTAAATAGAGCAAAACTGATGATCACATTCAGATTCAATCCGGTAGTTGCGGTGGTCTTTTTTGGAGTAATTCTCCTGAGTCTGCCTCTTTCTGGCGCTTTCTCGTCGGAAGCCGGCTCATCCAAAATCGAACTGAAATCCTGGGCAGATAAGCTGCAGATCGGATCGGATGAGGAATTGATCTTCACAGTTCAGGCGGTATGGGAAGGAGAACTGGACAGGTTTGAAATCGAACCGATCAGACCGCCTGAGTGTAAGCTCTTTGAGACATCGGGCAGCTCCTCGGTTAACGAGACAAAGATCATTGAGGGACAAAGCAAGACCTTCAAAACGTTCAACTTTGTCCTGAAACCGATCGAACAGGGTCAGGGGGAAGTGGGAAGCGTGGAATTCAGGTATCTGGATTCTGTGACTCAGGATACGTCCAGCCTGTTCACGCAATCCATAGTTATTCAGATTGGCCCTCCGGTGAAAAAAGAGGGTGGGGACGCTGTAATCTGGTTAGTCTTGATCCTGGTCATATTCTTTACCTCGCTTACCTACCTGGTCATGAGGAGAAGGGAAAAAAAAGCCAAAAAAGAGAAAGCCAAAACAGAGGAAAAAGTAGAGCTCAGCCTGGAGCAGGAGACTTTACAAAAGCTTTCAAACCTGGAAGAGCTTCTGGAAAGTGAAAAAACAGAAGAATTGTTCTCCCGAATTCACAGGGTACTTGCGGCGTATCTTGAAGAAAAGTACCATATCATTACCACCGGGAAAACCACCCCGGAGATAATCGCGTCTCTTTCTGGCATAAGCATTGAGGAAAAGACAAAAACAATAACGGAATCGATTTTGAAGAGATGTGATGCGGTAAAATTCGCAAAAGAAAAAATGGAAAGAGCCGAAGGGGATAAGGTCTTGGAAGACTTTAAGACAATTCTGGAACAATCTTGATCATCTTTTGTAAAAGAATCATCGTCTCAGGGCCAGGTGGTTCAGGCTGAAGGCCAACCGCGGCCCGGTTGCAACGAATAGGTTAGACTCAATCGTATCAATATATTGACCTTATGGTAAGAGAGCCCAGTTCCTTGAGGAGGGTAAGATGAATCAGGACATCAAGGCCATTCAAGAGAAGGTTGAAAAAGAGAGCATTTTTGTCCAGCAGCTTCTGTCGGAGATCGAAAAGGTCATCGTGGGCCAGAAATATCTGGTGGAGCGGCTTTTGATCGGTCTTCTGGCAGACGGTCACATCCTGATCGAGGGTGTGCCGGGATTGGCTAAGACCCTTTCGGTCAAGACCTTGTCCGACACCATTCAGACCAAGTTCCAGAGGATCCAGTTTACCCCTGATCTTCTGCCAGCAGATCTGATCGGGACTCTGGTTTACAATCCACAGAACGGCGATTTCACCACCAAAAAGGGTCCTATTTTTGCCAATTTGATCTTAGCCGACGAGATAAACCGAGCTCCGGCCAAGGTCCAGAGCGCACTTCTTGAGGCAATGCAGGAGCGCCAGGTCACAATCGGTGAGAACACTTTCAAATTAGACCAGCCCTTTTTGGTTTTAGCCACGCAGAATCCCATTGAACAGGAGGGAACCTATCCCCTGCCCGAAGCTCAGGTGGACAGATTCATGCTGAAACTCTCCCTTACCTATCCGGACAGAAAAGAGGAATTTGAGATCATGGAGAGATACACTGTCGGCGATGCACCCCGGGTTGACAAAGTCATCTCCCCGAAAGACATCGTAAAGGCCAGGCAGGTGGTCAAAGAAATCTACGTCGACGAAAAAGTTAAGCAGTATATAGTTGACATTGTCTACGCTACCCGGAGGCCTGACGACTATGGTATAAAGGTAAAAGACCTGATCGCCTACGGCGCTTCTCCCCGCGCCTCGATCTATTTGAATCTGGCAGGCAAGGCGCATGCATTTTTAAAGGGACGAGGCTACGTTACGCCGGAGGATATAAAGTCCATCGGAATGGACGTCTTGCGCCACCGGATAATAGTCTCCTATGAAGCAGAAGCCGAGGAGATCACCTCCGAGGACATCGTTAGAAGAGTATTCGACGAAATAGAAGTGCCTTAATCTGAGTCCGAAAAGAATGCTCCCTAAAGAGGTCATAAGAAAGATCAGAAGGATTGAGATTCGCACCAAGAGACTGGTGAATGACGTCTTTTCCGGAGAGTATCACAGCATATTCAAGGGCAGAGGGATGGAATTCATGGAGGTAAGGGAGTATCAAGCGGGGGATGATATAAGGATCATAGACTGGAACGTCACTGCCAGATACGGCTATCCCTTTGTCAAGAAGTTTAAAGAGGAGCGGGAGTTGACAGTCATTTTTCTGGTGGACGCCTCTTCCTCGGGTCAATTCGGAACCAGGGATAGACTGAAAGAGGAGATAGCAGCGGAACTTTGTTCCGTTTTAGCCTACTCCGCAACAAAAAACAATGATAAGGTAGGAATGGTCATCTTTACCGACAAGATCGAAAAATACGTCCCTCCCAAAAAGGGAAGATACCATGTCTTAAGGTTGATCAGGGAGGTTTTATATTTCAAGCCGGAGAGTAAAGGGACCGACATAAACCTGGCTTTAGAATTTCTGGGGAGGGTGATCAAAAGAAGAGCCATTGTCTTTCTGGTGTCCGATTTCTTGAGCGGGGATTTCGAGAAGCTTCTAAGAATTGCCAACAAAAGACACGACGTGATCGCCATCCGGGTAACCGATCCCAGAGAACTGGAGCTGCCCGACGTGGGATTTCTGGAGTTAGAAGATGCCGAGACCGGAGAGCAGATACTGATCGACACCGCGGATCCGGCCGTCAGGAAGAGCTTTTCCGATTCTGCTTTTCGGGACAGGTCGATTCTGGATCGAACCTTTCGGTCAATGGATCTGGACAATGTCCGGATATTGACCGACAAACCTTATATAGAACCCTTGATGGGTTTTTTCAGGTTGAGAGCAAAAAGATTCAGATAGGAGGAATTATGATAGGAGGACTTGGCGTTACCGAGATTCTGCTCATACTTTTGATAATACTTCTGCTTTTCGGCGCCAAAAGGCTGCCCGAGATCGCAAAAGGTATGGGCAAATCGATCAAGGAATTCAAAAAAGGAATGAAGGATATCGAGGAGGACATAAAAAAAGAGGACGATTCGGAAAAAAAGAATCTGGCCGGCTAAAAGAATCCCTTCATCTTATATTAGTTAAGGAATGAACCAGCAGGGAAAACTCGCTTCAGCATCCATTATATCACTGGTTGGGGTTATAGTCCTTCTAGGAATCTCTGTTTTTCTTTTCCTTGACCTACAAGGAATAAAATCCGCAGGCAAAATAGACATCTCCTCTCAACAAAATCTCGCCTCAGAACTTCTGGACAACAAGCTGTATCAGCAGGCAATTGCCGAGTACGACAAAATCATCGGCTCCGGAAAAATCGACAGAAAAAAAGAGTCCAACCTGCACTACATCGTCGGAAACATTTACATGAACAATCTGAATGACTACCAGAATGCAGCCGCCAGATTTGTCAAAGCCAAAGTCCTTAGCTCGGACGATGATCTTCTCACGAAAATCAACAAGAATCTGGTCGTCTGTTTCGAAAGAATGGGAAGATAAGATCATGCTCAAAGGGAGCTGGATAAGATGACCCTTCTGGAGAAACCGGACGAGGAAAAAGGAACGCGGATAGTTGTGGCCAGAATAGGGAAAAAAGAGATCACGATGTCCGATCTGGAAGAAGAGATTCAGAAGCTCAGGTCGTCGGTCTCAGATCAATACAAGGATAAGGAGAAAAAGCTTGATTTTTTGAAGCAGTGGGTGGCTCACGAGCTTTTCTACGATGCTGCTTTACGCAGGGGGTATGACCAGGATAAAGACGTAATCGAGGGTGCATTCCAGATGAAAAAACAGCTTATGATAAATAAGCTCTTAAAAGAAGAGACCCCTTCGGACATCCAGATTTCTGATTCTGAAATAAAGCTTTACTATGATGCTCATAAAGAGGAATTCAAAGACAGGAACATGGAAGAGGTCAGAGCTCAGATAGAATCGGAGCTTTTGCGCCAGCGTCAGGAAGAAGCTTATATGAAATTAGTATCCCGGATGATGCAAGCCGAACAGGTCAAGATCTATGAGGATCAGTTTTAGAATATCTGCTTTATTACTTCTAATGATCGGGACTTTTTCTTTTGCCTTGCCCGCAGAAGAAAAGTCTTTAATATCGGTGGAGTCGAAAGTTGACCGGGCCACCATAACCATCGGGGACAGGATTATATACACTTTAACCATCAAATCCGACCCGAAGATAAAGCTTGACCCAGTGCCTTTAGGCTCTAACCTGGGGGCTTTTGAGATCAAGGACTACAAGTCCAACCCTTCTGAGAAGGACAAAGAGGGAAGGGTGATTGACAAATCCGAATACAATGTCACCACCTTCACCACCGGCGAGTACGTCATACCCCCAATCGAGATCACCTATACAGATCAGGATGGAGAAAAGGGGAGCATCTCATCCGAAAGAATTTTCATAACCGTCAAGAGCGTAGGTGCCACTGAGGCTGAAATGGAGGACATCAGAG
>Ga0209636_10006080_pt1 | contig 12334 bp, 11 predicted proteins | sample DeeMarSWOR152_54_FD_187464 | JGI IMG/M metagenome (GOLD analysis project Ga0209636, IMG submission 187464) | Marine sediment microbial communities from White Oak River estuary, North Carolina - WOR-1-52-54 (SPAdes) (version 2) | ecosystem: Environmental > Aquatic > Marine > Intertidal zone >...
TCCGGGAAGCCGAGGAAGCGCTGGAAGCTGATGCGGTCGGCCACCTGGCGCTCCAGCTCCGGGTCGCTGAGCCCGTACCACTCCTGGAGCACCAGAAGCTTCACCATCACCATCTCGTCCACGTTCGGCCTGCCTCCCTTGAAGCCCTTGTTGTCGTAGAGGCCTTGGATGATGGGGCGGAAGGCCTCCCAGTCTATGAGAGGCTCGATCCTGGCGAGCCTGTCGCCCAGCTTCCTGACCTTCTTGTAGGCTTCTCGGAGCATGTAGGCCTTGAAGGGGTCCATGTTTTTTGGATACGTGTGGTGATCTAAAAGGTTAACCGATGGGGAGGTGGAAGACGCTACCAGAGAAGTTTTTCAAAAACCTCTATACTAAATAATATTGGGGTAGCGTGTGCTAGGCTGTTTATAATTACTAGTATCTATGCCATTTATTGAATCAGAAAAAGGCGATTTATTATCTGAACTCGTGCTCCAATTAAATACAAATGAATCGATCCTGACTCAATGAAGCACAACGGGCAACCAAATCCATGGTCAGCTCTAACCAAGATTTACCCTTCAAGGCGACTGCATCTCTTATCAGGTCGTGAAGTGCTCAACTCTCCGCATCAGCCAGGGCTTACTATCCTTTACGGCGGTGTCTAAGGCAACAGCTATAATAGCCTTGAAACTCAGGCATGTATGGATTCAGTCCTGCTCAAGGCCTCTGATCTTAGGTTTCCCAGCATGAGCCACTCCTTGGCTCTGCTGAAAAGCCGTTCCACGCGCGCGCTGGATATACGTTCGAGCTTGTAAAAAAAATTGTATATGTTTAAGTTGTATATACAATTCTCCTATGTTTAGAGCCCTTTTGGCGCGCACGACAGACCCATCTTTTCACGTTTTAAGTTTTTTTTACAGTTCTCGATTTTTTTCGAGCTAAACATATGCAAAAATTCTTATTTATTAATTTTCTTTTTTTAGTTCTGTTATTAGTGTATTACTGATATTTTCCCAGTTATTCAGTGTTTCTTGATATAGTCTAGGTAAATCTAATATTCTTTGAGCTAAATATTCCTCCCAAATATACTCAATTCCACCATCAGCATAAGATAATATCATTGACCCACATTCTCCTTCTTCAATTTTTCTACAGAAAATTTCTGCAATAACATCAATAACATCCTTATATAATTTTAAATTACTTTCTAAGATTACAAGTCTAATAATATCATGATTTGGTCTTTTGTTTGATTTTAAATTTTTAGCTATACCTATTGATAATCCTATTAAGAATAACTCTATTTGCCTTGAAAATAATTTTTTTTCAGTAACTAATTCTTTGTATACTTCAGAATTTGCTGTTCTAATCATAAACATATTATTAAGGGACATTATTTATCACCTTTAAAAATTTTTGTAATGTCGGGATTATTTACATCTCTTTTAAACTCATATTCTTTTGAGATAAAATTACCAATTTTATTTACGTCATTATTACTCATTTCATTTGGCTGATAAAGAATTATTACTTGCGGTGCAATTTTAGGAAAATATTCTATAAGATTATTTTTGTGAATAGGATCAAGCCTACCTATAGGAGTATCAATTACAATTGGTGCTTCACGAGCAGTAAATCGATTTAGAGCAGAAATAAAACTCATTGATATAATTTGACTCTGACCCGCACTAGGTAATTGATCCCATACATTTCGAATTGCACCACCTCTAGTTTTTATTTTTATTTCATAATCGTCTGTAATTTCAACTCCCTTATATAGGGAAGGCGCGTTTGTTAAAAGTAAGAATACTTCAGAAGTTAGTTCTTGGACGTTTATTTTACTATCATAAACTAGATTTTCTATGACGAAATTAATACCTTTTTGTGCTCTTTTAAAAGAATCTAATAAATTTTTGATATCTTTAATATCTTTATCTGCACCCATTTGTTTAGCTATAATATTTCTCTTTGATTCATATTCAGATCTTTTTTGAGTTAACTCATAATTTTTTTCTATTTTAGTTTCCTTATAACTATTTAATGATTGTTCAGCTCTTTCTCTCATTTCTTCGAATCTTTTTATTTCTTCGTCCATTTTTTTATAATCTCCTATTTCTTTATCCAATTCTTCTTTTCTATTATTATTTGAAGATAAACCTAATTCTAAACTTGCTTTAGTTTCAGCAAGTTTGTATAATTTTTCTTCTAAATCTAATGGAAATTTAGACATGATGTTTTTAATTTTTGAAGATATATATTGTAAATACGTTTCACTTCTTGAATCAACTACTCTTTGAAAATATTCTTTTATTTCGGGAGTAATTTCTCTATCACAAACGCAATTAATTGCATTTGAAGCCAATAAAGCACTTATTGAATCTCTTCTCCACGAATATCCACTTTCAGCACCATATTTTGAAAATTCTTTAAAAAAAGGGGTTATCAATAAAAATCCAAAATTTTGATTAAATTCTATTTGATCTTTGTTTAGTTCAGCAAGTTGATCCTCTATTTCTTTTATCCTTTCTCGAACTTTTATTCTTTCATCTATTTTATCCTCTATTTCTTTAAATCTAGATAAATTTTCATCACAAAATTCTATAGTTTCAATAACTTGTTTAATTTGTTCCTCTAAATCAGTTAGTTCATCCTCAAGTTTATTAATATAATCTCCTAATTCTTTTAAATCTCTAGAAGCATCATCCCTTTTTCTTTTTTTCTCTAATAAATCATCAAATTCCCTATCAATTTCTTTTGAAATTCCTCGTAGATCTTTTCTAGCATTTCTTAATTCAGTTATACCTAATACCATTTCTATAGCATTTTTAATACTTGGACCATACTCCATTCGTGTATATTTTTGAATCTCTTCACCATCAAAGAAAAAGAATTGAGAAGCATCTTTAGGTAATATTGCTTGAATATATTCTTCACGATCCTGTATATTTTCGAAAGTTATAGGTACACCATCTTTAATAATTGATAAATTTTCATTAGAAATGTTTGGAAAGACGTTAATGTTAGATCTTATAAATGATAATGAACGTATAATTGTATACTCGCTACCATCGTGCTCAAAAATAATCTCTACGCTCATAGTACCGCTGCCTTCATAAGAAGCTGTTCTGTTTACATTGCTTCTACTTTCATTAGGTAAGCCACCGTATAAACACCAAATGAAAGCCTTAAACAGGCTCGTTTTACCAACATCATTGTTTGCTTTTATTATAATCAATGGTTTGTCTCTTTCAACTGTTAAAATAATTTCATTTCTGCCATAAAAAGGTCTAAAGTTATGTAAAACCATTTTATTCAGAATCATTTTTTTCTCCAACCAGTGAGTTTTGTAAAATTTTTCTTATTGATGAAGTAATACCATGCCTCCTTACCATAAAAACTACCCTGGCTTCTTCCTCGTATAATTCTACCAACGTATCTTTTTTTAACCCGAATTCGTTTTCAGCATCGTTAAGATATTTTATAATTGTCTTTTTTGAGGGCTTCAAGGGCACCACATCAGATCAATGACAAGGTTTCTAGACCAATTTTACTTAATTCTTTACGTATAAGGTTTCTGGATTCCCACTCATTATCAGAGGCTTCCACCAATATTTTCATTCTTTCCATTTCAGCAGAAATTAATTTTTCTGCAACAGAAAGCTCAGAGTGTCCATGTAAAGTTGTTGGTAACGTTAAAATATCATATAATGTAGCTACTTTATCCCCTTTTCCACGTAAAATTCTACCACGTCTTTGCACATATTCTCTTGTACTACTTGAACTCGCAAGTATGATAGAACCTTGACAAAAAGGTACATCGATACCTTCATCTAAACATCTTATAGCTAGTAAAATTTCGGTTCCACCACCTTTAAATATATTTAACACTTCTTTTTGTTGACTATTCGTTAAATTAGAAGTATATTTTAAATAATTTTTTCCTTTCAGTGTTTGTTGCACACTATTTAATTGTTCATTATCCTCACAAAATACGATTATGGGATATTTTTTAATATCTTTCAAAATTGTTTTAAAAATCCTTTTCTTATCTTTTGCTTTTTTACGAATTTTAGCTCTCTCTTGTAATAGTCTTTCTAATTTATTTGTTTTATAAGGTATTTTTAATGTCTCTAAATTATTATCCTTATTTTTATTTTGTAATGAAGCTATGATTCTATTAATATCATTTGTATATTTTATATATTCCTCAAATTCTTCCTTGTTCAAATACGCAAAATATGGATAATACTTATAATGAGATAAATATCCGTCTTTTATAGCTTCTTTTATACCATATTCGTAAACTGTTTTATTAAAATAATCCATAATTGTTTTTGTGCCTTCATAATCCCATTGTCTTTCTGGAGTTGCGCTTAAACCAACTCTATATTTTGCATTGATTTTTAAAAAATTTTGAAAGGTTGTGGCACCTATATGATGTACTTCATCACAAATAAGCACGATCTTATTGCTATTTATACCCTCAAACTGTTTCAGAAATGGAGTCGTAGAACCAGTGCTCAGAGTAGTGATCACATAGAATTTCTCTAATGTTCTTAATGTATTCCTTTTTCTGTAATTAGCTAATTTCCAAGGTAAAACATCTCTCCAATTATGTTCTCCACTACAAGATATAATTGTAGAATCTGGATCGAAATTACTAATTTCTTCAACCCATTGTAGAAGTAATGGCTTTGTAGGTACACCAACCAAAATAATTTTCATATTTTGAGATAACGTTGTCATAGATAAAGCAGTAAATGTTTTCCCTGTACCAGTTGCCATAGCTAAAATACCATGATATCCATTGCTCACCCAAGATTTTATCGCCTCTTTTTGATGAGGCCAAAGATTTAAAACTTTATCTGATTTTTTTCTTTTAATGGGATAATATTTTTTTAGAAGTTGTTCATCCCAATTTGTAGGTGCTATCTGTATTAATTTATTTTTTATAGCTTCTGGTATATCATATATTAATGTATTTTTTGCTTTATTACCAAAATATCTATTTATTTTATTAAAATCAGATTCAAAATGTTTTTTTTCACCTTTAATCCATTTTCTAAATACCTTAAATTCTTCAACATTATTTATCCAACCATTTGCTGATTCATTTATAGAACCACTAAATGATATTTGTTCTCCTTCAAAATCTTCTAAAATACCAACTTTTTGATGAAATAATCCTGATTTTTTAATTTCATCAAAATCCATTGGAATATCATAATTTTTTAGAGGTATCGCTACCTTTATATCTAAGTGATTATTTGCTATCATCCAAGATAATGCCTTTAAGTGATCATTTAAAATTTCTTTTTTTATTAAATCAATTTCTTTTTCAAAAGATTTAATTACAACATTCTTAGTGTCTAAACCTTTTTTTATAGATTCAATATCAGAGGCATTTAAAATAGGACTTACTATTAACTTCATTTTACCTTTATTACTAATAAAGGAGGCAATGCCTTCTGCTGCAACTGCTAAAACAGTGGATGAAAAAAAACCTGCAAGTCTATAATATTCTTTTGAACGAGAAAGTACAACAATATAAAAATCATTTAATACATCGTCTTCGTCCGAATCATAAGCTGCTTTTAAAGATAATTCTTTAAAGGACATATTACATCTAATAAAAACTGGAACATTATTAAAAATTAATGTTTTATGGATTATCAGGAAAAACTTATAGATCAAACAGGGCATATTTCTAAATAATGGGCTGGAAAGAGACTGATGAGAGGCTCATCAGGCGAGGAGAACTCATCCTGGACATAGAATTCCTCAAAAACAATAAACAAGAGCTCAAAAAGATGAACAAGGGCAAAAGAGGACGCAGCTACCGAATAGCGAACAGCTACGTATAGCTCCTCATAGTAATACAGTATCTCTTCTCCATGCCCTAAAGACAGCTCAAGGGCTACACTTGAATCCCACATAGGCTCGTACCGGACTCTCACAGACCGACTACTCAGGGATCAGGAAACGCATCCTCCGCCTTAACATCGACCCGTACAAGGAACTCAAAGACACCTCCAAACCCGCGCGCACGCGACTATAATCAGCCGGGTTATCGTACATCCTGAATACAGGACCACTGGCCTGGGCCACCGCCTGGTTAAGGAGGCTCTTCCCCTTTGCGGTCGTTGCCGCGCACGCAGGCTGATTCAATAATTGTGAGTTCATTATTCGATGGTGTGCTCTTCCACGTTCTTTTAACTACACAATGAGCCAACTCCGCACCCATCCCCTCCCAAACCCAACAATAGAGGAGGGCCGACGCCGAAGGAGGTCCTCTCCGAACCCGAGAGACCCACAGCATCCGCTGACCCTGATCCACCCCTTCCGGCCCCATCCTCAGGCGAAGAAAGCGACGCTCTGCCTGAGCTCCGGCCTGCCGATGCCGTAGGCCACTATGCACACAGCATAAGCCACCATCAACACCAAACCCACGTGGATGCCGGCGTTCCCCAGGCCCTGCCACGTCAGCCTCTCGTAGGCGAGCCTGCTCTTCGCCCTGCCGTTGAAGCCCTCCACCACAGCCCTCAGCCGCTTGTAGACAGCCTTCTTCCACTCCGGCCCCTCGACGTCTATTCGGCTCTTCACCGTTAAGACGTTCGGCGGGTTCTCCCGGCCCTTCAACCGCTTCCAGGCGATTATGTGGCCTATCTTGAGGGAGCCGAGTAGATCAAAGATACCCTGTGACTCGAGCTGGCTGTCCGCTGCGAGTAGCTCCACCTCGATGCACTCACCGAGCACCCCTTCCAGGAGCTCCTCCACGAGCTCCTTCTCGTTGGCGTTGAGAGGGGCCTCCACGTGGCCCAGCGGGAAGCCCTCGATGTCGACGAGGAACAGCGACTGGTAGCCGAGGATGAAGCCCTTCTTGCCCCGATCCACCCTCGCGTCGAGGTCGCCGAGGCCTCGGCGGGTGTCGTGGGAGGTCCCTGCTGCTCCAAGCGGGGAGGCTGGTGCCGTCGAGGCCCGCCGCCTGCACGAGACCTGCGACCGACAGCGGCTGAGATCTTCTCAGCCTCAACGCCTCCCTTCGGAGCCATGCCTCGATGATGCGGAAGCACTCTGAGCCGATCCTCTTCTTCATCTGGCTGAAGTGGGCCTCGTAGGGCGCCTGCTTGCCGTATCCACAGACCTGTCTGAGGTATGGTTCTCTTCTCAGCCTCTTTGAGAGGTCTTTGATGTACGGGATCTGGAGGAGCTGTCTCAGCATGAGGGCCCGTAGGTCGCGTTCTGGATTGTACTCTACCGGTCTCCCGGGCCCGTCTCTGTGGAGGTGTGTCCAGGGGATGGGTTGGATCGTTGTTAAATCCAGGTGTTTGAACAGTAGTTTGGGGGAACCGATCCTTGATTTTCCCATCAAAGAATCATGAGATTCGGGCCCCCAAAAAACTCTAATGAATTATTGAATTAGCCTACGCGCGCCCTGAGCCCCGAGATCGTCGCCCAGATCCAGGAGCAGCTCCAGGGCGACCCTGCTAGGTGGAAGCGGGAGATGCCTTGCGAGTTGACCGAGGACCAGAACGTCTGGTTGCCCACGAGCCTGATCAACCTCGCCCAGGACTCCGTCCTGGAGTACCTGAAGGCTTCAGTGCGGCCCCGGAGCCAGTTCTATGTCGGCACCGACTTCGGTAAGCATCAAGACTATTCCGTCGTCGCCGTGATTGAGAGGCTCCGCGGTCACCTCTATCTCCGCCACTACCACCAGTTCCCCCTTGAGACGAGTTACGGCGCCGTCATCGGTTACATGAACCTTATCCAGGACAGCTGGCGAACCGTCTGGGCCGTCTATGCCAACAAGACCGGCTTCGGAGACTACATCGTCGAGGACATGGTACGCGGAGGCATCCGCAACGTCACCGGCATCAACTTCACCGACGCCAGCAAGGAGTCCATAGCCACCGCCCTCAAAGAGAAGATAAGGAACTCTGTGTGCCCCAGCTATGGATGGGAGGGCTATGTTGACACTCTCGAGGGAGAGTGGAGGACCACGTGCCCCCGGGGTTGCCGAAGTGAGGAGGGCAACTCCCTGAAGCTTAGACCTCTCCTATACCTACCCTATGACCCGGATCTCATCCGGGAACTCAACGCCGAACGATTCGAGCTCGGGAATACAGGGAAACTCCAGTTCAACCACCCGGAGGGTACCCACGACGACCGCTTCTGAGCCGTCGCCCTTGCCATTCGCGCCCTAGAACAGGCGCCTTATCCACCAAGCAGACCCATAGCAAAGGCTATCTGAACGACGAAGGAAGACCAACCTATGAAAATATGGGAAAGGCAATAAGATCCTATTGGTGATCAAACTATACTCCGCGCACATAACATAGATAAATGAGATAACTCGAAAGCATTGTTCGCGCGCTTACGGACCTGTATTATATAGGAAGCTTTCTGAAATAGTATCTAAGTCTTAAACCGTCAGGCCAATTCAGAATACCCTTATATTTTTTTGCCTCTTCCACATCGTCTACGATACCTATGGTATTTTCGACACGACAATGCTCGCAATAGTCTATTCTGACATAAGGATGACCAGGCATGACAAGCCTATCATTGATCTCATCGATAGTCATGTAAGTTGGACGATCACAGAGTTTAGTTCCTCCTGAAAGAACTCCCGTTTCTGTGACTTCTTCTTCATCGCGAACGATTAGGAAACCAGCTACCCCAAGAGGTCGAAGACAAGTTACTCTGAATTTGGCATCTTTAGGGGGTTTTACTTCCAGTGGGTGTTTGTTAGTCTCCTGCTGTACATTCATATTATTTCCACTAAAGATGCTTTGCGCTTGATATGTAAAATTTATGTATATATAAATTATAATCTAAGTGGTTATTAAAAAAATCTCGATTTAATGGCATTAGCACGGTTCTTCATTTCAGTCTTCCTCGTCAATTATAATATCAATAAAATCGTACCAGTCCTCGTCCTCTGAATCCTCATCATAAATATTCTCACAATTAGTGCATCTTTTATGACCCTACATAAAACAGATATCGTCGTATTTGTTTAATGTCTCGCATCTACAGCAACGCCATAGTTCAGTTCTATCTAGAAATTTCATGAGCTAACATCTCGTAACTCCAGAGACTATCTACATCCTCTTTGCTAGATATTTAATGATGTACATTTTTTAAATACCTGTCTTACGCGCACATGGAACACTTCAAGCTTGAGAAAACCCAGAAGACCCTATTAAATCGTACCAAAGGCATGCATGACGACTGTTTCTAGGCTGTCCCCAACTTCATCAACGCCGCAAAACGACGCGCTATTTTCTTTGTGAATACACGCACAACTATTCTTAAAAATCATAAAATGCATATTAATATTAAACTACAATTAAAAATAGGGGGTAAGTTGGATGCTTTCGGATTATCTTACCATTTCCATTATTCTTCTTGTAATAGTCATCTTGATTGTTGTGACTTTACTTTACAGAAAGGTAGGGACGGTTCCCGAAGTAACTGTAGACCCTGAGATGATGAAGGGAATAATAACAATCTCTTGGAAGGAACTTGGATTTGACGAGGACATCGGAGCGATCAAGATGAGGGCTGACGATATTCTACGTACATCTCAGGGCTTGGAGAATCTCTTCAAGGTCACGCGGGGAAGGGCTGAATATGGTGAGTTCCAACTCGAGCAGAAATAGATATCCTCCCTTCTCGGTATGTGCACATAAGGGAACGACTGCCTGTAGGCATACCAGATGCCCATATATTTACACCGCAAGGAAAAATATTGTGCATAGACTCGAAGTTTCCCTGCGATAACTATCGGAGGATGCTCGAGGCAAAAGATCAAGCGCAACGTACAATGTTCGTGCTAGTTTTTACTCCGACGTTAAAGGGCATGTTGACACAATTCGTGATAAGTATGTCAAGCCAGAAGAAGGCACTACGCCGTTCGCGTTTGGCTTCATACCCTCCGAGGCGATATACCAATACTTGACTGAGAACGAGATTGGCCTGATCGCAGAAGCCGCAAAGGAAGGGGTGTTGCTGGTCTCTCCTGCAACTACGGCGTTAAACCTCAACCTGCTCTCGACTGGGTTACAAGCGTTAGAGATCTCCGAGAGAGCAGAACAGATTCAGAGGAACCTTGGTAGACTATCTAAAGCACTGGATGAATTAGGAGAATCATGGTCAACTCTACAAACTCATATCTCAAACGCATACAGTAAATCTAGTCAAGTCAATGAATTGTATAATAGGTTAAAATCAGTATTCGAGGGAATAATAGAAAAAGAAGACGTATAAAAACGCGCGCATGGGTGTTGCTAATTTGCATCTGCGCGCGCGCCACGCAGGCGACAGGGAGGTCGGAGTCTGTGTCCGTCGCGATGTGGGCCCTGTAGCCTAGGCCGTAGCTCCTATCGTCCCTCCCCACCCTGGCGTCGGGGTCCGAGTATCCCCGACGGTTGTCTTGGATATCCCGCCTGCTGTAGGCCTCTATGAAAGTGGCGTCCATCGCCACCGTCTCGCCCTTTATAACGCCGCCCTCCACCAGTTCCCCCACGAGCCCGTCCATGATCCCTTCGAGCCTCTCGGGGCCGACATTACTGCGGAACCTGGTGATCTGGGACGGGTGGTGGGCCTCTCCCTGTCCTCGATGTCGCAGATCTCCCTTAGCATCGGGTCGTCCCAGAGCCTGCGGTATAGCTCCCTGTCGCTTGGTATCTGCCTAAGCCTCTTGACCACCAGTGCCTTGAAGATGCTCATCGTATTCCTAGGCGACCCCCCGGCCCCTCCCCGTGGTATGGCTCCCAGACGGTCTTCTCTATGTCGTGCAGGTCCAGTTCGGATGGGATGAGGGCTACGTCCCCAAGCCTCTCCACCCCCAGAGAGATGTGAACGAGAAATCAGAGATAAATTGCATGGACGTGTCAATCTCAAGAATTTAGCAATAACAATGCGCGTCTCCAATATAGAAATAGTGGGCAAAAAGGGCTAAACGATAATTTTATAACTTCCATTCATATTATAACATGAATGTCAAGTTATAGTAATTTAGATATATTTTCCTATACCTTCCCAGTTATTAAAGGAATACAATCTGGAAGAGAATATTATGTAACTATGGTTCCTATGAGATTAATACCAAATCTTTTTTTATTTAATGAACTTGAAGTCCCACCGCAACTAAGGTCACAGAGAAGATTAAACAAATCTAGAATTCCTTCAATGGTTAAATATCTTATAGAAAACTCAGAAAATTACGTTTTTTCTTCCTTAACAGCGTCCATTGATAGACTTGTAGAATTCAAACCAATTCCCCCTGAAAAACTAGATAGTAAAATTGGTTACATTACTATACCTGCTGATACCCGAATAATAATAAATGATGGCCAACATCGAAGAGCTGCAATCGTAGAGGCATTAAAGAAAAAGCTTGAGCTTGGATACGAAACTATTTCTGTAGTTTTTTTTATCGACACAGGACTAGAGAGAAGCCAGCAAATGTTTGCAGATTTGAATCGGTATGCTGTTAAACCGAGTGGATCATTAAATATTCTATATGATTATAGAGATCACTTCTCAAGATTCGTTTTAGAAATGATAGATCAGATCCCTATTTTTCATGACAATGTTGACTTTGAAAAAACAAGCATATCGAATAGGTCTAATAAACTTTTCACGTTAAGTAGTATTTATCGAGCAACAAAAACTTTTGTTGGTACCTCAGATTTTCAAAATGAAGATATGAAACATATCGTATTAGAATTTTGGAACGAAGTTACATCGTATATGAGGCCTTGGAAAGATTTCTTGAGAGGAAAGCCACCATACTTATTGAGGCGTGATACGATTGGTGTCCATGATTTAACTTTACAGGCACTAGCTTTAGTTGGCTCTGCTTGCCTTAAATCATATCCAGAAGATTGGAGACAGATAATCGCAAAGCTAGACACCATTGATTGGTCCCGCTCCAATGCTAACTGGGAAAGCCGAGCCCTAGTAGCAGGTCGTTTACGAAAATCATATACTAATGTTGTCTTAACAGCAAATTACCTAAAAGGTAAATTAGGATTATCTTTATCTGAGAAAGAACTGGAATATGAGAGTTCGTTGGTAAGGTGAACGAGCTGGTCTTGATATCGACGCTGAACATCGAGGATAAAATACGAAATGTCATTGAAGAGATAAAATACGCGTACCAGTACGACAACAGGCCCTGGATTTTGGGATACAGCGGGGGCAAAGACTCGACCGCTACCCTACAACTTGTCTGGCAAGCCTTGCATGAGATCTCTGAAGGAGAGAGAGAAAAACCAGTTTATGTTATCTCGTCTGATACTCTGGTCGAAACACCGATTATCAAAGAATATTTAATCGAGAA
>Ga0209636_10006081_pt1 | contig 12333 bp, 9 predicted proteins | sample DeeMarSWOR152_54_FD_187464 | JGI IMG/M metagenome (GOLD analysis project Ga0209636, IMG submission 187464) | Marine sediment microbial communities from White Oak River estuary, North Carolina - WOR-1-52-54 (SPAdes) (version 2) | ecosystem: Environmental > Aquatic > Marine > Intertidal zone >...
GAAGATTTCTTCGATCATCACGACATCCACATTCATATTCCTGCTGGGGCCACTCCGAAGGATGGTCCGTCAGCCGGAGTGGCTATGCTCTGTGCCTTGATTTCGGTGATCACTGGAAGAAAGGTCCTTCGGGACATCGCCATGACGGGCGAAATTACGCTGAGAGGAGATGTGCTCCCTGTAGGAGGCATCAAGGAGAAGGTTCTGGCGGCAGGGAGGGCCGGGGTCAAGACGGTGGTGCTTCCTCAACTCAATCAGAAGGATCTCGAGGAGATTCCCGAGAACGTCCGAAAAGGTATGAGGTTTAAGTGGGTGAGCCAGATGCAAGAAGTCACTGAATTTGCTTTGGAGAATGGTGTTCAGCCGGGCAAAAAGGTTGTTTCGGACGATTGAGCAATCGTGTGCCCCTTTCTGTCAAGACTTGCCCCTTGCGCCCAAATCCCGCCATTGGAGGGACTTCTCTCCCGCTGCCCCAAGAGCTACGGCCAGAAGAATCCATCGACCGCTTAAATAGACCCAGACAAGAGCCCATGGGAAGGACGAAGAGCGGTGCGAAGAATGTAACGATTATTTGGATTGACGGGCGAGGGTTTTTCTGCTAATAATAGATGCCTTATTGGTTCGTTTAGATCAGTATACTATCTTACTGTTGATAAAAGGGGCATAACGTTTGGAGGGAGAATGGATAATTCTGAAGAGAAGGGTGACCGGAGAAAGAGGCTCCGTGAAATGCTCGAGCAAAAGAAGGGAGATGTCCGGTCCCGGATTACCGAGGAAATCGGGGAAAAACTGACGGAGGATATTGCGTCCACTTTGGGACCTGCTCTGGATGAGGGTGACCTGGGCAGCCTCGAGCTCGATCGCTATATAGACTATGGCATTCTGACCATGTATACGGAGACGCTGAAAAACATCGAACATGCCCTGGAAAGGCTGGACGAAGGCACCTATGGAACCTGTGAGGAATGTGGCGAAGAGATTGGCGAGAAAAGACTCCAGGCGCTGCCTTTTGCTATATGCTGCGTCGATTGCCAGAGAGAAAGAGAAAAGTTCACGGAGACAGACAGGGGGAAGAGTTGGATGGAGAGAAGAGCTCAGGTTGAGGCCCGTCAGACTGAGGATGATGAAGATACATAGTTCCACCCGCGTCGAATCGTGGGAATAATAGTCCTATCCCCCAAAAGACACCCCCAAAGCCGGCCATCAGCTTCGTATTCGATTTCAGAATTGTACTATTCGATTTTCGGATAGAAAAATCGCAATCCGCTCAGACAATGGGAGACTTGACGCCCGGATTGCTCCTTCCGTTGAAGAAGCGGTTCAGAATTGTGAAGAATGGACTTTTAGTCAACCCTTGTCGTCCTACCTTCTCTGTCATTTAGATTCTCGTGGCGACGTAATGCGATTTGGCTTGAATCTTGCATAATCACCTCCCCAAAATTCCTTGCACTTCAGCCTACTATTTCCCTGTCTCTAAAGCAGAAAGGGGGCACCAAATGTACGGTAGATTCAAGGCCCGACGAAACGCCGTAAACGATGCCAAGAAGAATCTTCCTGGTAGGGATGATCCGAATTTCTCCCAGTTCGAGCAGGAGTTGATGTCCATGGCCAGAAATGAGGCAAGGCAAGTAACGGCCGAATATGGACCGAAATTGGAGGTCCTTAACGGAAGACACAAACCCCTGCTCAAGGCCTATGAACGTATTTCTAAGGACTATGATGCTCACGCCGCGAAGATCGGTCGGAGCGAGCCCAGTGTAGAGTTGTCCAGGGGGAAGTACTATATTTTGATGCTTCTATTTGTCCTGGGTGAAATTCCCATGAATTCCCTCGCCTTTGCCGTGTTTGGTGAGAACCAGATATTCACATGGATCATGGCGGTCGGTGTGGCCGTGGCTATCCCCTGGATTGCCCACGCCATGGGGATTCTCATCAAACGATGGTCTGACCCATGGTGGAAGAATGCCGTGGGCGTGGGGACACTTCTGGTCCTCACCATCGGTGGCCTGATTGCTATCGGCTACGTCCGTGTCCAGTACCTGGGTGACCTGAGTGCAGCGGGTGCCGCGAGCAGCTTTGGCAGTAGCACGGTGATCGGTGCCGCATTCGTTGGCCTGAACCTGGTCATTCTAGCTGCAGCGACGCTCTGCTCCTATTTTTCCCATGACACAGACCCTATGCTGGATCATTTGCACCGCAGAACCACCCAGCTGGATAAGGCCATGCGAGCCATCGAGGCCAAATATAAGAAAATCCTTACCAGGCAACAACAGGAGATCCACCGCATTCAGCAACGGGCCCAGGAGATTATCTACTTCTACCGTAAGGTCAATCAGCGCGTGCGTCCCGACCATGAGAAACCGAAGTCGTTTGAACGAGAACACGAGTTGGGTGTGGATTTTGAACAACAGGACGAGCGGAAACGAATGGAGACGGTGACCACACGTCTACAGGCGGCGGTGACGAGCTGACCCTTTTCAACAGCTTTTAAGGAGGTATACGCAAATGAAGCGGTGGAGACCAAGACTCTTGGGGCTCATCCTTCTCAGCTCCCTTCTCTCGATGGGATATATGAACCGGGATGCTGAAGCTTTGTTGAATTCTAGCAAGGCTAAGAAAAACCTGCGGATGATCTTCATTCTGGTGGACATGTCGGGCAGTACCAACCTCGCTCGGCGCACGGTTTATAGAGAGGCATTTGAGAAGATTTACGAAGACCTTGATCAGGGCGATCGTATCATGGTGGGGACCATCACCGGGCGTTCCTACATCGATTTCAAGGCGGCGGTGGATGTGGAAATTCCCAAGAAGTCGGTATGGGTTAACCGCATTCAGTTCGAACGAAAGCTAACCGAAACCAAAGAGAAAATTCGAAGAGAGGTTGAGCAACTTCTCTCTCGCAAGCAAGGGACTCCGCGGACGGAGATTCTCAATTCCCTGAATATTGCCGATACGGTCTTCCATGACGAGAAACGTCAGAAGATTCTGGTCATTCTCTCAGACATGATTCAGGATTCTCGGGAATACAACTTTTCAGAGGTCAAGGTCACAGATGGCTATATCGACAAAATCATCAGATACCGGGAGAGGCACAAGCTTATCCCGAACCTTGCCGATGTGAAGATCTATGTCGCTGGGGCCAGTGGGGCGGATCCTGGCAAATTTCGAGCAATAGAGAAATTCTGGGCCCGCTATTTTGAAAAAAGCGGAGCGGATTTTTCTCAGCATCGTTACGGCCATTCCCTCATCAGCTTTGAAAAGGCGTCCTAGGCATCAACCTCGTCTCGATTCAGACATGGCCTCCCACAGGGGCGCTCTGGTTTCCTGAGAAACCAATACAGACGCATCTCATTCTTGTGAATTCCCAGCCCTCAACAGCACTCTCTCCGGGGGTGGTCCGGCATTGCCTTGGATTCGCGAGGCGGTTGGCCAAACCCCATTCCGCTTTTCTCACACTTCCTTCTAATGAGTCTTGGACTTTCCCCAGCCGTGACTTTCTCTCAATCGCTCGAATAAACAACAGGTAACATCCCTGTAAGAGGCCGGGAAGTTCGAGAAAATTCTTCTTGACATAAAAACTTTCTTGACATGGGAGCCAGGGCTGTGGTATATACCGTCCTTACAAATTTCACAAGCCAACATTGGCTTGCTTCCGATCCTGTTGGGCCGGTAAGGTTCGTCAGGACGATAGGGGATGGAGAGGAATCTCTATGCCTGCCGTAATGCAAAGGAAGCCTCAAGGGGGGCTTCCTTTTTTAGCGCGCATTGAGAAAGGAGGTGTTTGGCTTTTTCATATACGAAAGCAATTTCAAACCAAAAAAGAAAGGAAGGTGAGATTCTCCTATGAAACTAACCCGTAGAACCTTTTTGAAGATCTCCGGGGCGACGGCAGCAGGAATCGCTGCAGGGAGCCTGGGGTTTGATCTCTCACCCATCAAAGCCCATGCAGTGACGTTGCGCAAAAATCTGAAGGCCGCCAAAGAGAGCACGACCATCTGTTGTTACTGCGCGGTTGGATGCGGTGCCCTTGTCCATTCTATCAATGGAAAGGTGATCAACATCGAAGGGGATCCTGACCATCCTATCAACGAGGGGTCCCTCTGCAGTAAGGGTGCTGCTCTGATTCAGCTTTCGGCAAACAACCCGAAGCGGTTGCAAAAGCCCATGTACCGGGCTCCTTACGCCACCGAGTGGAAGGAGGTCTCCTGGGATTGGGCACTCGATGAGATTGCTAAGCGCATAAAAAAGAGCCGCGACGCCAGTTTCGTCACAAAGAATGCCAAGGGTCAGGTCGTTAACCGGACCGATGGTCTTGCCTCTGTGGGCAGCGCGGCCATGGACAACGAGGAATGTTATCTCTACCAGAAATTCCTCCGCTCTTTGGGCCTGGTGTATATCGAACACCAGGCACGTATCTGACACTCCGCTACGGTAGCGGCTCTGGCAGAGTCGTTCGGTAGAGGAGCAATGACCAACCATTGGACCGACATTCAGAATGCCGATGTGATCATGATCAATGGCAGCAATGCCGCCGAAAACCACCCGGTTTCCTTTCGCTGGGTGACAAAGGCGATGGAGCGAGGGGCAACCCTGATCAGCATAGACCCTCGCTTTACCCGAACGTCATCCAAGGCGCACCTCTATGCGCCCATCCGATCGGGAACGGACATCGCCTTTCTGGGTGGGATGATCAACTACCTCATCCAGAATAAGCTTTACAATGAGAAGTACGTGAGGCTCTATACGAATGCCACCTTTCTGGTCGATCCTGGTTTCAAGACTGCAGGTGAGTTAGACGGTGTCTTCTCAGGCTACGATCCGAAGAAGCGCAAATATGACAAGGCAACGTGGGCCTTTCAGACAGACGGTAACGGGATCGTCAAGAAGGATCGCACCATGCAGGACCCTCACTGTGTTTTCCAACTGCTGAAAAAGCAGTACGATCGATACACTCCAGACCGTGTTTCCGACATTACCGGGATGCCCAAGGATAAGATGATCAAGATCTATGAAACCTATGCCTCCACGGGAGCGACCGGCAAGGCTGGAACGATCATGTATGCCATGGGGTGGACCCAGCATACCGTTGGAACGCAGAACATTCGCACCATGGCCATCATCCAGCTTCTATTAGCGAACATGGGGGTAGCCGGTGGTGGCGTGAATGCCCTACGGGGGGAATCCAATGTCCAGGGATCGACCGACCATTGCCTGCTTGCCCATATTCTGCCTGGATACCTCAAAACCCCTAAGGCCTCACAGCCCACGTTTGCCGTCTACAACGACCAATCCACTCCTAAGACGGCCGATCCCAAAAGTGCTAACTGGTGGGGGAACTATCCGAAGTATTCCGTCAGTCTCCTGAAGGCCTTCTTCGGGGACAAGGCAACCCCCGAAAACGACTTCGGCTACAGCTGGCTTCCCAAGGCAGAAGATGACATAAGTCAGTACTACTGGTTGATGCTCTTTGATGAGATGTACAAGGGGAAGTTTTCTGGGTTCTTTGCGTGGGGCCAGAATCCGGCCTGTAGCGGCGCCAACGCGAACAAGAACAGAATCGCCATGGCAAAGCTCGACTGGATGGTCAACGTCAACATCTTTCCCAGCGAGACCTCTGATTTCTGGCGGGGACCAGGCATGCGGCCCGCGAAAATCAAGACCGAGGTCTTCAGGCTTCCCTGTGCCGTTTCCTACGAGAAAGAGGGAAGTATCACCAACAGTGGCCGGTGGAGCCAGTGGCGGTACAAGGGCGGCGATTCCCCGGGTGAGGCCATGCCCGACAGTGAGATCATTAATGAGCTCTACCATCGGGTGAAAAAACTCTATGAGAGAGAGGGCGGCGCCTTTCCGGAACCGATCCTCGATCTCTGGTGGGACTACGGTCATCCAAGGGTGGACGTCCATAAGGTTGCCAAGGAGATCAACGGCTACTTCATCGAAGACAAGACCGTCGGAGGCAAGACTTACCGCAAGGGAACCCTGGTTCCCAGTTTCGCTTTTCTCCAGGCCGACGGTTCGACCTGCTCAGGGAACTGGCTGTACTGCAACAGCTACACAGAGAAGGGGAACATGGCAGCCCGCAGGAGCACAAAGGACGCTCCCAACGGCATTGGCCTCTATCCGGAATGGGCCTGGGCCTGGCCTGTGAACAGACGGATCATCTATAACCGGGCCTCTGTTGACGAGAACGGGCAGCCCTGGGACAAGGAACATTGGGTGATCAAGTGGCAGGATGGGAAGTGGATCGGCGACGTGCCTGATGGTGGCTGGCCGCCTCTCTCGAATGCGGCAAAGACCAGATACGCTTTCATCATGAAACCCGAGGGGCATGCGCACATCTTCGGCCCTGGACGGGCAGACGGACCGTTTCCCGAGCACTACGAGCCCTATGAATGCCCCATTGAAGAAAACCTGATGAGCGGCCAGAAGATCAACCCGACGATCAGAATTCTCTCTCCGGAAACCAACACTCCCTTGGATGTGGCCTTTTCTTGTGATCCACGGTACCCGATTGTGGCCACAACGTATCGGATGGTGGAACACTGGCAGACTGGGGTGATGACGCGGCACTGCCCATGGCTGCTTGAGGCACAGCCCCAGCAGTGGGTGGAGATAAGCAAGGAGCTGGCCGGACTCAAGGGCATCCGGAATGGCGACCGGTGTGTGGTAAGTTCGGCCAGGGGTGAGGTCGACGCCGTGGCCATCGTGACCGATCGGTTCAAGCCTTTCAAAATCGCCAGTCAGGTAATCCACCAGATTGGATTGCCCTGGTGTTACGGCTGGCTGATTCCTTCTGACGGCGGCGACAGCAGCAACCTGCTAACCCCATCTATCGGGGATGCCAACACCATGATTCCGGAAACCAAGGCTTTCATGGTCAATGTGGTCAGAAAGGGGGTGTAATCCAATGGGAAAATACGCAGCCTTAGTGGATGTTTCTAAATGTACAGCCTGTCGGGCGTGTCAGGTCGCCTGCAAGGACTGGAATGAGAACCCTGCTGTGAAAACCATGCAGGTGGGTACCTACCAGAACCCCCCAGACCTGTCCCATCTGACATACACCATCATCCGATTTAAGGAGCAGGTGGTGAAAGGAGAGGTGGTGTGGACCTTTTTCAAGGACCAGTGCCGCCACTGTCTGGAGCCTCCCTGCAAGGAGGTCGCTGACGATATGGTCCCGGGGGCGATTCTTCAGGACGCGAGCGGGGCAGTAATCTTCACGGAAAAGACCAGAAACTGCGATTTTGCCGAAGTCCGGGATGCTTGCCCCTATGACATCCCCCGGAAGGACCCGGCAACGGGGATCATGTACAAATGCACTTTCTGTAACGACCGGATTGCCAATGGCATGACCCCGGCATGTCTCAAGGTCTGCCCGACCGGTGCCCTGCAATTCGGGCTCAGGGACGACATCCTGGAAAAGGCGGAGATGCGGTTGAGGAAGTTGAAAAAGACACATCCGGCGGCCCGTATCATCGACGAGGATGAGGTGAGCTGGATCTATGTCCTCCATCAGCCTGAGGTGCAGTTCCAGATGACCCGAAGGGAACGAAAACCGTCGACCATGTACGCCTTAAGGTCGTTGTTCAAACCCCTTGGGGTCTTTGCCGCGGGCGCGGCCCTGGTTGGTCAGGTCGCCAAAGGCGGAGAGTAGTTGGGATTGCTAAGGCAAGGGGCCTACTCCCCTTGTCTTGTCGGGATGGATTCTGTATCATGAGGCCTGTTTCAACAAGAAACAGGCCTCTTTCTTCATGGTCTTCGAGAGATTCGTATGTTTCCATAGCTTATGCCCTTATGGCGGTGAGGGTAAGACCGACAAAGTCAATGTGCAAAAATGTCCTCTGAGGTTGACTCAAAGCGACTGGCAACGACAGTCCCATGCGGCCTTCTTTGAATTTGGGAGAATATTTGAGATATAATCCAGTGTTTAGGAGCTGATTATGGGGAATGGCTTGAAGACGGCCATCAAGGAATTAGAAGAAAGGGTAGGGGCCCTTGTGAGACTGAGGCCGAGTCACAAGAAGGTTCTGGAGTTTTATGGAATCATTCTGAAAGAACAGCTCAAGGCACAGGAAAAGATTCAGATCCAAACCGCCTCGACAACGGATTCCGCAACCTCCCAAGGAGCGCGAAAGCTCTCCCTCCTTCAGGGAGAAGAACCCCCCATAGATCTTGAGGCTGCTAAAAGGCTCTTCCAGTCTCTCTGTCGAATAGCAAAGAAAGAGAACCAGACTCTCCAAAAGGGAATCGAAAAAATCCAAAGGGCAACAAGGGGTAGGAAGATCGACATGGACCGATTCCTACGGGAGATGATGCTTCCTGATTCTCCGTATGTCCGAGAGCTTTCATCGCTCCTGGGTCTCGATCGTGATATCCTTCTGTTTTTCGGTCGGGCCAGTATTCAGCCATATCTCGAGAAGGCGGCCGATCTTTTGCGAGACGAAGTGGATCTGAAAGAATGGTCTGAGGGCATTTGTCCCATCTGCGGCTCTCCCCCGCTCCTGTCGGAGCTCGCTGAAACAGAAGGTCGAAGGCTGTTGATATGCTCTCTCTGTGGATACCGTTGGCACAGTGTTCGCATGGCGTGCCCTTTTTGTGGGACAAATGATCAAAAAGCCCACCGGTACCTGTTTGTCGAGGGAGATGATACGGTTCGCATCGATGTCTGCGACGAGTGTAAGAAGTATATCAAGACCCTCGATTCGAGAATGATGGGCGGGAGAATCTTTCCTCTCCTAGAGTACATGGGAACCCTCCATCTTGACATCCTCGCGCAGCAGGAGGGATACGAGAGGGGTTCAGCGCCGTTTCTGGAAATTGGTTAGCCCTGTAAGGCGAGGCACTTACAGATGAAACCGAGAATTCCTTTGATCGGTATGAGTCTTCTGATTTTGGTGGGTCTTTCTGCCTCGACCCTGGCTGGTGGTCGCTCGCTCCACCTGACGGTTGTCTATAGCAATAGCATTAATGGTGAGGTCCAGCCCTGTCCCACCTGAGGCAAGAAAACGATTGGCGGCCTGGTCAGGCGGGCGACTTTGATCAATAAGTGGAAGGAAGAAAGTGAAAATCTCCTTGTTCTCGATGCCGGGGATCTGCTCTACCCGAGGGTTTCCGAATCGCCGACCAACGATCGGAAGGAAATCATGAATCTCAAGGCTGAGGCCATTGTTGCAGCGTTTAATTATATGAGCTGTGATGCTATTACCATCGGCCAAGATGACCTTCTCTGGGGAAAGGAGAATCTCCTGGGAGTTTTGAACGAGGCAGAGTTTCCTGTCGTCAGCGCCAACCTGATGGACAGCAGATCCGGAAAGCCGCTTTTCCGGCCCTATGCGATCAAACAGGTGCGAGGACTGAAAGTCGGCATATTCGGTCTCCTTTCACGGCCTGGCCGGGGCACAGAAGGGGGATTCAGCGACTGTACGGTCCTGGACCCCTTGGTGACGGCCCAGAAGATGGTCTCAACGCTGAGAAAGAAAACCGATTTCATCATTCTGTTGAGCAATTTGGGTTACGCAAAGGACCTCGAGCTGGCCAGGAAAGTTGAAGGGATCAATGTCATCGTTGGTGGCCATACAGGTGTCAACCTTTCTTATCCCCGGATCATCCGGAACACGGTGGTCCTTCAAATTGCAAAGAGAGGCCGCTATCTGGGCAGGCTTGACATCACGATTCATGACCTTTCTCGTCCCTTCATCAACCTGGCAACAATGGCGATGCTTCGGAGGAGGGTCGATGGGATTGACAATCAACTGAAAAGACTCGACAACGATGGTACTCAGGAATCGGAAAAGAAGAGGTCGAAGAGGGAGACCCTAAAGCGACGCAAAGCCGAGACGGAAAGGATTCTAAAACTGTATGAAGGCCATAACGAAATGACCAACCGAATCGTTCCCCTCACAGAGAATGTCGCCAAAGACGCTGAATGTGGGCGGATCCTAAAGGCCTATCTCGATCAGATCGCCGAGGCAGAGAAAGCGTTCCTTCTCAAGGCTGGATCATCCTCCCGTGCACCCACCAAGAGGCCTGAATGAGAGGGGCTGAAATGGTCCTTCGACTCTTCGCGCCAAGGATTGTTCGTTGTGTTCCTAAAGACTGATCTCGTTCTTCTCCACCCGCCCAGCCTCTATGACTTCAGGAAGCGCCCTGTCATGCACGGCCCCATCAGTGATGTTGTGCCCTCTACCCCTATTTTTGAATTCTATCCGATCGGGTTTGTGAGCCTGTCTGAATACCTGGAAAGGCATGGGTTTCGAGTCCGAATCGTCAATGTGGCCCTCAAAATGTTGAAGCGTCGACGATTCAACGTAGAGAGATTCATTGCCTCTCTGAGACCCAGGCTCTTTGGTCTCGACCTCCACTGGATGGCACATGTTCAAGGCGCCCTGGCTCTGGCCGAGATTGTCAAGCGCTTTCATCCTCAAACACCGGTCGTTCTTGGTGGTCTATCGGCCACCTGTTTCCACGAGGAGATTCTGGCGCGCTACCCTCAGATAGATTTTGTTGTTCGAGGTGACTCAGCAGAGAGGCCTCTCCGACAACTCCTACATGTCCTCAAGAATGGGAGCGACTTTCACACTATTCCAAATCTTACCTGGAGGGACACCAGAGGGAAAATCCGGGTAAATCCTCTCTCGTACGTTCCCAATGATCTCGACCATATCACCATCGATTACCGTCACATCATGAAAAAGGTGGTCCGGTATCTGGATCCCCTTGGGTATGAACCGTTTTTCAACTGGTTCACCTATCCTGTTACGGCGGTCTTCACCTGTCGCGGATGTGTGTACGATTGTCAGACCTGCGGTGGATCCGCGAATGCCTTCAAGGCCATCGCATCCCGCGAGCGACCGGCCTACCGCTCTCCTCACCTGCTGGCTGGAGATATATTTAGCAGTATTGACCATCTCAATGCCCCAGTCATTATCATTGGTGACATATTCCAGCCAGGTCAGGACTATGGATTCAAACTCCTCTCAATTCTCAAGCAGCGGGAGATTAAGAACCACGTAGCCTTCGAATTCTTCAGGCCCCCGTCCAGAGAAAAACTCGAGAGGATTGCCGAGGCTGTTCCCAATTTTAACATCGAGATCTCCCCTGAGTCCCATGATGAAGAGATCCGACGCCGTTTTGGAAGGCAGTACGACAATCGGTCTCTGGAAAAGATGATTGAGGACGCCTTGGACCTGGATTGTAAGCGCATTGACCTATTTTTTATGACCGGCCTTCCCGGTCAGACCTATCAATCGGTTCTAGACACCGTTGAATACTGCCGGGACCTTCTGGGTCGTTTCGGAGAGAGTCGCCGGCTGATCCCGTTTGTCTCGCCTATGGCCCCATTTCTCGATCCAGGAAGCACGGTCTTCGAAAATCCAGAAGAGTTCGGATACAAGATCCACTACAGATCAGCGGAGGAACACCGTCAAGCGCTAATGTCCCCGAGTTGGAAATATATGCTAAACTATGAGACCGATTGGATGACCAGGGACGAGATTGTTTACAGCACCTATGAAGCTGCCCTAAGACTCAACCGCGTAAAGGCCGGTCATGGCCTCGTCGACCAGGACGCTGCACGTGTGATTGAAGAGAGAATCAGGGGGGCGGTCCAATTGATGCATGAGATTGATCGAGTTGTCGAGACGGTGCAGTCTGAGGACCAGGAGAGGGAGTTGCAGAAGCTCGGGGTCCGGTTTAACCATCTCGACATCGCCACCATCTGCGGAAAAGACGAGCTTCAATGGCCCACCCATTTTTTTCGGATGAACTGGTTCAAAATTCTCAAGACTCTTCTCGGGCGGACCCGTCCCAACATCGCCTTTTCGGAGAAACCTGATGGACCATAAGCGACAGCTCCTAAGTCGAATCCCCAAGGTGGATGAGATCCTGATCCATCCAGGAATCTCGCGATGGATGGATGAATATCCTCGAGGTGTCGTTGTCGAGGCCATTCGTAGGGGATTACAGCGTTTCCGAGACAACCTCTTGTCATCACCTGAACCGGAGGCTCTTGATGAGACGGTGTTTTCCGTGGAATCATTGGTGCCCTATTTTAGGGATGAGATCGAGCACCAGGTCAAATGCCGTTTGAAGCGTGTCATTAACGCGACAGGGGTGGTGATCCACACCAATCTGGGGCGGTCCCTTCTTCATGCCGCTGCCATAGCTCATATGGATGAGGTTTCCCGCCACTTTTCCAACCTGGAATACGATCTGGAAAAGGGGCAGCGGGGATCACGCTATGGGCATGTGGACGACATATTGTGCAGGTTGACCGGCGCCGAGGCCGCTCTCGTCGTTAACAACAACGCTGCGGCCGTCGTTTTGGTCCTCAAC
>Ga0209636_10006082_pt1 | contig 12332 bp, 12 predicted proteins | sample DeeMarSWOR152_54_FD_187464 | JGI IMG/M metagenome (GOLD analysis project Ga0209636, IMG submission 187464) | Marine sediment microbial communities from White Oak River estuary, North Carolina - WOR-1-52-54 (SPAdes) (version 2) | ecosystem: Environmental > Aquatic > Marine > Intertidal zone >...
GTGTCGTGAGAGAGTTCATTTCTTCCATGAAAATGGTGGGGGCTCTCTTTCCATAGACGGGTCTGGAGATGAGCCGACTCATTTGAACCTCCTGAGAGTGAAGTGGGATAGGTAGTCTGGCCTGACAAGTACACAATTTGTACGGCTTGCGGGTTCTCTTAAAACCAAGCGCCAGTTTTCCTCCAGAACCGGAAGTCCAAGATCATATATATGTTCATCAAACAACTGCTTGATAACTTCTACTACTCTGCCCTTATTTATTTTGTATAGGTCAAACATTCTATCTACCTTGTCACTATGTTGCATATTGAGACTAAAAACCGGCCATAAATAAACGGCACAAAGTTGCGCATGTCCAAAGTATTCTTCGGGATATTTAAGTTTCAGAAGACCTTCCAGTGTATGAGCGATGCCGTGAACCAGCCCAACGCTGGACTGCGCCTGCTCTGCACAAGCACGAGCGCTCAACTCAAACCACCTGGGATTGTTTTCTAGAGGCAAGTCCTCAAGACTCTTTATTACATCTGCCAGTTCGTTGCGAACTTCATCATTTGCGATGGGCGATAGAAAACCCTCCAAAGCATGGGCCCAGACATCACCACATGCGTATTTAACCAGGTCAGCTGGAAGTCCTTCGGCAAGTTCAGCCCAGATAACACGCACATCTGGTAGAAACTCAATTCCCATTTGGATTCTTTTCTTGCTACCTTCGTTCAAAATAGCAATAGGAGAATTCTCAGCTCCACTCCCCCAGATTGAAGGAATAGCTATCAGCCTCATTTCGGGGCGGTTTTCCTTTCGCCACACTTTGGCTCTGTCGATCAAAACACCGCCACCGATAACTATAAGCGTGTCTAAATCGCCACTGGGTTCTTCATTATCTTCAATTACGGGCAGTGAAAGTCTTCTTTCGACTTTATGCCGTAAAAATGGGAGTGTCCATATAGCGGCGTTCTTGAAATCAAAGGTAGCTAGTTCCTCCAGCGTCCACACTTCAGGCTTATTCATCGAAGCTTATCCCTTTCGATTCCAGAAGGTCAATTATATCTCGAACTCCCCTTATCTCAAGTGCCTCTTCGGGCTTCATATGGTAGCCGAATGTTTCTTCGACCCCGACTGCCAAAGCTACAACAGCTAAAGAATCCCACGAATCGACATCTTCCCTCATCAAATCGAACCGAAATTCGCCTTCCTCCAAAATCAATACCTCAACGAGTAGATCTTTTAGTTTATCCTTGTTGCTCATTTCTCATATCCTCTGCTTCCAGTGCACGGTTAAGTTTTTGTTCCCACGAAGTGCAAATTTGTCAATCTTCCCGTTTGGTAAATAAGGCATTGACGGTATGCTTTCCAGTCTAACGGGCCAGTGAGTTCTGGGATGATTCCTGCGAAAAGACTGCAGGATTCCTTGAATCTGCTCTTTTGTGGGCTCCGGAGATAGAACAAGAACATGTCCCTGTTCACCGGATGCGGTCATCTCCTGGTAAAAGACTGCATGCCCAGACCATTGAGTATAAACCGTGTCAAGCAATTGTGGGATTGAAATTTTTTCTCCATATCTCTTAAACACCTCGTCGCTTCGACCTTTGATGCGCCAGTAATTGTTTTCGATTGGCTCGCCGAAATCGCCCGAAGGTATCCAGTCTTCATCCAAAGGAACGCAAAAACCGCTATCATCATAGAATCCTACTGCTCGGTACGGACTTCTGAAAAGGATTTCCCCTTGATTGCCAGCCTTCATCTCGATTCCAGGAAGGGGAACACCTATATTGCTCCCCTCATTGCTGTCTTCGAGAGGGCGGCAACTCAGTCTAGGCATTGCTTCTGCGCACCCATAATTGTTGAATATACGTGCGTTTGGGAAAAGTCTCTTAACAAGTTCGATTTGGTTCTGAGGAAATGGCCCACCTGCAAAATGCAAGCGAATAACGCCAGGGAAGCTGACGTTGTCTCCGTAGTTCCTTACAAAAAGCGGAATCTGCGCTCCAATGAGGCACAGGAGACAATTTTCAGCTTCCAGAAGGCATTTCTTTAGGTTATCTGGTTTTTGGAACCCGCCGGACAATATGAGTTCTCGCTGCATGACTCTCGACCAGAGCCACTGATTCACAAACGCATAACAATAAGAAAGTGGAAGCGCCAAAATCGTTTGTTTTGCCGGTTCGCTATCTTGCACCTTATGGAGGACACGAACCAGCTTCTCCGCTCTTTCTCGCGAACCGATCACAAGCTTGGGCTTTCCTGTGCTCCCAGACGTGAGAAGCGCAAAGTGATTCTGCTGGAAGTTCTCCGGCAACTGCTCCATCCCCTTTTCCACCCATTCTTCTGTAATGCCCCTTCGATTGGGCAGGAAGACAAAGGTAGATAACTCAGACCAAGCCTTATCCAGCTTTGTTATGTCTTCGTTGACTTCGTTTTCATATAGGACGTACATTACAGTAGTTCTCACTCGATTTGGTGCTTTTCACCCATTTCGCCACCGAAATATCCAATCTCCTTGCGCATACTTTTAGGACAAAATATTGTAGCATAGAAGAATTGTAAAACATAAAACCTCTGACCCGCCCGGGAGGCAAATGGTTTACCACTGTCGCAGAATCAATAGAAAGAAGCGGCAATGGCATACAAGAAGATTTCCCGAGCAGAGATTACGGAAGTAATTTGGCAATGGCAGGCCAAGCGTGGTATCTTTAAGCTAAAACACTACCCCCCTGTCTGTATATTGTAGGGCTTCGACATCACCTTTCCTGATATAAATCCCCACGGTGTACTCGCCGCCGGCTATTTCTCTTGCCGGAATAAGAGCCGCAAATCCCGAGTAGTCCAGGTTCAAGCCTAACTCTTTAAAATGCTCGGTGACGCCCTCTCTTATCACTGTTTCCGTGGTGAAGACATATGTCCTGTATGTGGAGTTCAAGGTTATATATATTTCGCTGTTCAGTGAGTCATGGCCTTCGATGAATGCCCAGCCGTCTATGTTCAGGATTTGCGCGGCGACTTTTAAGTGGTCAATCCAGTACTGAGTGCAGTTTGTTGCAGCGGGGAGCGTAGTTTCATACAATTGAGATTCGCCGACAACCTGTTCAAGTCTATCGAAAAGGGGCTCCGACAGGAAAAGGAGGAACAGCAGGAAAGCGCCCACGATCAGCGTGTGGGTAATCACGCTTTTCCTGTGAGTTCTGAGCCAGCTTCTTGTTGCCATGGCTAATTACTGCTCCTAATCATCCTCCAGCAGCGGATAATCAGTGTCAAAGTAATGGTTGAAGATAAGCCGGAACGTGTTCACCGGCGAGATGGAATCCGAGAGTTCGGAGTAATCCACGCCGGGCAGATACATGGCGTTAAGTATCTTTTGCCAGTCATTGGCGCCGATGACGATGCCGGGATGGTGTGGTCGTTGGCCATGGTCTGACTGTAGAATAATAATCGGCGGGGTTTCCGATTCATCCAGCAACGCATCAATCACCTTTTCTATCTCCCGGGAGATGAAGATATACTGCCCAAGGTAGAATTGCTTATCTTCAAAATTCATATTATTCATGGGCGCTATATACTTGCCACTGGGACCGAATACATAAGGTGTGTGGGGACACTCAAAATGGACAAAAACGAATTTCGGACTTTCTACATCCGGCACCTCCTGCAGATGCTCGAGCGTGCCAAGCACCCCTCTTCTGTTATAACTTTCATACTCACTCCCGGCAATATAATGGTAGAAAGGTCTCAGCATAGTGGTATCCCACAGTATACGCACAAACTCACCCACCAAACTGCTGCTATCAGCTTCATAGCAATTAAAGTAGAGATCAGCACTGTCCTTCACACCTTGTTGATACCTGTCAAACTCGAAGGGCGACCCAAAATATATATAGCTATAACCCTTTGCTCTCAGAAAATCTACCACGCTGTTGTCTACAATCTTTTGATATGCTTCCTCAGCCGTCAGTTCGACTTCCGCTGAGGCGATTTCCGTCCATTCTCTTGTTTCCTCTTCCCAGTACCAGACCCCCGAGAGATATTCCATGTTTAATATCTGAGCGAGTACGATCTCGGTATTCGGCGTCCGCGTTTTACTCCCGCTGGCTATGAAAAAGCCCTTATCCTCCAGGCTGTTGATAAACTCGCTGTTATCGTAATCATACCATTCCATCATGGTGTCGGGATGTGAGTACTCATCCAGAAGGATGAAGTAGATATCGGGCAGAGTGCTGAGGTCTGTCGAATTGGCAGCAGTTTCCTGGGGTGATTCTACCAGTGTTTCTGTGTTCAGCTTGGCTACTTTAATTTGATAGCTGGCGATGTTAAACAGGTTTATGGCAATGAGCACTACCGCTGTTATGTTGAAAAACTTGGTGGTGATGCGGAAGTCCCTCTTAGCCCGACTGATAAAATAGACGCAGTAGCCCCAGATGAATAGCATAACGGGGAGCAGGTAGGCGTGTTTGGGCACAAACGCCCCCAAGTAGCCCAGCCCATCATAAAGGCGCCCGTAGGAGAAAAAGAGACCAAGGAATATAGCTGTGGCAAGTCCCGCCTTAGACAGGCTGCGGAGTATAAGGCTCAGGACTGCCCACAACACCAGATTAGCAGCCACCGAGATTACAATCGGCAGCCATATCTGGCTTGCCGATGTTTCGCTTATGTTATGGGCATAGAGAAACAGGATGGGAAAAGCAGCAAACAGCAGCGGGTAGAAAACCACCGGTCCCTCAAAAATAGCTTTTAACTTTTGTTTCATCTCTGTACCCTGCGCATCAGATACAGCGTCCGTTGTGATTCTCGGATATCGGCGGAATCATCTATGGTGAAATAGTGACTAAAAATAGCATACTCGTTATTCTCTAGCAAGTCGTGATAGTGCTGAACGCAATATCTGCACGGCATCTTTTTCGGAGGCGCTGGCAAGGTTATTGTCCGCCCGGTCAGGAGTTATGAACGCAGCGCCCGAAGCAGCTACCGTGGTTATATCTATGGAGTATTTCCGAAGGTAATGCGGCACACCCGCGCCGATAAAGATTTCATAAAGCCTGTCCACGGACTGGTCTATCGTGGAGCACTTGAGCGCTGTCTGGATAACTTTGACCCTATCTTTATATTTTGCATAGTTGAACCTCATGACCTCGGGCAAGGTGAAACTACAGGCTAAACCATGGGGTACCTGTAACTGACCTGTGAGCGGATAAGAAATCGAATGTGCCAGGGCAGTCCTGGTATTGCTAAAGGCAAGCCCAGCCAGCAGGCTCGCTAGCTGCAATTTTTCGCGGATAGCCCCCAGGCTATATTTGTCCTTAAACCCATTTTCCAGAACAGGCACTGAAATAGCGATTGCACCTGTAGCCAGTACATCGGATACGGGACTGGCATTCTTATTCCAAATTGCTTCCATGGTGTGAGATAACGCATCCAGTGCGCTGAACAGCGTTGTGTCATATGGCAGCGACTCCGTCAATTTCGGGTCAAGCAGAGCCCATTCCGAATATAAGGCATCACTGGAAATGGAGTGTTTGTTTCCTGTTTTGTTATCCCAGACCGTAGCCCACGGTGTTACTTCGGAGCCGCTGCCAGAAGTGGTGGGAATTGCTATCAGCGGCCTGGCTTTTAGATTGCCGGGCAGAGGTTGCTTATCGTTTAAATAAGCTTTGAGATAGCTTTCAGCTTGAGCATCCGCGGATAATAGTGCAACAATTTTTGCTGTATCCAGAGCACTACCGCCGCCAATACCTATAATTAAATCGTAATTATATTGCTTAACGTCATAATAACAGGAGAGTATGGTCTCAAGGGTTGGATTGACCTTTACCTTATCCGCAATATGCACAATACTCGACCCACACTGGTCAAGTATTGCCTTTATTATTTGTCCTCTTTTTACCGTTCCACGTGATGTCACCAGTACTGCCGTTCTAGTACCCAGGGCTTCTGCTAACCTGGACAGCGAGCCACGCCCAATAGCAATCTTGACCGGATTCCAATAGCAGCTTTTCACCCGAATAAACTCCTGGCTTTTTTCAGGTCAGGCTCGGTATCAATTTCAACCCAGGGATAGCCGCCGGTAGCGATTATTTTGAAAGAAGCTCCTTCACGCGCCATCTGTGTAAATGCCTGCGTATCATAGGCCTGGAGTTGACCTTGCTCAAGAAGAGTCTCTATGTGATTAAATAACTTGTGTGGTTGATTGAAGATAGCTATGCCTACCCATTCACCTATAGCTTCACGTGGTGAAATGTCTTTGCTCGACTCAATAAAACGTCCCTCATTGAGCCGGACCTTCATTGCCTCTTTGTCTACCGGACCGTATTCTACCAGTAACGCTGCATCTTCACGATTTTCCTGGAGCATCAAGCCCAGCAACTCAGGGGCAAAAACGATGTCTCCATGCATATAAATAAAAGGGCTATCCTGAACCCATTCTTTAGCAAACCATAATGATGCCATATTATTAGTTGTACTAAAAAAGGGATTAAACCTGTAATCAGCGTTTGCGCCCAACATTTGCTGTATCATTTCCTTTTTATATCCGACGATAACTAAAATGTCTTTAATACCATTTTCATGCAGTATTCTCACGGAACGCCCCAGGATTGTTTCCCTTCCAATTTCAAGTATGCATTTGGGTTTACCCAGAGTGAGCGGATATAACCGCGATGACAGCCCCGCAGCTACTATAACGGCTTTAGTTACCTTGTCCATTTGCTATATATGCCATGAATTGTTCTTTCAGCACCAGCGGTGTTATATCAGGGCGTCCGGGCGATGTATCTTTTCTGATAGAAATTTTGACATGGATACATACCGGTCCATGCGCCGATAGGGTTGATTTTAGACTTTTGCTTAAAGAAGATTCGCTATCGCAGCGAAATACCGTGCTATAAGAACACGCTGCTGCAACCTGGGCAAAATCAGTACAGGTGGAAACCGTGGGTTGACCGCCCGTGGACTCGTGTGATTCGTTGTCTAAAATGATATGGATAAGGTTGTCAGGATGATAGTAGCCAATAGTGGCAAGTGTGCCCATCCTCATCAATGCAGCCCCATCTCCATCTATGACCACTATCCTGCGTTTGCTCAGACACAAAGCGAGGCCAAGGCCAACGGCAGAAGCACAGCCCATTGCACCCAGTAAATAGAATTGATTTGAACGATGTCCTAAATCATATAATTCCCTGCCCGCTTTGCCGGTGGTGGCAACAATCAATTCACCACTGGCGAAGATGTCCCTCATAATTTTAATAGCCTGGTTTCGGGATAGTCTTTGACTCAGTTCATTTTCCAGGTCGCCTGTGACATGAGCTTTATCGTAGTATGTACATGATTTGCTTCCTCCGCTCTGGTAAGGGGCTATACTCCCCCTCTTCATAATTAGTGCGTAAGGCAAACTTTTTTCTGCGATGTAATCGTCAGCTTCATCCAGTATACTGTCAATTTCGTCGAGCCTGTCAGGCAACATTCGGCATGGGATACGCAGGGTGCTCAGCATGTCCTGGGTTATCGCTCCCATGAAAGCATGCTGCGGCGCATCACTCTGCCCCGGCGCTCCACGGAGCGTGATAATCAATAGGGATGGTATGTGAAATACATGATTCAGACTGGTCAACGGATTGACCATGTTCCCAAGGCCTGAATTTTGACATATTGCTACGGTTTTACGTCCTGCAAGGTAAGCCCCCGCAGCAATTCCAACGGCTTCACCTTCGCTGCTGGCGATGATGTAGGTCAATTCTGAACACTGGCTCAGGTAATTGATTACAGGTTCCAGGATAGAACATGGCACGCCTGTCCAGAAATTGTATCCTCTCCTCTCAAATTTATTGATAAAATCATTAACTTCGATCATGTGTAATGCTACTCTGATTGACCGGCAATATGAGTACGCCCTGCCATTCTATAAAAGTAAAAAGCGTTCACGATTACGCTGTACCACCTGCCGCAATAAGGTCATTGATATCATCAACATCTAACCAATTACCGTGAACATATACCACCCGTACTTTGTAGCCTCTATTTATGAGTTCACTAAATAAATCGGTCATGCGCATTTGTAGAAGCTCCCCTTTTTCATGGAAATCAGCAAGAACCTTTTTGATAACCTTTAATCCGTCGCCGCTCAACTTCATTAAGCCAATCCACTCCCCACAAATCTCTGCTTCACGAATCCGGCCACCCGCAGATTTCAAATAAATTTCCTGCTCAAACAAATGCTTGCTATAAGTATAATTACATGAAATGCAATCTGTATATTTACCTTTGCTATAGTTTCTTTTCCAATCAGGGTCAGCAGCGATTACAAAATCGCCATCTGTTTCCAGCAATAAAGTAGGTATATACTGCTTGTATATGACATCACCATATGTGACTAGTGTCTTGCCCTCAATACTCTGGATGCCTTTGAAAAGCGAAAAAACCTCCTGTGTTGTGGCATGTAAATCACTATCAACGTAATGCAAATTCGGCATGTTAATCAGTTCCTTTTGGAACCCGCGAACAACGGTAATATCCTTAATGCCAATGGCATTAAGGGTGTCAACTTGTCTGGATAATAAAGGCTTACCCGCTACTTCAAGAAGCGTCTTCGGTTTCTCTTTTGTCAAAATGCCAAGCTCTTTACCCTGCGATGCAGCCAAAATCACGGCAGAGATTTTTTCTATATTGCCAGGAAGGTACAATTTCTCAAGCATCTCCCGTTCATCTGCACCCTGCAACCTGAATATCTCATGCAATGGCGATATGCGGTCAATTATATTTAGCAGAGATTCATCATTACACAGCGCGCCTGCTGTTTCCTGCATGGCTTTAATAGCGGAACGGAGTAGCATATTTGCCCAGATAATCGCGCTGAACCCAGCCTTGCGGAAAACTGCGGTAGGAGTCGTGAAATAGGTTGTGGGTATAATTACGACCGGACTTCTATCTCCCCACTCTTTTTTGAAAGCCAGCACTTCATCTGGCCGTGCAAGTTTACTATGAATTAAGATGGCATCTGCTCCCGCTCTGTGATAAGCGTCGGCACGTCTAATCGCCTCGCCAAGTCCCCATCCCGTAATAAACGATTCAGTGCGGGCGATAACGCAGAAATCCGTATCAGTCTGGGCATCCTTTGCTGCTTTTATCTTGCCGGCAAACTCATCAATACTGGCCATCGGTTGTTTTTCCCCACCAATGAAGCTACTTTTCTTTGGGAAAACTTTGTCTTCAATACAGACTGCAGCGATATCTCGTTGTTGTAGCTTCTTTACCAGCCGTCGCACATTATTAAAATCGCCATATCCTGTATCTGCATCAAGTAATAACGGTATGGAAGCTGCCTCGACCATTAACTCAACTCGCTCGAGAACCTGTGTCCAGCTTGCCTCGTTATTGTCCCGGAGCCCCATTGATGCAGAAATGGTTAAACCACTGCCCCATATCGCCTTAAAACCGGCATCTTCAACTATCTTTGCGCTCAGGGCATTATGCGCTTCACATATAAACTCAAGCTCGGGGGAATTTAAGAGCTCGCGAAATTTTTTAGCTTTGGTCACTTTTGCTTACCTCTCCGTTTTCCACGGTGTTGGTCTCTTGCGAAATGAGACGATGGATATAATTAGCTCCGATTTCAGCCGACTTACTGAAGTGAAATACATACTGCTCCCGCAATTTAATTATAGCATTTTTGTATTGCGGAGCGGCGGATATGAGCTGGCTGATGACAGTCGGTACTGTGGTCAATTTTTCAGGCTTCACGATAACGCCGATTTTTGTCCGTGTAGCAAGTTCCAGAGGTTCGATATTCAAATCACGATACCTTTCGTTTTGTATTTTGACAGGAACATCCAGGAACAACACGGGGCGTTCAGTACCCAATGCGTATTCAAGGGCAACACCCGAGCAATCACATATTAGAACATCGGCCCTCAACAGCGAATCGTGTGTGGCAACAGACTTCTCCAGGGTAAAATTTGGGCTTTTGCCAAATTCAGTCGTTAGTTGCCCTATCAGTCTAGGAGAGCGTTTCACAGTCTCCGGATGAGGTCGAACCACTACTTGATAACCTTCTTGCAACAGAAGTCCAACAAGCTCTTCACCACAAGATTCGAGAACATTGTCCGCTCCCCACGAGGGTGCAATAAGAATAGTCTCCCTATCAGCCTGAGACGGCTTGTGGCGAACATACTCTTGATAGTCCTGATAGATGCGCTCTAGCGGGTAGTATCCGGCTTCTATGAGCGTCTTGGGGGGAAGGTGATTAAGTTTCTCATGCTGGCGAATCTCTTCAACGTGGTGTGGCCCGGCGCAGAGAATGCAGTCATAATGGTCGAACGCGCCACATCGATACATCATGTGCGTGCTGACAAGAGCATGGAAGACATAAACATAATGCACCGGATTGATTGAACGCTTGAGGTGGAACTTGTTGAGGTCGGTTAATGTCATGACGAAGACTTTGCAATCAACGAATGCCATGAAGATCGGTAGTAACCTGTTCAAGTAGAAAGTCCTTATTCTTGGGTCTGAGTTACCCAAGATTGGGTCATGAGGGTCGGACGTAATATAGCACAGCGTCCTGCCATATTCATCGGTTAATTTCTTGATAATGCCTTCGAAACAAGGGTAATACCCACTATGTTCAGCATAGAATACGATAGACCTGTCTTGAACGGATAACTTCTTGAAACGGCGATAGTGTGCTAGTTCTTTCAACATAGGCGGAATTTATCTTAACACACTTAGTAGCGTAGCTTCATTTTGCCAGGTTTACCTGGCAGTAGACGATGCGATCGCGCCAGAAAAGAAAGCCACCGGGGCACGGAAGGAGCCTAGAGGCTGCGGGCTACTGGCTGTCCTCGCTTTCCTTGCTCTCCTCATCACCTTTTCGTTTTTTAAATAAATTGAGCAGGAAATATTTTACCCTTGACCTGTATATACCAATCATAGCCACCCCTCCAATAAGCAAGCCAATGAGTACCTGCGAGATAATGGTAATTGTGCCGGGGCCGATATAATAGGCATAAGCCGCCTGGTCAAATGTACCAACATCAATAGAGGCATAAACCGTTTGCGAGAAAATCAAGAAGAGCGAAATAACGACGGTGAGTGTAATTCCCAGATGTTTTACCTTATTCATGCTGCTTCCCTTCTATGTTGTGTTAATCACTGAACATATTAGCTAACCGGTATATACTTGTCAAGGCGTGTACTGTCGAGGGGTTGAGATTGCCACTCTTCGCTTGTAATGACATGAAGGAAAAGGGCTGGTTGCTTTCAGGCAATGTGACCTCTGGCTACCAAGTAATCTTTTAACGCTTCCTGCCAGGGTCTCATATCGTCCATGCCCAGAAGCCGTAGGTGGTAATTATCCAGCACCGAGTAGCAGGGTCTCCTAGCTTTCTGGGGGTACTGGTCTGAAGTTATGGGGACGACCGGGGTCTTCAAGCCAGCCAGCTTAAGTATCTTTGTTGTGAACTCATACCAGGAGCAGTCGCCTTTGTTGGTGATATGGAATATTCCGAAATAGTCGGTGGTCATTAGCTGGGTTATTTTTTGAGCTAAGTCTCTGGTGTAAGTGGGGGAAAAGACTTGGTCACTGACCACCCTGAGTTCATCACGCTCTTTGGCCAGCTTGAGCATAGTCTCAATGAAGTTGCCGCCTTTGCCGCAGGAGCCAGCAACGCCGAAAAGCCCCGAAGGCCTGATAATGAAGTGTCTGAGACAAAGATGGCGAACAAGGTTTTCTCCAGCAAGCTTGGACTTACCATAAATGCTAAGGGGAATAGGTGTATCGAATTCGGTGTAGGGGGTAGTTCGTGGCTCAACCTCACCACCGAAGACATAGTCGGTGCTGATATGGACCAGCCTGGCCCCGAGTTCTTGAGCAACCACGGCGACATTGCGAGCTCCCAGGGCGTTCACCGAGAAGGCTTTATCCTTTTCATCTTCGCAGTCATCAACTCGAACATAGGCGGCGGTGTTGATAATAATAGCCGGTTTATGTTTAGGCACAGCTTCCTTGACAGAAGACATGTCAGAAATTTCGATATCAACATCCGTAAAGGGAATGATATCGAAGTTATGCAAGGCCCAGCACAAATCAGTGCCCAGTTGCCCATTAGCGCCTATGACTGCTACTTTCACCTTTTGAGGTACATTTTTTCGTAGTATCTGGAATACTCGCCGCTCTTGATTGACCGCCACCAAGACTCATTCTGTAGATACCAGTCAACAGTAGCGCTCAAGGCTTTTTCAAAGGAGTAAGCTGGCTTCCAACCCAGTTCTGTGGCTATCTTTACGCAATCCAGAGCGTAGCGGCGGTCGTGGGCAGGACGATCGCTAACAAATTGTATCAAGCTCTGTGGCTT
>Ga0209636_10006083_pt1 | contig 12331 bp, 8 predicted proteins | sample DeeMarSWOR152_54_FD_187464 | JGI IMG/M metagenome (GOLD analysis project Ga0209636, IMG submission 187464) | Marine sediment microbial communities from White Oak River estuary, North Carolina - WOR-1-52-54 (SPAdes) (version 2) | ecosystem: Environmental > Aquatic > Marine > Intertidal zone >...
GTGGGCCGGGGCGGAGGCGGAGCGCATTTACAATCCTATGGCACAGCTCGAGCCGGTGGCGCGCGAGTTCTTCGGCGTTATGGCGCGGCGCGAGTTTTTGCCTAACTCGCCCACGTTGATGAACGCGGGCCGCGAGCTGGGCCAGCTGGCGGCTTGTTTCGTTTTGCCCGTCGAGGATTCGATGGATTCCATCTTCGAGGCGATAAAGGATACCGCGCTCATCCACAAGAGCGGCGGCGGTACGGGCTTCTCCTTCTCGCGCCTTCGCCCCAGGAACGACGTCGTCATGTCCACCAAGGGCATCTCGAGCGGCCCCATCTCCTTTATGCAAGTCTTCGACGCGGCGACCGAGGCCATCAAGCAGGGGGGGACGCGGCGCGGCGCCAATATGGGCATCCTGCGCGTCGACCACCCGGACATAATGGACTTCGTTACGTGCAAGGCCGAGGAGGACCGGCTCAACAACTTCAATATCTCGGTCGCGCTGACGGACGCGTTTATGCGTTCCTTGGCCGCGGAGGATACCTATCCCCTCGTCAATCCCCGGACGGGCGAGGAGGTGGGTCGGCTGCCCGCGGCGAGGGTTTTTCACAAGGTCGTCGAGATGGCCCACGGCAACGGCGAGCCCGGCATAATTTTCATCGACCGCATCAACGCCGGCAACCCCACGCCGCACGTCGGCGATATCGAGTCAACTAATCCCTGCGGCGAGCAACCGCTCCTGCCCTACGAATCGTGCAACCTCGGTTCCGTCAACCTGGGCCTGATGGTGCGGGAGGAGAAAGGGCGCAAAGTCGTCGATTGGGAGCGGCTTGCGCGGGCCGTCCACACCGCGGTCCACTTCCTCGACAACGTCATCGACGTCAACCGGTACCCGCTCCCCAAGATCGAGGAGAACACGAAAGCTAACCGGAAAATAGGCCTCGGCGTTATGGGGTTCGCGGACCTCCTCGTCAAGGTGGGGATGCCGTACGATTCCGAGGAGGGCGTGGACGTTGCGCGGCAGGTTATGGAATTTATCGACCTCGAGGCGAAGCGGGCCTCGGCGCGGCTCGCCGAGGAGCGGGGCGTCTTTCCCAATTTCCGCGGGAGCATCTACGACCGCCCGGGCGGGGCCCGCCTGCGCAACGCCACGACGACGACCGTCGCCCCCACCGGCACCATAAGTATCATCGCCGGCGCCGCCAGCGGCGTCGAGCCCATCTTCGCGCTGTGTTTCTATCGCCGCGTCCTCGACGACGACAGGCTCGTCGAAGTGAACCCGCTCTTCGCGGAGGCCGCGGAGGCGGCGGGCATCGCGAGCGAGGACTTGTTCGAGTGCCTCGCGCGCGGCGAGTCGATCCAGAAGCGCGACGACGTCCCGGATGGGCTCAAACGTATTTTCGTTACGGCACACGACGTCTCGCCGGAGTGGCACGTCCGCATCCAGGCCGCCTTTCAAAAACACACGGACAACGCCGTTTCCAAGACGATCAACTTCCCCAACTCGGCGACGTTTGAGGACGTGGAGAAGGCGTACCTGTTGGCGTACGAGTTGGGGTGCAAGGGCGTGACCATCTACCGCGACGGTTCGCGCGCGGTGCAGGTGTTGAATTTGGGGCGGGCCGCGGACGAGGGGGAGGAGCGGCCGGTCGCGGCGCCGGGGCGCCCCGTGGCGGTGGCGCCCAGGCCCCGGCCCGACGTGACCCACGGCATAACCGAGAAGGTGGCCACCGGTTGCGGCAACCTCTACGTGACGTTGAATTGGGACGAGGAAGGTCTGTGCGAGGTCTTCGCCAAGATGGGGAAGTCCGGCGGCTGCATTTCGTCCCATTCCGAGGCCTCCTCGCGCCTGATATCGCTCGCGCTTCGCGCCGGCGTAACCGTCAAGTCCATAGTGAAGCAACTTCGCGGGATCCGCTGCCCGATGCCGACGTGGCAGAACGGCGAAGCCATTCTGAGTTGCCCGGACGCCATCGGCATCGTTATTGAACGTCATATGGGGGCGAAGACGACCCCCCTGTTTGACGCCGAGCCGGTCCAGGAGGAGCTGGAGGCCATGCGGCGGGAACGCATGTTGAAAGAGCTCGCCAACGTCGGCCCCCAGTGTCCCGAGTGCTCCGGCATCTTGGAGATTGCCGAGGGTTGTTTGACGTGTCGTTCCTGCGGGTTTACGAGGTGCGGCTAGGCGAGGGGCGTCGCCGCGCGAAATTAGGGAAGCGGGGCCGCGGCGGCGGCCGAGAAGAAGAGCGTGAAGGAGAGGACGACTGCTGAGGAGAGTGGTAAGGAAGGACATTCCTAACGGGAAAGGCGGGCCGCCCGGGGCGGTAGTTCTCGGCCGGGGCGCCGCACTCCCAGGACCAAAAGGCGGCGTTTGCGCCTTGCTCGCGTAAACGGCTCCGCCGTCTAAAGCGGAAGGGGGTGAGAGGATGGTCACGAGAAGGGCCACCCCTAAGAAGAAAACCACGAAGAAGTCGCCAGCTAAGAAGAAGGCCGCTCCCAAGAGGAAGGCGGCTACGAAGAAGAAGGCGGCTACCAGGAAGAAAGCCACAACCAGGAAGAAAGCCGCTACGAGAAAGAAGTAGTCCGTTTCTCCGGCGCTTGGTTCAGCTTAGAGGTCGCCTTTACGGGTCACGCCTTGGACTGAACGGCGACTGCGAGGGGCCGCGACGGCGGCCCCTTTGCGTTTGCCTGCCGTCGAAGTTCTACGCGGGAGCACTTAATTTTTGCTATAATGGGACGGGCCGGTTGCCGGGGTTGCCTTTCGCCCGCCCGGGCAATTTATTCCGTACGACCCGGGCGCGGTAAAAGGCCGTCCCTCTCCGCGAGTAACTCGACGTGGTCGGCGGACGGTCCGCGCAACGTGAACGCTTGCGACTTCCGGAGGCAGCTATGAGCGGCGAGAGCGATTTCGATAAGGACGAGGCCCTTTTCCTTTCGATAATGTATTCTTTTCACGCCGCGGCGATGCAGCAGATGGGCAAGATCGCCAACCCGCTTACGGGAAAAGTCGAGCGGGACCTGAACGCCGCGCGCGGCACGATAGACGTACTCATAATGTTCCAAAAGAAGACCCAGGGCAACTTGAAGGACCGCGAGCGGCGAATCTTGAACAACCTCGTGACCGAACTTCAGCTTAATTTCGTCGACGAGAGTAAGAGGGCCGCGGCCGCGGAAGAGAAAGAGCGCGCGCCCCAAGAAAAGGCCGAAGTCGCGGCCGAACCTGCGGGCGAGGAAGCCGAAGCGGCGCCGCCCGCGCCCGAAGAGGTTGGCGCCGAGGAGGAAAAAGAGAAAGTAGCGGCGGAGGCCGAGGGTGGCGAGGGGGCGCCGGAGCGGCCCACAAAGAAAAAGGCCAAGAGGGGCCGCCGACCCGAAAAGAAGGGAGAGAGTTAGCGGTGCCGGTCTACGACGGCCTCCGCGTTTACGAGGTCCGGGACGACCTTTATTTCGCGCGGGGCATCCGGGACGCCGCGCCGCTGCGGGAGCTGTTCCGTATGTTAGCCGTGGACGAGGGCCCGGCCATTATAAAGGTAAATTGGTTCAGCTCCTGCCCCGGCCAGTTCACGGACGCGGCGACGTTGGCGCTGGCGTGCGACGCTATTGAGGGTGAAAAAATCGTCGTCGAGGGCCACGCCGCGGAGCGCAACGACGGCTCGCGCGAGATAACCCCCGATAACGGCCGCGAGAATTGGGATTGGATTCGCGAGCAGGAGGCGGCCTACTTCGCGCGCTTCGGCCTCGACGCGGTCCTGGCGCGCGACGACGTCACGTACGTCAACGTTACGGACGAAGTGTGGGAGGGGCGCGCGGTTGGGGCCGCGGAGGTTCGCGCGGCGCTCGAGGCTCGCGGCGCGAAACTCGCGCTCGAGGAACTGTACGGCGCGCTGCCCGAGAAGCTTTTGGCGTGGCGCGGCCGGCCGCTCATCAGCCTCGCCCGCGTTAAGGTCTCGGACCCTCGGCTCGAGGCTCCCGGCTTCAGCTTATCGCTCAAGAATATGTTCGGCCTTATCCCGGAGCCCAGCCGGTTGGCGTACCACGAGCGCCTCCCGGAGGCGATAACGGACGTCTGGCTCCTGTACGGCGCGTTCTTCCGCGTCGTGGGCGTTTGCGAGGGCATGTTCCACGCGGTGCGCGTGCGCGAGGGCGGCGCCCACGGCACCCCGTGGGGGGACCGCTACGACGACGTCGAGGATTTGGGGGTCGTCGTGGCGGGCGCGAAGGCCGCGGAGGCGGACGCCTTCGCCGCGGCGCTCTTCGGCCTGGACATAAGCGCGCGAGCCGTCATGACGACGGCCGAAGAGAGGCTCGGCCCTTGGGACAAGATGGTGGTGCTGGAGGCGGGGCGGTACGGCTTGGAAGGATAGGTAAAGAGTAAAAATTTAAATCGTCGAGGAAGAATATGGAAGCACGTTACCGTGAAGAAGTTATTAACGTAGTTTTAGCGGAGCTCCTCAACGAGAGGGGCATAGCTTCACTTCCGGAACAGATAATAAGGGATATCGTAAAGAAGAAAAGGCGTCTACCGGACGTATGGGTAGATTACGAAGGGTTAACAGTCGCTATTGAAGGTAAAATAGAGAGTAGTCTCGTAATAGAAGACGCAAGGAGGAGAGTTGAACAGGGACTAGCGCATATAGCAATAGCTGTTGATTACCCGGCGGGATTGAGAGTAGCGGGTGATCTTAAAGAATTAAAAAGGGAGATGGCAAGTACCCCTTTAAAAATCGCGGTTGTAACCGAGGCGGGGGAGACCGGTTTTGCGGAAGGGGACTTATCTTTTATCGACAACCTATTAAGGAGAACACATGAGGAGTTAGTAAAGGAGGACGTAGTAAGCGAAGCTGTTGATTACATAAGGCAAGCTAACGCCGAACTAGCGAAACATTTAATGGATCGTCCGGCCGTATTAAAACGTGTCGCGAAGGCTTTAGATATACAACCCGGGAAGGCGGAAAAAGAAAAGGACAACAAACGGGTAGAAAAGGCGACGGCAGGCGTAGGCGCGTTAATTATTTTTAACGCTATTCTTTTCCAAGAAATTCTAGCCGAACATGACGAGAGGGTAACGTCGTTACTCGAGTTCGCGGACAGGCGCGACGTGCAGCTAGAGTTAGTCGACCATTGGCGGTATATAATCGAGGAAATAAATTACCATCCTATTTATTACATCGCCGCCCGGGTCTTAAGGAAAATACCCGCTAGTAGAAATCTGGAGCGGATACTGAGGTCGCACGTTGAAGTAGTTAGGCAGATAATGCAAAAACGCGCGGCGTTGAGGCACGACTTAATGGGGAGGGTGTACCATCTGCTGTTGGAAGACGCGAAATATTTAGGGGCATTTTATACTTCAATACCGGCCGCTACGTTACTTTTAAAGCTCGCTTTAGACCCCGGCCAATGGCCGTTGGATTGGTCTGATGATGAAACGGTAGGGGCTTTGAGGGTAGGAGATTTCGCGTGCGGTACCGGCACTTTACTAATGGCCGCGGCCGAAAGTATAGCCGACAATTACGCGCGATACTCGCCTTTAAGGGGGGAACGGCCCGATATGGATAACTTACATAGGTTAATGATAGAAGACGTAATAAAAGGTTTTGACGTTTTAACTTCCGCGCTACACTTGACCGCTTCGTCGCTGGCGATGAGGTCGCCCGGGACTACCGTCGATCAAATGGGCCTATACACTTTGCCCCTTGGCGGCGACGCAAAAGCTTTGGGTTCGCTGGATTTTATAAAGTCGCCGGTAATTACAACGGGCCAAAATTTATTCGCGACCGGGGGGCCGGCGATTGCGGTAGGCCCTAACAATACCGAAGAAACGGCGGTTAGGTTACCGGGGTTACACGTCTGCGTGATGAACCCGCCTTTCACGAGGTCCGTCGGCGGCAACCTGCTCTTCGGTTCTTTTCCTACGGAGGAGAGGAAGAAGTTACAAAAGCAACTTAAAAACGTTTTGGCCAGGTCTAAATACGGTGACTACACCGATCTTACGGCCGGCTTAGGGGCGCCGTTTATTGCCGTTGCAGATAAAGCGTTGAAGGTCGGCGGTAAGCTGGCGTTAGTACTCCCGAAGGCGTTTTTATCGGGGGTGGCGTGGTCTAAGTCGCGCGAGTTAATTAAAGCGGGTTACGAGCTCGAGTACGTAACCGTAAGCCACGACCCCGGACGGTGGAACTTCTCGGAGAATACGAGCTTAAGCGAGACGTTGTTGGTCGCGAAGAAGGTTACGGCCAGCGTCGAAAACCCCGGGCGAACGGTTTTCGTAAATCTTTGGAAGAATCCCGGGACGACTTTCGAGGCCTTAGCGGTAGCGCGCGGCGTCGCGACGAAATCGGTACCCTCTTTGGACGAACCCCAGGCCCAAGGGGCGTTGTCGCTGGTAGTGGGCGGTAAAAAATTCGGCGAAGCGATTTCGGTGCGTTGGGAGGATTTGAAAGGCGACCGCCACTGGCTCGGGCCCGCAGCTTTCGCCCAATCGGACCTTATAAGAATATTATGGGGCCTGCGTGATGGTTACTTCGCTTTGCCGGGCGAAAGGCCCGTTAGTTTAACGTTACAACGCCTGAGATATTTAGGCGATTTGGGTTTTGACCGGGCCGGTGTACACGGGGGCTTCGAAGTTTCCCCGTCCTTTACGCTATATAAGGCTTTTTGGGGCCACGACGCGGACTCTGTAACTACGATAGAACAGGAACCTAACTCATATCTATCCCCTCGTTCAGAAGGAAGGCCCGGTTCGCCCGTCTATAACGCTGGGCGGCTTTGGGAAAAGGCTAGTAAATTTCTAATTGTAGAAGGAATAAGGCTTAATACGCACCGTGTTATGGCCGTCGTAACGCGGGATAAAGTTCTATCAAATGTTTGGTGGAATTTTATCCCCAATCCAGGTTTAGGACGATTAACTAAACCTCTTATACTTTGGTTTAACTCTACGATCGGTGTATTATTACTTTTATCGCATAGAGAAGAAACCGAGGGTCCTTGGGTCGGTTTTAAAAAAGGACTTCTTTTGGAACTACCAGTTTTAGATATAGCTAGTTTATCTAAAAAACAAATAGATTTGCTTTGTTCACGGTTCCCTCTAATTTCGAACGGATCTTTAAAACCGCTCCCTTATATTGAGGAAGACGGGGTTCGAGCCGAGATAGACGACCTTTTTTCCGAGGTATTAGGTTTACCCGATTTGCGGCCTTTACGCGAAATGCTCGCCCGAGAACCGGTTATTTGCTTACGCAGTTTAAGTAACCTTTAACAAAAAGGCCGGCCCCGAGGCCGGCTTCTTTTTTAGTTTCTATTTGGTCCTCATCATCAGCGCGCCGAAGACGCCGACGGCCGCAAAAATGGCCCCGGTAACCCAGGGCGAACCTTCGCAAGCTCAAGTCGCAGGGGCCGGCACCGTAAGCGCAAGCCGGTGTAGAAAGTAGCCTGCGGCTAAGCCGGCGCCGCCCAATAGTACCGCGATGGCGAGTTTGAACATCTCACCGCCAGCCGATGGTGGCGAATAGCAATCCTACGACGCCGCCCAGGAAGCCCGCGAGCCACGGGCTCGAGGCCGCCGCTCAACTCGAGCCGGCACACCGTATGAGATAGCCCCAAGCTAAGCCGGCGCCGCCGCCGACCAATACCCATAATAAAGTTTTAACCGCCGGCGCCATAGGGGCCCCCGGTGACGTACTCCTGGGCGGAGAAGGCCGCCACGGCCCCTTCCCCTACCGCGGTCGCGACCTGCTTGAGCTTTTTGGAGCGGCAGTCGCCCGCGGCGAAGACGCCGGGCGCGCTCGTGCGCATGTCGTCGTCGGTGATTATAAGGCCGCGCTCGTCGAGCTCCACCAGGTCCTTTACGAAAGTAGTGTTAGGTTCGACGCCCACGTAGAGGAATACGCAGTCTACCGTCAACACGCTTTCTTCGTCGGATGCGACGTTTTTAAGCTTTACGCCGGTTAAGCCCTTTTCGGCGTCGCCGAGCATCTCGGTCACGACGGTTTCCCAAACGACCTCGATCTTTTCTTGCGCGAACGCTTGCTCCTGTATTATTTTTTCGGCGCGTAATTTATCCCGGCGGTGAATCAAGTAGACCTTGCTCGCGAACTTGGTGAGGTACACGGCCTCCTTCACGGCGCTGTCGCCGCCGCCCACGACCGCGACCGGCTTATCCCGATACAGCGGGCCGTCGCAGGTGGCGCAAGGAGTTACGCCCATGCCCCAGAGCTCCTCCTCGCCCGGGACGCCGAGCTTGCGGCTTTCGGTGCCGGTCGCGACGATGACGGCTTTGGCTAGATATTCCACTTCGGCGCCCTCGAGCAGGTATTTATCGTCGGCCGGGCGGACCCTCTTTATTTCGGCGGTAGCGAAATGCAGGCCGAAGCGCTCGGCCTGCTTACGCATCCTTTCCATCAATTCGGCGCCGGATAGCGGCTCGGGGAAGCCCGGGTAGTTCTCGATTATATCGGCAAGTATGATCTGTCCGCCGGTCAAGGGTTTGGCTTCCAACAGGACCGCGTCCAGGCGGTCGCGCGCCGCGTAAATGCCGGCGGTTAAGCCGGCCGGGCCGCCACCCACGATGGCGAGTGCGTGTTCGATAAAGGCCAAGGCTATCTTACCCGCCGCTTCAAGACCACCCGCTCGTATTCTTTCTTCATGCAGCGGTTCATGACGACCTCGAAGCCGGCCTCCTTCGCCCGCCGTGCGAACTCTTCGTCTACGACGCCGAGTTGGAGCCAAATGACTTTCGCGCCCACCTTGACGGCGTCTTCTATTATGCCGCCGAGGTGTTCGGGCCTGCGGAAGACTTCCACGATGTCGACGGGGTCCGTTATGTTTCTGAGGTAAGGCCAGGTGACTTCGCCCAATATCGACTCGTAGCGGGGGTTGACGGGATAGATGCGAAACCCGTGGCGTTTCAGGAACCGCGCGACGCGGTTGGCGTTCGATTCCTGCTTGGGCGTCAGACCTGCCACGGCGACGTTTTTGTATTTTTTGAGGAGCTCCTCCAACTGTTCGTCGGAAGGGTTTTGAAACTCTTCGAACTGTTCTTCGGCCATGAATCACTGCTCCCAAGGGAGATTTCCGTGATACGGCATATGGTTTGAGGGCGTCGCTCCGGGCGCCGGCGCGTGCTCCCGCCGACCGGCAGCGACCGCGAGGACCGAAAAGGCCCTCGCCGCGCGACGCGACCCCCCGCCGGCTATGCGCCGTTTTCGCTTATGATAAGCTAAAACACGAAAGCTTAAACGCCGTTTTTACGGGCCTGAGTATCTTAATATTTAAAACGCGCCGCCCGGCACGTTATCCGCCGCAACCGCGTTCGATGTTACATATTGGGCACGCGTCGCCCTTCGACGTCGACGCCGCGACGCGCGATATCAGCCGGCGGCACTTCTCGGAATCGCAATCGGGGCAGCGCGCCCCCGTATCTTCGCAATTGCGGCAGAGCCGTTCGAACACCGCGCCGCACTCTTCGCATTTATATTCGTATATCGGCATTTTTCAAATTCACCTTGCCGCGCCCTTCCCCGTTTGTTTGGCGCCCGGGCGTCTACACACACATTCGCCCGGGCCGCCCGCGGGGAAAGGCGACGGCCGCCGACGTTAATCGCCTAACGTATCGCCTACTGCGTCGTTTCCGCGCCCTCGGCGCCCTTGCGCATTTCGTAGAACTCGTCTTTTATTACGGCCCACTTTTCGGGGTGCTTCTCCTCCATATGGGCCGCGTAATCCGCTTCCTTGTTTTCGCCCTCGAACAGGATCCCGCACTCTTTGCAGATGAGGTCTTCGCCGGGAGCGGGGCAGACGATCTCTTCCTCGAGTACGGCCTCTCCCGTCTCGGCCGCGGTTTCGACCGTTGGGGCTGCTTCTTCCTTCTTCTTACAACCGTAGAGAGCGGCCGTAAGGGCGAGAATGGTAACGATGATAGCGACTACTGCTGGATGCTTCATTTCGGGACCTCCTCCGGTCTTTGTATTTTTTACATATTACCATAAAAACATTATTTTTTCAATCCAGTCGGCAGGAGCTTAAGGGCCTCGTCGACGAGCGCGTCGGTCCCTTTGGCGGCGTCCAACCACTTCGCGCGCCGTTCGCGTTTGAACCAGGTGCGTTGCCTTTTCGCGAGCCTCCGCGTTTCGGCGACGACTTGCGCCGCGGCCGCCTCCTCGTCCAGTTCGCCCCGCAGGAGTTGAACCATTTGCCGGTAGCCGATCGCGTTGAGGGGCGGCGCCTCGGGCCGTTCGACCCGCGCCAAGAGCCTCCGCGTCTCGGCGAGGAGGCCGGCGGCGAGCATGCGTCGCGTGCGCAGTTCGATGCGCTCGAGAAGCCAAGGGCGCGGGCCGTCGAGCGCCACGACGACGCCGTCGGCCTCGAGGGGTCGATTTCCTTTTTTGCGTATTTTCGTTAGGGGTTCGCCGGTCAGCTCGAATACCTCGAGGGCGCGTACGATGCGCTGCTTATCGGCGGGTGAGATGCGCGCCGCAGTTTCGGCGTCGACTTCGCTTAGATATCCATGGAGGTCTTCGCCCGCGGCTTCGCGCGCGCGCAGAGCGGTGCGGACCGCGGCGTCCGCGGAAGGGGCTTCGCAGATTCCGTCGAGGAGGGCACGGAAGTAAAGGCCCGTCCCGCCGACGAGCAAGGGCGATTTGCCGCGGCGCCACAACGCCTCGCACGCCGCGCGCCCCTCGGACATATAGCGGCCCGCGCTGTAGGGTACGCCCGGCTCCACGACGTCCACCATAAAGAACTCGTAGCCGCGCCTGGCGGCCCCGGTTACTTTGGCGGTTCCGACGTCGGCCCCGCGGTAAATCTTCGCCGAGTCGCATACGACGAGCGAAACGGCCGCGGGGCCGCCGAGCGCGTCGGCCAACGCCATGGCCAGCGCGCCTTTCCCGGTGCACGTGGGGCCTACGACGGCTATCAGCTCGCGCCGCATACGCCGTTACCATAATATCTACGGGGATATTAATCAACCCGTTGGGGCGCCTTTTAATTTGACATTAAGCGTCAAGTTTATTATACTCCGCCGGTATGTTAATGAGGCGGCTCGTCAACGCGACGGGCGTAATTTTACATACCGGCGCGGGCCGGGCGCCGTTCGGGGCCGCCCTTCTCGAGCGCGCGGGGCGCATACTCGAGGGCTATAGTAACCTCGAGGTGGATTTGGAGAGCGGCGAGCGCGGCCGACGCGAAACGTTGGTCGTGGAACCGCTGCGCGCGTTGACCGGGGCGGAAGACGCCTTAGTCGTCAATAACAACGCGGGTGCGGTGCTGCTCGCGCTTCACGCGCTGGGGGGCGGCCGGCCGGCGGCGGCGAGTCGGGGCCAACTCGTGGAAATAGGGGGGGCTTTTAGGTTGCCCGAAGTTATGGCCTCGGGCGGCGTCGAGCTTTTGCCCGTAGGAACGGTGAACGTAACGCGGTTGGAGGATTTCCGGCGGGCACTCGACGCCGGCGCGTCGCTGGTCGTTTTGGCCCACCGCAGCAATTTTTACTTTCGCGGGCGGTACGAGGACCCGCGCCCTGACGAGGTCGTGGCCCTCGCCGCGGAATACGGCAAGCGGGTATTGTACGATTTGGGCAGCGGTTTGCTCAGCGCGTCGCTTTACGCGGAGTTCGCCTCCGCCGACGAGCCCTCGCTCGAGAATTTGCTCGACGCGGGCGTAGACGTCGTGACCTTCTCCGGCGATAAGTTGCTCGGCGGCCCGCAGGCCGGCGTCGTCGTGGGGAAGGCCGGGGCGCTCGAGGAGTTACGGCGCGACGGCTTGTACCGCGCGCTCCGCGTGGGGAAGGAGACGTACGCGCTGTTGGCGGCGGTGCTCGAGGCTTATCTCGAGGGCGACGGCGCGCTGGAGGATATACCTACTTATAGGTTGCTCAAGCGCTCGCGGGACGATTTGGAAAGGCTCGCGGCCGTGGTCGCCGACTATTTCCGGGAGGCCGAAGTCGCCGGCTTGGACGTATCTATAGCCGAGGCGGAATCCTACGCCGGCGGCGGGACGCTGCCGTACGTCCGCTTGCCTACGGCGGTCGTCGCCCTGAGGCACGAACGTATCCGGCCGCACGCGCTCAGCGCCGCTTTGAGGCGCCTCGAGCCGCCGGTTTTGGCGAGGGCGACGGGCGATGCCGTTTTCGTAGATATGCGGAGCGTCCTGGAGGATGACCTCCCTTTATTTAAAAATGCGGCGAGGGGATTGTCGGCCCAGCTCGAGCGACGGGGTTCGATTTGACGGCGGGTTAACGGGGACGGCGCGACGTTTATTTTGCTTGACTATATACTTATAACTCGTTAATATTCAACGTCATCCTGTTTGCTGAGACGTAGTAAACGTCGCGGCGCACGACGCAATATGGGGTTTAAGAAACTAC
>Ga0209636_10006084_pt1 | contig 12331 bp, 11 predicted proteins | sample DeeMarSWOR152_54_FD_187464 | JGI IMG/M metagenome (GOLD analysis project Ga0209636, IMG submission 187464) | Marine sediment microbial communities from White Oak River estuary, North Carolina - WOR-1-52-54 (SPAdes) (version 2) | ecosystem: Environmental > Aquatic > Marine > Intertidal zone >...
TATTCCAAAATCCGCAAGCCCCTAATCGCGAGCTAATTCTTGATACCGTTCGGCTGAAGCTGAAGCCCTGTGTGTATGCCGTGCTAACCACGATTGCCGGTTTTGGGTCTCTGGTGCTTTGTGATATCCTGCCGGTCATCAACTTCGGCTGGATGATGATCGTCGGTTTGATTGTGTCCCTGATAGTAACCTTTCTGCTTTTTCCCGCCGTTCTGATACTGATACCCAAAGAGACGCCACCCAGACGAGGGCGGCGTTTTTCCCTAACAGCCGTCCTGGCGAGATTTACCGAAGCCCACGGTGCTCTGATCGTGGGTATCAGCGGCATCGTCCTCATTTCCAGCTTCATCGGCATCTCGAAATTAGGGGTGGAAAACTGCTTTATCGATTACTTCAAAGAGAATACCGAGATTTACCAGGGTATGAAAGTAATCGATCAAAACCTGGGCGGTACCACTCCCCTGGATGTCATCGTAGATTTTGAAAGCATTAGCTCACTGCCAGCTGTCACCGAGCCTGCCGCAGCGGAAAGTGATGACATATTTGACGAATTCAATGAACTCGACGAGGCCGCAACGGACGAGAAATACTGGTTTAACTCCGAAAAGATGGCCCGCATCAAGGCCGGGCACCTCTATCTTGACAACCTGCCGGAAACCGGCAAGGTGTTGTCATTAACCACCGTGCTGGGCGTTGCCGAGAAGCTGAACGATGGCAAGCCTCTGGACAGTTTTGAGCTCGCGCTGCTCTATAGTGAAACCCCGGACGAATTCAAGACCATGCTGACCAAGCCCTATGTCTCGGTAGAGCATAATGAGGTCCGCTTTTGGGCCCGGGTCAGGGACTCCGAGAAGACTCTGAGGCGTAACGAACTGCTTAAGAAAATCGAGGCAGAGCTGCCGGGCATGCTTGAGCTTGACGCTGAAAATGTTCATCTTTCCGGCATGCTGGTCCTTTACAACAACATGCTGCAAAGCCTGTTCGGTTCCCAGATACTGACAGTGGGTATCACTGTGCTGGTGCTAACGGGTATGTTTCTGGTGCTGTTTAGGTCATTGAGAATAGCCCTGATGGCCATGCTTGCGAATGTGCTTCCCATCGCAGCCGTGCTTGGCGTGATGGGCTGGCTGAACATCCCTCTCGACATGATGACCATAACAATAGCGGCCATCGGCATAGGAATTGCCGTCGATGACACGATTCACTATATCCACAGATTCAAACGTGAATTTCAGAAAGACCGGAAGTACCTACCTACGATGCATCGATGCCATGGAAGCATTGGTCATGCCATGTACTATACATCGGCGACTATTATTATTGGTTTTTCCATCTTGGCCATGTCCAATTTCGTTCCCACTGTTTATTTCGGCCTGCTGACCGGATTAGCCATGTTAATTGCACTTCTTGCCGCCCTTACCCTTTTGCCGCAAATGCTGATTCTGGTGAAACCTTTTGGCAAGGAGAAGACTTGAGAGTTCGAAACCGGTGCAATCAGATGAAATTAAGAAGAACAGACACAGTCGTCAAGAAAAATGGCACGAAACCACAGGCCTGGGCTATCATAGTCTTGGGCGTTATGACTGCGGGCTGCGCGGTCTCCGAGAAAACCACATCTTCTAACTACGCTGCTGAGACTTCAGCAAACGGACAGAATGTTCTCATTGCTGCCAACGACGCGGCGCCGCCTTCAGACAATTCCGCTGAACCACCTCCCGATGAAGATTTTGACTTGTGGGAAGAGGAGCTTGAGGAGCAGATCGCCAAGGTCGCGGACCCACTGGAGCCCCTGAATCGGATTATGTACAATCTGAACGATGCACTATACTTCTGGGTGGCGAAGCCGGTCGCCCAGACATACAAAGGTTTGGTACCAGAGCCAGCTCGGATCGGAATTCGCAATTTTTTTCACAATCTCGCCACGCCCGTCCGTTTTGTGAACTGCCTGCTGCAAGGAAAAGGGGATTCCGCTAACACTGAGCTACGCCGGTTTGTGGTCAATACCACAGAAGGTATCCTGGGATTCGGTGACCCAGCGAAAGACAAGTGGGGACTGGAACCGACCGAGGAGGACCTGGGCCAGACCCTGGCGAAATGTGGCTTAGGCAACGGCATCTATATCGTCTGGCCGTTGTTCGGCCCGTCGACCTTACGGGATTCAGTGGGCATGGTGGGCGACCAGTTTCTTAATCCCACCCGCTACGTGGAACCTACGGAGACTTCGATAGCCATATCCGCAGGGAAGGTAACGAACGAAAGCTCATTCCATATCGGCGAGTACGAAGAGTTCAAGTCCGCGGCTGTGGAACCTTACGTGGCGATGCGCGAAGCCTATATTCAATACCGAAACAAAAAAATACAAGAGTAGACTTCGGTGAGCAGCTCGGCCCTAAGCTCACTGCCGAAGGACTCAGTCGAGCAGTATTTCGCAACTCTAAAGCGGAATAGCCGCAAAGGCACGAAGACACAAAGGACTTATAAATCAAAAAAACTTAGTGCCTCGGTGTCTTCGTGAAAGAATTTCTTAAGTAAAAGCGACACAAAGCAGATTTGCAAAAAATTCCTGTTGAAATATGCGTTAGTATTGTTAAAATTTAATATATTAGGTATTCTGGAGTGCTGTAGTTATGAAAAAAGAGATACATCCAAAATACGGTAAGGTGGTGGTCCATTGCGGCTGCGGCAATACTTTCGAGACCCGCAGCACAGTAGAGGAAATCCATGCAGAGATCTGCTCAATGTGCCATCCGTTCTATACAGGCAAGCAAAAATATGTCGATACGGCCGGCCGAATAGAGCGGTTCCAAAAGAAATACGGCACAAGTTACATCAAAGACAAGCCCAAAAAGAACAAAAAAGACCAGAAACAATAGGTGGTTTTCCAGTTTACCCCGCACCAATTAGACGTAAGCCAATGCCCAATTGGTGCGGGGTAAATTTCTTGGAGCAAGAGACGGCTCACGAAAGACAAAATTATGGCTGAAAAAAAAGACAGTTTTCTCGCAAAACTCGATGAGATAGAAGCACGCTTCAGCGAAATCGAAAAGCAGATTGCTGATCCGGCAATTGCCGGTGATTCAGCTAAGCTGATAGCGCTATCTAAAGAAAAAGGCAAACACAAAGCGATAGTTACAAAATATCGCGAGTACAAGACAACAATAGCCGGCATCAAAGACGCTGAGCAGATATTAGAGGATGGCACTGTTGATGAGGATTTCAGGGTATTAGCGAAAGAAGAAATCCAGCAGCTTGAAGATAAAAAGAGCATCCTGCTTGAGGAAATCGCAAATAGCCTGGTGATGGCTGACGATATGGGCATTGACTCGGTCATAATGGAAATACGTGCGGGCACCGGCGGTGAAGAGGCGGCTCTGTTCGCGCGCGACCTGTACAATATGTATACAAAATACGCTGATACTCGCAAGTGGAAAGTTGAACAACTTGATTTTAGTACAACAGAAAGAGGCGGCTTTCGGGAAGTGATATTCGGCATCAAGGGCGATGGCGTATGGTCTGAATTAGGGTATGAAGCCGGCGGCCACCGCGTTCAGCGCGTTCCGGAGACCGAATCGCAAGGTAGAATTCACACCTCGGCTGCAACAGTGGCGGTGCTACCTGAGCCGGAAGAGCTGGATATTCAGATATCGCCTGAGGATGTTGTCGAACATGTCAGCAGATCGAGCGGCCCGGGTGGACAAAACGTCAACAAGGTCAGCAGCGCTATTAAACTCGAGCATATCCCAACGGGAATTACCGTTAGTATGCAAGACGAGAAAAGCCAGCACAAAAATCGTGCCAAAGCATGGCGGGTCTTGAGAAGCAGGATTTACGAATATTTCCAGAGCAAAAAAAGGGCAGAGCGAGATTCACAACGCAAGACTATGATCGGCTCAGGCGACAGGTCTCAAAAAATCAGAACATATAATTTCCCGCAAAATCGTGTCACCGACCATAGAATCAACTTATCGCTTTACAGCCTGGACAGAATAATGGCCGGCGATATGGGCGAACTGACTGCGGCATTGAAAGAATACGACAGACAGCAAAGATTGAAAAACCTTTGAAGCGTATCTCGTGAATCGTGAAGCGTATCTCGAAACAGATACGCGAGTAATAATGAAGAGAACGCAATACGAGATACGCAATACGAGATACGAGATGATCGTCGTTGTTACAGGGATGGTTGGCGTTGATAAGAAAAGCTATCTTCAAAAGGTCTGTCAATTCGCCGCCGAGAAAGGAAAAGAGGTGCTGCTATGTAACGTCGGCGAGGCGATGTACGCTGAAGCGCCTGACATCCCGCCCGGCAAAATCCTGGACATACCAATGAAGAGGCTAAGCTCGCTTCGCCGCAGCATCTTCAAAGACATCATTGCAAAAGCCAAAAACGCCCCCAACCTGATCGTCAATACTCACGCAACTTTCCGCTGGCGGCACGGATTGTTTCCGGCAGTGGACTTCGACCAGATGCGCCAGCTCAACGCCGATATGTACATCTGCCTGATTGACGGCGTAATCGCCCTGCACACCCGGCTTCTCGCTGAACACGCCGTCGAACACAGTCTGAAGGATTTGATCGTCTGGCGGGAAGAAGAGATTATCGGCACGGAAATGCTTTGTAAAGGTATTAACGAAAGAATTCCTTTCTATTGCCTTGCCCGCGGCGCCGAAGAGGAAACCACCGAAACATTCTACAGACTTGTTTTTGAAGGTTTGAGTAAAAGAGCGTATTTGAGTTTTCCGATGACCGCAGTTGGCGATATGGAAGATGTTAAAAAGGAAATTGACGAATTTCGGCAATCGATGAAGAATTTGTTTATCTGCTTTGACCCCGGCGATTTGGAAGAATCTTATTTGCTGCATTATGCCCAGCAAGCGACCCAGAAGGGATTGGATTACGTTGAGGTAACGGCATTGGGGCGGAAGGTCCGATTGGATTTGCACGAGGTTCAGCAAATTGAACGCGATATTAACAGCCAGATATACGCCCGCGATTTTATGCTTATTGACCAGTCAGATATGATAGTCAGCTTCATCCCAACGTTAGCCGATGGACGGGCCGCAATATCCAGCGGAGTTGAAAGAGAGCTCCAGCATGCTCACGAAGCAGCCAAAGAAGTTTACGTCATCTGGACGGCAAAACAAAGTCCTTCGGTATTTGTTACACAAACAGCGACAACAGTCTTTGATAATATTGCTGATGCCGTGGAATTGTTCAAAAAGAGAGGATACGTAAGAAAGTTACCAGAATGGACGAAAAACAATTAGCACAGTGTATCGACCATACGCTGCTCGATGCTACGGCAACGAAAGAGCAAATCAAACAGCTATGCCAGGAGGCAAAAACCTACGGCTTTCATACAGTGTGTGTGAATGGCCGCTGGGTTTCTTTGGCAGCCGAACTGTTAGCTGGGTCAAAAGTTGCAGTTGGCGGCGTAGTCAGCCTACCACTCGGTGCTGATACAAACAAAATGAAAGCAGCACAGGCCAGAGACACCATCTTTGCTGGTGCCGATGAGATTGATATGGTTGCTGATTTGGCGTCGATAATCGAGGGTGATTCGAAATATCTGTTAAGCCAGTTGCAGGCGGTATTGCGCATTTGCAGGTCGATGAGGCCGCCGGTTGTACTTAAGGTAATAATCGAATCGGCTGCGCTAAGCCGTGAACAAAAGATATTTGCCTGCCGAATCGCGCAAGAGGCCGGTGTCAATTTCATAAAGACAAGTACAGGGCTGCACCCGGCCGGTGGAGCAACCATCGAAGATATAAAGCTGATGAAAGAAACCGCTCCAAACTGCAAGATAAAGGCGGCTGGCGGAATCAGGACCGCAAAACAGGCACTTGAAATGTTAGAGGCAGGGGCCGAAAGGATAGGCACTTCTTCAGGCGTACAGATAATAAACGAGTTCAGGTCAGGACAACTATAATGACGACAGGGACAGTTGTCAGAACAGATAAAAGCATTCTCTGCAAATTGCACGTAAGAAAAATCCGCGCATCGATAGGTTTACCGGCCCTAAACCATATTTTCGCCAGCCGAAAATCAGCATCAATCCTCGGTGGCAACATTGCCAAGGCAGACGCGGACAGATTTAGCTACTGGGCCGCTGAACCGAAAGAAGTATTTGAATTAAGAGCCGGGCAAAAAGACCCGTTCGGAAAATTGCAAAAAATTTTGGCCAAATATAAAATTAAAGACCATCAGGGCAACCACATAGGGTTGCCCCTACAAGGAATTTTCTGTGGCGGCTGGATCGGGTATTTTAGCTATGAACTTGGCAGATATATAGAACGGCTGCCGGAAACAACTATCGACGACCTTCAAATGCCATTGATTCGACTGTGCTTCTACGATAGCCTTATTGCCTACGACCATACCGAAGGAACTTTCTGGCTAATAGCCCTGGAGTTGCCGAACGATTCGCAAAAGCCGCAGGAGAAGTTATCCGCTCTGGAGCAGTTGCTGGCTGATTCTGGAAAAATTCGAGTGCAACAACCTTTACCTGCTGACCTCGACAACATCGATTTTTCGCGAATTCGATGTAATATGGATAAAGATTATTACCTGCGGATGATTGAGAAAATAAAGCGATATATCTATGACGGTGACGTTTATCAGATAAACTTCTCGCAGCGATTTGAACGCAATTACGATGCCAGCCCGATAGAGCTCTACCACTGGCAGAACCATTACAACCCGAGTGGCTACGCAGGATACATCGACGGCGGAAGTTTTCATATCGTCAGTGCATCGCCTGAGATGTTTATAACAATTACCGATGGCATTATCCAGACCAAGCCGATCAAAGGTACCCGACCGCGGATTGATGAAGCGGGTCGTAAAGGTTTGAAAGCAAAGCGAATCAATACAAAAAATTTCAATGAATTGCTCTACAGCGAAAAAGAGCAGGCAGAATTGAATATGATAATCGACCTGGAGCGCAACGACGTGGCTAAAATCTGTGAACCCGGGACCAGAAAAGTAATTCAGCCCAGGACAATTGAAAGCTATCCGACGGTTTTCCACGCTGTGGCAACCGTGGCCGGACAGCTTCGCAACGAAACTACGTTCTGCGATATTCTAAAGGCGATGTTCCCCGGCGGTTCTATTACCGGCGCTCCAAAAATCCGCTCGATGGAAATTATCGACGAGACCGAACCTACAGCCAGAGGGGTATATACCGGCAGTATCGGCTTTATCGGCATTGACGGCAATGCGTGCTTGAATATTGCCATACGAACGATTATTATCACCGGCCAGAAGGCCTTTGCGCAAACCGGCGGCGGTATAGTCGCAGATTCCGACCCACAAGCTGAATGGGATGAGACAATTACAAAGGCACGAGCGCTATTGGCAGGGATTAATAGCGTGTAGCGGATAGCGAATAGTTATGAAAACAAAGTCATTTAAAGACCTTATAGTTTGGCAAAAAGCGTATAAATTAGTTTTAGAAATCTATAAGACAACGAAAGATTTCCCAAAATCTGAAAACTACGGATTATCCCAACAAATGAGAAAAGCAGCTGTATCTATACCTTCTAATATAGCGGAAGGTTATGGCAGAAAACATAAAGCAGAATATGAACAATTTTTATCTATTGCCTATGGCTCACTGTTGGAGTTAGAAACCCAATACATGTTAGCGATAAATTTAAGATACGTCGGTAGTAATGAAATTGTAGAAAAATTATTAAAAGAGGTGGGCGGCATGTTGTACAGGATGCTTAATCCTATCCGCTAAACGCTATACGCTATACGCTAAACAATGGAAAAAGTTTTTCTAAATGGCAAGTTGGTTGATATCGACAAGGCCTGTATATCCGTTACCGACAGCGGGTTTTTGTATGGAGCAGGTCTTTTTGAGACGATGCGAAGTTACAACGGCGTGGTCTTTGCACTCAAGGACCATCTAAACAGGCTGTTTTCCAGCGCTCGCTCTTTATCAATAGTAAGTAGCTACGACAAAAAATATATTACCGACGCCATCTACCAGGTCCTGCGAGCAAACCAGTTGACCGATGCCCGTTTGAGATTGACCCTAACCGGTGGGCCGATGTCCGAATCGGATGAGCAGCGCAAAGCCACACTTCTTATCACCGCCACAAAATTGCAGCCCTATCCGCCGGAATATTATAAAAAAGGTGTTCTGGTGGTGCTGTGCCAGTTTAGGCAAAATACTGCTGAGCCGATCTACGGACACAAAACGACAAGCTATTTCTCACGCATGATTGGGCTAAAGCTGGCACATCAAAAAAGAGCAGCCGAGGCCTTATGGTTCACGGTAGATAATCGCCTGGCTGAAGGGTGCATAAGTAATGTGTTTTTAGTCAAAGATTCAGCCCTCTATACTCCGCCGATTGGAACACCGGTCCTTGCAGGTGTAGCGAGAAAAACCGTCTGTGAAATCGCCCTGAAAATTTCTATCAAAGTGGTCGAAAAAGACCTCTACATAGATGATGTATTAAGCGCAGATGAGATTTTCCTGACTAATGTAATTATGCAAATTATGCCGGTAAACAGCGTAGAGAAACACACGGTAAGCAATGGCAAGGTTGGGCAGATGACCAAAACACTGCAAAAGAGTTTCGATGAATTTATTGAGCGAGAGTGTGGGAAAAGCAAATGAAGGTAAAAGATATTGCAGCAGCGTTCGAAAAGATAGTGCCGCTTGAGTTGGCACAGGATTGGGACAATGTGGGATTATTGATTGGCGACCCGCAGAAAAATGTAGAAAACATTCTGCTCACTATCGACGTAACCGGCGACGTTGTCGCTGAGGCCAAGAGACTAAAAACAGACTTGATTGTGAGTTATCATCCGGTAATCTGGGACGGCCTGAAGAAAATCACCGCTGAGGGGCCAACAGGCATTGTTTATGACTTAATTCGTTCCGGTGTCGCAGTCTTCTCGATACATACCGCTCTGGATTCGGCCATAGGCGGAGTAAACGATGGCCTTGCGGAGATTATCGGCATTGTCGATGGAAAGCCAATCGGTGACTATGTTGATCGGCCTGTCGGGGACAATTACAAACTTGTTGTCTTTGTTCCTATCGAATCGGTGGCTACGGTTTCAAATGCGGTTTTTGCCGCCGGCGCAGGGATAATGGGTAACTACAGCCATTGTAGCTTCGGCGCTGAGGGGACAGGGACATTTCTGCCTTTGGAAGGTGCCAGGCCAGCTATCGGCAGAAAGGGAAGAATAGAGGCGGTGCCGGAGATAAGATTCGAGACGATTGTGCCGGCAGAAAAACTCGATGAAGCGGTAGCAGCAATGAAAAAGGCTCATCCTTACGAGACGCCGGCCTTTGACATCATCAAACTCTATGACAGCCCGACCAAGTTCGGCTTGGGCAGAATCGGTAAATTAGCCTGGCCATTGCAGATAGCACAGATTATCAACAGAATAAAGAAACATACCGGCGCACAAGCCATCGGTATAGTGGGAAATGAAAACCGGCTGGTAAAAACGGCGGCGGTTTGCGCAGGCTCGTGCGGCAAGATTATCAATTCAGTTATCGCTGCAAAGGCTGACTTGTATCTGACCGGAGAATTAAAGCATCACGAGGCCCTTGCCGCTCAAGAAGCCGGGCTTACCTGTATTTGTTTGAGCCATACCGTCTCTGAACGGTTCATATTAAAAACACTGGCCAAACAGTTGCAAAAGCAAATGAAAGAGATAAAAATCAGAATAAGCAGGAAGGATGCAGACCCGTTTAAGTGGAAAAATATATGACAGAACGACAGAAGACAGAAAACAGAAAACAGAAAACAGAGAACGGAAGACAGAATTCCAAATATCGAATCTCGAATGAAGAAGGAATGGATTCCCGCTTTTGCGGGAATGACAAGGACAGTAGTGGAAATCAGGAAAGTGAGCCGACAGTCGAGTCGGTCATAGAAGCTGTTTTATTTGCCAGCGATGAGCCTCTCTCGGAGGCCCGGCTGGCTAATATTGTTGAGACAGGAGTAAGGCAAATACGCCGGTATATCAAAAATCTCAATGACAAATATCAAGCCAGCAATAATGCCTTTAGGATAGAGCAGATTGCCGGCGGCTATCAAATGCTAACCCTGAGTGCTTATAATTATTGGCTAAAGAAATTACTTCGCGTTCGCAGCGAGACCAAACTGAGTCCTGCTGCCCTGGAGACCCTTGCCATAATCGCGTATAAACAGCCGGTTATGCGAGCCGACATTGAAGCCATCAGGGGAGTTGCAGCCGGCGAGATAATTCGAGCCCTCTGCTATAAAGGACTTGTTAAGATTGTAGGCCGAGCCGAAGTTTTAGGCAGGCCGATGTTGTACGGTACAACGCGAAAGTTCCTGGAAGTCTTCGGCCTGAATTCGCTCAAAGACCTGCCAAAGATTGAAGAGCTCAAAAAGCCCCCTTCTTGACAGAGCTCCTCCTGACATTGACTTCGGTCATTAAAACCACGAAATTTCTTTTTTTAGAAAGAAACCTATGATGAAAGCTAATTGTCACAACTGCGAATCTTGTTCAACTTACTCGTGCAATGAGGATTGGATAATCACCCGCCGGGTCTTCCTGAAAGCTTCCGCCGCTTCTCTTGCCGGACTGGCCTTAGCACAACTTTCCTGCATTCCGGAGATTACCTCCCGCTTCAGACTGAGCACCACGCGCTTCGGCATAGTTACCGATAGCCACTATGCCGACGCCGATACCATCGGCTCACGCTTCTACCGCCACTCTCTTGACAAGCTGACCGAGTGTGTGGAGCTGATGAACAGACAAAAAGTTGATTTTCTTATCGAGCTTGGCGATTTCAAAGACCAGGACAATCCCCCCGTCGAACAAAGGACTATTTCTTACTTGCAGGCGGTCGAGAAAGTATTCCAGCAGTTCAACGGCCCGACCTACCACGTCCTCGGCAACCACGATGCGGACAGTATTTCCAAAAAACAATTTCTAATCCACATCGAAAACACAAATGTAGATTCCGGTCGCAGTTTTTACTCGTTCGACCTTAATGGCCTGCACTTTGTCGTTCTCGATGCCAACTACACAGCCGACGGCGCCGACTACGACCATGGCAATTTCGACTGGATGGACGCCAATGTCCCACCTGCTGAGCTCAACTGGCTTAGACAAGACCTAATCGCCGCGCCCGGACCCGTCATCCTTTTCGTTCACCAACAGCTCGACGGTATCGGCAGCACCCCCGTCAATAACGCCAATGACGTCCGGCAAATTCTCGAGCAATCGGGCAAGGTCCTGGCCGTTTTCCAGGGCCATTATCACCCCGGAAGTTACAGCCACATCGGGGAAATTCACTACTACACACTTAAGGCACTGGTTGAAGGCCCCGGCTCGGAAAACAATTCCTACGCTCTCGTCGAAGTCCGACCCGACCGCAGCATCACCGTTACCGGCTACCGCAAGGCGGTCAGCAAACAACTCGCGCCCGCTCGCGAAACCGTCTCCACCTAATCCCAAGGCAGTTCAAGTGTGTCGCCGCTGACGGCATGAGAAGGCCTGGGATGCTCCGGGCCGAAGACAAGCATATCCTCTTGCTTTTCGATTATAACATCGCTCTCGTCAATTGAGCCGTCCGGCCCCGCCGAAGGCGGGCTTGATCCAGTCCAGAGCTTCGCCCTGGTAACTTTATCGAGTGAAAGTCCGAGATGTTTGGCAAGGAACTTGTAGGCACCGAGGCGCTTAGACAGGCCGTAATCATGCCCTTCATCGGGAAGATGATGATTCTCAATAACAGACTCGGCGCCATAAAGACGATATACATTGCGGATGTAGGGAAACTCCACCTCTGGCGTGTTTTTGGTCCAATCCTTGCCGCAGGAGATAAGAAGCTGTGGCCGAGGTGCAGCTAAGGCAGCAATCTCTGCATTATTTGTCTCGTGTGTATCGCTTTTGTGGATGGGCATACCGCTTTCGCAGTTACACCCGCCAAAGAAATGTGCTGAAACCATAACCACTGGAACCGAAACAGCGATGCGCTCGTCCACCGCAGTTACAAGAAACGATTGTGTTCCTCCGCCCGATGCCCCGGTTACGGCGATGCGCTTAGGGTCCACATCTTTCAGCGAAACAAGAAAATCTATCGCACGAATGCTGTTCCAGAGCTGCAATTTAAGAACCTTCGGCCGGTCGTGCTGCCATCCCGCATTTTTCCAGTCACCCCATCCGACCATATCGTAGGAAAAAACGACCGCACCCATTCGTGCCAGAGTTGCACATCGTTTCTGCATATCCGGCCTGAATCGCCCGTTATCATCGGCGCTGCTCCAATGTCCGTGGGGACAAAGCACGGCAGGAAAGGGCCCCTTGCTATCACGAGGGCGATATAAG
>Ga0209636_10006085_pt1 | contig 12331 bp, 10 predicted proteins | sample DeeMarSWOR152_54_FD_187464 | JGI IMG/M metagenome (GOLD analysis project Ga0209636, IMG submission 187464) | Marine sediment microbial communities from White Oak River estuary, North Carolina - WOR-1-52-54 (SPAdes) (version 2) | ecosystem: Environmental > Aquatic > Marine > Intertidal zone >...
CGAATACTCAAGACTACAGAGGAGCTGGAACCAGTCAGACATAGGCTCGAACATAGGGTACGATCTTATATGTTTATTTGTGTGCTCGCATACCGTCTTTTGGCAGCGCTTCGTTTCCAGATTGTAGATGCATTTGGGAAAGAAAAGTCGTGTGAGCGTACCTTTGATCTTCTACGGGAACTTGCCCGTGTTGAGCGAACAGATGTTAAATTTGGTAAGGAAGTGAAAACCCTCTATCTTAATGTGTCAAACTCTACCCGGGATATGTTAAAGAAAATTGGGATGAAAGATCTTTTGAAGGAGGAGATACGATTGGAAGTGTAGGTGGCACATTGTCGCTATTCAGGTCAATAAAGCACTTGATTACTCTATTTCTTCAAAGCCACCAAGACCAGAGAATATAGCGATACTTGGAGATTGGGGTATTGGGAAGACATCAATGTTGGAGAAGATTGAAGATTTGGTAAACGAGGGAGGTGCAAAGGCACTGGTTGTGAATGTTCAAATTCCGTTCTCTATTGGAGATATGTATGAGTTTGTTCAACTCTTATTAGATGCAATCACAGACACAATAAGATCAAATGATAGTATTTCTGCAAAAACGAGGGAGGAGATATTTTCATGGAAGGTAAAGCAACTGCAGTTCCTCGGGATTAAATTAGAAAGGGAAAAGAAAGGTTATTACACCACACCAACATCATTACTTAGAAAATCATTAATTGATTTATGGAACGACTATATGAAAAAAGAGGATATAAAGATCGTTCTCTTAATGTTTGATGATCTCCATTATCTGGTGAATGCAGTTAAAGGAGCGGTTTATGATCTAAGAGCAGTATTTCAGTACATACCAAAATACGATTGCAATTATCAACTCATCATAACGGGTTATAAAACATTATTTTCAGATATAAGGGGTTTAGCAGAGCCATTAACAAGATTCTTTGAGTCCATCTATTTAGAGCCCTTTGAATTAGAGGATACAATGAGTGCCATATTAGTTCCATTAAGGAAAGAGAAAATACCAGTAAGTATTGGTGATGATGTTATTGAAACAATATATAATAAGACCGGGGGACATCCTTATTTCATATCCTTTATCATGAGGGATTTGATCGACATGAAAAAGGATGGAAGTATTACAGGGGAGTATTTCAATACTGCATACCACAAAATCTCTGAGCATATGATTTCAGAAAGATTTGATAGGGATTATGGGTCTGCAAGCGAGAAAGAAAGGAATCTATTAATAAAGATCGCAGAAGTTGACAATGAAATAGTAAAGCCGGCAGACATAAAGAAAAGATTCAATTTTTCGTTCTGGGACAGGCTCTGCCAGAAGAATCTATTGATTAAGGTCGATAGAGGTAAGTACATGCTTTATCATCCCCTATTTAAGGAGTTTTTAAGAACACTTAAATGATCTCCATGATAATCGGGTAAAAAATGAACGAAAAAAATGCTAACCCCCGCCCAACTAAAAACAATAGCAATAAAGCAGGGGATTAATCCATACTATCAGGAAAAGGATTATCTGCAGAATATTTTCCTTTTCAATTTATTTAGGGGAAGCAGGGATTTTGTTTTAAAGGGAGGAACCTGCCTGAAAATTGCTTATAACTATACTCGCTTTTCAGAGGAGATGCATTTTAATTCAGGGCTTGAGCCGGAGGACGTGCAAAAAGTGGCGGCAGGGGTATTGAAATCCTTTAAGTTGCTTGGCATCAGGCATGAATTCATAAAAGAAAAACTATTTGAAGATGCTTACACATCAAAGATAAGATTCTACGCTTCGTTTTACACGGGCAGTTTTGAGTCAGCGAATAGCATTCAACTGGATGTTGGAAAAAGAGATAAAGTTATTTTGAAACCAACGTGGGTTCAGGTAAATCCCCCCTATGCGGATATTCCGAAATTTTTTGTTCTGGCAATGGATGAGCGCGAAATTCTGGCTGAAAAGATAAGGGAATTAGCGATGAGAGGAAAAGCGAGAGATTTATTTGATCTATGTATGGTAAATGCTGGAGTGGAGGTAAGAGAGGAAATTGTGGAGAAAAAATTACCAGGGAAAAAAGTAAAAATCAGACTTCCACAGGAAAAGGAATATGAAAGACTAAAGGATCTGCTTCCTGCTCTTCCACCTTATGAGCAGGTGATCGAAGACTTAAGAAGCAAAAATGAGCATTTTAAGGATTTATAAAATAATATTTTTATAAGATTATTTTTAAAATAAATTAAAATATGAAAATCGGGTTTTTCACGGATACTTACTTCCCGCAGGTAAACGGTGTAACGTTCACGATATCCGAGTGGAAAAATGCGTTAAAGAAACATAAGGATGTTGAGCTCTATATCTATTACCCGGAAAGTTCTTATGTTCCGGAGGAAAACGAGATACCTCTCAAGTCCGTAAGTTTCAAGTTTTACGAGGATTACAAGGTGGCGGTTCCCATGAGCAGGCAGATTAAAAATGCTTCGGAGCTGGATGTCGTGCACATACACGGCTTGTTCTCTTCCGCCATACTCGGGACTAAAATAGCTAAAAAATTTTCCATCCCGTGCGTTTTAACCTACCACACACCGGCAGACAGGTATCTCCGTTATATCACTAAAAGTGAAAAAATTCAGAAAAAGTTAAAAAGAGCATATAACATATGGGAAAGAAAAATCCTGGACAGGTGCGATCTTATCACAACGCCGTCATCTCCAATGAAGAAAGAACTTGCTGCAAAAGGTTTTGATAATGCTATCGCGCTTTCAAACGGGATAGATTTGAACGTCTTCAAGCCCGCAAGCGACAGTGAGATAGCGGAATTTCATAAAAAATTCCTTGACAAAGACATAAGCGACAGGAAGGTTGCGGGCTACTGTGGAAGGATAGGTTATGAAAAAAAGCTTGAAGACATCATTGAGATAGCAAACGACTTCGCGGAAGAATTTGACGGGGTGATCATGGTGGCAGGCGGGGGCCCGGCACTTGAATATTATAAAGGCATGGCGAAAGATAAGGGCGTTAAGAACATCATATTCCTGGGGTACATGAAAAGGGAGACGTTGAGAGCATTCTATTCCCTGCTGGATGTTTTCCTGTTTCCAAGCGTTGTCGAGACGCAGGGCGTTGTGGCTTTAGAGGCGATGGCCTGCGGGGTCCCGGTGATTGGTGCGAATGCATTGGCAATGCCCGAAACCGTGACGGACACGGTGACAGGGTATCTATACGAGCCGGGAAATACAAAGGAATTGATGGAAAAAATAAGGGATTGCTATAAAAACAGGGCGCGATTATCTGACAACTGCCTGGCCCATATAAAAGAGCACTCTGTGGACAGAATCATTGAGCAGCTGTTGGAAATTTATGGCTCACTGATATAAATTTATTTTTATTTTTATATATTTGTTATATAATTTTTAAAAATAAAAAGTAAAAAAAAAGATGGATATAGAAACAATAATGAGTGGTGCTGAAATCGGCCCTAAGGAAAAGGTAAATGCGCATCCGGAAGAGGATAAAGAATTGGAAGAAATTGTACAAAGACTGGAGACCTCTATTAAGATCGTTGGTGTTGGCGGCTCTGGCTGCAACACTATCAATCGATTAAGTGAGATGGGCGTTATAGGAAGTGAAATCGTAACCGTTAACGCCGATGCACAGGATTTGTATTTTAAGGAATCGGATAGAAAGGTTTTGATAGGATCAAATATTACCCACGGCAGAGGTGCCGGCAATAACCCAAAGGTTGGAGAGGAATGTGCAAGGGCAGATAAATCGAGAATTGAAAATGCATTGAGAGGGGGGGATATGATCTTTGTCACCTGCGGCCTGGGAGGCGGAACCGGAACCGGGGCAGCTCCGATCGTAGCGGAAGTTGCAAAGAGTTTGAACGCTCTGACCATAGCCATTGTTACTCTTCCTTTTGTTTCCGAGGGAAGGGTAAGATCAGCAAATGCTTTGCATGGCTTGACGAATGTGAGGGAGCATGCCGACACGACAATAGTAATCCCTAATGACCGTCTTCTTGACTTGGTCCCTAACCTGCCCCTGGACAAAGCATTCAGGGTGGCGGACGAGTTACTTTCAAACGCTGCAAAAGGAATCACCGAGCTCATCACTAAACCCGGGCTGGTGAATCTGGACTTTGCTGATATAAATACCGTGATGGAGAACGGCGGAACTGCCCTCATAGGCATAGGCATATCATCCACAGATGCCGCTAAACCGGAGAACAGGGCAAAGGAGTCCGCACTCAACGCGCTGCGGTCTCCCCTGTTGGACACGACGGAGGTTGACAGCGCCATGGGAGCGATCATTCACATAACAGGGGGCCCGGATATGAAACTTGAAGAAGCGAACACGATAGTCAAAACCGTAGCAGACAATATTGATCCAAACGCCCAGATAATATGGGGCGCGCATATAGAAGAAGGTGCGCCTACGACCCACAATGTCATTAAAACGCTGTTGATTCTTTCCGGCGTCAAAACCCCGAAGTTTGAAGAAGATCTGAAGGATAGGGCGGAGATGAGGCCACAGGCTCCTGTTTTTGATTTTGATCTGAAACAGATATAACCGCTTCTTTTTTTTTCTTAATTTTAAAGCCTTTTTCTTTTTAGAAGCGCAAAATTTCTAAAAAGAAATTTTGGCTCCCAAAACAGCGAAGCTGTTTTGCGGAAAAAGAAAAACCCTTGGGAAAAAGAAAAACTATAATAGTCAAAATATAATCCATATGCAACAAAAATGGAAAGGGTTGGGAAGATAACCCACTATTTTGCAAAGATCAGGGTAGCGGTAGTGGAGTTGGAGGATGACCTGGATGCAGGGGATGAGGTTTTGATAAGAGGCTCGCACACCGAGGTCAAGCAGGTTGTCGAGTCGATGCAGATCAATCACGAGCAGGTTAGTGCAGGAAAGAAGGGTCAATCGGTTGGTTTAAAGGTTGCAGGCAGGGTGAGGGAAGGAGACAATGTTTACAGGGTTTGATTTCTTAGATAAACTAAAAACAATGAGAAAGAAGAGGGTTAAAAAGTCTGCTAACCCCAAAAAAGAAGATCACCATCGTGATGCTTTTGCTCATCTTAGCGATTCTCATGTTCTTCTTATTTTTTTGTTCCAATCAATGCTGGAAGTTAGCATACCCTTAATTGGCTGTAATTTGATTTTTTTAACACAAACTCATACCCAAGCGGGTAGTAAATCTGATGATTTAAGATAGAATGACTAAAAAACCTTTAATCTTTTTGTAAAGGAAGAAGAGAGAGATAGACAATAAACTTTATATTTCGTTGATATTTACTTTTCTTTGTGATATGATGAAAAATAATAAAATATTAACAGTCTGTTTAAATATACTCGTAAAATATTCATTTTTAATAAAAGAAAATTATTATATCAGAAAAAATATTAATGGTTATTTCATAAACACAAAAATTTCATAAAATAAAAAAGGACTTACAAATTAAGATCGGCACAAACCTTTGAAAATGATTTCAAAAATCTAAATAAAGAACTCAGAGAAAGGATTCTCAAAAAGTTGGAAATCCTTGAAACAGAACCATATTCCACAAAAGCATTACATGGCATTCTAAAGGGAAAATTCAGTTTGAGAGTTGGCAAGTACAGGGTTGTGTACCGGATAGATGATGATAAAAAAGAAGTTATATTGAGATATGTTGATCACAGAGGTGTGGTTTATAAAAGAATGCGCAGATGATGGATTAATCTTCTCCTTCACCCAGTTCCTTTAAAAACTCGTCGAAATCTCTAACCCTTCCTTTTTCAATATCCTCCTCGCTTTGTTCCATTTTCTTCATTGACTCTTCACTGCCCAGAATGTCCATCGTTTCAAGGATTTCGTCTAAGAGATCCCTTGTCTGAGTTAATAATCGAACTTCGTTTTTATCAAGTATTTGCTTATCAATAGGCTTGTATTTGTACATTTCTATTTTATTATATTTTCTATCGTAAATAAAAATAAAAATCCGGTTCCTTAACACAAACTCAACCCGAGTTCCTCAGCAAACTGATATGCTCTTTCAAACTCATCCCCGTGCAGTCCCCGGTTTATGTCCTCATACCGGGATGCTTTCCACTCAGGATGGTATTGGTCCATGACATTAACCTTTACCGATTTGTTCCTTAGGTTCTCTGCTATCCATTTTAAAATCGGAATGGTGCAGCATTCTATGTGGTTTGGAAGGACAAGGTGGCGGATTATAATATCTTCTTCAGAGATGAGTAGATGGTTCCGGGTTATGATTTCCCAGTAATCGTCAACCCTTGAAAGCCTTCTGGCGCATGAATCGCTGCCGTATTTGAAATCCGTCAGATAGAGGTCAATTACCCCGTCCAATAACCCCAGGGATTCCTGAGTTAGATACATGTTTGAGTTCCAGACCTGGGGGATATTCTCGTTACAGTGATTTAAAACTTCAAGAATGTAACGGATGTCGGGGGTCGGGTCCCCGCCGACCCAGTTTACATTTTTAACGCCCTGCCTTACCCGTTTTGCGATCATGTTCGCAAGCGTCTCCGGTTCAATATAAACTCCGTGCTTTGGATACTGGCTTATGTCCCAGTTCTGGCAGAACTGGCAGGAAAAAGTACAGCCTGTGAAGAAAACCGTGTGGGAGGGAATTAACTCCCTCTCTTCCCCCCAGTGAATAAACTCTGACGCAACCCTTGGTTTTCCGACACCGCAAAATCCTCTTTCCCCTTTCAGGAGGTTCACGCCGCATCGTCTCTCGCAGAAATGACAACTTTGAAGAATTTCCTCTGCCGCCTTTATCTTACCCCCCAACTTATCCTTGTTTACCAGATATTTTGCTGATTCGTTATTATCAAGGATACTGAAGTAATGCGTTAATTTATTATCCATTTCTGTTTCATCCTTTATATTTAAAAAATTAAAATCTGAAAAATAAATTGTAAAATTAAGAACAAAAGATAGGATTTGGAATTGCAGATGATGGTTGGGGGATATAGGAAGTTCGCCCAACAGGGCGAATTTGGGCGGAGGGTCTGCAAGACCCGAAGCCCCATATCCCCCTGTTAGCCGACCCGATGCGACGCCGAGAGCGCAGCGGGTTCGGAGGTAGCGAAGCGAACGGAGAGGGTTCTAATTCACCTGAACCACCAGGGCTTGGCGTGGTTTTCAATAACCGTTTCCGTCTAGTGAGGAGGAGTTCCATTTTGATTACAACTCCATTAACGGAATATCTTCGTTTATACTTTGAAATGTTTTCACTGTGTTCTCATGGCAGGTCATCATGATGATTTGCTTGTTCACGGCGATATCCATAAGCGCCTGAGCGGTGTTCTTCGCCCTTTTATCATCGAAGTTGACTAGAACATCATCCATGATTATCGGCATGGATTCCGCCTTTTTTCCGTAATGTTCAAGGTAACCCAGTCTTATAGCCAAATACAACTGTTCCCTTGTGCCCGTTGAGAGCTGGTCAGGTGTCTTTTCTTTTCCACTACTGTCAACCACCCTGAAGGGAGTATCCTTGTCCAAGCTTGCTTTTATCTGCGTGTAACGGCCATCGGTTATCTTCAGGAATATACCATTAATGATTGCCAGTAGTTCGGGTTGATGTTCCTTCTCGAACCTTCTCAATGCCTTCTCCAGTAGTCTTCTTGCCATGACAAGGGAAATGTACCTGTCCATGTGGTTCTCGAACTCTGAACAGAGAAACTCAACCTCATTGGCTATCTCAGCAGCTCTTTCCGAACCATCCAGTTTCTTTAATTCCTGATCAAGGGTGATATACTCCCGGAAAACGGATTTCCATTCCTTGTCCATCTCTTCTATCTGGGTGTTCAGCTGTTCCTTCTCCATCTCAAGGATGGTGAAATCCGTCTCTTCCAGTTCCTTTTTCAGGTCTTCAAGGGTTCGGTCTTCTTTAATTCTCAACCTGCTCAGGGATTCCTCATTTTTCTCAATCCTTTTCCTGAGCTCCTCTGCTTGTTCAACCATAGAGGCAAGTGCAATGAACTCACCCTCGTTCTTTACACCTACCTGTGTGAAGAGGTCGTTGATGGTCTTCTCATAGGTTTGATGCTCCCTTTCTGTCCTGTCAATGTCAACCTTCTTGTCTTCTATCTTGCTATCCAGACCCTCCCTTTCCTGTGCCTTCCTCTGTTCCTCTGAGACCATGCTGTAGAGGTCCTTTACAGTCCTTTCAGGGTTCTTTTTGTCCATTCCCTTCCATTTCAATTTGGTGGTTAAATCCTCAACCTTCTGGAGGTGCTCGGCAACAGTGTCCTTCATATCTTTCAATCGGATCTGGTTCTCATTGTCTTCCCTCATCTTCTGTTTTGCATCAAAGAGTTCCTTCAACACTGTATCTGCGGTTTCAGTATCCCATTCGGTGTTAAAATTCATCTTTTTGAGAAGTGCTGACCATTCCTTTTTCCATTCATCCTCCTTCTTTTTAAGATTCTTCTGTTCAGTGTCTTTCTTGTTTTGTTCCTTTTTTAGTTTGTCAATATCCTTTTGCAGCTGCTTTATCCGGGTATTGGAATCTCTGGCTTCCTTGATCTCTTGGTCCACCTTCTTCATGATCGCAGTCACATTTTTCTCTGTGAGCTTCTTATAGTGGGCTTTTGCGTCCTTCAGAAATTCATCCTCCTTCCTTTTAAGTTCCTTCATCCGATCTTCTATCTGCGATTTATCATCAAGGAGCGGGAGAAGCAATTTGAGACTGGACACCCATTCATTCATTTCCCTTGGAGAGCGGGGGGCAAATTCCCAGCCCTTCCATTCATTGTTCCACTTGGAAGTCGTATCTGCGACTTTCCCTTCAATCTGCGATATCCTCTCCCTGGTATCGGAAATGAGGGTCTTCTGCTTATGGATTCTCTTTTCAAGGTCCTCCTTCTTTGTGACCATCTCGGAATTGGTGTATAACTGATCGGATATATTGTCGCTTTCTTTTACTGCTTCTTCATAGGCGTCTGGAAGTTCTGCATGTTTATTACCCATCCATTCTTGCTTCTCCTTTAAGGAAACCTTTTTTCCCTCCTCAATATATTCCTTCTTTATCAATTCCCAACCCTTGTCCCGGCGATTCCTGTTCCTTGAAAGGTCCTCACGGTCAACAGGAACCTTTGTCTCCACCATGGCATCGAGGTCCTCCCGGTCACTGATGAGCGCACGCTCTTGGGACTCTATTTCCTGCTGTTGCTTGGCCAGATCCGTATCCATCTTTTCCAGATCCTTTTCATACTTGGTAATGGTCTTATCAAGGGGTATGGGGGGGTCGATGTTATCCCCTTCTTTAACAAGAGGAGCCAGTTTCTTCCAGATGCTTTTTACATCCTTGTCCAACTTCGTTTTATCTTTTAATAACTGCATATATTCCTTTTTGTCGAAAGTGTATTCCCTTGCACCTTCTGAAAGTTCCTCAAGCACTGTGGGATCCTTTTCTTCACCTTCTTCTGTTAAACTGCTCTCTTTATCTGCGATTTCCGTTTGTAACTGCTTTATTCGGTCATCTGCCCTCTCTATCTTCTTTGTTAGTTCTCTGTATTCTTTAATGCGATTATTGAACTCGTTCCTGACGGTTACATCTGCGTTAAAGGATTTTAGAAAATCCATATCCCATTTGCTGTCAATATTCTTCAACGCATCTGTGATCTCCTGTTGAAGCATCTTTGACCGGGTGCCTATCTTTGGTATGTCCTTATGACACGCCTCAATCCTTTTAACCTCGGAGAACAGTGTTTCAAGGACCGTTTTCTCGTCAATGAGTTCCTTGCTGAAGGATATGTTATCCCGCTTCCTTTCAAGATCCTGGAGTTCATTGCGAAGACGGGTCAGTTCCTTATCTAGCCGGATTAACTCCTTACTTGCCACTTCATGCTTGTTTTTCATGTCATAGGGAAGGTTTTGCGGAATGGGGATGTTGTCAAGGTTTTCCTTATCGTTTTTAATATCTAAAAATGGTTCCAGTGCCCCTGTCAGAATCTCGATGTGATCCATTTTTCTCCTTGCTTCCTCCAGTTTCTGCTCCAGTTCGTCCTTTATTTTCTCCTTCTTTTTAAGTTCCCGGACCCTGCCATCATAATTGGAAGGAACAATGATTTCCCTCCGCATCTCCTTCTCCCTCTCATCTATCTGCTTGATAAGTTTATTCAATAGAGGGATCTTGCCAGTTGATTTGAAAAGACCCTCTTCTTCCGAGACAATCATTGATCGGATTTCTTCAATATTAGTCACTCCGCCCATGCCGCTTCCATAGAGTACCTCTGTTATCTCCTTGTTCTTGATACTTTCTTCACCCTGAGCCAGTTCAGCGGATGAGAATCCAAAAAGGTTCCAGTACACTTCATTGTTTATATTTCCAAACATGGTAAGCAGCTTATCCTCATCCAGTTCGATCAATGAACCGTTTGGGAGCGTGATATCCCCGTTGACAGGTGCTCTCCTGGCCTTGGTTCTACGGTAGTAAACCTCCTTCCCATCGTTCATGAGAAGATTAACCTCGGAAGCCATCTTCCCCCCACCAAAATCGTATGGGTTTCTGTTCAGTTTGAATCCGAAGAAGGATTCCCGGATGGCGTGCAGAAGGGTGGTCTTTCCAGCTTCATTTGGTCCGTAGAGCAACACCAGATTGCCATCTGGAATGGGTATGTCCTTGTTATGGAAACTACCGTAATTCTCAAGCGCCAGTTTCTTCAATATCATTGGCCCACCCCCCTGATGCGTGAAACTATGATACTCTCCGCTCTTTCAAGATAATGTTTCAAAATGTCCGTATCGTCCAGATCCTTCTCCGTCTTTCCAATAACCAGAGCCGCCTTCTCCCTGAATGTTTTGATGTCGTCAGAGATAAGGTCCCGCAATTGCTCGGGGTCACCGCCGATTTCGCCTGTCAAACGGAGCAGATCACCCAATAAGGTGTCGCTGTTCTTCAGAGCTTCTATATCTATCGGTGCCTTCAATTCCAACTTTATCTTCTCTATCCAGATTGGGTTGGGGCTGCTGTTGGCATAGTCCCTGATAAAGTTCTTGAATTCTTCGATTTCCGTTGGTTTTTCCAAACGTCCATGCTCCCTGTTTGGGCCATGGATTGTTATCCTGACAACGGTCAAATATTCTTCATTACCGGATACCAGTTTACTCAGACCTGAATTTACCTTCTTTATAAGAGCATACACGTCATCTTCTGGTTCCGATTTAATATCCAACTTCTCCCATTTCACTACCTGTAAAGGAACGAAATCAATGTTGCTCACATGGTCATCATCAACATTGACCAAGTAACATCCCTTCTCCCCGGTCTCCCGGATGTTCCTTCCCTGGGTGTTTCCCGGGTAGACAATGTGCGGATATTCATGAACTATCTGTCTGTTGTGGACATGACCCAGTGCCCAGTACTCGTACTTCTTGGATTTCAGTTCATCCAATGATGTAGGGGCATAGTTGTCATGCTCTGTCGATCCCGTCAGGTTCGTATGGAGAATCCCGATATTGAAAATATCATCCATGGCCGCCGGATATTCTTTCACAAGGTTCTCATTGACTTCCCGGGATGGGTAACTCTGGCCATGTATAGCATATTTATTCTCTGTATTAATGAATGTGGTTGGCTTGTCAGGGAACTCCTTTACATTTTCCAACTGGGTAATGTACTTGCTCAGATTATTCTGGGCATCATGGTTACCCCTTATGGTGTATACCATAATATCGCATTCCAGAAGTCTTCGGAATTGGGTTGTCAACCAAAGCATTGTTTGGGAATCCTTCCAGTCGCCATCTGCCAGGTCTCCCGATAATACAATGAAGGTAACTTTTTCTTTAATAGCAAGGTCAACCATTCTTTTAACAGCATCTCTGGTGGCTGACCGTATCATCTCCTTTGGAGATTCTTCGTAGTTGTCCAGCCCACAGAACGGGCTGTCGAGGTGTAGGTCACTTGCATGTATGAATTTCATTCTCATATCCTCCCTGATAATTCTTGAAGCAAAGGTATAATGCTCCTTATGGTGACATTTTATCAGATCTATAAGGTTAAATGCTCTATTACTATCTTTGAAAGTTAATTAGATTTTTGTCTTAATAAATCTTTTTCTCCGTTTATTCGATGTTGATTTTGCATTTTCACATATCTTATTTTTATAGTCTTGCCCAAAAATTAATTAAAATCAACTCTCTGCAAGAAATAAATCCGGTTTTATTGTCCCACTTTATTAAAGATTAAATCGTAACTACTCAGCCATACAAACCAAACAACGCAGAGCGTACTCAAAATATGTCTCCATTTGATGGACTTAAGCAAATATTTGCCAAATCCGTTGTAGCATAGTGATTTTTCGCTTTTGCGAAAAATA
>Ga0209636_10006086_pt1 | contig 12330 bp, 10 predicted proteins | sample DeeMarSWOR152_54_FD_187464 | JGI IMG/M metagenome (GOLD analysis project Ga0209636, IMG submission 187464) | Marine sediment microbial communities from White Oak River estuary, North Carolina - WOR-1-52-54 (SPAdes) (version 2) | ecosystem: Environmental > Aquatic > Marine > Intertidal zone >...
CCACTTTATAGCTGTTCAAGTTTTCAGCAATCCTTCTGGAGACTCCCTCCACATAATCCATGTTCGCGCTTCCATCCTTCCTTTGAGGCGTGTTGACAGAAACAAACAGAACGTCGGAAGACTGGATAGCTTCATCGAGGTCATGGATGAAAGTCAGGTTCCCCTTCTTCAGGTTCTTTTTCAGGAGTTCCTCAAGTCCGGGCTCATAAATGTGAGGGATTCCCCGAGATGCCTTATCGATTTTTTCCGGCACCACATCCGTTCCCACAACAGTGTGACCCAGGTCAGCAAGACAGACAGCCGTGACCAATCCAACATATCCCGTGCCTATGACCGCTATTTTCATGATTGACTCCTTCTCAATAGATAACTCAACTTAAATAAATAAATGAGGACAGGTCTCCATTTTCCATTTATTATTGTATTTGTATAATTCATTATTCACCTTTTTATCTTACATATGGCAAAAAATGGAAAAGGGAGGCCTGATCCCAAAGCCACTCTTAAGCCTTGACGACATTCTTCTGTTTTTTCTTAATGGCGTTTCTGGTATCGACAATGAGGGAGGCGTTTTTCGCGATCCAGTCGAAATCATAGGCAGAGTGAGCCGTCACAATGACCACAGCATCACACTCTTTCAGTTTTTTTTCTGTCAAATCCACTGACTCCAGCACCAGGCCAGGATAGTCCCTGTATCCACCGGCCTGAGGGACATAGGGGTCGTTGTAGGAGACATTGGCTCCACGTTTCTTGAAGAGGCTTATTATTTTGAGTGAGGGGGACTCTCGTTGGTCATCGATGTCTTCTTTGTAAGCTAGTCCCAGGATCAATATACTGGCCCCTTTGATCGACTTCCCATTCTCGTTTAAAGCCTCGACTGTCTTCGTGACAACGTAATAAGGCATGAGCGTGTTGATTTCCCCAGCGAGCTCGATAAATCTTGTTGGATAATCAACTTCCTTGGCTTTCCAGGCAAGATAAAAAGGGTCAACCGGAATGCAGTGTCCTCCATAACCAGGGCCAGGGAAAAAAGGCATGAATCCAAAAGGCTTGGTCGAGGCGGCCTGTATCACTTCCCAAACGTCTATTCCCATCCGGTCAAAAATCATCTTCATCTCATTGACCATAGCGATGTTCACAGAGCGAAAGACATTTTCCATAATCTTTGTGGCCTCAGCCACCTTTGGAGAAGAAACCGGGACCGTTCTCCTGACAATCTGATCATAGAGCATTTTAGCCACCCGGCTGCAATTGGGAGTTACGCCTCCAACAACCTTCGGGATCTTCTCAGTCGTATAGACCTCGTCTCCCGGATTCTCTCTCTCAGGAGAATAGGCCAGGAAAAAGTCCTCTCCAATTTTCAACCCGCCGCCCTCTAATAGAGGGAGCACTTCTTCTTCTGTGGTGCCCGGATAAGTGGTGCTCTCCAGCACGATAAGCTGCCCCTTTCTCAAAGCGTTAGAAATCGTTTGGGTCGTTTTCAACACAAAAGACAGATCGGGATTCTTATAGGAGTCCAGAGGAGTGGGAACACAGATGATAATCACATCAGCTTCCGCAAGCGCTGAGAAATTTGACGTCGCCTGAAACTTTCTCTTTTTGATAAAACTCTTCAATTCCTCGGTTGAGACATGCTTGATGTAGCTTTTCCCCTGGTTCAGTAAATTCACTTTTTTCTCATCAATGTCAAAACCCACTACCTCGAATCCCTGGACCAAAAACGTTTTGACCAGGGGCAGCCCCACATAGCCCATTCCGATGATTCCGACACGTGCTTCCCTACTTTTTATTTTTTTCTCTAAGGCTGAGGCCTCTATACTCATTGTTCTTTTCCTTCCCTGTACCAGCGAACAGTTTCTCTCAAGCCTTCACTGAACGAAACTGTTGGCTCATATTTTAACATTTTTCTTGCCTTTGAAATATCCGCATACGAATGTTTAATGTCTCCGGAACGCGGGTCATCATAGGCCGGTTTGATTTCTTTACCCAGCACTTCGTTTAACTCTTTGACCAAAGAATTAATGGTCGTCTTTTCGCCGCCCGCAATATTAAAGACTTCACCTGAAACCTCGCTGATCCCTGATGCCAGGATATTGGCTTCCACGACATTGGAGACGTATAAAAAATCTCGGGACTGCTCTCCATCCCCGAACACTGAAGGCTTTTCCTCTTTCAGCATCTTTCCGATGAAGTTCGGAATCACCGAAGCATACTGGGAAAAGGGGTCTTGACGAGGGCCAAAGATGTTGAAGTACCTGAGGCATACCGTGGAGAGGCCATACAACTGGCTGAACAACTGGCAGTACATCTCTCCCACCCGCTTGCTGAGAGCATAGGGAGAGATGGGAAGTCCTTCCATGTTTTCTGTTTTCGGGAGTCTGGAGTCATCCCCGTAAACAGCCGCTGATGAGGCAAAAATCAATCTCTTAACCTTTGCATTCCTGGACGCTAGCAGAAGATTCAGGGTCCCTGTGATGTTGATCTCGTTTGTGAGAAGAGGGTCTTCGATAGAAAGGGGGACCGAGGTCAAAGCGGCCTGATGCAGGATAAAATCCATCCCTTCGACAACCTCTCTGCAGGCATTGAATTCCCTGATATCAGCCTCGACAAGCTCAATCTCATCTAAGAATGAAGAGATGTTTTCACGTTTTCCTGTGGAAAAATTATCGATAATCCTGACTGAATGCCCCTTTCTAACCAGTTCCCCGGCAATGTGGGAGCCTATAAATCCAGCTCCACCTGTGACTAAATATTTATTCATTCTCTATTTTTTATAATGTTTGCCCTTTTTTATCAAACACAGCTTAAGAGATCGGTTTAAAGGGCGGATTCTATCCCCCTCCGGATTCTCTTCACCTTGTCCTTCAACTGTCTTTCTTTTCAACAGCGGCTGTCTTTGATTTTAGGTTGCGCGTGATGATTTGCCCGACCAGCCGAGCCTGCGATGAACAGATGAATCCTTTTTGTCTTACTGCCCTTTTACTCGTCTTTGCCTGTAGAGAGTGTTATCCACAGCTTCCACCATCTTGGCTAAATCCAAATCCTTATCTTCAAAAAAGCGATGAACCTTTTCCAGCTGCTCCTCAGGATTTGAGAGAATTTCGTTGTAATTCACGAATAAGACATCCATATCTTCTCTATTGCTGATGTTGGCTTTTGCTCTTTCGTCCAACTTGATGAAAGCCGCTTTCGTGCTTTCCCTTTCCTCATCCTTGCTTTCCATCATCTTCTCCATTGAATCCAGAACCTCTTCTATATTTCTTTCCATGTAGACAACTTTATAGTTCCCGCGGGGGAGGTATTGAAGGCCGTAGGCAATGACCTTGACAACCTGATCCTCAAAGTTGAACACAAACTCAGGATTATCCCTGAGTTTATCGATGACGCTTTCAATCTCCACATAGCCTTTTGGATTATCCTCATCCGGTTTTCTTTTTCCATCTGTGGCGACAGGCAGTCCCCCCGCTTGTAAAGCCTGCATCAGCAGCGAAGTGCCTGACCGCGGGAGGCCAGAAACAATATAAATCGGTTTCATAATTATTACTCCCTGAATGAATTATTATAATTTAATCCAGATAGCCTAAAGCTTTCAGCCTCTCCTTGACCTTTTCTTCATCCTTTTTGCTCAATGATTCTGACGCGCCTTTTTCTTTGGCCAGGTTTTCTTTTATAACTTTGGTGACGTAACTCGAGACAGAGTCTATCTCTGTTCCTTTGATCTTTTCCTCGATCTTTTTATACAGAGAAGCCGGGATGGAAACGTCTATACGTTCTTCTTTATCCATGTTATTCTCCTTCGCGATGGGGAACAGGATCCATTGATAAAGGGAAGTGGATTGATCCCTCTACTCTTTTAACCTTGATATATACACCACCCTCCCCTATTTTTCAAGAAAAAAGGGGACAGGCTACTTTTTAGTGGGGACTGTCCCTTTAAGTCCTTGGTTTAAAAAAGATAGGGACTGTCCCCCTTCTTAAACAAAAAAGTAGCCTGTCCCCTTTTTTCTGTTAGGCGGTGAAAAGATCCTTTGTGGAAAAATTCGGCTCGCTTGTCAGGTTCACTCCCAGCCTTTTCAAACCCGCTTCGTCTCCCGGAGTGGGAATATGTGTCAGGTGAACCTCACAACCCTTCAACTCTTTTAATTTATTCAGGGCTAGTTCGGAGGAGGGATTTGAGGTCGCGCTGACGCTTAAACTGATAAGAGTCTCCTCCAAATCCAGGCTGATTGACCTTGCGTTCAGGATATCCTTTTTCAGGTTCGAGATGGATTCGATAATATCCGGCGACAGTATGTGAATGTGATCAGGGATGCCGGATAGCTCTTTCACCGCATTCAGAACCAGGCTGGAAGCCGCATGCATGAGAGGGGAATTTTTCCCAGTGATTATCGAACCGTCTTTTAACTCGATAGCGGCCCCACAAAAAATCCCTTTGTTCCCCTTTTTGGTCGTCTTGGCCTCCTCTGCCGCTTGCCTTGCCGGCTCGACAACTTTCCTGCGCTCTGGCTTGACCTCCAGCTCTTCCATCAGAAGTTCTACTCTCTGGACCGTATCTTTGTCCGCGAATCCCATGACATACTCGCAAGAATACCTGAAATATCTTCTGATCACTTCTTGCTTGGCTGCCTCCTTGACCACTTCATCATCCACGATGCCAGTACTAGCACGGTTGACACCCATATCTGTCGGCGACTTATACACGGATTCCGCCCCTGTGAGCTTTTCCAGTATTTTCTTCAAAACCGGGAAGACTTCGACATCACGGTTATAATTGACGGCCGGCTTCCCATAAGCTTCCAGATGAAAAGAGTCAATGACATTGAAATCTCCAAGATCGGCTGTGGCGGCTTCATAAGCGACATTGACAGGATGCTTCAAGGGTAAATCCCATATGGGAAAAGTCTCGAATTTTGCATAACCTGCCTTTATCCCCTGCTTGTAATCGTGGTAGAGCTGAGACAGACAAGTGGCCAATTTACCGCTTCCCGGTCCTGGTCCTGTGATAACGACGAGAGGCTTATCTGAAGAGACATATTCATTGGCTCCGTAGCCTTCATCGCTCACGATGACATCTATATCTGTCGGGTACCCTTTTGTGTGGCGATGTGTGATGACCTTGATGTCCCTCCGTTCAAGTTTGTTCTTGAATATTTGCGTGGAAGGCTGATTATCGAACCGGGTGATGACTACACCTAAAACATTCAAATCCCATTCTCTGAGGTCGTCGATCAGCTTGAGGGCATCCACATCATAGGTGATCCCGAAATCGGCTCGCACCTTTTTTCTCTCAATATCACCGGCATAAATACAAAGAAGAATGTCAGCCCTTTCCTTGAGTTGTTGAAGAAGCCTCATCTTCACGTTCGGGTCAAAACCCGGCAACACGCGTGCCGCATGGTAATCAAAGAGGAGTTTCCCCCCAAACTCAAGATACAGCTTGTTATTGAACATGCTCACTCTTTCCAGGATAGAAGAGGTTTGTTTCTCCAAATATTTCTCGTTATCGAATCCTCTACTCAGGGGCATTGGCCCGTTTCTCCTTGATTTTTCAAATAAGATTGATTTTGTGTATTCATGCGTTTTTCTATCTTTACACCAAGAGTACATGTTTTTGCAAAATCTTTTTTAATTTTTTTTCTTAATCGTTGGGGTCAGGCCTGAGTCAACTCAGTAATCGCCGGGATAATCTTTACGGTCAGGACTCAGTCTCTTAAGTAACCGATGGGATTATCGTTAGTCGTTGGGGCTGTCGTTGAGATGCGACTCTTTCCTCTAAATGTTGAGACGAAATTCATTTCATTGACAACTCTTTGAAATTCACAGCGTCTTAATCTATTGAATCTCAAAAAATCCCGAATACCCAAAAGAAAGGACTCAATTTACTGAGGCTTGACCCTAAGTTAATGAAGCGACTAAGGCCTGACCCCAATGTGTGAGCTTGACAACTTCTACCTATTAATGTTAATTATGTGTTTCAGAAAATGTCAGAAGAACCCCCACCCCCCTTTAAATATGGAAAAAATCGAACACCCCTACTTCAGGAATAACTCTTTTTCTGGAGTTCTGGACAAGAACTTAAAAAAGCTCGAGAAGCGACTCGGGATCACTCTATCCATTCGCGGTGACAGCCTGATGATCGATGGAGATGACAAAAAAGTTGCATTCGCAAAACGCTACTTCAACAAAATGAACCAACTCCAGGAGAGGGGCTACACTTTGAAAGAAGAAGATTTCCACATCGTACTCGACCTCCTGGAAGAGGGCGGCCCTCACCAACTGGAGGATTTTTCTCCCGCAGAACCGTTAAGCCTTTCCCGTAAATCCGTCACACCGAAAAGCCTCAACCAGCAGGAATTCATCCAAACCATCAAAGCCCATGACCTGGTCTTCGGAATAGGACCTGCAGGAACAGGCAAGACTTATCTGGCTATGGCCATGGCCCTATCTTTCCTCCAGAATAAAACCGTAAACCGCATCATCCTCACGCGGCCTGCCGTGGAAGCTGGAGAAAAACTGGGTTTTCTTCCGGGCGACATGCAGCAGAAAATCAACCCTTACCTCCGGCCCCTTTACGATGCGCTCTTTGACCTGGTTCAAACAGAAGAGGCGAACAGGTTGATCGAGAGAGGAATCATCGAGATCGCTCCTTTAGCCTACATGAGAGGAAGAACTCTTAACAATTCTTTCATCATCCTCGATGAGGCCCAGAACACGACAAAAGAACAGATGAAAATGATTTTGACGCGCGCCGGCTTTGACTCAAAGATGGTCGTCACAGCAGACATCACCCAAATCGACCTTCCTCAGCCAAGCAAATCCGGTGTATTGCATTCCATGAAGATTCTCTCTAAAATAAGCGGTATCGCTTTTATACACTTTAGCGAGAGAGATGTCGTCAGGCATCCATTAGTTCAAAAAATCATAAAGGCCTACCAAAAAGCTGAGGCCAAAGCGCAGAAAAAGTAAATGACCTTCTTAACCATTGACAAGTTCAAGTTCTTCAAAAGCAACAAACTTGCAGCACCCAAGCCGAAAAAGGGAGCTCTTCCGCCTGAAGACAAGGAAAAGCCGAATTTCTGGAAACAGCTCATCCAGAATCCTTTTGTTTATCTCTTTGTATTCGTGCTGGCTCTATCCTACCTCATCGCCTATCTTCCCTCAAAGTCTCTCCCTGCCGACCTCACAGAAGGAGAGATCGCCGACTCAGACATCATTGCTCCTGAAGATTTGGCCATCGAAGATATAGAAGCGACTGAAAAAAAAAGGAAAGAAGCGGAAGAGGCCGTCCTCACAGTTTACGAATTCGACCCGAATGTTTTCCTGATTTCTGAAGAGGAAATTCGCGAATTTTTCAATTCTGGAAGAGAATGGTCCGAGGAACCGCTTACAGCTCAAAGAAGCAAAGAATTCCAGCAAGACATTCTCGATAAATATAACTTAATTCTATCTTATGCAGACTTGAGATCTCTGATCAGGTCTAAATTCGACACAAACATCGAAGAAAATTTAATTACCCTCATCGCGAGAGTATCCAATCAGGGGATTATCACCTCCAAAGGTCTTTTGCGGCGTGGAGTACAGGAGAGAGGCTTCACTCTTTATAAGGGGCCTGGAGATGAAGAGACTGTAAAGGCAGAAGAGATCCTGGATATCAAAGAAAGCAAAGAGGCATTGACCAAAGAAATCAATCAATTGGACATTCCTCAAAATGAAAAAAATCTTCTCATCTCACTTTCTCAGCACTTCATCAAAGAGAATATCAAATACAGCCGGATAAGAACCGACGAACAAAAAGAGCTGGCCCGCCAAGGACAGGGAACTATTTTATACGCCATCAAGAAAGGAAAAATCATTCTCCGCAAAGGGGATGAAATCACAAGAGAAAAGCTAGAAGAGATCAAATTGATCAACAAAAACCTCCGTGCCCGACCGACCTGGTTGACCAACTTTACAGGCACATTTCTTCTCTTTGCCCTTATTCTTCTCACCCTCTGGTACTACCTGAAATCCATTTTGAAATTCAGGCTGGCTCTGCGAAACTTCATCATGATGGGCGTGACTCTCATCATCAGCCTTCTTTTCTACAAACTTTCAATATTTCTGGCTGGAACATTCAGTGAAAGCACCAATTTTTCACTGTTATCCCATACCGAAGCCTACACTTATGCCTTTCCTTTTCAATTGGGTGTTCTTCTTTTTGCCTTTCTGGCTGGCAGCCAGCTGGCCCTGTTCTACTCTGTCATCAACAGTTTGCTTGTGGGCTACATGTTCAAAGGGGATTTCTTTCTCATGGTCTTCTGCTTCATCGGAAGCCTGGCTGCGATTTACGGCATAAAATATTTCGGAAGCCAGAGCCGGACCTCTGCCCTCCGTTCAGGTCTCCATTTGATTGCTCCGGTGAATATCTTTGTCATCATTACAATTAAGCTCATCACCGAGAAAATGGGGACTATCCCTATCTTCGCCAGCGAGCTCATCATGGGGCTCATCGGAGGTGTCTTGAGCGCCTCACTGGCATTCCTGTTTCTTCCTGTGTTTGAAAACCTTTTCGGCATCCTCACCGAAACAAAACTCCTGGAGCTTGCGAACTCGGAGCTCCCGATTTTCAGACAAATGGCTATAGAGGCTCCAGGTTCTTACCACCATTCTCTCCTCGTCGCATCGCTTGCAGAATCTGCTGCCGAAGAAATCAAAATGGATCCCATGCTGGTCAAAGCCAGCGCCCTCTACCATGATATCGGAAAAATTAAAAGACCGGAGTATTTCATAGAGAACAAACTGCGCAATCCAGACATCCATAAAGACCTCACGCCCAGCATGAGCACACTCGTGATCATAAACCACGTCAAGGAAGGAGTGGAGATTGCTAAAAAATTGAAGCTCCCTCAGGCCATAAGGGAAATCATCGAACAGCACCATGGAAACTCACTTGTCCGGTTTTTCTTCCAGAAAGCGAAAGAAAAATACGATCCCGAAATGCAAAAAATCAAAGAAGAAGCCTACAGGTATCCAGGCCCCATCCCCAAATCCAGGGAGGCCGCCCTGATCATGCTCGCCGATTCTGTCGAAGCCGCGGCCCGGAGCCTGAAAACCCCCTCGCGCCCCAACCTGACACGAATGATCAATGAGATTTTCAACAGCTATCTTCAGGATGGCCAGCTCGACGACTGTGATTTCTCCTTTAAGGAACTCCGAGCCATCGCCTCCTCCTTTCTCGAAACACTCTATACACTCTACCACCCCCGAGTCGAATACCCTGGCTTTGACTTTGAAATGAAGAGAAAGAAGAACGCTTCGAAAAATAAAAAACCGAATGATAGAAATAATAAACCAACAGCATAAATACTGGCTGAACGCCAGAAAATATAAGGATTTACTCAAGAGGTTATCCACACGCTACAAACTGGACGATCCGGAAATCACTCTGGTGTTCGTGGATAACAGAGCCATCAAAAAGCTGAATAAAAAATACCTGAAAAAGGATGCGCCGACCGATGTCTTGAGTTTTCCGATTGGCGAAAAGAGCGCAGACGGGAAATTCTACCTCGGTGATATCGTTATCTCTGTCCCCCAGGCTTTCAAGCAGTGCTTCTCCCAGGAACACGGTCTGGAGAAAGAGCTGGAGCTTCTCACAATACACGGTTTTCTTCATCTTCTCGGGTATGAGCACTCCGCAGGAATCGAAGAGGAGGAAGAAAAAATAGAGAGTCTTCTCTCGGATGATTGATATGAACGTTGAAATTGTCACCTGGGCCGGATTCTTCCTGAGTTTTCTGGCTGCTTTTCTCTTTTCGCTTTTCCACCTGTCACTGAGTTCCTTTTCAAAAATTGCACTCAGCCGCTTCCTCGAGGACAAGGATAAAAAATACCGCCTCAAAATCCTTGATATCTATGATGAGATCAAGATCGCAGTCGGTTTCTTGAGAGTTATCTTTCTCATCGCCTTTTTAGTCTATCTTTTCACGATATTCCCCCGGTTGAGGTTCTGGCCACTCTGGCTTTTCCTGATCTCTCTCGTTGTTTATTTTGTGCTCTTTGATTCCCTGCCCCGGCTTCTCAATGCGCTGAACAAAAAGAGAATCCTCAGCCTCTTCCTCCCCTCTTACAGGCTGGCCCACTTTCTCGCTTATCCCCTACTGGCAATAACGAAAATCAAAGAACCGGAGGAAGAACAGGAAGAATTCCGGGAAGCCTCAGATGAGGAGATCCAGACCTTTATCGAAGAGGCTCAAGAAGAGGGAATCATCGAAACAGAAGAACGCGGGCTCCTGAAAAGCGTTGTGGAATTCGGGGATACTGTCGTCCGGGAGATCATGACCCCCAGAGTGGACATGGCCGCCATTAAAAGTGACACGACCATAGAAAAACTCAGAAAGCTGGTCATAAAAGAAAAGCGTTCCCGTGTGCCGGTCTACAAAGATAGAGTGGATAACATCGAAGGAATCGTCATTGCCAAAGACCTTCTCGAGTATGCGGATGACAAATACAAGAACGACTCCATCGAGCCGCTTATCCGGCCTGCGTACTATGTGCCGGAATCCATGAAGGTCTCCGAGCTCCTCAATGAACTCCAGAAGAGGAAACTGAAGCTGGCTGTGGTTGTGGATGAACATGGAGGAGTATCCGGCCTCGTCACCATGGAAGACCTTGTGGAAGAGATCGTGGGAGAAATCCAGGATGAGTATGACCGGGAAGAAATCCAGATAATAGAAAGAGGGCCTTCTGATTATATCGTATCAGGAGATGCAGAAGTCGAAGAGATCGAGGAGCTTTTTGACCTGGAATTCGCAGAAAACAGCTACATCACGATCGGAGGCCTGATCACGCACCATCTGGGGCGCCTGCCTGAAATAGGAGAAAAGGTCCAGATAAAAAATCTCTCTCTCGAGATTCTTGAAGTCGGCCAGAAAACGATTAAAAAACTGAGAATTAAAAAACGGCGCAAGGAAGAGAAGCCGAGCGAAAAGAGCTAAAAAAGGATGTCGCACGCCTAAAAGACAGGAAAAGAAAGTATATGTCATTACGAGTGATCGAAGCGTGGCAATCTCTTCCATGTGTCATTGCGAGTGAAGCGTGGCAATCTCATACAACGAATGAAACGAATAAGAAGTGTCATTGCGAGTGAAGCGTGGCAATCTCATAAAAGGAAATTTTTTTTCTACTACGCATAAAAGAAAGAACAAAATGAAAGTCGGCTACGTGGCCCTGGTCGGACGTCCAAACGTCGGGAAGTCCACTCTTCTCAACACTATTCTCGGACAAAAAGTCGCCATCATTTCCAACAAGCCCCAGACTACACGAACAAGCATCCTTGGCATTAAAACAACCGAGAAGGGGCAGATAATCTTTGTCGACAACCCGGGAATCCATAAACCTCTCCACAGCTTGAACAGGAGGATGATGAACTTTGTCTACTCATCTCTGGAAACCGCTGACCTCGTCAATCTGCTCATCGATGCCACGCTGAAGTTTGGACATGGAGATGAATTTGTCATTGAAACACTGAAAAGAATCTCCACACCGAAAATTCTGCTGATCAATAAAGTGGATATCATCAAGAAAGAAAAAATCCTCCCCATCATCGACAAATACAAAGATCTCCTGGATTTTAAAGAGATCATCCCCATCTCAGCGCTCAAAGGCACTAACGTGGATGTCTTTGAGGAAAAGATATATGATTTTCTGCCTGAAGCGGAAAAAATCTACTCTGACGATGAAATATCTGTTCAATCCGATAAATTCCTTTTTTCAGAAATCATCCGGGAGAAACTTCTCAGTCATGTCGAACAGGAACTTCCGTTTGTCACAGCGGTCTATATTGATATTATTGACGACTACGAGGAAGAGGCTCCCTCTGAAAAACCGGATGAGAAGAGAGAGCCGAAAAAATACATCAAGGCCACCATTTTTGTCGAGAAAGACTCCCACCGGAGAATCGTTATCGGCAAACAGGGACGGCTCATCAAGGCGATCGGCACCGAGGCCCGCAAAGAACTGGCGAAAGTCCTGGGCACGCGGGTCTTCCTGGACTTATGGGTCAAAGTCAGGGAGAAGTGGCGAGACAAAGCTGATGTCCTGGACCTGATCGAAGGCCAGAGATAGAAATATCTTCAAAACAACTCATTATCTCCATGACTTCTGGTCTCCATATTGACATTAATACTAAGAGATGCGAAAATTTGGAATCTCTTTTTTATGGTGAGCGTAGCTCAACTGGTTAGAGCACTGGACTGTGGATCCAGAGGTTGGGGGTTCGAGACCCCTCGCTCACCCCACCTTAAAATCAGCTTTTCCCCTGGTAATTCCTTGAATTTTTAATTTTTCGGTTTT
>Ga0209636_10006089_pt1 | contig 12327 bp, 22 predicted proteins | sample DeeMarSWOR152_54_FD_187464 | JGI IMG/M metagenome (GOLD analysis project Ga0209636, IMG submission 187464) | Marine sediment microbial communities from White Oak River estuary, North Carolina - WOR-1-52-54 (SPAdes) (version 2) | ecosystem: Environmental > Aquatic > Marine > Intertidal zone >...
GGAGGGCGAGTGCGCGGCGGGTGGCTTTAATCAGGTTCATTTTCTCTTTAAGCGAGGCAATATACATCCAATCTTCTAAGGTTTGCATAAATTGCGGGCTCGGGAGCACCGATGAAAAATCGTCATTTTGGCGGTTTTTTGATGAAACTTTTCATGGCGTTATTGACGTTCTTACCTCCAATCTTTACTGTCCCAACTATGCGACCATAAGAGAGAGCATCTTTCGTGTAGCTTATGGTTTTATCTTCAACCAATCTTTCGAGCTCGTGTTTTGCCGCAGTTCCTCCTTTTTGACCCATTTCTGGTGCATCAACTCCCTCTAACCTTATGAATTTATTATAAGGCAATCGGACAGTATCACCACCAATAACTTCTTTTACTTTACCTTTAGGCATAGATCTTCATTTTAATTTTTATTGTCCCAAAAACCGAGAATATGTTATCCTTAAATAAGGGTTAATGTGTTAGGATATCGACCTGGCACATCCTCGTGCGGGGTTCGACGAAGCCCCGCATTATTTTTAGGTTTATCTTACTATTTTAACAAAAGCTACCTTACTATGTCAAGTATTTCTACTTATCCACTTGACAAGGTTTCTTTACAAATAGTATAATGGTAATATAAGAATATGGCTAAAAACCTATACAATAAAATAAAAGCTCTCCGTGAACAGAGTAATTTCTCCCAAGAATATATTGCAGACAAGCTTGAGGTATCTCGCCCAACCTATATACAGATTGAGAAAGGCGAGCGAGAAATAACCATATCAGAGGCAAAAAAACTTGCTAGCATTTTTGGTTTATCCCTGGAAGATTTTTTGAGAAAAGAAATCTCCAAACAACCTAAAGTGATGCTTGAAAGTGAAGCAAAAGAAAAACAAAAGAAAGACGGTATTCGAATAATTATGCCACGTGCTAATGTGAAAAAGTTTAAAGAGATTCTCTTGTATGTGCTTAATAGGGTAGGCGCTAAACCAAATATCGGGGAAACCGCGCTTTATAAGCTTTTATATTTCATTGATTTTGATTTTTATGAAAAGTTTGAAGCACAACTCACTGGAGCACGATATATTAAAAATCATTATGGTCCTACACCAGTTGAATTTAAAAAGGTTATAGAGAGCATGGAACAAAAAGGCGAGATAGAACGCGTGAAAAGTAGATATTTTCAATATGACCAAAAGAAATATCTACCCCGAAGAGAGCCAGATTTAAGTAATCTTTCGGCGAAGGAGATAAAACACATAGATGAAGTACTTGCTCGTCTTTCGGGTAAAAATGCTAACGAATTAACAGAATATTCTCATAGCGATGTACCTTGGCGTGTTCATAAAAACGGGGAGATTATTAGTTACGAGAGCGTATTTTACCGCGACCAAGATCACTCTGTAAGAAATTACGAAGATGAACTTTAATGAAACTGATGAATTTTCTAAAGATTTCAAGCGGTTGTCTAAAAAATATAGGTCACTCTCGGATGACTTACTTGAATTTAAAAAGGTAGTTTCAGAAATTCCGCTTGGTGCTGGTAAGCATTTTGCAATGCTTACTGCAACAGAGACGGTCAAAATCATAAAAGCCCGTCTTTTTTGTCGTTATTTAAAAGGTTCTTCTTTGCGGATTATTTATGCTTATTGCGAAGCTAAAAAGATGATTGAGTTTATTGAGGTATATCCTAAGAGCGAAAAAGAGAGGGAAGACCGCCAGAGAATTAATAATTACCTTAGTGATTTTGAATAGAATGGCACGAAAAGAAGTTAAAAAATGGAAACCAAAAAAGAAGTGGATTGAATCTATAACTATTAATTTGAAAACTGGGAAGTCAAAATATAAATATTTTACTCCAAAAAATCAAGAAGAGGAGGAAAAATTAGAAGCTGAATTTGATGAAAAAATGAGACAGGTTTTCGATATTCTTTTCCCAAATGGAATTTAATAAATATGTATCCAAAATTATTCATTGAGAATTTTTGGCTAAGCGATCAAGAAGATCGTCTTTTTGTATGTATGCCCTTTGGAGGAGCGTTTGATGCCAAATTTAAAGAAATAATAGAACCAGTAGGAAAAAAGTTATTCAAAGAGGTTAAGAGATCAGATACAAGTTATGCTGCCAATGATATTCCCCATCAAATTCTCGACGGAATAGCAAATTCAAAAATGCTCTTATTTGATCTATCAGATCAACGGGCGTCGGAAAGAAAAATTAATGACAATGTTCTCTACGAATTAGGTATTGCGACTACCATCCGTGATAAAGAAGACATTCTGTTAATTAGGGAAGGAGATAGGATAAATCCAGCAGAGTTCCCTTTTGATATCAGGAGTTTAAATATTATCCCGCATGGAAAGAGATTTAAAAAAGAATGGTTAGAAAAAATATTAGATCAACTTTTAGAAGAACAGAGTTGGATCAAAAACAAACGTATAGAAACAGCCTCGAGATCGATCGATGGTGAGGGCTTAGAACTGATGTATAAATTTGGTCGTCTTCCAAAAGGATACGATCATTTTAATACAAGAACAATGCGGATAGAATATAAGGTTTCCGTATTAAGATTGCTAGACTTAGGTATTATAAGCTGTGAATCTGTATGTTATAAAAGAGGTTATGAATATGCTTATCATTGGACCTCCTTTGGGCGTGCCGTGATGCAGTATTTAGGCATAGAAAAAATTAGCGTGGATGAATTTAAAAAATTGCCAGAATATCAAGAGCGTTTGGACTTCGAAGAAAAGTATAGAAATTTTAAGCGAGAAGTTAATAGATGAAGAATTTATGAATTTGCTTAAGAATAAGGTAAATAAAATAAAATTGAAAATTCAGAGGTTTTTATTTTCTATTACAAAAAAACTTCCAGAATCATATATGATGCCTAATCCTTACAATCTCCCCGTGCATAATCAAGGAAATAAGAATAACTGCACTTCCCACGCTTTTGCTTCAATGATGGAATATCATTTAAGCGATAGGCTCAAAGAAAGAACCCTAATTGATGTTGATGATTTATGGGAAAAACAAAAGAAATTTGGAACAGCTACAGAAGAAAACGGAGATTTTTTAGAGGGTCCTATTATTATTACAACAAAGTATGGCGTAAGATTCAGCACTGAAAGCGGGAGACGAGGAACCTTCTTTTTAAGTGGTAAAACTGAAAAAAGGGGAGGGATAACATTTCTTTTAGGCGGTAAAATAGAATTTGATTAGGAAGACGAGTAATCAGCTTTTCTATTTAAGTAAAATACCCATCGCTGGGCTATTTTAATAAATAACAAATAATAATGAAAAAAATAATTAGGTATGTGCAGTTATTTATAGGAATTTTTTTGATGTTTTTGGGTAGTTTGATAATATTTATTGTTAATAAAATAACAAAAGTTAAAGGTAAACCATCTAACTATAATAAGGATAGATCTATAGGAGTTTTCGTGCCTCATTTTAATGAAAACGGACAGCGAGATTGTAAGGAAATAGCTAGAGGAACAATTACCTCGAGAGGAGATATTTATGTGCTACCTAATCTTAAATATCAAAAAGAGTTTCCCTTTCATGAAAGCTTCCACAAGTCAGGAAGGCATCATTGGAAAGATGGCAATAAATATTGTTATCCTTTAGCTTTTAATGGGAATGGTTTATCAGCATCAGAGAAATTTGTAAACTTTGTTGCGAAACCACAATATTGTTTTTGTTTTCGTAGAGGAAAAAGACTTAAAGATGAGGAGATAAAACCTTTAGTTGAGAAACTTAAAAGATATGTTCCTCCTGTAGATTCTGAAGAGGTAGTTTCTGGATTAAAGAAGAGGGGGATTTTTCAAGCCAAACATCCCCGTTTCTTAAAAGACCTTTGGACAAGATGGAAGATTCTTTCTGGGAAAGAGAAATAGCATATAGATTAAATAGGAGAAAGAAATTAGATTAAACTTCCATCAGACAGATCCGAATAGCGTCCAGTTGGCGGAGCAACGATTTTTACCCGAGGTAGCATCTTGGTTGACTTTTTTAGATAGTATGATATATTATTAATTAAGGAGGAAATAAAATGGCTACTCAAGGAGTTGGTTCTTTTAGAACAACAGAAGGAATTACAAAGGTAATTGTTGGATGCGATGGATATGAAATTCCAGAGAGAACTATTGCAGCGTTAGAAAAAAACTTACTTATCTCAGAATCGTTGTCAGATTTTCTCGTTAAAGCCAAGTTTGGTTGCGAAGATTGCCTTGTGATAGTAGAAATGTCTCTTGATAGAAGTGATTTACGTTTTAGTTGCCCCCGATGGAAATATACCGTGGCAGAGACTATCACTGTAGATTTTATTTCCAGAAGCATAGAAGTTTCAGACGCAGCCAAAATTGCAGAGAAAATTTGGGATAAGGAAGAAAGATTGAGTGCTTTAGGTAAGGAACTCAAATCTTTAGGATGGGACACTTTTTTGGTAAATATTCCTGAAACCAACGAAGAGGCAGAAATAAAAGCTTCAAATATAGGGGCCCTGTGGAGATAATTATCTTTTAATTATCTAAACTTTTCGGGGATCCCTTCTTTTTTTATTCAAATCCCAGCCAAAACAGGTTTTAAGTTTTCCATTTCTTCTCTTATTCTTTTCCGGTCCACTGTTCTAAATGCGTCCAGTATGGGGAGCACCGATGAAAAATCGTCATTTTGGCGGTTTTTTGTTTTTTGGACTTGACATTTTTGTTCAGAAAAGTAGGATTGTAATATACGGCACATAATATAAAAATAGGGGGTGAGAAAAATGAAAAGAAAAACATTAGGTATCATGGTGTCATTATTAGTAGTGATTAGTGTACTGTTAGCATTTGCAGTTTATGATGTATATCATGTAGTACCGCAGCAGGACACAAGTAGCCCTTCTCGAGTTGTAGATGAAATGTCTACGTCCAAACCATACAAAATAGAAATAATCAGTGAGCCCAGTGTTGCTAAAACAGACATTGGCAAACTAGGAATAATTCGGATAATCGGATTAGAATCCAGATATGTGAATAGAGGAAGGTCGTATGGATGTGGCTATGCTTTGACAGAAGGATTAAAAGAAGTTGATTTAAAATACGACGTAGTAGACATAACTCCTATAGATTATCATAGTCGAATAGCTGGGGGAGGCAGTGAAACAGTAGAACTAATTGTTTTAGTCAATAATGCCAAATAGATAATTTAATCTTATGAATAAGATTAGTAACAAAAGCCGAAAGGTGCTACCGAGTAGGCGTTTTTTTATCTCTAAGTTTCGTTTTAGAGAATTTAACAAGTTGTAAAAATGGGAGATAATTTTAAGTCCTTATAGATTCTCTTGATCTCTAACAATTTCTCCTTCAGCATTGCCATATACTCTTTATTCTCTACTATTATAAGAACCTTTCGTTTCGCTCAAGAACCTTGATTACTTCGTAATTAAGAACCTTTCGTTTCGCTCAAGAACCTTGATTACTTCGTAATTAAGAACCTTTCGTTTCGCTCAAGAACCTTGATTACTTCGTAATTAAGAACCTTTCGTTTCACTCAAGAACCTTGATTACTTCGTAATTAAGAACCTTTCGTTTCACTCAAGAACCTTGATTACTTCGTAATTAAGAACCTTTCGTTTCACTCAAGAACCTTGATTACTTCGTTTCCTTCAGAATTAATAAAATCTGAAATAGGGAGCAGGATGTACATGAAGGGTACATAGGTAACACTTTATGTACACAGGATTGATAAATAAATTTTATTTGTTATAATTAAAAAACATGAATAAAATAATTTTATTCGCCGTAATATTAATAGTCTTGTTTGGATTATTCACTTGGTCTCCTTGGATATCAAAAAGCTATGCAGAAAATAGAGTTGTATCGACATTTGAAGAAATTCAAAAAGAAATAATTGATGGATGCGGTTTTAATTGTAGCGGCTGTGGTGTAAAAGAATCTCACAAAGCATTGTTTGGTTATTACGTGACAATAGAGTATGCTTGTGGACTATTACCTTGGGATTCTCCAGAGTTTCATCAAGTAAGCGAGATATTCGTCTCTTTCTTAGGAACAGTACACGGATTGTAAAAACATTAGCACTACAACACTATTTTTTGTCAGTTTAACCATAAAACAGGTTCTAGTGTCGTCCGTTCCTCGGAGCCAGTTAGATGTTATTATAATTTCATCATTAGTATTTTTGCAAAATAGAGTAGTGAAAACAGGGCTTTCAGCCCTGTTTTCACTACCTTGTTTTTCAAACAAAAAAGTGATAAGTTAAAATAAAGTAGTGAATAATTTATGGAAAGCAAAAATTTCATTCATGAAAAAGCAAATTTAGAAGGTGATATAGAATTAGGTAATAATGTTAGTGTATGGGCTTTTGTTTCTATTAGGGGGATGAAGGCAAAATAATTATTGGAGATAATTGTAGTATTCAAGAAAGTGTTGTAATTCACGGAAAGACAATAATGGGTAATAATGTAACTATAGGGCATGGTGCTATAATTCACGGAGCAAAGATTGGCAACAATGTTTTAATTGGAATAAACAGCACTATTTTAGATGGTGTTCAGATTGATGATTGGAATATAATTGGTGCTGGTGCTGTAATAAGTCCAAATACAAAAATAGAAGAAGGAAATATTGTAATGGGAATTCCTGGGAAAATAGTCAGATCTTTAGATGATAAAGACAAAAATTTTATAATTAAGGCCTACCAAAATTATTTAGAAAAAATTAAAAAAAAGAAATAATATCGTTCAGTTTTAGAGCTAACAAAAATTACTAAGAAGGCGATTTTTTGGTAGAATAAGAATATGGAAAAGATCATTATACCAAAACCAAAAAATGATTCTCTTGTGGCACAATTGGAGTCATTATATAAAACCTTTAAGAATATTCAGCCGAGAGAAAATCTAAATTTTGATTTATCTCTGCTTAATTGGGTTTGTCCTTTATTGATATTACCGGTAAGCGCATATATAAACAATACTCGCAGTAGTTGCGAAACAGGTCGTTCTTCGATAAAATCTTATCTAGAAAAAATAGGATTCCCAGAAGGAGTAGATTCCATTTCTTTATTTCAGCAACGAGTTCAAAGACACAAAAGCTTTATACCAATAAGTATATTGAAAAAAGAAGCAGGAGCATCCAGAGAAAGATTGGAGGCGTTATTCTCGGAAAAGATTTACGAAATTCTTGGCAGTGTGTCTGGAGCACAAAACGCTGTTTGTTATCCAATAGCAGAGTTGGTAACCAATATATTCGAACATAGTAAAAAAGATGTAGGATTTATTTTCGGTCAATTTTACCCTACTAAAAATTATTTAGATATTTGTATCATTGATTGTGGAAGAGGATTTGCTGCTGCGTATAAAGAAGAAAAAGGATTAAAATTATCAGATGTTGATGCTATCTCTGAAGTGATGAGAGGCAATTCAGTAAAACCAGAAAGAGAAAGAGGATATGGTATTTGGACCTCAAAAAGGATCATAAGCGATGTTCTAAAAGGTGGTGGTTTTGTTTTGATATCTGGTTCTGCTGGATTAATTGCGAGAAATAAAAAAGAAAGATTAGTTTCTTTCCCAAAATTCTATTGGCAAGGTGTAATTATTGCATACAGAATACCTAAGCCATCGGGACCACTTGATATTTCGCAGTTTTTAGAGTAATTTTTTTATATATTCTCTCTTCTTAATTTTTGTGATACAATAAGTATAATCATATGGCAAATATAAAAAAAACGCATAAAAATTTAATGATTTCTGATTTATTAGCTTCAATTATAAGTTCTCGCGACATAATTGATATATTAGAGAAAGCTATTAAAAAAATCGATAATAAATCGGTTGATTTGGATTTCTCTAATGTTAAATTTGTTTCTCGTTCTGCTGCCCATGCTTTGTTATTAATGAAAGAAAGATTGCAAACAAGAAAAGATATATATTTTATAAATAGTAATAAAGATGTGGCGAATATGCTGCGTGTCGTAGCCGCAAATAGAATTGTTTCCCAAAAGAAAAAACCAGATTTTAATCCAGAAAAAATCGATATAAATTCTTTATTTAAAGAAGCTTTAGCGTAGTTAATTTAATCTTTATAAATAGATTTATTGTTTGTCTCATTGTGAACTTGAATATTTCTAATTCTTCCTTAATTTTTCTCCAATCTATGGTTCTAAATGCGTCCAGTATACAGAGCCAGTTAGAACAGTTTTCCACAGTTTAGGTATTGACAAAAAAATAATATAGAGTTAGTATGTAATTACTATGAACACTACTCCTGCTTCGGCAAGGGTAGTTTTTTATTTAGAATGATTCTATAATTAAACTACATTGATTTTCTATATCTATATAAATAGAAGTTTAATTTCAAGGTTCTGCCAAAGGCAGGTTCCTATAATTACATTGTATGGATAACAAAAATAACAAAAGAGAAAAGGTTGCTGTTTATATAGACGGCAGTAATTTTTATGGTTATTTAAAAGACAAAGAGGTATCTTTCCCAAAAGGAACTAAATTTAACTTTAAAGAATTCGTAAATTTTTTAGTTGGCGACAAAAGAAGTATTTTTTCAAAAAGGTATTATACCGGAGTTTTTAGAAATCTTGACGGGACCGATAAAAGTGAAAGTCTTGTAAGAGGACAACAAAAATTCTTTTCAAATCTTAAAAATGATGGTTTTATTATTAAACGTGGCAGAATAATGCCAATTGATAAAGTATATAAAGAGAAAGGAACTGACGTAAAAATTGCGGTAGATTTAATTGTTGGGGCAGTTGATAATTTATACGATACAGCTATTTTAGTAAGTTCTGATACCGATTTAATTCCAGCCGTTAGATATGTAAAATATAAAAATAAAAAGATTGAATATGTCGGTTTTGCTCATGCTCCTTCATTAGGGATACAAAAATATGCTAATTTATCTCGTCTTCTATTGCCAGAGGACATAGAAAAATTTAAAGAAAAGATATTATTTAATAAATAAACAGGTTCTAACAGCGTCCAGAAATTGCCAAGAAGGTGATTTTTTTGTAGAATAATATAATAATATATAAACTTATGGAAAGAGTTTTTACACAAACATTTGGAGTAGCAGGAGCAATAATAGAAAAAGATGGAAAGTTTTTATTGGTTAAAGAGTCGCAGAAAAAACGTTTTGATGCTGGAAAATGGAATCATCCTGCTGGTTGGATTGAGGTTGGAGAAAATCCAATAGAGAGCGTGAAAAGAGAGGTGGCAGAAGAAACTGGTTACAGTTTTACTCCTACTTACGTTTTAGGCATCTATTCATTAGTGAGGTCAGACCTGCTTAAATTAGGAGAAGAAATACATCATCCTATTAAGATTATTTTTATAGGCACTATTTCCGAGAATAGAAAAAAAGATTTAGCAGATGATGTTACAGAAATTAAATGGTTTAGTCCAGAAGAAATATATGAAATGAATATCAACGTTTTAAGAGATATAGACATTAAAGATATGATTAGAGATTATTTTGCTAGAAAACGTTATCCTTTAGAATTAGTAACTCATATGAAAAGTGAATAAAATATGAAAATTGTAATTTGTGCAAGCATTGCCTTTACAAACAAAATTAAAGAAGTATCTGACATTTTAACAAAACAGGGTCATAGAGTAGAAATACCTTATATGGCCAGAAAGATTTTGGACGGGGAAGTGTCTTTAAGGGAATTTTTAAGGATTAAGAAAAAAAACGTCGAAAAACTTGCCCGAAGGGATACCTTGCTTTTTAAGGCAAGGTAGTTCATAATTAAAATGATGGAAAAAGATTATAAAGAATTAATTGAATATTTGGACGAGAAGTTTCAAAATACAACCACTAAAGAGGATTTAAATAATTTAAGTTCAAAGTTAGTGACCCTTGAAGAGTTTGATTTATTGAGAAAGGAGACAAAACAAGAGTTTATTGTTCTTAGAGAATCTATTCAAGATTTAACAAAACTGAGCGGCATGCAACGGGTGAAAAAACCAAAAAAGTGGTGAGGTATATAAACCAATAACCACTATTTTTTTATCTAAATTTTCACGAATGGATTTATTGTTTGTCCCATTGTAAATCTAAAAATTTCTAACTCTTCTCTAATTCTTCTCCAATCAATGGTTCTAAATGCGTCCTTTATGGGGAGCAGGCATGTGCTCGGTTCGAGAGACCGAGCCCCATCTCATTTTCAGAATCAGTTCGAGAAAATGTCGTCGTACCCTGACTAGAAACCGAACCATATTCGGGACTAAATTACACCAATTAATCGCCATTTCGGCAGTTTTTTGGTAGAATGTTTTAAAGGTCATATAAAATAATATAACCAACCAAAAAATATGAAAGATGAAACAAAAACACTAATAGTTACTTTTGTTCTTCTATTGTTGTTGGTAATATTTTTTAAGAATGTAGTTCATAAACCAATAAACGTGGTGCCTTTGTATTTAATCCCAATCTTTCTTTGGATTGGATACGTAACAGGGAGAGTTGGTGCTAAACTTTGGATGGGTATGACTTTATTTCTCACGCTGGCAATGGCTATATTATATGCTTTCTTTTAAGGTTTTTTTATTGTTTAGGTAAAAAAATGCAAGGAGATAACCTCTACGAAGAAAAAATACCCTCAAAGTGGTGGATGACGGGCATATTGACCGTTTTTACAATTGGCTTTCTTTTTGTGTTGGTCTATCAAATTTTAGTAGGACCAATTGGTACTTATTCTGCTCCAAACTGGTTTTTCTTACTTATGTTTCTATTATTTTTAGGCGTGACGATTAATTTTAGTAGGCTAACCATTAGAATAACTCATCTGTCCGTCAAGATCAGTTATGGAATTTTTAAACACACCATCACCCGGGAGAATATTAAGGATTGTTATTTAGACGGAACCTCAACAATTAGTTATGGGGGGTGGGGTATACGCATAGGTAGATTTAAGGGAAAATGGAGATTAGTGTACAATGTTATAGGAGCTCCTCGAGTTATGCTTTCATTGAAGAAAGGTAAATTTAAAGAATTTGTTTTTTCAACTGAAAAACCAGAAGAAGTAATGAATATAATCAGACAACGGAACTGACTCAATATTCGGTAAATTATTCCAAAACCAAGTTCTAATACTGCACTATCCGCGGAGTCGCAAATTTCAACAACATTTGAACTTAAATCTGCTATTTTAGCAGGTTTTTAGCTTAACCCAGGGTAGAACTAGAACTTTTATTGTCAATCACGCTGTTTTTTGATAGGATAGACTAATGGAGCCGTTAAGAAAAAAAACACTTCTTTTTCATGTTTTTGGAGCAATTTTTACTATTTTTTTAGGATCATTGCTTCATTTTATTTATGAATTGAGTGGTTCTTTAAAGCCGGTGGCCATAATAGGGGCAGTTAATGAAAGTACTTGGGAACATTTAAAGATTGCTTTTTGGCCGGCTTTTATTTTTGCGATAATTGAATATTTTAGCTACGGAAAAAATCAAAAGAACTTTTATTTCGCAAAGGTCAAAGAACTCTATATTATACCATTTCTTATCATCGTTCTGTTTTATAGCTATACTGCTTTTATGGATCATAACTTATTTTTAGACATATTTATTTTTGTTCTAGCAATTATTATTGGATATATGGTCAGCTATAAGATTTTGGTTTGGCAGAGAGACTTTTCAAAATACAAGATTTTATCTATTGGGTTGATATTTATTTTAGTTATTGCTTTCAGCTTGCTTTCATATTTTCCATTAGAAAACTTTTTGTTCTTAGATCCTGTGACAGGCTCATATGGAATAATTAAATAAGTCGCTTTTTAGGTAGTTTTTTGGTAGAATAAAATATAGATGAAAATTAAAAGGTCGAAGAGTTACTTAAGAACAAAAAAAATACAAAAAAATTATGCCAGGAATTTACATTATAATATCCATTATTGTATTGGCTGTCATTGCGATACTTGCAATTTATACAGGAATAAGTAAGAGACCGAAGCGACTTTCTAAACTTGCAATGTTTGCATTTCTGTTCGTATTCTTCGGAATTATTTCTGTAGCAACAGATCAAGGTCGTTTAATAAGTTATTCATTTATGGGGGTCGGAGTGTTTCTTGCTGTAATTGATATAATTAAGAGTTTAAAAAGCAAACAGTCATAAGTATTTCAGATTTATCTCATCAAACAGGTTTTAACAGCGTCCAGTTGGCGGAGTTCGTAAAAAAAATTGCCAAGAAGGTGATTTTTTTGTAGAATAAAACAATATGAATTTTTTTAATCCATCAAAAAGAGCTGATATTGTTAGACCACAAATGATGAAAGATGGAAGATATCTAATTGCTAAAATAGAAGGCAGCGGACAGAAAAAAAAAGATAA
>Ga0209636_10006090_pt1 | contig 12326 bp, 5 predicted proteins | sample DeeMarSWOR152_54_FD_187464 | JGI IMG/M metagenome (GOLD analysis project Ga0209636, IMG submission 187464) | Marine sediment microbial communities from White Oak River estuary, North Carolina - WOR-1-52-54 (SPAdes) (version 2) | ecosystem: Environmental > Aquatic > Marine > Intertidal zone >...
ATAGAACCACAACGTCAGTACTCCAACGTCTTCCTCAGTCCAATCTCGCGGATAAGTCAACGGCAAGGTCGCCTCTGAATAATATGCCGGGCCAGAGTTGTTGTAGAAGAGCGGCATCGACTGCCTGCCACTGTGAACGATAGTTCGCTCGCAGAAAGGAGGATCAGTGTAACCTACCTGCGAGCCGTTTATCGGGGTGTCGTACCCGTCTATCCACGTCAGAAATATCCTGTTGCTCCCCTCTTCCCCAACATTAAGGTCATTGTAGAGCTCAAAATCGTCCACGACAAGGAAGTCACCTGTCGTAAAGCTCCAGAGGTTGCCTACCCAAGGGCTGTCGGGATGAACGTTATTGACCTCATCAACACGCCAGTAGTAAGTGGTAAACCAGGCAAGTTTTCCGGGGTCATAGCTCTCGGAACCAAGGGCTTTGCTGCCTTTGTACTCTGGTGAAGCTGTGGTGGCGTTGCGCACGGCATCCGCATCAGTGCCAAAGTAAACCTGGTGCGAAACAGCATGATCTCCCGGGCTCCAGCTAAAAGTAGCTGTCATTCTCACACCCGTGGCGCCATTCGGCGGGTTCGGGCTAAGAGCCCTTACAGGTGGCGATATTGCAGCCTGCGGAATGAGCTGCCTTGGTATAGAGGGACTCTGCCAATACAACTGCCATTCTGCTTCTCCAGTATTCTCATAGCCCTCCAATACTACGCTATAGGTCTGACCCGCAACGAGTTCTATCGGGTCGCTGCTGTTTTCTGTACGATCGTGGTCAGTCCAGTTATCGATGATCAGCTCACCATCCAGGTACAGGCGTACGCCATCGTCGCTGCCAGTTATGAAGGTGACGGGCTCGGAGAAGACCGCTTCCAGCTCCCCGGTCCACCTGACTGAGAAGCCATCCTCGTTTATCCCTGGGGGCGGGTTTGGTCCCGGATTCCAGTAGAAGTTGATTTGAGGGTCTATACGAGTCAGTGCCGGGATACCGCTCAAGTTCATGTTGTTGAAGTACTCTGCTTTCAAGCCACCGCCGGCCTTTGTAGTCATAAAGGTCCAGACATCGCCTTTATGTGTGGTAATGGCATCAAACTCATCGACCCGCCAGTAGTAATCCTTCTCTAATTCAAGTGTGCCGGGAGTATAGGTTGCAGGTGCCTGGGGGGCGCCTCCGGTGGCAGCGTTGACATCATCAAAATTGTCGCCGAAGTACACAGTGTGCAATTTCGCACCGAAACCCGGTGTCCAGCTAAGGGTCACATCCGCGTCCACAAATTTGGTTCTGTCAGCGGGGTTGGGGTCATAGGCCTTCTTGGGCGGAATCCAGAAGCTCCAGACTTTGCCTTTCCACGGACTGGCTACATTGGCGTCGTTGACCTCATCGATTCGCCAGTAGTAAGTCGTGCCCGGAACAAGACCATCCGGATAAGGGAATCCAGGGAAGCCGGCAACAAAAAATGTATCGCCCTGGTTGCCCCGGAACACCTCTGAATCCTGCGTGGCTTCGTTCACATCGTCGAAATTCTCGCCTAAATACACGTCGTGGGAGACAGCAAAATCTCCTGGCTTCCAGGAAAGGCTCACCCATGTATCTTTATGCAGGGCACCATCTTTCGGGTTGGGACCCGCAGCGAGCGGTTGGCCGCGTAACAAATTGATGACCCAGTTGCCGATGAACTCAGCACAGGTCAAACCTCTGTCGTCTAACCAGCCAGGAGGGCCACTTCCAGCAGACTGGTTTATAAAAGCGACGTAACCGTCAGTCTCTGTGTTGTGAATAACAACAGGATCGGCCTGTGCTTCTCCTGGGTCATCTGTGCCACCCGTAGATGCGAATATCGCAGCCACTTCCCAAGGGGCTACAACAGCACTGAGAGCAATAGGTCTGTAAGTTATGACTGTGTCCGGGAGAGTGGGTAGATATTCATGACCTGTCGGTGTCACCGTCAGCGAAGTATTATCAGCGGATACGATAATACCAGATGAAAGGTCAAGGATGTTCGCGGCACCGGTTCCGGCGTTATCAGCTTGTCGAGATCCACCTTCATACGAGCAGTATGCGAACCAGTCGCCGACATTTATAAACATGTTTCCGCCGTCGAGCCACTCTTCAGCAGGCGAGCCATCCGGATTAACGTTTGGGAATTGATAGAGGACACTCGGCACGCATCCGTTAAGCCAGATAATGTCCATTTCACCATCATTCGTATTCTCATCGACCCATGCACCGAATGCATCGAATTGGGTGTCATCGAACTGCTGGATATCCTTGAACAGATGTCCCGTTTCGGCGATGATTGTCTCAACGTCGGCTAGCATCGTAGGGACATCATACCAGCCGTCTGTGTTAGGTGCCCCGACGTAGAACGCTATGTCAGCAGCCATAGCCGTCGTGCAAAATGCAAATGCGACTACAAATACAAATACTATATTTTTCATTTTTTTTCCTCCTAATTTTAACTGAAAATTGATAGGAAATTTCGCTCCAGCCACACACCGAAGCAACTGTTGTTCCCAACAGCTTCTAACAAAACGACCGATAAAAACGTCCACCTTCACTAAATTTTACACCTGCCCAGGACAATTTTTCAGGACCGATTTAGCCTCCTTCCCTTAAAAGCCTGATATTAGATGTTAATTGAAATGTAAAAAGCTTCATTCTGCGGCACAAAGTCCCTATAAAGCTCTGTGCCTTGCATAATAACTCCTCCTCTAATAAAAACCACAACCACTCCTTATGCCCAGGTTTTCATAACCCGCAGATACACACCTATGCTTGCAAGTGCCTTACTTATTCTTTTTATACTAAATTACCCACTTTTCCGTCAAGAAAAATCTTTCGAATTTCGGCACCTCGTCGTAAAATCCTCAAATAAAATCACTAATCTCCAAAACAATCAAAAGTCAATTAAAAAAGGGGCCTATACCGAATTATCGGCGGTGGCGACCTCGGCCGAACATATTCTGAAATATGTGTATCCGGTTGTTGGGCTACTGTTTGCCAGAGGACAATACTGTCGGAGATTATCTCTGAGCGTTGATAACGTCTGACCTTGACATGGTTCCCAACGATTAACAGGGGTATTGGATCGCCATCGTTGAGGCGTTTGGTGATTGGGGTCTCTATCCACCGGACATTCGTTCACTGTCGGTGGAGGTTTGCACACAAGTCGGGTCTTAATACGGGCAGTGTCAGGGAAGGCAGAGAAGGAAAAAGGAAAGAGCCACAATTTAGTTTTGCCCCTGTCAGGCAGAAGAAGAGTATTTCAAACATAGCCTAAGATAATTGGAGATAAAAGGACATATTCGTTGGTTCTCACCTGTGCGGGGGGCTTCATTTTGTTCCTTCTCACTAACACCGCAACAATGCCGAATAGGAGACAGAGAATACCAGCGGTCAATGACGGCTTTATCTGGAAGCGGGCTGAGGTAGAAAGGAACTCTCATGAGGAATCCTCATGAAAAGAAAAACCCCAGCCCGCTTTTTGGTATATCATTACGTTGGCTAAAATAACTCAAGACCATCTCCTCACCCAAGATGAGCAGATGTTCTCCAGCGTCATGAATCTGCGTAGCCAGTTATCTTTCGCAGAGCACCCTCGTCAGGGTCAGATCTGCCAGAAATCCGTCCTTTTGTGGGAGAAAGCTATCGAGAACTTCAGAAATGCACTTCTCACCACTCCTCCTTGAACAAAAAATAATATAGTTGATGAGAAGAACGATGTCAAGTAAATTATGACAATCTCCTATTTTCTTCGGACTTTGGTGGGTTTTAGTGTGAGAGCATGTACTTTTGGAGTCCACCGTTATAATCTTGCCGGCAGGGGTGGGGGTTTTAACGCGAATTAGAGCGAAAAGAACGACGATATTTTTACCTATCAAGACCAGAACTGCGATTCTACGGCGCAGGGGGTCTCTGCAAGCCCACCATTGGCAAGTGGCTGTTACCTGGATTTCACGGTTCTTTTGCAATATTTCGCTTAACGGTTGAACTCTGCCCTCAATTATTCCGATAAGCTATCTGTAGCTCACAAAAAACCGTTTTGGATTAGAGGAGAATACAATGGGAATCGAGAATTACTCCGAAGATATTATTGTTGCCACTTTGCCTGAAGAACCGGAATTACGACGCGAGCTTACAATGATCAACGAAATCATTGCTAACAAAGGCGGCCGCGACGTGATAATTGATTTCAGGATGGTCGAGATATTGACTTCTTCAAGCATCAGTAATCTTTTATTATTGCGAGATTTACTGCGAGAGTCAGGACGTCGGCTTGTGCTCTGCAATGTTGCTCCACCGACTAAAGGCATTTTTAGGGTGGCTGGTCTTCGTGAGGCTTTCGATTTTGTCGACAACAAGTCTGCCGCCTTAGAATCCATAGAGCTTGCCCGTAAGAAGTAAACTCCTGATAAATGTAAATCCGATTGGTAATGTCAGCATATACTCGGTGTTAATTGGACGCTTATACAAAAAAGCTGATGCAAGTAAATCAGTTGAAAATCAATGTAAACAAGGCAAATTTTGCCAGGTTTATTTTCGATAGCGGTGAGGAACAGAAAGCCGGACAAACGACTTAGTCCACAGAATGGCGTTGGGGTTATACGCAAATGGAAGCGATTAAAAACTCTCATCAGCACATTGAAATGCGTTTTGGTCGGTTTGAGGACTCCAGAGAGAATCCCTCAGTCATAAAAAGCAAGCCAGAGGTCGATAGCAAAAAGTGTAAAACCAGCAATGTAAAAATGATAACGTGGTTTCTACTCTGGACCATCGCGATGGTGATTATAGTAGTCCGGGTCTGTAACGGTCTTCGGCCTACAACAGAGCACAGAACGCGCGGAGTGGTAGCGGGGATATTCTACTCAGTCCGCTCGAAAGAGAACTCATCTGCTTTTATTGACGGCCACATTCTTAAAGAAGGAGATACGATATACGGCGCCACGGTCGTCAAAATAAACCGAACAACGGTTGAATTTGAGAAAAACGAAAAGAAGTGGAAACAACGTGTGCTGGAGCGGCCGTATAGACGGGGTTGGAACAGCAAGAAACGATAAAAAAACTGATTATGAAAAAACCCCTGCTTGGGAAAGGAGGGTGAGAGGAACTGCAGGAGCTTAGCCTTAGAAAGAATTATAGCTATTTTTTGTCAGTAAGGTCAAGAAACTAATAGTAAAGTGGGTTTTTGTGAGATTTTAAGGCCGATTTTCAAAATAGCGGGCTTTGCAAATCGACGCAGATAAATTATATTTTATATATAATGTATTAGGGGGGTGTTAACATTATGAAACGAAAAAGTGGACTACGTGGCGTTACATTTCTTCTGGCGATATGTGCAAGTGTTTTCTCTGCAAGCCTTTGCGTTCTGTTAATGGCGGGGGAGTATCACTCGGCACAATACAATTTTGATATTCACAAACGGGATCTCCAAGGTTGGGAAGCCTGCCGTCAAACTAAACCCGCTTATTTTAAGGCCAACGAAGAGGCGGTGAGTAGCTGCCTAAAAAGCTTTGAAAAAGCACGAGGTAATTTCTGGGTGAGACTTCCAAAAGCACAATTGGCAGGATTGTTCGTATTAGCGGGTTTAGGCAGTGCATCCGGGGGATACGTGGTCACTTGGTCTGTTGTCTGGTTTAGCTGCATGGGTATTTACAAATTCTTTAGATGGCTGGCGCTCTGTTTTCGGGGTAATCACGCCAATAAGAGCCGAAAGCGGGAATATGCGTATTATCATAGCTATTAGCCCTTGATACCCAGCAGGTATTTCCTTGTCAATCGGCACTCATTTTTACTTTGTCCTATCACAGCCTCAACTAATGAGCGGCGTTTTAGCCAACGTCGTAAACTCCGGTTGCAGCTTAAGCTCTATATCATGTCTAATCGTGCCAAGATACGTCTTTACCTTCCTAATCTGTTTTCTCGCCTGTTTGTATTGGCGGGCATGAGCATATCGACCATACATAACCAATGCCTGTTTACCTCTGCGAACATAACTTTGTCTAAGCTCGATACTACAATCCTTAGTTGAGGAGTTCATCTGCTGTTGGCCAAGAACAGCCGGGGCCTATCCCAAAACAAACCGGATAGGCCCCGAACTTATGCTACGAACTCTGCGCTTGCTCTTAAGGAGCGCTTTGAGGTCGATACAAACGAATGTCGTCAAAATACATCGTACCTAAACCGCCAGACGTTGTTGTGTTGCCTTTGGTGCCGATGCCAATACCGATGCTATTGATATTGGCCAAATCCACACCCTGGTCTGCAAACGCCTGCAAGTCGATTCTCCATTCGGTCCACTCGTCTACCAATGACGCCTCTGGATTTTCGTGATAGACCGCAGCGCTGCCATTGAGAACCACATACATTGACTCAGGATCGTTGCTTGTTATCCCAATATCCTGGTTCATCCACTGCTGCTGACTAACGCTGCCGGTGATACTGACGTTGGAGAATTGAGCCTCGCACGTTGCTTCGGTGTTATGTGACGTCACCGCCAAACCTATATAGACATCCCCGCTCATCTGGATGCTCTGCGCTGTAGCGTTCTCTACCGGTGTCCAGGTGGAACCATCAGCCGAATGGGAAACTGTAAAGTTACCGCCAATGTAACGCTCCAGCTTCACCCAGTGCGGTGCAGTTATCCCGCCCTGGTTCGTGCTGAAACTATCGCCGCCCGTACTGATACGACCCTCGAAGGCAACTCCGTTATCGGGCGTAACACATGCAAGGGCGTGTTTGGAGCCCGGCTCCAGCGTCTCACGAATCATAACGCCGGCCTTGGCCCATGGGTCGGTATTATCGACGCTCACAATCCTCGCTACAATCGAGCCTGGGCCGGTAAGTATCTTATAGGCATAGTGGAACTCGTCGGACTGAGCTGTGATATCTGCGCCGGTAGCGGTTATAGTGTAAGTGCCAACCGGTCCTTCTGTGAAGCTGCCGACATACCCCGGATAGCCTCTAAACCACAGCGACAATTCTTTAACGCCTTCTCTGGTCCAGTCACGCTCAGAACCATCGAGAGCTCTTTCTGCTTCTGAATATTTCATATCGTTGTCGTAGAAAAATGGCATCGACTGATTGCCACCATGAACGATAGTTTGCTCGCAGAAAGGAGGATCAGTGTAACCTACCTGTGAGCCATTTGTCGGGATGTCGTATCCGTCTATCCACGTCAGAAATATCCTGTTGCTCCCCTCTTCCCCGACATTAAGGTCATTGTAGAGCTCAAAATCGTCTACAATAAGGAAATTGCCCGTCGTAAAGCTCCAGACTTCGCCTACCCACGGACTATCAGGATTGAGGTTATTAACCTCATCAATACGCCAGTAGTAGGTGGTCTCCAACTCAAGTTCTTCGGTATCAAAGCTCTCGGAACCAAGGTCCCTGGTGCCTTTATACTCAGGTGAGCCTGTGTCGGCATTGCGCACAGCCTCCTGGTCAGTGCCGAAGTACACATCATGCAAAGCAGCAAATTTCCCAGGTTTCCACTGAAGAACAGGCGTCCGTCTTATATCTGTGGCACCGTCTGCGGGGACCGGACTAAATGCATTTACGGGCTCGTATGGTGACAGGTAACTGCCTTTAATTATTTCTTGCTCGCGGATGCCGGCACCTTGCCAGGCCACCTGGCAGTGGTCCCAATCGCCGCCTTCCTTCCATATCGCCATGATGTAGTATTTGTTGCCGCCTATAAGTGGGACAGGGTCAGACTTTCGAACAAAGGTGTCGTACCATCCCCAGACAAGTTCAGAGGCGAGCAGTTGTACATTGATGGGGTCATCATCGGTGCTCAGCCACAATTCGCCTTGGTCGGCACTGGAGAGCCAGAACGTATAGTTGCCTGTCAGAGGGACATAGAGCCAACCATGAATTCGGGCGCCGTAGTTGTCACCAATGCTGTCCTCGGTGCCGAACTCGGTTAACTCTTCGCTCCATGTTGGGTTGCCCGGATAGCTTGGTTCTTCCAGGAGGAGGTCCAAAGTGGAGCCGGTAATACCCTCCCACATATCAAGGACGACTGTACCCAAACCTTCAAGAGTAGTAGTGAAGCTCCAGACATCGCCTGTATGAGTGTTCCTGCCATCGAACTCATCGACCCGCCAATAATAAGTCTTTTCGAGTTCGAGCAGGCCGGGGGTGAATGTGGTAGTTGAGACGGGACCTTTGGCTGTCCCCCCAGTACCGGCTTGTACATCCTGGAGGTTATCGCCGAAATACATACGATGCAGGACCGAACCTGCACCTGGAACCCAGCTCAGTGTTACATTTGGGTCAATAAACATGGTACTATCGATGGGATTGGGATTGAAGGCAGCCTTTGAGGCAATCGTAAAGCTCCAGACATCGCCTTTCCAAGGACTGTCGGGGTGCAGGTCATTTACCTCATCAATCCGCCAGTAATACGTCGTTTTCTCAGAAAGACCCGTCGGATAAGGACTTCCGGGGCTGCCGACAAGGAAGAAAGTATCGGTCGTGGAGCCAAGGAATATGTCCGTATCTTCTCTTGTGGCCGAGTTTACAAGGTCAAAATCCTCTCCTAAGTAAACATTTGAAGAGACCGATATCATTCCCGGCTGCCACTGAAGCTCTACTTCGGTAGATGCAACAATAGCCCCGCTTTCCGGTACAGGACGCCGAGCCTTTGTTACCGGGGTCATCGAAGAGAGCACTAAGGCATTGATAAAACCAAAGGGATTATTCGCGCCTGATTCTTCGGCGGTGTTTTCATTAGGCCCACATTCCAGGACGATTGTACCGGTGACGTCTGACTGAGCTGTCCCGGTAAAGGCATAGTCATCCGCACCCGTAGGCGCAATTCCAGCGCTGAAGCCAGCTGTGAGACAAAACTCCCCATTGGCTGTCCAGTCCGCGATTCGATCGCCGCCTGCTCCACTGCCTGTATCATATGCATAAATAGTTATCTCGTAAGTTTGATTGGCCTCCAGCCCCGATAATGTTACCGTCATTCCACCCGGCCGCGAAAAGATGAAATCACGATAGATCAGCTCGTACGGTATTCCGGTAGGTGCGCCGCGCCAGCGTGCGTCGAGATTACCGTCAAGCTCAACTGTAATACCATCTACCTCCAAACCACTGTCAGCGATGGTAAAAGAAGTAAAGTCAGGCTCTGTCTGTGAAGGAACATTTCTGTTGCTAATATCCAGCTTGAGGATAGGGTAACTGGCATTTGCCGTCCATCCGGTCAGACCAACAGTGACTATCGCTACAAGTAACATGGGCAATAATTCTGCAAAATGCTTTCTCATTGTTCTATCTCCTAAAATCTTAATGACTGCACCACAAGAAAGAAGACAGCATAACTATGTCCTTTTTACCACAAGATTTGAAACTATCCCCTTTCTTATCTTCTAAGGGTCCTGTCTCACAGAGCTTCTGCTTCTTGACGGAACCAATGGGCCTATATCGAATCAATCGGTATAGGCCCCGGATTAATTCAAGATACATTCGTTCAAGAGCAGTGACGTTACTGACCCGCGAGGTAAGCAACCTCACCAGCAGACAAAGCCCGGTTGTATATCATGACCTCATCAATAAGGCCATCCCAATAGCGGTCTGGATTTTGAGAGTTATTGCCGATGTACAAGTTGTACGTATCAAGGGTGATGCCGCCGGTATCAGGATTGGTGCCGTCTAACACTCCATCGATATAGATGCGGCCGCCGTTCTGGAGATCATACGTTCCACAGACGTGATGCCATTCATTCAAGGGCAACTCACTGTCCGAATTCGCTGCCTGCCATCCCCTGGACCCATCCTCGAACGCAAAGTGCATTCTTTGGGAACTCTGGTAGTTGGAGATTCTCCAGGCATTGTCGCCTTTTGCGATAACAGCTCGCCATTCGCCGGCAATTCCCCTGATGTTTACCCACGCTGCGACGGTAATCGCGTCGGTAATGTCGAACATTGGGCTGTTCCCACAGTCCACATAGTCGCCGTCGCCGTCAAAATCCAGCGCCGTACCGTAACCAGCCGGCCCATCGACAAAGATTGGGTCGCCGACGATAGTACCATGGAGCTCGTTGCCGGAGCTGTCATTCGTGTCGTTCTCAAATGCATAGTACGCCACCAGACCTTCGGTGCCGGGATCAACCGGTACTACCGGTTCTTCCTTTTGAGGACCCGCCGCGTAGTTGGCCTCAACTTCGGCCAGAGAGAGGGCATAGTTGTAGATATTGAATTCCTCAATCGAACCAATCCACTCCGGATCACCTGTATAACCACCCTTAGCAAGATAGGCGAAGTTCTGGCTGATCCCACTGATACTGTTGTGAGGATCCAGAGGGGTGCTGGCAATCAGCACGCCATCAATGTACAAGGTAATGTCCGTGGCATTAATGGTACTGACCATGTGATGCAGGAGGCCATCATCGTATTCGGGGCCATCCGCACCGGTTTCAGAGGCCCAGGGCGTTGCGATATCACCGATTGAGATCGCGGCACGGCTCTTGTCGTCGGCCCTGGCCGATGTCATAAAGAAGCCATTGGAGCCGAGGCCATCGACTGAATCGCCAAAGTAGGCAAGCATGGACCAACCGGTGTTTGCTCCGGCTGTCGGGGTATACCAGGCTTCGATTGTAACCTCGTCAAAGGTGTTCATCGCAATGACGTCACCAGGCATTTCCATCCATTGTTCTTGATCAGTTGTTACGAGTGCTCCATCCACAATGCTTGCATCACCAACCAATGTGCCATGAGCGGAGCCGACACTATCATTGGCCGTCCCGTCCTCAAAGGTGTACGAGTGAACCAACTCCGCCGGCTTGGCCGGACCCGCAGCCCCGCTCAGAACCAAAGCATTGATAAAACCGAAAGGCTCGGCTGCGAACGTGCCCTCTCCAGGAACACCTTCCATAAGGATTGTGCCATTCGCATCTGCTGTGGCTATTCCTGTATACGCATAGTCATCTTCAGCGACCGGCGGATTGACATCGCCGTCGTGCATGGTAGTTAGAAGAAACTCGCCGTTAGCCGTCCAGTCGGTGACCCTCAGTCCTGTGCTGTTTGTATCCCATGAATAGATGGTAATTCCGTAAGTCTGATTTGCCTCCAAGCCGGATAATGTCACTGTAACCAGCCCCACCCCTGCTTCGGCTTGTCGACCAAAGATGAAGTCACGATATATATTCTCGAAGGGTACTCCAGCCGGCTCACCGCGCCTGCGTGAGTCGCCAGCGTTGTAACCGCCAAATTCAATCGTGATACCATCGACCTCTGAACCACTATCAGCGAGAGTAAAAGAAGTAAAGCCAGGTTCTGTCTCTTCAGGAGTATTTGTGTTGTTGATATCCAGCTTGAGGATACGACTAGGCTCAGGTTCCGGCTCAGGCTCCGGCTCAGGCTCGGCACCAATTAGCTGTATGTTGTCGACGTAAATTTTAGTGTTCGTCGCGCCATTATTTGTGACAATGAACAACTCAAACCACTCAATGTTGTCGTCCGTCCCGGCTATCTTCGCTGAGAGATCGTCAGGAACTTCCCAATAGAGTGTCTGAGTCACTCCGTCGCGAACTATGTCCAGTCCGCCGAGTGATTGCCAGCCAATGTTGTTGTGCGCACCGGTCTCGTCGTGGTTCTGGCCGTTGATGATCGCCTCCATGTTCATCCAGTCCGTCTCCATATCCTCGGCAAATGCGGTTACGTCTATCGAGATTGCAGCGTCATCGACTCCTAATACATATCGAAGGGACTTGATATCGAGTTTGGCGTGCATTTGCCAGCTGCCAGGACCGTCAATCAGCATCGACCCCGTGCCTGTAGTTGCCCCTATCGTGCTCAGCGACAGTGTGGAGTCCCCCGCCGGTAGCCATCCGTCGAGACTCCCTTCAAAGTCGCCAACAACGATGGCGTAAGTTGTACTTGTCAGACTTAACAACAAAACCAATGACAATAAACAAATTAACTTCCTACACATAATAATCCTCCTTCCTTAAAAATTTCAATGATTTACCCATGCTTTGGTCACACACCAAAACACGCGTTGTTTTTCGACGGATACCAAAGCCAGGCCATTGTCTGTATCCATCTCAAACAACTCCAAACAACAAGACGACTCACAATGATTTACACATTTACCATAGGTTATTGTCACTCTGCCCAGGACAATTCCTCATGACTTGACACCACCTCCTTTCTTCCTCCTCGCTTCGAAACCTGATATGGGCTGCTAATTGAAAAGCGAGAACATAAAATAGGGTACTACCTCATGATATTGGTAAAGCTTTATTACGTTTATATACATCAACGGCTGATTCCAGCACGCTGTTACGCTGCTCGGCCCAGTCTAGACGTTGAAAGTCGCTGACATGAA
>Ga0209636_10006091_pt1 | contig 12323 bp, 17 predicted proteins | sample DeeMarSWOR152_54_FD_187464 | JGI IMG/M metagenome (GOLD analysis project Ga0209636, IMG submission 187464) | Marine sediment microbial communities from White Oak River estuary, North Carolina - WOR-1-52-54 (SPAdes) (version 2) | ecosystem: Environmental > Aquatic > Marine > Intertidal zone >...
CCTCTATTACCTGAAGAACCTTGGAGTGGATGCTTCCGGGGTGATCAATTATCCGCTTTTGAGGAAAAAAGAGAAGATTTCCCTTACCCATGACCGTGAATCTGAAATTCTGGGGATAATCGAGGGGATCAAGGAGACGATCGCACTTCCAAACCCCCCTGGTGCGGAAAAAAAGAGAATCTGCGGTAAATGCAGCTACTATGGGTTCTGCTGGTGTTAGTTTTCAACAATCATCCATAATTTTTATGTCATAACTACCCGGAAAATAGGGGGTTGTGAGATAAATTTTGCAGTGCAAGATTTTTTTGATTTTGGCTCTTATGCCATTTTTGCCATATCTGCCGCATCGATTATTTTTACTTCTTTATCTTCAATTCCTGTTTTTTCTTTCACTACGAAAACTTTTTCACCCCCGATATACTTGGTTTTTTCTTTAAACTTTTCTATATCTTTTTTCCTATATTCCCCCCACTTCACCTCACCCACCACTGTTGGTTTTTTTCTCTGGGTTATAATAAAATCTATTTCTTTTGACTGGGATATGAAATACTCCTTCCTTCCAGAAGATTTTTCTGCAAAAAAATCAGCAACGAAGTTCTGTATCTCAAAATTGATTAATTTCTTTAGAGTGGGCTCCATCTCCTCAAAATCAATATCCCTGTTCCCTATGTCATACCTGTCATCCAGATAATAGTAAATATTCATAACCGGAGAGCGGAGCCTGTAAAAACATCTGTTCCTTGATTTGTGCAATTTAACGCTCTCAACCAATTCCATCCCCTCAAGGTTTTTCAAATACTGAATAATATGATTCGGGCTTGGATCGGGTATCAGGTTCCGGTGGTACAGGATGGTTGTTAATTCTCTCGTGCTCCAGATCCCGGCACCAATCAAACTCAAAATAGCGGCGTATTTTTTGGATAATTCTCTCTCTTCCTCGCTGAAGATTTCTCCCATCAATGAAGATACAATGTACTTAGATTTTGTAACCACTTTGTACACAAACTCCGAAATATCCTCCTTGCTGAAAAGGGGAATGAGCCACGGCTCTCTCAGGAATGCTGAAAATTCTATCCTGTTTTCGGCAGCAAGGTCTTTTAATCCCCCCAATATATCAGAGGGCGAAATGAGCCCTATTTTCATTGGCGTAAAAAATCCCAAGAGCGGGGATCTTGAATCAAAAAATTTTTTGGTGATTCTCATGCTTGAACCAGAAACTATAAGCCTGCCTTTTGGATGGGACTGCATCATTTCTTCCAGCACAGATTCATCAAGCCTTTGGAACTCATCTATTACAACCGCGTTATTTTCTTCCAGGAGGTTTCTCACTTCCTTTATCAATTCCTCAATTGTTTTTGTTTTGTTGTCTGTGAAGATACTTAGACTCTTCTTTACGAGAAAATAGTTCTTGAATTTACACAGGTTTTTAAGCATAAATGTTTTTCCTGTTTTCCTCCTGCCATAAATCATTAACCAACCACTTTCTTTCTCAACTTCTTTCGACTCCCTCCTTTTTATTATATAATCCATATTATATAATCAGGATTATTTATATAAAAGGTTTTTAACTTCGATTTCTGTTTTTTCTTTCACTGTGAAACTTTTTCAGCATCCATAGATGAGAATCCACCCCCCATCTTTTCTATTTCATCAACCTCATCCCCATAGATAATTTCTGAACCCATATTCATGAATTGTGATTCAGAATACAAACAAAAGATTAAATCTTTGAAAGAATCCCCGAATATTTCTTCATTCTCATCATCTTCCCCCCGGGTTGAACAAGCCATGTCATCCGGCAGAGTTCTATTGGCTTATACCCGCACTCTGAAGCTATTTCTTCTACTTTTTCCACGAACCCGATATCGTCGTTTACCGGCTTCATCCCCCCCCTTCCAAAATTCCGTTTATAACCCTTTTCACTATCTTATCCGGCATCACGGTGTCAACTTCCCCCATCATCCTCAAATACTGGAATGTGTTTATTCCAACCCCGCTAATTCTTCCAATCGGATCTTTACCCCCCGTTTTTCAGATCAGTATTCTCAGCCCATGTCCTAAACGCGATTCTATCATTAACTTTTGCGGATGACAGATGGGAAGATATGTCCTTCGCAACTCTCCACGATCGTTCATTCCCCCGGATTTTCCTTAATTCGTCCATATCCGCTCTCGCGAGATCCCGGGATTTCTTACCCCCCGCTACCCACAAATTTCTGAACGAATTCCTCAACCTTCGGCACAACTGCGATAAAATAATTCAAGCCAATGGAATTGAAGGCGGCGTCAACGACCATCAAAACCACGCTGCTTCCCCACCTCTCTGTTTTCAGGCATCTGCTGCAGTGCTCCTCTATCCCGGAGACCTCTCGCATATAAGAGTCGGTAACATCCTTTAATCCAGCGTCCATAACCGTATTATTAAGATTTTAGAATAAAATCGTTTAAATCCTCCAGCTACTATGAGTTTTGCTGGGTGCAGTTTTTAAATATTATTCTGATTCATATCATAAATCCACTATTTAGTGGAAATATGAAACAAAACCACAAGTTGTTTTTAAACACTGAATCATAATTTATATCATAACTACCTAAAAAATAAGTAATTGTGGGATAAAACGGATTCTGCTCAAATCCCCCGTGTTCAATCCAATGTACCCTATCTTCATCTTTTGCATTTACTTCCATTTTATACTATTTTTTCGAATCATTGTAAATGTGGTGTAAAATAGATATGCAAAAGAGGATTTTGGAAAGTTTACGGGCTAATTTCTGGAGATGCTAAATGATGAAGCAGACATTTTGCGGTTACTATGAATTCCGCAGGTGTTAATCATTTATTTATTAAAAATCTAAATTAAATTGAAAATGGATTTTATGGTACCAGGGGTTGGATATACCCCGGACCCCGGTGCGGGAGAAAATGAGATACGGGGGTATATAATGTTCAAGAGGCATGTTGTGGCGGATTTGATTCCCGGTAAAAAGAAAACAATCTCTGATCTTTCAGTTGTGTTGAAAAGAAAAGGTGTTGAAAAATTCGGGATCGATGCCGATGGAATTAAAGATTTTGAAATTGTTGAAAAACTATCGGGCCATGTGAAATCCCCCAACATCGTGTATTTCATGGATTCAAAAATAGACGGGTTAGAGGGCGTTCTAAAAACACTGGACGGTTTTGAGTTTGTGGTTGCGGTAAGCAGAGAATCAAAATGGGATGAACTCCGGGAATGGGAAGACTGGGATAATATGTTCAACTGGAACATGGTTCTGGATAATAACGCTCTCTATCTCCATGTAACTCGCCAGCACTTAAGTGCGAAAGAATACATCATACAAATGGAGGAAACTACCGAGATAGATGATAGTTGTTCACCCGATAACGCGGTCGAAAGAAGATACATTGGCGCCGGCAAAATGAAAATAAAAGCGGGTGATTTTTTATCTGACATGAAAGAACTCTCACGAACTTACAATGATGATCTGAGGTTTGATATTATGATATTGAACGCTGATAAAAAAACAATGAGGATACACGACAAATATAATGGATTCGGCTGGGGGGTAGAGGGAAAAATAAGTGCTGACAAAGTTAAAGAAATAGAGCGGGTGAATGTAAAAAACCTTAACATAAAGATGAACAATACGGGCAGGGAGGTAAGGATCATAAACGCATCTGACGGGTTTGCCTTGATTGACCACATCATCATGAATTACACGACCTATGATGATGCATGTGAGATAGCGATGTGTTTTAAAGCCACGGGACTTGATTGGACGGAGACGGGATGGAACCCTAAGATAGAGAGCGCGGTAAAGAAAAGAATAAAAAGTCTTGGATTCAAAATTGGAGAACTGTTTCATGTGTACGGATCCGATATGGAACGGTATGCTTAAATTTAAATAAAAAATCCATTTGAGACATTCGTCTCAAGGCATTTCAAATTGCTATGCAATTTGATGTATCAAAATTACTTTGTAATTTTGTATAACTTTTTATTGTAAATTCATATAGTTTATATTACAAAAAAAATGGCAAGACAACAATCAAAAGGAAAGTGTGGTTTTTGTGGCGGCACTTTCAGTAAAGGAGCAATGAGAAGACATTTGGACTCGTGCAAAGAAAGAAAAGTGCCTAAAGGAACGGGGCATATATTCCATATTGTGGTTGACGCGGGAGAATATTGGATGCATCTTGATGCAGGGGGGGATGCAACACTGAAAGATTTGGACGGCTTTCTGAGAGGTATCTGGCTGGAATGCTGCGGGCACTTAAGTGCATTTACGATTCAAGGAATACAATATATGTCCGATCCGTATTACGATGAGGATACGGGTATGGATGTCATACTGGATAGGGTGATTGCCCCGGGAATGAAGTTCATTCATGAATATGATTTTGGCACCACAACAGAACTTGATCTGAAGGTTGTGTCGGAACGAGAAGGTGCAATAGAAGGGGGTATCCAACTCCTTGCCAGGAATGACCCCCCTGAAATAATATGTGGCAAGTGCGGGGAGCCTGCTACAACCATGTGCACCGGATGTTTCTGGGAATCCAAAGGATGGCTTTGTGATAAGTGTGCTGGGGAGCATGAGTGCGGCGAGGAGATGATGATGCCCGTAGTTAATTCCCCGCGAGTTGGGGTGTGCGGATACACAGGATAAAATATAAAAAATGTTTGGAAGAAAAAGAGGAATGGATTTTTTCGGACCGCCGGTATCGAAAAATAAGTTGACTGAAATGATGGTGCAGATCCTGATGCAGTTACCGAAAGGAACCCATGACCTTAAGGATAATGTTGTCATGAATCTCGGGTCCGTGGGTCAGGTGTGCACGACACGATACATCAATGATGCATGGAACAGGGCGAAAAAGATCGCTGCACGGGACCATCCGGAAAGATTTGTACTGGATAACAGAAACGCTTTGCTCTGGAACGATGAAAGCGTGAAAATCCTGGATAAGAACATTTCAGCATCAAACTACAAAAAACTGAACAAATTGGCTGAAGACGAGGGTTTAAGCGTGAACGAGTTGATTTCATCGTTAATCCGGAGCTACAAAAAACATAAATAAAATTAAAATGGCAGGAGTATATGTATTTAAGGCGGCATTAAAGCATAGGAAAGGTCTCTGGCGCCGCATTGAGATCAGGGACGACCAGACGCTTGGTGACCTGGATGATATGATGCGTGAAGCATTCAACCACGACACCTTTGATCACCTCAGCGAGTTTTACCGGGATCCGTCCTGCAGATCCGGTTTTGGTGAGATATATCCTGATGGGGAAGGTTCTGGTGCCGATGTTAGAATCGGTGCCATCGGCTTATATAAAGGCATTAAAATAGGGTACGTATATGACTTTGGGGATTACATCCAGCATGTGCTCACGCTTGAAGAGATAAAAAATACGGAAAAGAATGTTAAGTACCCGCGCATCACAGATAAAAGCAAAACAAGAAAGCGTTACTGCGATCCCTGTAAGGATAAAGGGGAAAAATCCGTCGCCGCCTATGTTTGCATGGATTGCTCGGATGAAGCAGGAGAAACGGTCAATATATGTGAAGAATGCGCAGAAGAAGAACATGAAGAGCATTGGATTGAAGAAATACTATAGTGAATGAGGGATAAACCAGGATGGCCAGAATAGAATTTGACATGTTTCATTTTGTTGTAATCGGGGCAGTATATTGTATGCAGTTGATTTCCAAAAGCAGGATGAGATGACGAATACAATCGAAGGGGTTGTTCAGCAGCATATAGGGGGTGTAATGTAAGATTCATTAAATCAAAACAGATAAAATGAAGGGAAAAATCAAAAAAGAGCAGGATGTTATTGTAATCTGCAATAAATGCGGCGAAAAATATGTTTTTGAGGACTTTAGAATGCTTGACGATGTCGATATTTCCACACCGTGTCATAAATGCGGTTTTTTATTATTCCGGCACAGTCGTGAAGAAATGAGGGCTAGTATGCTGTTAACTCAAACGGATCCAAAAGCCATGGAACTGTTTAACCGGGACAGCTTTGAAGATTTTGAGGGGTATTTTGAAGAAAAGACAGGGCTGCTCTGGAATGTCCGAAAATCAAAATGAAAATCGGAAGAAACGATCCGTGTCCCTGCGGATCTGGAAAAAAATATAAGAAATGTTGTATGGGAAAAAACGGGATTGGCAGAACAATAACCAATAAAGAAAATCCAGGTGCTACATTTGAATACGCGGTAACCTGGATTTTAACTAACCCTGAATTAAACAATGAGTTTGAAAAACTGGTGAAAAAATATACCGGGGGAGAAAAACCAACTGATGTGGAAATGAGGAATCTTGCGGATGCGTTTATTTTTGATCATAAACTGCCGGATGGAATAACGCCTTTTGAGTATTTCCTTGAGAATGCAAAATTATCGTCAAGGGATCGTTTAATTTTTGAAAGATTATTTAAGAAAAATGTTTTCGGTGTATTTGAAGTGCTTGCAGTATACAGAAATGAGGGGCTTAAAATGAAAGACCTTGTCAGGGACAAGGAGTACTGGATAAAGGAGCGAAGAGGCACACATCAACTTGTGCCGGGATATACTGTAATATGCAGGATAGCACCATTCAAATCCGATTTTGTTATTACAACACCTGCGCCGAGGTTCGCATCACAGAATGCATCTTACTCGGTAAAAAGAGAACTTAAACGTTCAGGTTCGGATGCACTGGAGAAAATTACCGCATTTGACCTGGCAGATCTTGAAAAATTTGAAAATGAATTTGAAGAAGATGAATACCAGGATAAATCCCTGGATGAAATTATGAAATTATTCGGGAAAAAGTTAAATGCCCTTGGAATAAAAATCAATTTCAGATATCTTGACAGGAGAATTAATGAAAATAAGACTCCTATGGAGGCATTCCCGGAAGTTTTTGAATTTAATTACCCGTCAAATGAAGTTTTTGAAGAAACAAGAAAACTTCTTTTTGAACTCTGGAATAAATATCCGAGAAAGGAATCTGGTGGTAAATCACCTTATGAAGCGGATTTGATGGGACCGCTGGAAAGGAGGATGTTTCATGATTTAATGAGTGAATCGCAGAGGAATATCAACCCGGATGACTACGGTTCCGTTGAGGGGGCACAAAACGCGATCAATAAATTCAGGGACAAATGGCTGAAAACACCCCAGAAGGAACTTGACGGAAAAACCCCGGGGGAAGCGATACTTGAAGAGCGAAAAGCACTTGGAAATCCTGATAAAAATGTCGGTCTGAAGATTGAAATAACTCGCACCCGTGATTATGATGAAAACAAAGCTGAAAAGTTATATCATGAGGGCATTAAAAGGTTTAAACAGGGTGAATTTAGTGAAGCAGTGGAATGTTTCCGGGAAGTGGTTGGTATGTATCCTGAAAATTATAAAGCGTGGGGTAATCTCGGCAATTGTTTTGCAGGTCTCGGGAGGAAGAAAAAAGCGATTGAATGCTATAAAAAAGCCCTTTCCCTTAAACCAGATTATGAATTTGCAAGGAAAAACCTGGAATTAATTAAAGGGAAGAGCGAGGAAGAACTTGCTGCTACGGGAATGCCCGGCAGGTCTTTCCGGGAAAATATAGGTAAAATCTTGAGGAAAATTACTAAAAAATAAAATACGACAGTATTTGATTATAAAAAATCCATTTATATTTATTCTTTGATTATTAATAATCGATATTGAAAATGGAGGAAGAACTGATACTGCAAAACCCGTGGTGGAAAGGTAAAGGGGCAATTGAAGACGATGAAAAGGTAAGGATCGCATTATCCAGGGAACCGGGATTTAATTACGACTTTGATCTTGAAAACAGCATACTTCTGGGTGCGCGACAGATAGGTAAAACAACATTTCTGAAAACAGCGATACACAACCTGATTAAAAAAGACATTGATCCGAAGAAACTGGTATACTTCTCCTGTGAACCTTTAAAGGATAAGAACGATTTGATTGAATTGTTCAGAACCATAGACCAGATCGTTATGGACGGGGCATACATTTTCCTTGATGAAATAACATCAGTGATTGAGTGGGAAAAAGCGATTAAATATTTCCTGGAAACGGGGTTATGCAAAAATAAAATTGTAGTTATTACCGGAAGCAATGCAGCGGTGCTGAAACACGGAACCGAGAGACTTCCGGGGAGAAACATAGATATGAGATTATTCCTGCCGCTGTCATTCAAACAATTCACAGACACATTCTACAGGAAATTCAACCATCTTGATTTGAAGGAAATCAATGTAGAAAATTTGCATGAAGTTTCGCTGGAATTAATGCCGTATCTAGACGACCTGAATAAGTATTTGAGGATATACTTAGTCTGCGGGGGATACCTTAAACCAACATACGAGTTCTTTGAAAACGGGGGCGTGTCTGAAGAGACTTATGAGATATATGTCAGGTGGGTGCTGGGGGATTTAAGTAAAATCGGCAAGAAAGAGAGGTTGTTCAGGAGTGTGATTAACGGGGTGATACGGATGTACTCTTCAAGTTATTCTTTGAGCGCATTGGCGAAGGAGATGGAAATACCAGCCCATTCAACCCTGTCGGAATACCTTGATGTGCTTGACGACCTCATGCTGACAAACAACCTGTATTTCTTTGATGTCAGCAAGAAAACGATAATTCTGAGAAAACAGAGGAAGACCTATTTCACAGACCCCTTCCTGTACAGCGTTTTCAGGGGATACGTTCACGGAAAATACGATGATTACTCAACAGATGCGGCAGATAAACTCATTGAGGGCGTTGTTTTAGAGCATCTCGCAAGAGCTGACAGACACAAGAATTATGACGGCTTTCTCGGGTATTATGCCGCAAAGAAAGAAACCGACTTTGTGTTCTGCAGGGACAGGAAGATCGGGGTAGAGATCAAGTGGCAGAACATGGTCGGATTTCAGGATTTCAGCAACAAGCATCTGTTTGATGAAAACATACTTCTTTCAAAGACGACATTCAAAAGAAACGGGGATAGTTTAATAATTCCCGTAAGCATATTTTTGATGGCGGTTGAGCGGGAAATACGGGGTTGATGAAATAAACGTGCTTGAAAATCATGTCGGATTTCCGGAAAATTCAGTTACCATGAATTCTGCAGGTGTTAATATTTTATTTTTATTTTTTTACAAAAAATATTATTAAAATGAAGATGTTATTTGGTTTGATTGCAAAAAGACCCATAGACATTGAATTTTCGATGGTGTTGAAGAATAGCTGGGGTGTAGCAGGTTGTGATGAGGACTGGAGTGTGTTTGAGAACTTAAAATTTAATGACATAAAAAGATTGCATGGAAGGATATTCATAGCATATACCAGCGATCCCGGGGAAAAGGGCTTCGGGATACTCAGGCAGAAGAACTGGGTGTTCGTCTACGAAGTCAAAGACGGCTTCAGGAAGCCCTTTATGGTCTCGGATAAAGCAAATGATGATTATCTTGGGGAAAAGATAGGTGGCGGGAATCTCTTCAAGGTTGCGGTGGAGAATGTGGAATCCGCATTAAAAAAGAAGCGTGAAAAGAGTGAATCCATGAGGTGTTTGAGTGGTGTTTGTGACGGAATGAAGGTTATTGAATTGCATGCATCATTTAAGGATCTGTCTTATGTGTTCAGCGACTCTAAAAGATTATTTGCCGCGGATAAAAATAAAGAAACCGAGGTCGATATCATGGACTCCTGGAATGAAGACACCGAAGAATTTGAACTTGATGATGAGGAAATGACCGATAAAGAGTTCTTTACAATGCCTGCAGGACTGTATTATCTGTTCAGGGAACATCCCGGTCATAATCCGATAGAATACGTATCCGGGAGTGGTTTAAGGATAGTGTCCGATGATAGAAAAACCAATGCGGTCTTGGTATCAACCGAGAGGTTTAAAGAGTTTCCTGATGAAGAATGGTTCCCGTTAGATAATGAGACCAGGGTGTTTCATGAGGATGGGGTAGCCGGCACCGGTTTATAATAAAGATATGATTATGAAAAGGGATTACTACATACTTAAAAGCGGGCGGCTCAAAAGAAAGCAGAACACCATTTATTTTGAGAAGGACGGTGAAAAGAAACCGATGCCGGTTAACGGCATCTCCTCGATATTTGTTCTGGGAGAACTGGATGTTAACACGAAACTGCTCGTTTTTCTCGCGCAGAATAAGATACCCGTGCATTTCTTCAACTACTACGGCTACTACTCCGGAACCTACTACCCGAGAGAGTATCTTAATTCGGGTTTTCTTGTTGTAAAGCAGGTTGAGCATTACCTTGATAAGGAAAGGAGGATGAGGATAGCGAGGGAGTTTGTTGATACCGCGATCCACAACATACTGATGAACCTTGCGCATTACAAGAAGCAGAACAAGGATGTTGGGGGGGAGATTGAAAAAATAAAGACCGAGAGGAAAAATGTAGGTGGAACAGACAACATCCTTGAGTTGATGGCGGTGGAGGGCAGGGTCAGGGATACTTACTACGGGTGCTTTAACAAGATCCTGAGAAAGGGTTTTGAGTTTGAGAAGAGGGTTAAACGCCCCCCGGATAATATGATCAACGCATTGATCTCCTTTGGCAATTCGCTTATCTACGGGAATACCTTAACCGAAATCTACCATACACAGTTAAACCCAACCATCTCCTACCTGCATGAGCCGGGGGAGAGGAGGTTCTCTTTAAGCCTGGATTTGAGCGAGGTTTTCAAGCCGATAATCGCTGACAGGGTGATATTTAAGTTGATAAACAACCAGGTGATAAAGCCAGAGCACTTCCAGGAGGAATTGAACGCTTGCTATCTGAATGATGACGGGAGGAGAATTTTCCTTTCAGAACACGATGAGAAACTTAAAACCACGATCCAGCATAAGGATTTGAAAAGGAAGGTCTCGTACCAGAGGCTGATGAGGCTGGAGGCGTATAAGTTGGTGAAGCATTTGATCGGGGAGAAAGACTATGCCGGGTTCAAGGCATGGTGGTGACCTTTATTTAAATGGCATATGGAATTTTCTTTTTTAATACGGGTTTTTAATATAACTTTAATTACGTTATATACTTATTTATTAATTGGTAATGTACGTTCTAAAAAATTAAAATGGCTTATGTAAATGTTGATCTAAGAATGATAAAGCACCAGATAGGTGCTGTCTATCAGGAATTGAACGGATTAAGAAATCAACTTGAAATGCTGGAATCTTCAGGGGAGAAAGATATTCGCGCACTTGAGAAATTAGAAGTACTCGGCGAAAGGATAAGGGAAAAAACATGGGGGATTTCAACAAAAGAGGTAATCGATGACATCAGGGGGTAAGATGATATATATAGACACGAGTGTGATTGTAAACTCATTCTTTACAGATGAGAAGGGAACAGAGAGTTCAAAGAAACTGATGGAAAAGATTAGAGACGGTAAATTTACTGTGTGCACATCAGAATTTACAATTCTTGAAATAGCATCCGGTATATCAAGAAGAAGTGGTGATCCGGATCTTGTGAATGAGTTTATTGAAGAACTGAGAGCGTATCCTAATCTTAGAATTGTACCGATCTCAAAATTATTATTTGACAGAGCATTTGAAATTGCAACATAATCGCCTTCGCGCTGGAGATTCTGTTCAAGTTGCTTGTGCGGTACTTGAAAATGCGGAATGTTTAGTTCAAAGAGATACTGATTTCACAAGAGCGGAGGATTTGATAAAAATTTTAGAACCGGAAGAATTATTATCTCAAAATTCAGAAGAAAACATATCAGGGGGTGAAAATTATTAATGTTTAACTTGTCCGTCAAATTCACATATAAAGAGTATGCCGGATTTAAGGCATGGTGGTGAATTTTATTTTTTGCCGCAGCATTTCTTGTATTTTTTCCCGCTGCCGCAGGGACACTGCATGTTGCGGCCGATTTTTTCTTTTCTAACAGCAGAGGTAGATCGTTTGGTCGGCTTATTGAGATTACCGCCTTTCTCAACTAATCTTTTCCCAACCTTCCTCATGTCATCATATCTGGTTTTTAGTGCACCTGGCACATAAAAATCAGATTTTTTCCATCCGTTGATTATTTCTTTTGCCTCTTTCTTTGTGCACCGATACGCATCTATTTCTTTTATTCTTCCGCCAAGAGTCAAACGAGCATCAAATATCTGTGAAGCGGTATTTTTTTCCGTCTTCTCCGTTATAAATACAAGCTGAACTTCCTTGCAGTCGCATGCCGGGTTGATGCAATAAAGATCAATTACGTAATATTCTGCTTCTTCTCCTAATTTAGGATAGATTTAATACGCCAAATCCAAGCGCACCATATCTATAATCTAAAAATA
>Ga0209636_10006092_pt1 | contig 12322 bp, 9 predicted proteins | sample DeeMarSWOR152_54_FD_187464 | JGI IMG/M metagenome (GOLD analysis project Ga0209636, IMG submission 187464) | Marine sediment microbial communities from White Oak River estuary, North Carolina - WOR-1-52-54 (SPAdes) (version 2) | ecosystem: Environmental > Aquatic > Marine > Intertidal zone >...
AGGGGATACCCTGGCCCGTCTCTTTATCCAACAGGGTGGTAGGGGGATCAAAACGGCCCTCCCCCATGGGTATCTGACCGCTCTTGCGCAATCCTCTGGCCAATTCCCTTATGGTTATCGCCTTCCCTCCTCCCTTGAATTCCTTCCCTTCATACCGTACTTGTGTTGGGGGGACTTCAAGCCTGCTGGAAGCCGCTTCCTTTAATCCCTGGAGGAGATCTTCGGCTGCTGACTTTACGGCATTTCCGGATATGTATGTCTGACGACTTGCTGAGGTGGCCCCCGCGTCTGTGGTAAGTCCAGTATCTGCACTAACGAGTTTCAACTCCTTATCTGAGCCCCCTAGTGCCTCGGCGGCAATTTGGGTCAGCACGGTGTCCGAACCCTGCCCTATGTCAGCTGCGCCAGTATAGAGAGTTATCTGGCCATCTTCATCCACACCGATTCTGGCGGTGGACGGATTGGGCAATCCCGTGTTCCCGATACCGTACCAAAAGGAGGCGATACCCCATCCCGTCTTTATCCACGGACTGGCCTCTGTCCGACTCCTATTTTGGCCTTTCTCTCGTCTCTCCTTTGCCTCTTTAACCTTTCCTAAGGTCTCCCTAATTCCCACGCTGGCATGTAATACCTGTCCTGTAGCCGTCGTTGAACCCGGCTTCAAGGCATTGATCATACGGATCTCGAAGGGATCCATCTCCAAGGCCCGTGCTAGGCCATCCATTTGTCCCTCATGGGCTAAACAAACCTGGGGTACCCCAAACCCCCTCATCGCACCCGCCCATACTTTGTTGGTGTAATAGACCTCCCCATGCACTCTCGCGTGGGGTACTTCATAAGGCCCGACTGCATGAGCAGCAGCCCTTGATAGAACAGCCAATCCATAGGAGGCGTAGGCACCGGTATCGAGGGTAAATGTTACCTCGACGGCTGTAATTCGACCATCCCTCTTTGCGCCGGTCTTATAGTGCATTACCATGGCATGCCGCTTGGCTGCTGACTGCATGGTTTCCTCCATGGAATAGCGCAGTTTTACCGGTCTCTTGAGCTGCTGAACTGCCAGGGCAACAAGCCCCTGAACGGAGATATCGAGTTTCCCCCCAAATCCCGCCCCTGTGGCTGACTGAACTATCCTGATTTGATCAGGCTTTAGGCCGAGGGCAGCAGCCACGTCACGCTGATCATAGTGGGGGTTTTGGGTGGCGACCCGAATAAGAATCGCCCCGTTCTCATCCAGTGTGCCGATGCCTGTCTCTGTTTCCAGATATCCATGGGCAGCCATTGAGGTGGTGTACGTTTGCTCAACAATGACATCGGCCTCATCAAAGCCTTGTGCCACATTCCCTTTAACGATGTCCCGAGACGAAAGGAGGTTGCCATTCTCGTGAATGGGCTCAGTAGTGCTTTGTTTGGCCTCTTCAACGCTAAAAAAGGATGGGAGATCCTCATATTCCACCTTAACTGTCCTAACTGCCTCAACAGCAACGGATTCGCTTTCTGCCGCCACCAAGGCGATGGGATCACCCACATACCTGACCTTTCGTTCCACCAGGATCTCCTGATCCTTGGTGATAATGCCATAGCGATTGCTTCCCTTGATGTCCTGAGAGGTAAATATCTTGATAACACCTGGAATCCCCTCTGCCGCCGAGGTATCAATGTTCTTGATCAGGGCATGGGGACGTGAGCTTCGCACAACCTTAAGATTGACCAGGCCATCTACCCTGATATCATCTGCATAGAGCGCCTTCCCGAGGACTGCCTCCAAAGCCCCGCGCCTCTCTGCGTTTTTCCCCACTGTCCTCATGCTATTTATCCCGTCTCCTTAGGGCGTCGTTGATTGCCCTGATAACCAAGCCCTTAAGTGCCGGCTTCTTGTACTCCGGTAACCACTGGAGATCGGTCTCATCGATCGCCCTATTGGATACCTCCATCGCCGCCAATTGAATGATCTCCTCAGTTGCCCGTTTCCCCTCCAGGATCTTTTCTGCCTCGGAGATCCTTACGGGAGTTGGGGTCACCGATCCTGGGGCAATGCGTGCCTCACGGATACGGTCTCCCTCTTCATCCATAAAGAGAATCACGGCCACACTCATCTGGGCAATGTCCATTGCCCTCCTCCTGGCTACCCTTTGAAAGGAAAAAAGGGTATTCTCTGGTAACTTCTCCACTTCAATCTCGCCAATCAATTCATCGGCGGCCAGGATAGTTTCGTGCGGGCTCACAAAGAAATCCGCCACGGGAACCCAGCGCTCCCCACGCTTGCTTATGACCTTTATGCGGGAGTTTAAGACCATGAGAGCCGGCACTGTGTCCGCAGCTGGGGATGCATTACCTATGTTGCCGCCAATAGTCCCCTGGTTGCGGATTTGGGGTGAACCTATTACACCGGCACCACGACAGAGCACCGGGGCAAAGTTGTTTAAAATGGGCGAGTATTCCAGTTCCGTGTGGGTAGCCGCAGGCCCGATGGAGATCCGATCATCGTGGGCTTCTATCTGGCCAAATTCGGTTATGTCCAACAGATTCACAAGGTACTTTGCTTTGGCCTCTCCAGCACTCAGTTTAATCAGCAAATCTGTGCCACCGGCAATTACCCTTGACTCATCCCCGTAAAGGGCTAGAAAATTCAGGGTCTCTCCTAAGTCAGTGAATGATACGTAGTCAAAATCGGGCAGAATCACCGCTTACTTCTCCTTGTTAAATACTGACTCAGCCGCTTCAATTATCTGTTGATACCCGGTGCACCGGCAGAGGTTACCAGAAATTGCATTCTTCATTTCCTCGTGGGTAGCATTCGGATTATCATCATATAGGGCCTTTAGCGACATCAACATGCCGGGGGTGCAAAATCCGCACTGAACAGCCCCTTTCTCGACAAATGCCCTTTGCAGGGGATGAAGCGAGGTCTCAGTTCCGAGACCTTCAATCGTGTAAATGCTCTTTCCGTTAACCTGGGGCGCAAGCACAATGCAGGAGTTAACGGCCTTTCCATTGACGATGACAGTACAGGCCCCGCACTCTCCAATTTCGCATCCCTTCTTGGTTCCCATAAGGCCCAAATGATCACGTAGTAAATCCAGCAGCGAGATGTTGGGTGGGATTTTCATCCTTCGCTCTTGTCCGTTGATAACAAAACTGACTTTTATGTCTTTCATCTTTTGCCCACAAGTTGATCTCTTAATACATTTGGGATAGGCCTGAAAGGTTATGCTGCCTCGGTCTCTCTTTTATCGAAACATCATATTGGGAAGGACCAAGGCAAGCTTCGGAAAGATCGTAATGAGAATCACGATTGTAATGATTGCCAACAGAAAAGGAAGTGCGCCACGAAAAATCTCCTCCACGGATACATCCTTTACCACTCCGGCAACGGTGAAGATATTCAACCCCATTGGCGGTGTAATAAGCCCCGCCTCCATCATGAGGACGGCGATAACCCCAAACCAGATGGGATCGAAGCCAAGCGCCAGTACTACGGGGTAAATAACAGGCATGGTAAGGACCATCATGGAAATTGCATCCAAGAAGCATCCCAGGAAGAGGTAGATAACCACCATAAAGGCGTGAATAAGGTACCGCGATACCTCAAGCCCTGCCGTCCATGCCGCCACCTTCATCGGGATAGTTGACAGTGCCAAAAAGTAACTAAAAACATTAGCACCAGCCACGAGAAACAGAACCATTACGGAAATTCGGACCGCCTCCTGCAGGGCTGTTGGCAGATTCTCCCGATTGAGCTTCCGCTTAAACAGGGCAATCAGGAAAAGGGTCGTTGCCCCTATTGCACCGGCCTCTGTAGGGGTAAAAAAGCCGGTGTATATGCCGCCCATTACCAACAAGAAAACCACTATAGTCTCCCATATGCCGGTGAGTGCCCTGAGTTTCTCCCTCCATGGCACCGGTTCAGGACTGACCGGGGCTAGAGCTGGGTTCAACTTGACTTTGATTATGACGATCGCCATATACGCTGCCGCCAGAATTAGACCCGGGATTATGCCGGCAATCAGGAGCTTTCCGATCGACTGCTCCGTCAACATGCCATATACGATAAACCCGATACTCGGGGGAATAAGGAATCCCAGTGTCCCACCGGCTGCAATAGCCCCCGTTGCAAGCCGTGGGTGATACTTGAATCGCTTCATCTCCGGCGCAGCAATCGTGCCCATGGTAGCCGCTGTAGCTACAGAGGAGCCTGACACGGCGGCAAAACCGGCACACGCACCGATGGTTGCAATGCCCAGCCCCCCGGGTAACTTTCGAAGCCATTTGTCAAAGGCGGCATACAAATCCTGTGTCATACCAGAGCTGCCGGCAAATCCACCCATTACGATAAAGAGCGGAATCACGGTATAAGGATAGTAGGCCGATACCTCATAGACCGTGCGGGCAGCCACCGGCAACGCTGCCTCTAGGGAGGCGAGATAGGTGATCCCCGCGAAGCCTGTAAGCATCAACGCGAACGCAATAGGCATGCCCAGAAACAGAAGGAGAAACACAAGAAAGGTGCCTATTACACCTGAGGTCACTGGATCCAAGGTTATCCCCTAATTAGTTTTCCCACGGATGCTGAGAGATCAATCAGAAGTTCCAGACAGAGGAAAAGACCTGCTACTGAAACGAGCAACCGAAAGGGGAGCTGCGGAATCCTGAGCATATCCGAAACGGTTCGCTCCTCAATCCCTACTACCCAGCCCTGCCATGCGAGGATGAAGATTATGAAGAGGCTCAACAGGGTTGTCACAATATCCAAAATCAGTCCTACCCCCTCTGGAAAGCGAGATACGACCGTGGATACACGAACGTGCCCCTTTACCTGGTGTGTGTATGCAACCCCCAGCAGGATAAAAACCGCTAACATATAACTCGATACCTCTACTGCGCCGGGGATAGGCCAAGCCCATACGGCTCGGCCTATCACATCCCCAGCGGTGAGCAACATCATCGGGATGAGCAGAATCATGCCGACCCAACAGAGATAGAAATTGATGCGCTGTATCCCTTTCTTGATCGCCACCAACCATCCCATTGCTTAACTCAATCCCGATACTGTGCCAATTACTTCCATTCCGGTGGACAGGCTACGCATTTTACACCACGCTTTTCGCATTCCTCATTGTACATCTTCACTACCTTCTTTGCCGGAAGCCCCTTCTTATCCAAATCAGCGGCCCATTCCCGCGTCATATCCTGAAATCCTGCGTACCAGCGGTCCTCCTCCTTTGGAGGCAGGTAATAGAGCTCCACCCCCTTATCGGCAATCTCCTTCATCATCACTTTGTACACATCTACTGTGAGTCCCCCAGTAGTCCGGAAGGGATTTGAGCATACCTCCTCTATGAGAGGTTTCAGGTCATCCGGTGTCCTCTCCCAGCTTTTCTCGTTCATAATGACACCCTCAGTGACACAACCAAACGTGGCGATCGTCCCGTGTTTTGCCACCTCATAGAGCTTGAAAGCAAGAACCAAAGGTGGGCAGGTGACGAGCCCATCAACAGTGCCCGTCTCCATGGCAAGGTACACGTCGCCAAGCGGCATGAACACCGGCTCTGCACCCAATGCCTTGATGTAATTTGTCTGGTGACCACCGGGAGTCCTGACCCTGAGGCCCTTGCAGTCCTCAAGGGTCCGCACGGGCTTGGTAGTCCACAGTGAGGCCTTGATGCATCCATTTAACTCGATCATCTTCACCCCAGGAAACTCGTCATGGAGAATTCGCTTGTACATCGCGTTTCCGATGTCCGTACCAATGTCCTTACCATCCACCCAGACGGCCAGCGACAGTACATCGCTCAGAGGAAATCGACCCGGAGTCCAGGTTGCCGTAAAATAGCCCATATCAGAAAGGCCCTTTTTGACTATATCGTAGTGCTCTGGGCCTTTGCCCAAGGCGCCACCCGCATACATAGTGTACGTTATGCGGCCATTACTCCTGCTCTTGAGTTCTTCAAGCATCGGTACAAAGACAGTCTTGACCTCTCTACCCACAGGAGGGTGCCATGTGCTGAACTTTATGTGCATTTTAGATTGTGCTGCAGAATTATTGCTAACAATCAATAATAGACTGGCTGTCACTACAGCTATCAGAGAAACAACAAATATCCTCCTTTTCATCGGTTCTCCTCCTTTTAAAGGTTTTACATCATGTGCCTCTTCTTATTACATGTTTCTTATGCTATCACCTCCTTTCAAGCAGCTTAATGGAGCCGGCCCCACGCCTCCTGATCGGACATGCTTATGTTCATTGATACTGTTCAGGCAGCAAAGGCCGGAGCTACTATGCCACCCATTGAAATTAGGCATCCTGCACCATTGACCCCACTTTGCTGAATTGATCTTCATCAACGCCCTATTTTTTGGAAATCCAGTTCCTTCAAGATCGTTATTCCCTTCGCTTTCATCTCCTTCCACGCCTTTGCTGAGGTCTCGGGTGCCACTCCCTTGCAGAGCCCTTCTATGACGGTAACATCATATCCTGCGTTGGCTGCATCTATAGCCGTTGCCTTCACACAGTAATCGGTTGCAATCCCATAGACGACGAGGTTCTGGATCCCGTTTCTCTTTAAAATCTGGTCCATCTCCGTTTTGGCTCCGCCATCGTCCTGAAAGCCAGAGTAGCTGTCGTATTTTGGATCCTTTCCTTTTTTCACAATGGCCATGAAAAGGTTATTGTCTACAAGAACCCTCGCATTCTCCGTGCCCTGCACGCAATGGGGAGGCCAGAGGACTTGGGTTCTTTCCCCGATCTTGATAAGCTCAAAGGCCTTTTTCCCAGGATGATTGGTATAGAAGGATATATGCTCTGCAGGGTGCCAATCCTGAGTGCCGAAGATAAGATATCCCTCCCTGCTAAGGGCCTCAGTGGCCTTCTGGACCTTCTCAACAAAGGCCCTGTCTGTGCCATTGACCGCCAATGATCCCTTCTTCCATGTGGTGAAATCACCCTGGACATCTACTACAATGACCCCTGTCTTTCCCGCGGCAGTGGCTATAGTCGCATGGAATGCCAAGAAAGTTAGGCAAATAAGCAAAGCGCCCAAGGGTATTATAAGTTTATTCAATCTCATTGCCATCCCCCTTTTCTAATGGTAAAAGCTTACTACACCCTCGCCCGAGAGGAAATATTGATTCTCTCTTTTGTATCACCTCCTTTCCGCTCAAGATCTCACAAACTGAGAGCTGCTACTAAATATCGTCCCGGTTAAAGCTTCATTCAGCGAAAAGCAATGTGTTTTCATTTCTTCTGCCCTTTAAGCAAGAATTGAAGTGATTACAACGCATCCGATCCCCAGATTGAAATCCGTAGTTCTTGTGTTTTTGAAGTGAACTCCATGAATTGAGACTGTCATCCGGCAGGCAAAAGGGAAATGTTGGCATGTTTCCACACTGGCCGATAACTGGTTATTAAGAAGGGTTTGTCTATTGTATACCAGAATTAAAATAGTGCCCGTTCCGTGTCAAGATATTTTTGCTACGTGCCTCGATTCGCAAACACTATGGCGTATTTTCATGGCCGAGGGTAGCCCCTAGTCCCAACAGAATAAATGCGTCATACAATTTATGAATCGAGGAACTAAGCCACACCAAGAAACCCAGGATTTCTAAATCCGAGCCCGGTCTTAAATCTGGCTAGGATTATCTTAAGAGGGCAAGAAATTTATTGTTTTGGAGGATTTGGAGGATTATGCTAAATTTCAATATTTAGGGCAATATCGCTTCGTTTGCGGAAAGATTTTAAAGTATCTGATTTTTAATTAGAAGAGGTATGAATCGTGATTCACACAGCCACTTGGGAACAGATAAAGAAGGGCCTGGTTACGGATATCTATTTTGAGAGGACTAAGAAGATCCTCGAGGCCAAAGGCGTAGATTTGCATGTGAAGGCGGAGTTTGTGGCTCATGTCCTCCCATCAAGTTGGCAGTGGGCAGTGCTCGCAGGGGTTGAGGAATGCGCTGAAGTGCTGAGTGAGCTTCCCGTTGACGTAAGAGTGATGAAAGAGGGAACGGTATTTGGAATAGAGCAACCGGTTATGGAGATCAGCGGTAAGTATCTTGACTTCGGACGGTATGAGACCGCACTTCTTGGCCTCATATGCCAGGCATCTGGGATTGCCACCATGGCTGCGCGATGCAAAAAGGCAGCGGGCACGAAAGAGGTGATCAGTTTTGGCGCTCGCAGGGTACATCCGACGGTAGCTCCCCTGATAGAGAGAAATGCATATATCGGGGGATGCGATGGTGTCTCCGCCACCTTAGGAGCCAAGCTTACCGGAAGAGACCCAGTAGGGACAATGCCCCACGCGCTTATCCTACTTATAGGTGATACCGTAGAGGCAACAAAGGCATTTGACGAGGTTATTGAGCCAACGGTTAGGAGGGTGAGCCTTATAGACACCTTTAATGACGAGAAAATCGAAGCACTTAACGTTGCTGATGCACTGGGGGAAAAGCTCTATGCTGTGAGGCTTGATACACCCGGCAGCCGAAGGGGGAATTTCCTGGCAATCATGAGAGAGGTACGATGGGAGCTTGACCTCAGGGGGTACAAGAACGTGAAGATTTTCCTGAGTGGTGGCATCCACGAGAGTGACATCCTAAGGTACAACACTCTAGCGGATGCATACGGGATCGGAACTGCAATAAGCAGTGCGCCGGCTGTGGACTTTTCCATGGATATCATGGAGATAGATGGTCAGCCCATAGCGAAGAGGGGGAAAATGTCGGGAAGCAAACGGGTCCTGCGATGTAACCAGTGCTTTGGGACAAGGGTTTGCCCTCTAACGGAGTTGCCTACACGGTGTTCATGTGGAGGTACTGAGGAGGATCTGCTCGTTGACTTTTTCTCTCATGGAGAGCTGAAATACCCTTTGGCCGAAGCCTCAGAGATTAGGGAATTTGTTTTACAACAATTGACTAAGGTAGAGTTGTAATTCGGCAAAGAAGCTGCGTGGCCAATAAACACATAAGAAAGGTAGGTAGCCTCAGTCGCTTGATGAATTACATATTGGGAACTAAGCCTGATGAATTTGGCCTTGTCCCTGACAACGAGGGATACGTGAGTCTCAAGGAGCTTCTCAAGGCCATTCACGAAGAGCCCGGTATGGGTTATGTCCGAGAATCTCATCTGAGAGAGGTTCTTGTTCACGATAGAGATGGCCCTCTTGAGATTGAAGGCAAGAAAATCAGGTCTACGAGGCGCACCTTTCCCCTAGCAATGAAGGAACGAGCTATCTTTACGACTCCAAAGATCTTATTCAAGGGAGTCAAACGAAAGGCCTACCCATTCGTATTTAAGAAAGGCCTGTTGCCCGGGTCAGGAGATTATGTGGTGTTGACAACAAGCAGAGATTTTGCCAGCCGTATTGCACGCCGCGCAGATCAAAACCCCGTTATTTTGGAGGTGAGGGCAAGGGCAGCTCATGAGAGGGGAATAGCCTTCCATCCTTTTGGTGATAATCTATTCGTGGCGGATGCAGTGCCTGCCCAGTTCATAAGCGGACCACCCTTGCCCAAGGAACCCCCTCCCAAAGTCGAACCTCCGAGAAAAGCGAAGGACTTCGCGCCAGGCTCCTTTATTATGGAGGCCGAAAGAGACCCTGATCTTATTCGGCAGAAGAAGGCAAGGAAAAGGATAGGGTGGAAGGAAGAGGTGAGAAGGGGCAGGAAAAGGAGAAAGAGTAGCCCGGAGAAAGGCCTCGCACGTACACCTCTTTAGGACATGGTCGAAACCCCTTGTCAAAGAGATTATGGGTCTCGTTATAACTCCCTTGCCCGGAGGGACAAAACCCCTTACCGCACGTCGGAGTTTCTATGGCTGAGGGCAGGATTACCGAGTACATCGACCAAAGAAAAATCGTGCTATCCGTCTGCCTGAAGGACAAAGGAAGCAAACTGCAGCTTCTAACCGTGTCAAACCACGAGGTAAGTATTTCTCCCAAAAGGGCACTCCTCGTTTCCTCTCTCAGTTTGGATATCTCACACTCACGCGAGGAACTGCTCCGGAAGCTCAAAGAAATCGAGATGCGACGCATGGATTTCATGAAAGTGGTGTCTGTTCCGGATCTCTGGGAGCTCACGCACGAGGAAAATGATACGTTTTCCTACAAATACCTGGCCCAGCTGGTGTTTGGTGAACCTGTCACCGATGACCACATCTCCGCTCTGGTCAGGGCCCTGTTTGCTGACTCGGTCTATTTCAAGATGAAAGATGACTACTTCATTCCAAACACTGCGGAAAAGGTGGAACAGATAAAGAAGGCGAGGGAAGCCGCTGAGTTGCGGGACAGGGAGATTACTGAAGGCGCAAACTGGCTCAAGGAGTTGGTCAATGGCAGGAATCCTGCGGCGCCTCCGCTCAAAGAAAAGATTGTTGAAACAATGATTCAGCTTGCCCTTCATGGAAAGGATGCCCCGGATTTTAAGGTGGGTAAGGAGATGTTTTCCCGCGCCGGAATCAAGGATATCAATCAGGCACGCCATGTTCTCGTAAAATTGAATATATGGGATGAAGACGAGAACCTTGATATTCATCGGTTTAGGATCAGGGTGGGCTTTAATGATTCCGTCACGCAAGCGGCAGATCTGGAATCTCAAAAAGAGTTAGACCTCTCAGGCCGAGAGGACTTAAGGGATTTAGCTGTCTTTACCATCGACGGGCCATTTACCAAGGATTTTGATGATGCCTTAAGCCTGGACGCTATTGACGGTGGCTATAGGCTCGGTGTTCACATCACCGACCTGACGCCCTTCATCGAGATAGAAGGGCCACTTGACAGGGAAGCCTCTGCCAGGGCAAGTTCCATCTATCTTCCGGCAACTCAGATTCCCATGTTTCCTCCAACCCTCTCCAACAACACACTGAGCCTCCTCAAGGGGTCCGATAGGTTGACCATATCGCTTTTGGCAGACTTTGGTAAGGCTTGGGAGCTGAGGCAATATCGATTTGTGCCCTCCATCGTAAGAATTCGAGAACAGCTCACCTATGAACAGGTAAATGGGCTCCTGAATGATGAGCCAATCTTCTCTTCCCTCCATGAATTGAGCCAGGCGCTCAGGCAGAGGAGGGCTGATGCTGGTGGCTTGATCATTCCCCTGCCGGAAATCCACTTCGAATTTGAAAACAGTCCGGATTTCAAGATCTACCTCGTTGAGCAGGACACACCAGCCAAGATCATGGTCTCGGAATCAATGATTCTCTACAACTGGCTGGCAGCAAAGTATGCCTCTGAGGCCCAGCTTCCTCTCATCTACAGGAGTCAGGAGCCACCTCAAGAAAGGCTATTGATCGATGAGACCAACTATATTTACTGCGTGTTTCAACAAAGGCGCAAGCTTCATCCCGTTTTAGTCGATACCCTGGCACACCAACATAGCGGTCTCGGCGTTGATCTCTACACAAATGCAACATCTCCATTAAGAAGATATATTGATCTCCTGGTGCAGAGGCAGATACATGCTGCTCTGTTCGGGCAACCCCCCCCTTACAGCGAATCGGAGCTCAAGGAGCACAATCTCCAGATACAGCAGACGTTACGGGATATAGAAGTGATGAAGAGAAACCAGATCAGATACTGGATACTGAAATACCTTGCAGGGCGGAGAAATATGCGTTTCAACGCCCTCGTCTTCCAAAAGCTCAGAACTAAGTATCTGGTAATACTAGCTGAATTTCTCTTCGTCGCTGAGCTACCGATGGTAAGTGGTCGTGAGTTGTCACCAGGGGAGCAGATTGGTGTGGTAGTAAAAAAATCAGATCCGTGGGAAGACCTCCTCAGCCTCGAGCTTGCTGACTGATCTTACTGAGCACAGCACTCAAAGATACCCGTTCTTCTATACAACCAAAAGCGTATCTCCTGGCTTTGCTGAGCAGAAGCCTCGAAAACCCTCGCTTCGGATACTCGTCCAAGTTCTATGAACACCTTTCCGAAAAGGAGGCTTTCCCTCTGTAGATCTATCCTTAAGGTCTTTGCATTCCTGCCAGCTATGTCTCTTATTCTTCTTGTGTCGCCAGGCGACAGGAGATAGCCATTGGCCCTGGCTCTGATTTCTTGTTCCTCATTAATATTGCTCTTTGTGGCGATGAAGGTCAGGCAATCATGCGTGTCCGCTAAGATGCGTTCTCCATCCCTTAGGGCATAGATGTGGTCGTTCAGCTTTAGGATCAGGTACTCGAGAAATGGCTCGGCTATCTTAATGAGCATCAGGGTCTTTCCAGGTTTCTTGCCGTAGATCTTATATACGTTCAATTCATAGGGGGGTATTGGGGAAATAAACGAGGTTCTCTCTTCGGGCCTCACCTCAGCACTCATTGGGTACATCAGGC
>Ga0209636_10006093_pt1 | contig 12322 bp, 12 predicted proteins | sample DeeMarSWOR152_54_FD_187464 | JGI IMG/M metagenome (GOLD analysis project Ga0209636, IMG submission 187464) | Marine sediment microbial communities from White Oak River estuary, North Carolina - WOR-1-52-54 (SPAdes) (version 2) | ecosystem: Environmental > Aquatic > Marine > Intertidal zone >...
CTCAATGGATACACGATATCGGCAAAAAAAGAGGAACGAAACCATATATTTGGAACAAGGTTCTCTGTTGTTCTTGAGCAAGAGGACCAACCAGCTCGACACTTAAAGGACATAAAGGAGATACTACACCTTAGTGATCTCCCTAAGTCGGTTATAGAACAATGTATTCTGATCTTTGAGAGATTGGCTATCATTGAAGGTGAGATACACAATATCTCGCCCGAAGAAGTACATTTCCATGAAGTTGGTGCTATTGACTCTATTATTGATGTCGTCGCATCTGTCGCAGGGATTCATCTTTTAGGTGTCGAAAAGCTTTACGTATCGAGGATCCCTATAGGTAGTGCCATAATTACTAGCGTCCACGGTCCTATTCCAGTGCCAACACCCGCAACTATCGCACTCTTGAAGGGTGTTCCTGTCTATGATAGCGGTCAGGATGTTGAGATGGTCACTCCTACCGGAGCAGCACTGTTAACCTCACTGGGTTCGTCCTTTGGCCCTATGCCCCCTATGACGATCGAGAGAGTAGGTTACGGGGTAGGCAGCAGGACCTTGCCTGACAGGCCAAACCTTCTGCGCATTCTCATTGGTAGCGATGCCGATACCCAAAGGTTAGAGACTATGGTGGTGTTAGAGTCAAACATTGATGATATGAGCCCAGAGCTTTTGGGGTACTTGATGGACACCCTCTTTGAGGCAGGTGCCAATGATGTGAGTTTCTCGCACATACAGATGAAGAAAAACAGGCCGGGTATCAGGCTCCAGGTAATTGGTCATCCTGAAGATAGGGAGAGGCTTACCAGTATCATATTCAGAGAGTCAACCACCTTAGGGATTCGCGTTAGCTATAGCCAGCGTGCAGTCTTAGAACGCAAAGAGCTAACAGTACAATCACCATGGGGGAAGATGAGGGTTAAGGAGATCACCATCAGGGATGAAGACACGGTACTGTTGCCTGAATATGAGGAATGCAGGAGGATTGCAAAGGAAAATAATCTCGCCCTCCGGGATGTGTATGCGTGGGCAGCAACTTTGTCAAAATACCCAGAAAAATAGTAGTTCCCTCCTCTTGCAAAGGTGTGCTCGCCCCTTGTTCGTAACAGGTGCATGAGGATTCGGTATTCTCAGCCCCACCCCACAACAACTCTTACAGACATTCCCGATGAACTCATGAAATCTACTGGAAAAACCCCTTGGGTACCACCACAATTCCCCTGGGCGTGATGACAAAGCGTGCGCTGTCTTCTTTTGGATTAATCCCGATTTCAGTGTGAGGGGGGATTACATTGTGCTTATCGATGATAGCTTTCTTGATCTTACAGTGTCGCCCTACTATCACATCGTCCATGATTACTGATTCTTCGACCGTTGCCCAGCTCTGGATTACCACGTAGTATGAAATCACTGAGTTCCGGACAATTCCACTAATTATTGAGCCTGAGGCGACAATTGAATCAAGGGCCTTACCAACTCGAAAACCGTCGGGTCTCTCGTTGCTGAAGATAAATTTTGCAGGTGGAGCCGGCACCTGGTAGGTCTGGATTGGCCAGTTGCGGCCATAAAGGTTAAAAGAAGGATTCAGTCCGGTCAGGTCCATGTTGGCATTCCAATAGGCATCCAGAGTTCCAACATCCCTCCAGTATGAAGAGTCACTGGTTCTGGGTTCAAATCGGAGCCTTCGCACACCGTTCTCCTGCGTATCATAGGTGTAATCTTCGATTGCATTTTGCTTCTGAAAATTATAGGCGTACACACGCGTTTTCGGAATGAGCCAGGGAATGAGATCCCTGCCAAAATCATCTTTATCATTCTCTTTCAGTGCATCAATGAGGGTGTTGGTTTTAAAAAGGTAAATACCCATTGATGCAAGAATCCGGTCGGGATTCCCAGGGATGGGCCTGGGATTTTCCTTGGGTTTCTCTAGGAAGCTATGTATACGGTTGTCCTCATCCACCTCAGCGACACCCACTTCATGAGCTCCTTCTTTTTCCAGCTCATTGAGCGCAATAGTCAGATCTGCGCCTTTCTCAAGGTGATAGCGTAGAAATCGACTGTAGTCCATCTTGTAGATATGGTCACCTGAGAGGATCATAACATGATGTGGCCTTGTCTGTTCAATAAGGTAAAGGTTTTGACGAATGGAATCAGCGGTGCCTTTGTACCAGTCTCCACTCGTCCTCTGCTGTGGTGGCGCGATCTTCAAGAAATGCCCAAGCTTTTGGGTGAAAATGTTCCACCCGGCTTCAAGGTGATCAGTGAGAGATTGGGATTTATATTGGGGCAGCACAATGATCTTGTATAGCTGAGAGTTTATGCAATTGCTCAGGGTCAAATCAATGAGCCTATAGATACCGCCGAAGGGAACTGCTGGTTTGGCCCTGTCACGGGTGAGAGGCATGAGCCTTTCACCTCTCCCCCCGGCCATAATGAACGCAAGTACATTTTTCATGCTATTCTGACCTCTATTGTACTCCTTAAAAAGTATCCGTAAAGCATGAATATATGTCAAGGAAAAAGCCGATAGCGGTGAGGTTTGCGTCAGTTAAAGATGGGGATACATGACTAATTTGAACTTTCTACGGTATAGTGGATATATCAGACACAGTAGTCTTGTCTGGAGGCTCCTCTCGCTTTCTGATTATTGTTTCAGATGAGACTTTGCGAGAGGGAGTAGGAGTGATTGATGGAATTGGTTTACAAATTGCTGAAAGGTGTCCTTTGATAATTCTCGTTGGCCACTCATAGCATAGACTCTGCCAAGAGAGAACAGGGCCTCTTCTTTCAAAAATATATTATTTCCATCGATTATCTTTTTAAGATGGTCTATAGCTGGCTGATATTCTCCCTTAGCCTCATAGGAAGTGGCAATGCCAAAGTGAGCCATAGACCTATATATTGAGCTGGATGTATCTTTTTCCAGATAGGTCTTATACAGGGATATGGCCTCGTCATATTTGCCTTGCCCGAACTTAAGGTAGGCAAGCTGCGGTATGGCCAGTGATGCTATTTTAGTCCTGCCAAATTTTTGTATAATGTTATCCAGTTCCTCAATAGATCTTTTGATATTGTCTTCGGTATCGTCTGGCAAAAAATCAAAGACCAAATTTCTGTACGCTAAGTTATAGGCGGCTAAGGCCCTTTTATTGAGGTGCCTGAAATAAAGATTAACCCCTAAAAGAATGATAATAATAACACCCACACATATCGCTGTGTACTCAATCTTATTTCGATGAGAAGAGACAAACTGAAAGGCTCTGGCAGAGAAGGAGATAAATTCATCATCCTTTTTAAGGAGCTCTTTCCTTGTTATCCGCTTTTTTGCCATTGTTAAAGACCATCCTGTATAGTACTTGAAGGTACTTAACAGATGTAGCACCTTTGTTCAAGAAAAAATACTGGTGTTTCATATATTTGCCTCTTATATAGAAGAACATTGTGTGGGATTAGGAAAACAGGTGATGATATGAGAGGGGATTGCAGAACCATGAATTAGTGATTAATGCCTTATTCAAGAGGGATCTTTTGGCTGTGTAACCTTTTTATCTTGCAGGATAGGGTTTTAGAATCTATTATTTTAATGCAATCCATTGTGGAAACATCTTTTACTGCACTAGGTAAATAATCCACCATGAAGTCAATGGACTCAACAGACTCACTGAATATTTTATATGAAGCCATCTTTTCGCCCTAGATTGATAAACGATCCCTTTTCAGATCCCGGGCTATTCATTCCCTTCCTTTTCCAAAGGAGGGCACTCCTGTTCGATCTGGGAGACCTCTCTCGCCTGTCATCGAGGGATCTTTTGAAGCTTAGCCATATTTTTGTAACCCATACCCATATGGATCACTTTATCGGCTTTGACCAACTTCTTCGCCTTCTCCTAGGAAGAGATAGGGAGGTTTACTTATACGGCCCATCCCAATTTATTCAAAAAGTGAGAGCTAAGCTGTCCGCGTACACCTGGAACCTGATAGAAAACTATGAGAATACCCTTTCTATCCAAGTGACCGAGATCAGAGGTGAAAAGGTCCTTGTCCAGAGATACAGTAGTAGTAATCGATTTAGACCGACTGGACCTCCAGTAGAAATCCCGTTTAGAGGGAATGTGCTCTCTGAGAAGTCGTTCTCCATTGATGTTGTATCATTGGATCATAAAATAGACTGCCTTGGACTATCCTTAAGGGAGAATTTTTCTATCAATATCATAAAGGAGGGATTGAAAGAACAGAGGCTTCCTGTTGGCCCGTGGTTGAGGGAATTCAAGGATGCGCTCTATGAGGGGCGGGATCCCACTGAAAAGTTCAGGGTAGTATGGACAGATATGGATGGGGGAGTAAGGCAGAAGGAATATAGCATTGGAGAATTAAAGGAGAAGATCGCCAGGATTTCGCCAGGACAGAAGATTACCTACCTTGCCGATATGATCGGGAGCCCCGAAAATATGGAAAAAGCAGTTAATTTAGCCAGAGATTCTCACCATCTCTTTATTGAGGCCCCCTTTTTAGATAGAGATAGAGATATTGCCAGAAGAAAGTACCACTTGACTGCAAAAGAGGCTGGCCTGATAGCTGCAAGGGCACGGGTTGGAGAGCTAACCCTGTTTCACTTTTCACCACGGTACTATGGCAGAGAACAAGAGCTTGTCGGTGAGGCAATGGCAGCATTTAGTGCAGGCGTATAGGAAATAAGGCTAAGAGAGAAATTATTCCACTTCTTTTTTTTCAGGAAGCTCTCGTCACCTTCTTGATCAATAACCATCCGACCACACACCCAATTGCGTAGTGCGGGAAGTGCCACCACATGAATGTCCCATGGACGATCTTCCCAGGAAAGAGATCCGTATCTTTTCCAGGACCCAATAATGGGAGCGCTGAAGGAACTCTCACCTGCTGGTGATTGTAGAAACCAGAACTGGAATTCTGCTTGCTGCGTTCTTTGAGAGGAACAAGAAGGAAACTACGAGAATCCAAAAGATCCCATAGAGAGATCTTTTAATCTCTTTATCATTTCCCTATTGATATTTTTAGGGCCCGTCCGAACTGTGCCAACAATCCTCCCGTACGATCTGCCTTCATCCAGATAGGTAATCGTTTTATTCAAGACGAGCTTTTCGAGTTCTCTCTTGGCCGCAGCACCACCTTTCCTCCCAAGTTTAGGGGCTTCTACGCTGGCAAGCCTTACCTTTGTGCCATCCTCAAGGGCGATGGTTGCGCCATCAATTACTTTCTGTACCTTACACCTTGGCATACTACATCCTCCCTTGTCTAGTAATGGTAATATTACCCCTCCAAGGTTTACTAATCAATACCTTTCTTGATTACCATTGAATGGACTCTCACATATAGGAGCCTCTTACCCACTGAGTTTGGCCGGGCAGGGGGAGAGGAAATAAAGGTGTAGTGGCGGTACTTCAGTAGCAACTCATCTCATCCTTAAGTCTTGGCTGAGAGTGCCTTCAGCAATCATGGCATCCAGCGAGTCACTCAGGGCATCTACTGTTTGATCAATGTCCCCCTTACTGTGCGCCGCTGAGAGGATAAATAGTCCCCTGTCAAAGGCAGCAATACCGCGCTGAAGGAGATGAAGAGCTAATCTAGTGTGCATGGGTAACATTTCAGGATTCATAATCTTTTTCGCATCCTTGGTGGGAGGTATAGTATCGTCTGATGGTTCGAAGTCCATCGGACCAAGGTAGAGGTGTACCACGGTCCTGCTGTAGAGACGACCGTTGATTCCCCGCTCCTTCAGCACCCTGTTTCCCTCCTTCCGAAGGTAATCAGCGCGCTCTCGGGCCGTTCTTTGTGGTTGACCATCTTGGTAGAGCTTGCACGCTGCGATACCCGCTGAACATACGATAGGATTCGCATTCCAGGTGCCCGAGTGTACTATACGTTTTTCTGGGGGAGCCTTGGGGTTGAAGGCCCCCATGATATCAGCTCTGCCTACCACAGCTCCAATGGGAAACCCGCCCCCCACACACTTACCGAGGGTAGTTAAATCGGGGGTGACTCCCACTAACGACTGCCATCCTCCAGGGGCGTCCCGAAACCCAGTAACTACTTCATCAAGAACCCAAATGGTCCGGTACTTCTGTGTGAGATAAGGCAACGCTTTAACAAAATCAGTCTCTATAGGGACTCGGCCATTCATGACGGCACCACCTCCCTCGGTCAGCAGCAATGCATACTCTCTCTTAGCCAGCTCTTTCTCCACCTTGTTGAGATCGTTACAAGGTATGACGGTGACCTCATCTGCCAAAATTCCAGCAGAGCCCTTATGTATCAATTCGTCTGCCCACCCGTGGAAGTTCTCCTCAAACCTGAGAACCTTCCTCCTCCCAGTAAAGACCCTACTGAGGCGTATCGCCATCATATTGGCTTCCTGGCCGCAAGAAAAGAACGCCACCCTTTCCGCCATAGGCATCATTGTTTTGATGAGCTCGGCCAGCTCCAGCTCCTGCTCGTGGTTCTCTCCGTAGTGAACTCCCCTGGCTATCTGCTGCAGCACTGCTTCAAAGACCGCGGGGTGTGAGTGCCCCAGTAGCAGCGCACCATATCCCATAATGTAATCTATGTATTCGTGACCATCTACATCCCACTTTCGTGAGCCCTTGGCGTGGGTGATGTAGGGCCTGAAGGGTTCAAGAATTCGAGCGAAATGAGTTGCGCCATCCGCGGCAAAGTGTTTCACTGCCCGTTCATGTAACCTCTGTGATCCCTGATGGGTTCCTATGTATTCCTCAATTAATTTCATCCCTGGTGCCATTTTTCCCCTCTTTTTATATTGGAATGCTAATTATAGATACAGCTCCCCTCCTAGAAATTTACCTCGGTAAATCTCAATTACATATTCTCCTAAGAAACTAGCTATGGCTAAGAGCATGGAGATGCCTTTTTTTGTTATATGCCCTTGAAATAAGCGCCCGTGCTGGGCCCTGATAATCGGGATTTAATGCAACGTGACAATACTAGTATAATCTCCGTCTATCAAATCCCGATTATCAGGGCCGCTTCTGTGCATTTATGAGGGCATAACACAAAAAAAGACATCTCCATGCTCAATGTATAGTTTCTTTCGTGTATAACCCTGAAGGTAAGCGCCAGGTCACTTGCTAACTGTACCACTCGTTTCTATCACCAAAGTGTTCCAATTAGTCTCCTTTTGCAATATATCGCAGGTGATGATACAAATGAACAACTTTTTCTTGACATTTTCAAGGGCACTTTCTTAAAGTTACCGGTGAAAATGAGCTGGGCGACTGCCGTCACCTGGTTTGCGGGTGGGTTTCGGTCTTATTGATCCGTTCTTTTACGAGAGTGGCGCTCTAAGGCCAGTCACCATAATTATAAGATTTAAAGTGGAGATCCAATATATGGCCGAGGGAACGGTAAAGTGGTTTAGTGAGAAAAGAGGATTTGGGTTCATCAGTGAGGACAGCGGTGGGGATATATTTGTCCATTACTCTTCCATCGTTATGACCGGATTCAAGAGCCTCGCCGAAGGTGACCGGGTGAGCTTTGAGGTGGAAGAAGATTCTCGAGGCCCCAAAGCCAAGAACGTCCGAAAAATTTAATACCAGACTCGACAAATTTTTGATTGACACACCAGTTGGTGGCCCTGATTTGGAAGCCGCTCTTGCTCTCATCATGAAATACGTGATCTGATTGAACGTTGGTGCGTAATCACAAATTGGAAGTTATCAATTAAATCACTGTAATTTCCCTCAAGATCAAGAGATTGGTCAATACCTTTCCCGCCCTTAAACAAAGGCAGTGCGGGTATCCTCGGTGAATGGGTAGTGGCAAGCGGGCCCCCTCTCGCAACGGGAGATCAAGGTTCTCAAAAAGGGCACTAACCGCATTGATCCTTCCCAATCGCTTGCATAGAGTCTAGAGAAGGCCTGCGATCTTCTTAGGATCAATCTCTGGGTAATCCCTGCCGTAGAAATAGAGGAAGATCTGGGCGATCATCTCCGCGATCCCTGTCTTTGTCACGAAGTATGGCCGTAAATAGGATGAGAGTTGCCCTATGATGGTACTCTCTCCCTGTAAGGATCGATGGTTTGAAGGGGGGTGATTGAGGGGGTGGGTGAGCTTTACCTGCAGTTTGAGATTCTCGTTAAACCACTCGGGATACTTCTCTTCAAACTCCCTGTGCTTCTTTTCAACGAGACTTTGGAGGTGTTGAGAGAAGCTCCATACCTCCTCTGCAATCTGGTTGGTGGGTGACTCGTCCCCAAGGAGTGAGTAGCCACAATCAATTATTGATAGGACGTGAGGGTACTCTCTCTCTGGCAGAAGCCTCTCTAGTTCCTCGAAGATACTTCTTCTGCCTGCCTTGTACTCGGGGTGGCGCGCCTTTTCCTCTATTGCTTGAATGAGGATCTGGTTTTGTTTTTCTCTCTCTCCTTCTCCCTCTCTCATCTTGCCCTCACACCACGTAAAGAAAATGCTAGGGAATCCCTGCTGCATAGGCACTATTGCTTCTTTTGAAATCCTGGGGTCAGTAAGATCTCTACATCTGTCCCAAAGGTCTTGCCGATGAGGGTGATAAGGCAGAATCGGTTCTCTTTCAGAAAGAACAGCACAGTTTTTGGCGATTTGAAGGAGGCTAGTAACCGCCAGCCATCTTCAGGCATTCTGTTGGTGAAGAAGCCGATGAGAAGTTCCGTGTCTAGGTTTCCCGAGAAGGAAATCAACCCAACGGTCGAGTCGGTGGTCTGAAAGACGTAGGATTTTTCCCTCTTGATATTGAGTTCCCGTGGAACGGGCACATCCTTGAAATCATAGTAGAGAGGGGCCACTGCTTCCTTACCTTCTTTTTCCACCCGAGACACACCCAGGGGAGCTGGTTTCGGGGAGAGGGTCTCTGTGGCGCACCCAGCGATAAACAAGGCAATAAGCACCTGCACGAGAAGTGCTCTCAACTTACTACTCAAGCTCGTATTACTCATTATCGGAACTCACTTTATATTTTTTTATATATACCACAAGGATCGAGAGAAATCTATGGATTTATTTGTTTACACCATTTTCTGCGAGGAATTGTGTCCTCATTGGGAGAAGATTTAGTTATATATAAAAGTGTCAGCTGGAATATGTTGATAGAGATCAGGCTGGTGGGCTAAATGCGTTGTTATGAATCTATCTTCACGTTTTGAATCAATTCTTGGAGGTACTGATTGAGCATTTGGCTATCATTTTGTGTCATTTCGCAAAACTTCACGCCCATTCCAGGAGACTTGTGCTGAGTATCATTTTGTTCTCTCGCCCACACCACCTCACATTCGATCTCCATTGGCTGGGTTATGCCGGGAAGCTGCAGTTTGAGCGAAAACTGTTCACCTTGCTTTAACGGCTGATTGGTCTTTATGAAGAGACCTCCTCTGCTAATATTACCGGTGTAAGCTCTCACAAAGGACTCACTATCTTTAAACGCGAGTGTAAGCCTCTTTTGCACACGAACATCTTTTCGAGTGGAAAACTCACAAGACCTCTCAATATGATTTCGAAATCTTTTCACCGCAGTCACGAGAATGGTTCTGAAATATGCGGAGAGTTTATTGAATTCTTTGTCTAAAAAGGTGCGATCAATAACACCAATGGTCGTCTTGCCAATGGCCCGAGCTGTCGCGGTTCGCTCGATAACTCCTAAATATCCGAGCTCTCCAAATATCTCACCTTGTTCGAGTAACGATAAGATAAATTTTTTTTCCGCAATCGTTCTGGAGATTTCTACCGAACCACTCTGGATTACATACACCCAATCACCCCAACTACCTTCATTAAAGATAATCTGTCCATCATTATACGTCTCTTTTGATGCGATTGGATACATAGTATCACCTTTCACTAAGGATGAGTATGGTAGCTACCATTGGTGCCATACTCATCTGGTTTACAACCTTCAATAATCTCAGGAGATTCAATACCAATAATGTAACAGCCTTTATATCTCCCTTCCTCTATTTTCGTCTTATGCCTCACGGTGCCGTTCACTTTCATCATGGCAGATTTGGTAAAACATGTTATATCGTTTAGCGTATCCCCTCTATTTATCATTTGGAGAAGCTCAGCATCCTTTTTGGCAATTAATAAGCCAAGGCCATATCTTGAGCAGTCACTCACGCTTAGATTATACACTTTTCCATCTTTGGTTCCATTCTCTAGCCTCACTTCAGCGGAAACTACCTCTGGCATTTGGTAGACCAACCTATCTTCCCTTCGTTTCTCTTTGATCTCAATATCCTCAGGGACATTCATGATAAAGCCAAAATAGGGATACGTATTGATTATACCAACATATTGAACAAGACACTTGCAGTAATTTTCATTGATTGCAAACCCTACAGACACATATGGAACTGACTGAATAAGAGTATTCCCTTTGTCTGGAGTCATCCTTTCGATAATCAGTCTAGGTTCTACTCCAATTTTTGATGAGGCATCTCTCAAATTATAATTAATCTCAATAAATTTGGAGGTAAATATAGTTTTTTCTCCCTTAATCTGAATCGTAATTTTTGCTTCTTTGGAGATTAAATAATTGAGTAGCCCTATTATTTTTTCTTTATTATTAAGAACATACCAGCTCATGGAATCCTCCATCATTGCAAGCAAGTTCGTTCGATCTTTTTCCCGTTATTGAAATACTGCAAATCTCATGCCTTTTATATTTTAAATAATAACCCACTGAAATCAAAAGCTTTTTTAATTGCAGCACCTTTTCCAGTTACCTCATAAGTATACAAAAGTTTACACTTGGTATCTATAAATATACAAAAATGCATCTACTCTCCCGGTTTGATATCAGGAGGCAAAGTATCACGATCTCAAAGGGATTCCTGAAACGAGGGGATACTCGTGATATGTGTACCATTGTATGGGGGGTAAACTGAGAAACTAGATTTCTTTGAGACGATATTTGGATATTAGCCTGGATAGATACGTTCTTTGGACATCCATAACTTTAGACGCCTTACTTCTGTTGCCTCCTGTATGCTTTAGGTTTTGAGTAATGAATTCTCTCTTGAATTTATCCAAGGCCTCTTTAAGGGTTAATCCCACCTCCATACCCGGATGACTCGTTTTTGGACCCCAGATGGGCAAATCCTCAGGCATAATATCCTGACCATTGCCCATCACCACAGCGCGCTCCAGGGCATTACGGAGTTCCCTCACGTTTCCAGGCCATCCATATTCCCACATCTGTTCCATGGCTTTTTCTGAGATCGTTAAATGTGGAAGTCCTCTTTCCTGCTTGAGAATATTCAGGAAATGGTTTGCCAGGAGAGGTATGTCTTCTTTCATTTCTCTGAGGGCAGGCATATGTATTTGGACCACATGTAATCGGTAGTAGAGGTCTTCACGAAATCTCCCCTCAGCGATTTCTTTAGAAATGTCTTTATTTGTGGCTGAGATGACCCTCACATCCACTGATATAGGGATATTTCCACCAACTTGGTAAAACACTCCTTCTTGTAACACACGAAGCAGTTTTGCCTGCATCTCTGGGGTCATTTCTGCTATTTCATCCAAGAAAAGGGTGCCGCCATCAGCCAATTCAAACTTCCCCATTTTTCTGCTCATCGCCCCGGTAAACGCCCCCTTTTCATAACCAAACAGTTCAGATTCCAGAAGGGCCTCAGGCAAAGCTGCACAGTTAAGCACGATCATGGGCCTATCCTTCCTAGGACCAGCCCGATGGATTAATCTGGCTAGCAGTTCCTTCCCAGTTCCGCTCTCACCTAGAATCAGGGTATTAGTTTTCGAGTTGGCTACCTTAAAGGCGTCGGATATTACCTTCTGTATTACCTTGCTCTCGCCGATTATTTGATATTTATTCTCGAGCTCCTCTTTAAGGTCCCTGTTTTCTCTTTTTACTTGGTCAATCTTCCGTGCGTTGCTTATCGCCTTGGAGGCCAACTCAGCAAAAGCATTCAATAGCTTCATATCTTCTGCTTGAATTGGACTACCGTCTTCTTTATCAATAATTTCAACCACCCCAATTATCTCGCTATTCACTTTCATTGGAACACATGCTATAGAACGAGTCTCAAATCCTATGGATTCGCTTATCCTCTTGTACCATCTGGGATCCTTGCTGACATCAGGAATAAGGAGAGGTTCACCTTTTTCAGCGACAAAACCTGCTATTCCCTGTCCAAGATCGATCTCATATTTCCTGACCTCTTCTCTCTTTTCACCAGTGGCTACCTTAAAATATAGTTTCCCGGTTTTCTGATCCAATAACAGTAAAGAACTTGCCTTAGCCTGCATCATCCTGGTACCTGAGTCTATTATGAGCTCTAGAAGATGA
>Ga0209636_10006095_pt1 | contig 12321 bp, 8 predicted proteins | sample DeeMarSWOR152_54_FD_187464 | JGI IMG/M metagenome (GOLD analysis project Ga0209636, IMG submission 187464) | Marine sediment microbial communities from White Oak River estuary, North Carolina - WOR-1-52-54 (SPAdes) (version 2) | ecosystem: Environmental > Aquatic > Marine > Intertidal zone >...
GTGCTCCTGCCCATGCCCAGGGGCTCCAGAATGTTCTCCTCGACGTAGGATGCGTAGTCGACCCCGGAGACCCCCTCGATGATGGACCCCAGCAGGATGTAGCCCTCGTTCAGGTACGCGTGGCGCTCACCCGGCCTGGACAGGGCCCATTCCTCAGCCCCGTTCATGTAGACCAGGAGGTCCTCCGGGCTGCAGATCGGGAACCAAGTGTCTCCGGTCCCTGTGATCGCCCCCAGAGTCACCTCGGCGTAGCCGAGGGACGGGATGCCGCTGCTGTGACTGAGAAGATGCCTCACCAGTACGGGCTCACCCATGGGCCTCGCCCTGAACGGGACGTATTTTTCGACGGGGTCGTCGAGGCCGAGGAGGCCCCTCTCCTGGAGCTGCATAACCGCCAGGGCAGTGAAGGGCTTCGTGACGCTCCCGATGCAGTAGATCGTCTCGGGCATAACGCTCGTGCCCTGCTCAAAGTCCCTGAACCCGAAGCCCCGTTTGTAGTTTATACCGTCTTCCTTAACGGTGGCGATGCTGAGCCCGACTATCCCTGACTCGCCCATCCTCCCGAAAATGAAGCTCTCCAGCTCCTCCGTTCCCCTGCCTTCGACGGACGTCATCGTGATAGCCTCAAGCTGAGCGCTCCCTTTTAAACGATGACCAAACTCGCCCCGTACAAGAACTCCTCGAGTCCAATAAGGGATTCGTGGACTCGAAACCCGTTTCTAAAAGACGTATTCTGGATCTATTGCCTCTGGCATCCCGGGCAGAGGTAGACGTGCCCTCCTCCGTGGGCGAGCCTCTCTATAGGGGTCCCGCACTTCGGGCAATCCTGTCCCTTCATGTTTGGGCCCATGGCGGGCGTGTAGCCACCCGGGTTCCCGTAGAGGTCCGTGAACTCGTCCTTGCCCCCGAGCCTCAGCCTCTCCCCGATGACCGTCCTGATGGCGTCGTACAGGGCGCGCAGCTCGTCCCCGGACAGCTCCGAGGCCCTCCGCTTCGGGTGGACGCCGGCTCTGTAGATGGCGTCCTGGTAGGCGGAGTTGCTCAGCCCCACGAACAGCGCATCCTTCCCCACGAGCAGCGGCTTAATCTGTCTGTTCTCGCCGCCCATGAGCCCACGGAAGCGCTCGAAGGTGAACTCCTCGCCGTCGGGGGAGACCCCTCCCATGAAGTCCCGCCGGTACAGGTACGATTTCTCCAGGTCGCCGTCCTTCAATGCGGAGATGACCCCCATGCTTGTTATTCTGACCGTGAGCCTCGAGCCGTCCGCGAAGTCTAACCTCAAATGGTACTTGGGGACCTCGCCCCCCTCCCCGACGAGGCGGATGACCCCTCCGTACTCGGGGCCGATCAGGAGGTTCATGTTCCCGTCCAGCCTGACGCGGATCGTGTTCCCCCGAGAGGCGACGCCGATTATCTTCCTTCCGACCAGGTCGCCGAAATCGGAGACGTTCCTGATGAAGCCGATCTTCACCATCCGCTCGATGTCCCGGAGATCGTACGACTCGACCGTCTTCCCTGGAAGGGCCTCGTTCATCTGAGTCGCCAAGATGCGAGCCTCAGGTAGCTCGATACTCATCGTATATACCTAAGACCAAGCTGCCATCTAGTAAATAAAATGCTTTCAGAAGCCATGAGTAGCATGCTCTGAAGCTTCAAGAGGGAGCGCGCTATTTTCTACTCAGCTTCAAAAAAATCAGTATCATTTCGGCTCCGCTTTGGCACAGGCGTCGCGTATTGCTCGTGTTTCTGGAGCCGTCATTAGAGCGTTCCTGAGGGACAAGTCGTTGAGTTTTAATGCTGTGGCTTCTATTAGGGCCATCGCTTCAACATAGTGCTCCTTTGCCTTTCCAGGGTTTCAGTGCTCTATGAGTAGATTTCCGAGGCTATGGTGGATCTGCCATAGTATTGGCGGGTTGCCCACCCGCTGCCCTACTTCTAGGGCATCTTGCGTTGACTTGATTGCCTCCTCGGTTTTGCCCATTTTCCCCAGCACCTCGGCCTTCAGCTTTAGGCTCTTTGATAGGTGCTTCTTGGCGCACGCTTTACGGGATATCGCCACCGCTTCGTCAGCGAGTTTCAGCGCCTCGGCGTAGTCACCCTCAGCGAGGGATATTCCTCCGAGGCCATAGCATGTCTTTATCTCGTAGCGCCACTGGGAGCACTGCTGATATCGGCTTGCTCCCTTCGCCTCTTGGAAATATTTCCTAGCATTCTCGTAATCCTTTTTGTAAAAATAATCCGTTCCTAGATTTATTAGAACGGGAGGCAGGTCGAAATATTCATCGGCGGTCTCCAGGGCCTTGTTGTTGTATTGTAAGGCTAGTTCAACATCTGATAAATCATGGTAAATCCAACCTAAAGCGTTAAGGGCTCGCGGGACGAAGTACAGGACTCCATTGTCTTGGGAGAGCTGGATACAATTTTGCAGAGTTGATATGGCTTCTTTATATTCTCCCTTGCCGGCTTTGACCATGCCTAAGAGAAATATGGTGAATAGTTTCCAGAAGTTGTTGCCGGATTCTTCAGTCAATGCAAGAGCCCTGTTTAGCTTAAGTTCGGCCAGATCGAATTCGCCTCTCCAGTTATGGTATACCCCGACCCAGAATGGATTAACTGCCTCAACATACTTGTCTCCAATCTCTTTAGATACGCTTAATGACTCCTCGAACAGTGTCGGGCTTTCATGGAACGTGTCAATAGAACCCATACGAGGCCCGATAAGATCGCACAGACTTCTACATTCTATGAATTTATTGCCCGTCTTCCTAGCCAGCTCTAATGCTTTTGTATAATGCGGGACAGCCTCGTCATAGTCCCACGACATTTGACAAGCTCCACCTACCCAGAAGTGGGCTTCTGCCATCATAGATTCATCGGAGAGGGAGGTGGCGATCTGTAAAAATAAATTAAAATCGTCGGATGCTTTCACCGCTTCTCCCTGACCCATCCATGCTCTGCCTCTGAGCCCATAGATCCTCCCGAGGTTTTCCTTCGTGCCTAGGGTGGCGTCTTTCTGCGTGGCCTCTAGGGCTTTACTCAGATAATCTATTGCTTGTACGTTGGCGAATATGTTCACGGCTTCTTCGCCGAGTCTGAGGAGGTATTCGAACGCCTTCTCCGGGGCACCTCCCTCAACGTAATGATGGGCGATGTCCGCCATGTAGCCGTCAGAGATTTTTTCGGCGAGGACCTGCTCGAGGCAATCCGCCGTCTTGACATGATAAATTCTCCTCAACTCCCCGGGCAAATCCGAGTATATGACCTCTCTAATCTTTTGATGCGTGAACTCAAATGTTGAGTCTTCATGGCGTATCAGCCTGTGTCTCTGTTCGATTTCATATAACGATTGCAGAACGTCGATTATGTCTGATTCAATGGTTCTACTCAGGGTGTTTGGGTTGAAGGAATGACCGCAGACAGCTGCGAGATTCAAGAGATTTCTCTCTTCTCGCCCTAATCTCCTAATCCTTCGAATGATGACCTCATGCACCTTTGAGGGTATCCTGATCTGTTCTATCGGAGACGTGAGTGCCCAGCGTCCTTCCTCCTCTGACAGGAAGCCCTCATCCACGAGGAGGTTGAGCGTTTCGAGAACAAACAACGGGTTGCCCTCCGTCTCCTCGTACAACTTTTTAACAAATTTTTCATCAATCACCGAGTTGAACACGGACCTCAGGAGCTCGGGGAAGTCACTACGTCTCAAAGGGTTCAGCTCCAGTTTGGTCAGCAGGTCCTCGCGGCTCATGGAGAACATAGTCTCCTCAAGCGGATGATGTCTCCCTGCCGTGGTCTGGATGAGTTCTTCCGGCCTGTAGGTCCCGATGATCAGCAGGTGGGAGTCCCTGCACTTTCTTGAGAGGTAATGGAGGAGAGCCAGGCTCAGATGGTCCGCCCAGTGCAGGTCGTCCAAGAACAGGACCGTTGGCTCCTGGGAAGACAGCTGGAGGAGAACCCTAGCCACGGCTTCGAAGGTCCTGTCTCTTTCTATTTCGGGAGTGGTAAGAAATACTTGCGGCTCGGACGCACGTGTTAACGCTCCTCGCGTGCTTTCTGGACCCCTCAGCCATCCTGTGATTCCCAGATGCTTCGTGATCGTAGATCTTGCTTTCTCATCCCTCAAGGTCGAAATGTAGGTGTTGAAGGCCTCCGTGAACGGGAAGTAAGGTATGGCGGCCTCACTCAAGCACCAGCCGGAGAGGGTCTTTGACCCTTTCTTCTTCGCGTGGTCCAGAAAATCGTTGACCAGCCTTGTCTTTCCGACCCCAGCTTCTCCACAGACGAATACAGTGGTACCATTTCCACCAACGGCGGAGTCAAGGTGCTCGATGAGCTTTTCAATTTCTCGTTCTCTACCCACTAAAACTGGCCGGGCGGGGAGTCTCGACCTCAATTTGCATCAGCTTCCGACAATTCTAATTATCATGAATTTTATTTTAGACTATTGCCTTCACGACAAAAAAAATCAACCAACTAACAATATCCAGAGCAAAGAAGCCGAAGCCGTTGCCCTGAAGCAGCTGTTCCGAGGGGATTTCTGTTTTAGATTACTAAAACACGGGTGCGTATTAGCCACTTAAAATCTTCCTGAACTTTATTGAGATAGCAGTACTAAATTACGTATATTGAAAATTTTATACAAATTTTTAAATTTATATAAAAAAAAGCTTAAGATGTATCAAAGTTAGAGATGGACGCCCATGAATACTAATCTCGACGATGCTGGAGGACATTCAAGTAGCCGTCTAATCCTCTTATCCCTTTTCATCTCGAGTTACGCGATGTACCCGTCCCAGCTGATCATCACAGTGTTGCTCGTGGAGATCGCAGGAGACTTCAACCTCCCTCTTGGGATATCTGCTCAGATCAGGAGCATCTCCCTCGCAGTCGCCCTTGTCACCGCCTTCGCAGTCGGCGCCCTGAGCACCAAGTACAGGAAGAAAAACCTCCTCGTAGCAGGTCTCCTAGTCATGACCATCTCAGCGATAGGATGTGGGGCGTCCATGAACTTCGGAATGCTCCTCCTATTCTACATATTAACGGGCCTCGGGGTCACCGTCGTCGAACCCATGGCGACAGCCCTGGTGGGGGAGCATTTTAGATCCGAGGAGAGGGCAAGCGCCCTCGGCTGGTACGGTGCGGCCGGAGGCATATCCCACATGGTCGGATCACAGGTGATCGGATTCATAGCGGAGCTCGGAGGGTGGAGGCTGCCATTCCTAGTTTACGCGCTCCCAGTATCGCTACTCAGCATCGCACTTGTCTCATCCCAGCTGCCACAAGAAAAGGTGGAAGTGCAACAGTCGAGTCGAAATATCATGACAGGCTTCAGGGACGTGCTTTCAGACCGCTCAGCCCTCGCCTGCCTTGCGGCCATAATGTTGGCCACGGCCACCTGGCAGGGCATCTATTTCTTCAGTGTGTCGTTCCTCAAACAGGAGCTGTCGATGCCCCCTATCTTAGCTGCGGGCATCTACTCGATTATGTCTGTCCTATTCACTGTGGGCAGCCTCTCCAGCGGAAGAATCATAAGGAAGATCGGGAGGAAACACGCCGTCCTCCTGGGCTTGGCTGTACTAGTAATCTTCACAGTCGCGTACACCAACCTGCCTCTCCTCTCGCTTGTACTATTCTGCAACATCGTCGGATGCTACTTCGGGGCGATAAGGAACATGTCCTCCATTGGCCTCAGCCTGGAGCAGGTCTCCGGCTCAAGGGGCACCATGATGTCCCTGAACTCCGCTGCACTGAGAATAGGCTCACTGCTGGGCACCAGCATCGGAGGATTGATTATCATCGTCCATGGTTGGAGAGCCCTGGGCCTTCTATTCGGGTCAACCGGCATCCTATCCGCATTGATCTACCTCCTCTTCGTCAAAGACCCTATTTGACCTACGAGTTCGCACAGCTATGTTCACATTATTCTATAATCAACGACATCCCAAAGACAAAGAATTTCAATACACTATTCACATACAGGTTTCAATGAAAAATATATAAGAAAAAATTAAACAGTTTACGCCACGTAATCCTCCGCATCAATTTCTGCGAATTGTTGTTGTCATCATCGAACTTGACCCCACAAGCACTTAAGTGCTTTCTTCCACGTTCACTGTTGGGGGAGCCCTGAAATGTTCAAGTACTAGAGCAACCTAAACAAATCTTGAAAATTACTCATCATAAACAATAGAAAAAGATGTTTTGTTGAAAGATGGTTCATGTGTTCTGAAAATAGTTTGTACATATCTTATTTTCAAATAGAAACTCCCAACATTTACTTTACTCACTCCAAAGGTTTCTGCCAGAATAAATCTTCATGATTGGTGAAAAATATCTTTTTACCTTTATTGGTCATTTTGTAGTCTAACAACAACTCCTTATTATATCCATCCGGGATCAATTCGTAGTGAACCCTGACTGGCTCAGATTCTTGGTTGAACATGCTGTTCTTCGGACATCGAATTTTAAAAATATTTTTAGATAAGTACCAGCGATAATCGGTTCCTTCAGTGAAATTGACCAAATTTGTTTTTAATTTTGCGAGGGCGCTTCTACCAACGTGTATGATCTTTATTGGCTCTCCCCCGATCAAACGTCTTCGAATTTCTGAAACTCCAAGAATGTTCCCCTTTTCGTCTGTCACATAGACGCCGAAATCTGGGTCCATAAGTATCCATTTCCCAAGCGATTGTGAGTACACGGATGTGATGAAATGACTTTCCTGCTCCTCGTTGGAATGAGGTAAAAGGTGGGTATATCTAGAGTAGAATCCCATAGAAAGATAGACTTCATTTAAGATGACCGTTTTCATGTAGCAATTAATCGGTCTTTGTTCAACCTTTGCCATATGTATCAAGGTGAATGCATTCCGTTCGCTCGGAATTTTAGGCTCATTCGCATGGCCTACCAGACGATACACCCAACTCATCAAATTAATTATGCGATCTATTTCGGAACCTTGGCCCGCGATCGTTTCCAAGTCATACATTTCTCGAAGTTTTCTCAAATTAGCATCTGATGAAGAACCGTAAAGGAAATCAATGTTAATAGGGCAATCTTCATCTTTTTCAAAAAAAGCAGGATATTTCTTCAGTAGAGCCATCCACTGCGCTCCCATAGACAAATCTTCCTTTCGCTTTCGAGCAAAGGGAAGAATACCAACTACGATCACAATTACTAACAAAGCAAGGATAAGAAATAACAATCCATAATTCAATTTGTATTACACCAATTTTACATTCTTTTGTTTGAATAGGAAGGAATAGAGATACTTACCTATAAAAATATTGAAATGAGATTGATGGTCCCAAAAAAAGAAAAAAAGGGATTTTCGGGAGATATCTCTGCTTGTGGTCGGGTTCGAATCTCTCCCGGCCCATTTTGATGGATCTACCTCCTCCGCAAGGAGGATGCATTAGATTACAAACAATCATTCTTCTACAATTTTGGACAGTTTTCTTGCGGTTTTGATGTTGTTAACCAAGTCTTTTGGATTCGGAACCATGCCGTCCCAGCCCGATTCTTCTACATATTTGACAAAGAATTCATGAAGTTGTTTTGGTTCAAACTCCGCGATTTTAGCTGGAGAGTCCAACCCTGCGTCGTAGTAAAGTCGTGAAAGCTTCTTCTTAACATAACCAATACGGGTTATGTCAGAAAGCTTAACTAATTCCAGTATTGCTTCTTCTGGAATGTCTAATTGATTGGACAGTTGTTCACGTTGCTTCTTTGCTTTTCCTTTTTCAAGCATTTGTTCGACGTTTTTAATTCCAATGGCTGCAAGTTTCTTTACATAATCTTGATTGATGTTCAGAAATTCCTTAATCGGAAAAATTCTTCTCGTTTTCTTAGTCCTTTTGTCCCTAAGAGCCTTAGTATGATGCAACAGCTCTTTATTACCTAGGAAATGGAAATAATTCATTAAGACATACAAGAATCCCTTTGCTGATCGTTTTCTACTTTCAATCTCCATGATAAAAGCGTCTATGTCATCAGTTGTTACATCATCAAAATTTTTCTCCCTTTTCTCCAGTAAGTAGGAGATAAAATTCTTCAAAACACCTAGATTTCTATCTATTACAGCTGGTTTTTTCCCTCGTTGTTTCAGATATTTTCTGAATTCCTCTTCGTTCATTTTCTCAACGCCCCAAACTATATTTTTTTAACTACTTCCTTGGAAGATGTATAGCATATGCATCTAAAATAATCTCCAACCCCAGCTTAGATCATCCTCATGTAAATCGAGGAGATACAGGCATGCTAGTCCTCATAATTTCAGCGCGCGCTTCGCCCATTAACTGGTATGATAGGAGATGGTCTGATAAATATCGTGATATGATCTTCTCTATTTCCGATTATTTACATCATCCCCCGCGCGCGCTGCGGTAGATATTATTACATAAAGATACTTTCCTACACATGATCTCTCAATGCCCGAAAAGGATAACGTAAGAAAGCAATGGAATAATCTAGCGGATTACTGGATTTCGCAAGTTAGATACGGAAAAAACTTATGGAGAGACTTCTTGAACGCCCCTGTGTTCAAGAAGATGGTAGGAGATGTACAAGGATTACGATTGCTTGACATGGCATGTGGCGAGGGATACTTTTCCAGATTTTATGCTAAGGCTGGTGCAGATGTTACAGGGATAGACATTAGCGAGAGCCAGATTGCAGGAGCCCAGGAAGAGGAGTCGAGGACTCCTCTAGGAATCCAGTATCAAGTCGCTGATGCCTCAATAATGAATAACATTGAATCTGAGAGCTTTGACATTGTCATCAGTTTCATGGCATTAATGGACATTGAAAACTACGAGGGAGCAATAATGCAAGCGGCCCGAGTGCTGAAGTCCGGTGGTCGATTCGTGTTTATATTAATCCATCCATGCTTCGGTTGGTCTAGAAGAGGATATGACGGAGAAACTTTGTGTAGATGGGAGTATAGACGACTTGAGGATGGCTCCAGAGAGCCTCATTATCTTAAGATTTTCGAGTATTTCACGAACCATTCATTCAAAGCACGGTGGAAGGATGATGAGGGCCATGAGTTTGCTGTTACAACTCAATTCCACCGGACTCTCACAGATTATATGAGGGCGTTAAGGAAAAACGGATTCGTAGTATCGCAGATCGAGGAACCGAGGCCCATTGAGGGAAAATTAGAGCCTAATGATATGAGCAAGCTAATCAGGATACCTCACACAATCTGTGTTGAAGCTCTGAAACTTAATCCCACATGTGTGTGTGACAGTGTATGGAGAGAGAGTTAGATAGAGAGACAGAGAGTGAGTGAGGGGGAAAGTGTGTGTTTGTTTGTTGATGTGTGGATATAGATAGATAGGGATAGATAGATAAGGGAGTAAAGGGGTTTGGGTTCGGGTTTGGGGGTTAAAATTTATCCCCCAAACCCAATCTGCGCGCGCGATTTATGCTGGGGTGACGAAGCTAGTACCGATTTAGAGAAGCTGCCCCAGTCGATACTTCAACGCTCAAGATTTTTGAATGACATTGATTGTGGTGCCCGTTCTATCCCAGTCTTGATCATATACCCCTAAACCCTCTCCTTCAGGAGGACTGTCGAGGTAAAAACTGGTTGAATCAACAATTATGGTCACCGGGTATGTGTCCCAGCCTGTCTTCACTTTTCTTCCATCGAGTTTAACCCATAGTTTCTCAACGTGAAGCACGCCTCTGAACCACAGGGTCTCCCCATCATACGAGTAATCCTCGACAGTAAGTGTGTGCCAGAAGTGATCAACAGAGTCAAAAGGCGAGTTCTCGATGGCCTCATCAAGGTTCCTCTCTTTATACATGGCGCTGTACTCTACTTCCCCATTTCTGAGAGTCACCGTCCAATGACCCCAAGTAACTTCTGCCGAGTAGGCATTAACATAAGCGTCGATTGTGCCTTTGGCTTTGAACTCTGGTTTAGAATAAATTTTTAAGGTATCACTTATTTGTTCATCGTAGAATATTTCATGTATGGTCCCTGAGAAATAGTAGCCCTCTCCATATAATTCCCAGCTTTCTAAGCCTAGATCAGCCCTATACGTGAACTCTAGTCCTGTTAGCGGTTCTCCTGTGCCTGTGAAGAGCCCTGTGGCTGTGAACACATTATTCTCGAGTTCCTCGGATTCAACCAGTTTAAAAATGTACCAAGCGGTCTCTCCCTCAGATGTCAATCCCTCGATCCCTACCTCCCACTCATGGAATGTGGGATTGTAATCATAATGCACCCACACGGGGCCGCTCCACTTCCCCATAGCAGTGTCATATTGTCCCTCTCCAGGACCATGGATCCCGTATGGCTTCGTCCCTAGAACAGGGAGTCCCGCGCTATTTCCTTCGGAGGGGGGTTCGTCATCGATCTCCTTGTTACCCTTATCCTCTTCATCCTTTGCCTTCTTTTCTTTATCGTCGTTCTTCTCTGATTTTTCCTCCTTATCTTTAATCTTATCAGAATCATCACCCTCATCTTTAGGTTTTTTCTCTTTATCGTTCTTATTGTTTTCAGGAGTGGGCTTCTCTTTGTCTTTATCTTTCTTGTTTTTCTCGGCGGCGCCAAGAACCATTAAGCTGTCAAATAAGAGAAATACTATGCATAAAGCCACAAGGAGCTGCTTTACCTTCAAATGATTCAATTTATTAAATCATTAATGATATTTTAATTTTTATTATACTTGATATATATCATCTCTTCATTTATGCATTCAATAATTTTAGGTTGATAAGTTAGAAAATTAGGATGCGTGCCTATATGAAAGTTTATATATCCTTTTCCTCCCCCTCCATAAAAATGCTGATGGACACAGTTTTCCCAAATAAACGCGCGCGCAGTTTTAACACTCATCCCAATCAACTAAGATTTTCTTAAATATGATTATTTTATTCGTATATTGATATGATTGATATTAATTATATATTATTTGTGCGTGCGCAATGAGTGTAAATAAAGAAAGCGCGTGTCCGTGTTGATATACGTGATACGTGGTGATGGAAAGAGAGAATAAATAAAAGAACATAGAAAAGAAATTGAAAGAATGTTTGGGTTTGGGGGGTTAAAATTTATCTCCAAACCCAAAACAATGCTGAGTTTCCAACACTAATATTGGGTCTACATTAACCGTCTTGCGGAGAGTATATCTAGTAAATTAGATTTTTAGTGCGCACGAAGCGAAAAACCATGAGCAAAGGGATCACTGAGCAAATAAAACCCATGCCTTTGTGGCAGTCGCTCGCGCGCACGTTAGGTTTTAATGAAGGGGAGATAAATAAATGAATGTAAAAAACATCGAAAAAGTCCAAGAAAAGTTGGAAGCAGCAACCTGGAAGTGGTGGTTTTACCTTATCTTTGTCTTAATTCAATTTATTCCCTCATATACATCGAAGGCATATGACCCGTGGAAAACGGGAGAGGTCATAGGCATAATTTTGCAGAATGCTATCATATCTTCACTGGAAATTTGGCATCCGCTCTTCAAAGTAATACCTATCATCTTGGTTGCTTTAATGGTCTTGAGAAAAAGAGGAATTGCACGTTGGTTCAATATCTATGTGGGCATATCTTACGTTCTTTATGCGTTCCTTCAACATGTAGCAATTACTGAGGAGTATGGGTTTTCAATTGTGATAAGTAACCTCATTATGCTTCTTGTCGTTGCTGCGTTCTGGTTCTGGGATGTTTTGGCCCAGAAGACTGATTTGATGCCAGTGGAACAACCGACGTGGAAATACTGGGTAATCCCATTAGCATTTTTAACTTTTTGGTATCCTCTGAATCAAGATACGTTCATGCCCGATTTTAATCCCATATACCTATTCACCAATGCTGCTGGTTTGACTTTCTGTATGATGACACCCGTATATTTAGCAATACTCATACTGAATTATCCGCGGATCAACATGGCGACACTGAGAGTGACAGGTCTCGCTGGAATAATCATCGCTTCCTATAACGTACTTCTGAACTTCATCATGTATCCTGACTTATTATGGTGGAATGGTGTTTTGCATATACCGTTATTAATGATATCTGGGTATGCTCTTGGTCAAAAAAAGAGAATATGAGATGAAATCACCCGATCAATCGATGCGCGCCTATATGAAGGCCTATATATCTCTTGCCTCCTCCCCCCAGTCTCCACCGTGAAAACACTTGCATGCGCCTATACGCCCACACAAGGGCACCATGACTACGCCACCAGGCTCCTCCAATCGCGCACACGACCACGACTCGTCGGGTCAGCGCTTCCACGGAGAGACGTCTACGCCTGAGCATGAAGCGGATTATAGTACGGCCTACGGTTCACCAGCACACTGTAGCAG
>Ga0209636_10006096_pt1 | contig 12319 bp, 11 predicted proteins | sample DeeMarSWOR152_54_FD_187464 | JGI IMG/M metagenome (GOLD analysis project Ga0209636, IMG submission 187464) | Marine sediment microbial communities from White Oak River estuary, North Carolina - WOR-1-52-54 (SPAdes) (version 2) | ecosystem: Environmental > Aquatic > Marine > Intertidal zone >...
GTAAAAAAAGGCGAGCATGTTAAAGTCATTGACAATTTTGTTGCGGGAAAAAAGGAGAATCTCGAAGGCGTACTCGATAAAATTGAGCTTATCACGGGAGATATAAGGGATTTAGACCTGCTCAGGAAAATAACAAAAGGATGCGATTATGTCATTCATCAAGCGGCGTTGCGCTCCGTTCCTAAAGCTATGAATGACCCGATTTCTTACGATGAAGTTAATGTTAAAGGGACGCTGAATGTCCTGATAGCAGCGCAAGAGGCTAAAGCGAAGAGGGTTGTCTATGCCTCATCCAGTTCGGTATACGGAGATTCGACCCAGCTGCCGCAGAGAGAAGACCAGATTCCTCAACCCATATCGCCTTATGCTGCGACTAAATTGGCGGGGGAGCATTATTGCAGGGTAGCCAGTAAAGCATATAGCCTCGAGACCGTTTCCCTGCGTTATTTTAACGTATTTGGCCCAAAACAGTCGCTCGAGTCAGAGTATGCGGTAGTTATACCAAAATTTATTACATCTATGCTGAAGGACGAACAGCCGCCGATTCATGGCGACGGCGAACAGAGTCGCGATTTTACGTATATAGACAATGTCGTCGAGGCAAATTTGGCCGCCGCTACCCGCAAAGGAGTCGCCGGCAGAGTCTTTAACGTCGCTTGCGGAAAAGGTTATCGGGTATTGGACTTAGTGAAGTTTTTGAACGAGATATTAAATAAAGATATAAAGCCTAAATTTACTCCACCCCGTCCCGGCGATACAAGACATACTTTAGCCGATATAACCAAGATGAAAGAGTTACTTGGGTTAGAGCCAAAAGTCGACTTCTTAGAAGGCCTCAAGAAGACGGTGGATTACTTTAAGACAAAAGAAAAATTGATATGAAAATCCCGCTTGTCGACCTGGTTAGGCAATACGCAGAAATAAAAGATGAAATCGACGCAAATATAAAATCGGTCCTCGAAAAGGGCGTATTTATTCTGGGCGAAAACGTCGAAAAGTTAGAGGCCGAGATAGCCAATTATTGCACAACGAAATACGCCGTTGGCGTAGCATCCGGTAGCGATGCGTTAGAACTTTCCATCAGGGCATTGGGGATAGGCAAGTCAGACGAGGTTATAACGACCCCATTTACTTTTATTGCTACACCGGAGTCGATTTATGCAAATGGGGCCAAGCCGGTCTTCGTTGATATAGAGCTTGATACTTACAATATAGACCCCTCGCTTATAAAAAGGAAGATAACCCGAAGGACCAAAGCCATATTGGTCGTCCATCTTTATGGCCATCCGTGCGATATGGACGCTATTTTAAAGGTTGCCGGAGAGCATAATTTAAGGGTCATCGAAGACTGTGCTCAGTCGATCGGCGCTGAATTTAAGTCGAAGAAGGTAGGAGGATTTGGAGATGCGGGGTGCTTTAGTTTTTTTCCGAGCAAGAACCTCGCAGCTTACGGTGACGGAGGAATGGTAGTTACCAACGATAAAGAGATAGTCCATAAGATTAAGATGTTAAGGGTGCATGGCTCAAAGGATAAGTATCATCATGAAATAGAGGGACGAAATAGTCGACTTGATGAACTTCAAGCCGCCATTTTAGGGGTGAAGATAAGATACCTGGACAAATGGAACGATGCCAGAAGAGGAAATGCCCAATGGTATAACGGACTTTTTAAAAGTTTGAACCTCGATACAAAACTGATAAAGCCGGTAGAACGGCAAGGGTGTAAGCATGTTTATAATGTATACGCCGTAAGGACGAAGAAGAGGGAAGAACTGAGAGATTACTTAGCCTCAGAACAGATATCTACGGCAGTCTATTACCCCATTCCTATGCATCTTCAGCGTGTCTATAAGGCTTTAGGATATAAAAAGGGTGATTTTCCACATAGCGAAAAGGCCGCCGAAGAAGTTCTGGCGCTTCCGGTATTTCCGGAGCTTAAAGAAGAAGAGATGGAGTTCATCGGCCACGCTATTTCTAACTTTTTAAAGAGAAGTTAACCAGAGAATTGCAAATATTATAATAATTTTAAACGAAGTAAATTTTTAATTAAACCATAATCGAGATATTATAATATCTCGTATTTAACGAGGGCGGTCAATAATGCTTGACATCCCTCGTTTTTTTTATTAAAATTATTACCTAACAACTACTTAAGGAAGGTTCCGTGAGGGCTCCCCTAACTTCTAAACAAAAGAAGATTTATGATTTTATAGCCACTTTTATAGCTAGCCAAAAAAAGGCCCCTTATATCCGTGAAATTCAAGAGGCCTGCCAAGTAAACTCCTATAAATCCGTGGTTGATAAGCTGCTTTCCATAGAGAAGAAGGGCTATATCAAGAGAAGGCTAAATAAACATCGTTCTATTAAGTTGGTAAATCCCCTTATGGCTGAACAAGGACAGGTCCGACTCGAAGGTAAAGAGCTCGGTCAAAAAGAGAAAATCGAGGTTTAGAGATGAAAATTTTACTTACAGGTGGTGCAGGTTTTATAGGTTCGCATTTATGCGACTTTTTGATAGAGAAAGGCAACAGGGTTATTTGCTTGGATAACCTTATTACCGGCAAAACGGAAAATATCGACCACCTCTTGAATAACCCGAAGTTTAAATTTGTAAGACACGATGTAACCACATATATCGACGTCGATGAGCCAATAGATTATGTCCTTCACTTTGCCTCGCCTGCAAGCCCCGTAGATTATCAGAAATACCCCATCCAGACCTTAAAGGTTGGAAGTCTCGGCACCCATAATGCCTTAGGTGTCGCCAAGGCAAAGGGGGCGAAATTCCTGCTTGCTTCAACCAGCGAAGTCTACGGCGACCCTCAAATTAATCCTCAACCTGAGAGCTATTGGGGCAACGTAAATCCTATCGGACCGAGGGGGGTCTATGATGAGGCCAAACGTTTCGCTGAGGCGATAACTATGGCTTATCATAGAGTCCATAAACTCGATACGAAGATCGCTCGCATTTTTAATACCTATGGCCCACGGATGCGCCAGGATGACGGACGCGCCGTGCCTAACTTTATAATCCAAGCATTAGCAAATAAATCGCTGACAGTATACGGAAATGGAACTCAAACCAGAAGTTTTTGCTACATAGAGGATATGGTCGATGGCCTTTATAAATTGATGCTGTCAAATGCGAATGAACCTGTTAATTTAGGTAATCCCAACGAGGTAACTATTTTAGATATAGCCAAAGAGATAATTTCCTTAACTGGCAGCAAAAGCAAGATTGAGTTTAAACCTTTACCTGCGGATGACCCCAAGGTGCGCTGTCCAGATATGACTAAAGCAAAAGCACTTTTAAACTGGGGACCTAAAATATCACTGAGAGAAGGCCTTAAACTTACCCTGAAAGAAAAGGAGAAAGAATAAAAAGATGGTTACCCTGGGACAAATTGGTGTTGGCACATGGGGACAAAACTTATTACGAAATTTCTATAATTTAAAAGATTGTCACATGAAGATATGTTGTGACAAGAATAAGGATATCTTAGATAGAATAAAAACTTTATACGCTGGAAATATTAAAGTGACGGACAGTTTTGATAATTTGATAGATGATTCCCAAATCGATGCGGTGGTTATAGCGACCTTGCCAATAACTCATTGCCACTTTGCAATAAAGGCTCTAACTTCGGGTAGACATGTATTCGTCGAAAAACCGCTTGCCTTAGACATTTCTGAAGCGAAAGAGATGATTAGGATTGCTAGGAGGAATAGAAAGATTCTAATGGTTGGGCATCTTTTATTATATCACCCCGCCGTTAAAAAACTTAAAAGCTACATAGAAGACGGATCCTTGGGAAAAGTCCATTATTTATACTCAACCCGAGTTAACTTAGGGCAAGTAAGGGAGGAAGAGAATGCTTTGTGGAGCTTGACCGCCCACGACATCTCCGTAGCTGTTCACCTTTTAAATGAGCAACCTTTCGAGGTTTCAGCAACTGGAAAATTTTATATAAGGAAGAGAATTCAAGACGTGGTTTTTGTTACCTTAAATTACAAAAATAAGGTAATGGCGCATATTCATGCCAGCTGGCTTGACCCACACAAAATTAGAAAATTTACCGTAGTTGGCTCTAAGAAAATGGTTGTATTCGATGATATGGAGAGTACCGAGAAATTAAGAGTTTATGATAAAGGGTTTGATTGGGAGAAAAAAAGTAATTACGGTAGCTATGAAACATTTCTTACATTAAGAGAAGGTGACATACATATTCCGAAGATAGATATGATTGAGCCCTTAAAATTAGAATGTCAGCATTTTATCGATAGCATAAAGAATAATACCCGGCCCCTCAGCGATGGCGAGAATGGGCTTAGGGTTTTGAAGGTTTTAACCGCAGCACAGAAATCTTTGGAGGCAAATGGCAAACCGATCAAAATTAACTAAAAAGAAACCCAAGGCAAAGAGTTATTTCGTACATGAATCCTCTTTCGTTGACGATGGCGCTCGAATTGGCAAGGGAACTAAGATATGGCATTTTTCCCACATCTGTTCGGGAGCAAAGATCGGAAAGAACTGCAGAATAGGTCAAAATATTTATATTGGCCCGAACGTCCTTATCGGCAATAATGTCAAAATACAGAATAACGTCTCGGTTTATGAGGGGATAATTTTAGAGGACGATGTTTTCTGCGGTCCTTCAATGGTATTTACTAACGTCATAAATCCGAGGAGTGCGATATCTCGAAAAGACGAGTTTAAGAAGACTTTAGTAAAAAGAGGCTCTACCATCGGTGCAAATGTTACCATCGTCTGCGGACACGCAATAGGTAAATATGCCTTTTTAGGCGCAGGCACAGTAGTTACAAAAGATGTGCCCGATTATGGATTAATAATAGGGGTTCCCGGCAAGTTAGTGGGATATATGTGTGAATGCGCAGTGAGGCTTAAGTTCAAAGGTCCTTTAGCTCTTTGCGAGGCGTGCGGAAAGAAATATTTTAAAAAGGATGGGGTTAGGAGAATATGAAAGCAATAATTGTGGCTGCAGGAAGAGCGTTGAGGCTTAATTCGAAATCTAATGAAATACCTAAATGCCTACTAAAATTAAATCGGGATACTACTATTTTGGGCTACCAATTAAGAAATTTTAAGGAATGCGGCATTGATGAAGTCGTGATCGTGACGGGCTATTGCGAGGAACAGATAAGAAGATATTGTAAAGAAAAGATAAAAAATATGAGCATAAAATATATCTATAATCCATTTTTTGATATTACCAATATTATGGCTTCGCTTTGGTTCGCACGTGCTGAGATGAATAAGGCATTTATATTTAGCTATTCCGATATCTTATATGACAAGCAGCTACTAAAAGACCTGCTTTCCTGTCGTTATGATATAACCATGGCAGTGGATAAGAAAAAGACGGATGAAGAGTCGGAGAAGGTTTTAGTCGATTATAGGGGGTTGGTGAAAGAGGTAAGTAAAAATGTTTCTCCAAAGGAGGCTTACGGAGAATTTATCGGCCTCGTGAGGCTTTCATCGAAAGGGGCAAAATTGCTAGCCGATGAACTTGAGGAGATGATGAGAGAAGGAAGCCTCGCTTCATACCTTACTCGTGCATTTGAAAGGCTGGTTAGGAAGGGCTACGAAGTTCATATTTCTCCCCCTTCGGGGAGTTCTTGGATCGAGATAGATTTCCCCGACGAGCTCGAAAGGGCAAGGAGAGTTATCTTTCCGGCGTTGAAGAGAAAATATGGCGGGTAATACAAAGAGAGAAATTAACTATGACCGCGCTTTTTGGAAGATGCGGTCTCAACATTACAACGACCTTGAATGGGCGAATCATCGACTCTATCTCGATAATTTTATTAAAGCGGGAGATTTTAAAAAGAGCGATGTCGTCTTAGATGTGGGGACCGGCACGGGAATCGTTGCTCACGCAGTCTCTCCTTTAGTGAGAGAGGTTATCGGGTTAGATAAATCGCAAGATATGTTAGAACATAGCAATTGGTACGGAAACATGTATTTTATTAAAAGGGACATTAGAAACCCTCTGTTTGCGGAAGGGATATTTGATAAAGTCACATGTAGACAGGTATTTCACCATATACTAAGATGTCGACAAGAAGCTATGGACGAGTGTTACCGAGTGCTTAAAAGAGGAGGGCTGATGATATTTTCCGAAGGCATCCCTCCTACAAGAAAGGTCAAAAAGGATTATATTGCAATCTTCCGATTTAAGGAGAAGAGGGCCACATTTATGGAAGAGGAGCTGTTCAATTTGATGAAAGAGGCCGGCTTTAAGGATATCAAATTAAAGATTACTTATCTTCGGAAGATGAGCGTGAAAAATTGGCTCGTAAATAGCGGGCTCTCCAAGCCCATTCAGGAAAAAATATATTTACTTCATAAAGATTCGGCCGATTATTTTAAAGAGGACTACAACATGGTAGAGACATCCAACGATTGTTTAATAGATATGAAGATGGCGATACTCGTGGGCAAAAAGTAAAGGAGAAGCAAAAACTGTGAACAAGAAAAAGGTATTTTGGAATATCTGGTCATCATATGCAATATATTATTTTGGAAAAGTAAATTTGAGCATAGTCGTGCCAGCGCTGTTGGCGACATACAAAAACTTGAATTTATATAGTGTTGGTTTAGTTTCCAGCGGGTTTTTCTTTGCTTATACGTTGGGACAGTTTTTACATGGGCAGATTTCAGAGAAATACAATCCGTTCGTATATATTTCCATAGGTCTCATCGGTTCCGCGATTATGAATGTAATTCTTGGTTTTTCTGCCGGGTTCTTCATAATCTTATTTGTCGGAGAACTTATGGACGGCTTTTTTCAGTCGATGGGTTGGTCGTCCTGCGTGAGGGCAAATGCGATAATACAAAAAGATAAAGATAGAGAAAAATTTTCTACAATACTGGGTACATCGTATCAAATAGGCAATTCAGTCGCATGGCTTGTGAGCGCCTTCGCCGTCGGCAGGTGGGGTTGGCAGGCGGGCTTTTGGGTTGCAAGCATTTTTCTTTTTACAAGAGGAATATTGTTGTTAATAACAAAGCCAAAGTTGGAGATACATCCACCTCAGAAGATGAAAGCACAGATAAAAAATACGCTGTCTTTTCCGATCGTTTTAACCGGATTGTCGCTATGTCTTTTGAACATGGTCAGGTATGGAGTCATTACTTGGATACCGTTATATCTGTTTGAATCACAGAATCTTGCCGTAAAACAGATGGGGAAGGTCGGCTTAAACGTGTGCTTTATCCCCGTTGCGGGCGTGCTAGGCACCCTTGCATATAATAAAATAAAAATTAACAGGGATGTCCTAACGATAATATTCTTGCTGCTGTTGGCAATCAGCGTCGCATTCTTACCCTTTGTCAAAGGTTTGTTATCGACGACGATATTATTACTCGGCGGTTTTTTCTTATACGGACCTCACGTTTTCTTGGTAACTACTTTTCCGACTCGCTTCGTGGATAAACAGGTAGTTGCCGCTTCTACGGGGTTTATAGATGGGATGGGTTATATTGGCACTGTGTTAATAGGTTTAATCGTTCCTTTCTTGGTTACATTATCAGGCGGTAAGTGGACAAATGTATTTTTCTTTTGGGCGGTTATCTCGGTTTTTGTAGCTGTCATCGTAACAATTGTCTACATCACAAGTTTTAAAGATAAGACGATAGATTTTTTAAGAATAAATAATAAGAGATAGCTAAGCAATACCATCGGGATTTAAATATGTTAAAGATAGTTAGCGTTATTGGGGCACGACCTCAATTCATAAAAGCTGCATCGGTCTCAAGGGCTATAAAAGAATTTAATGAAAGACACAAACAAACAAATTCAAAGATTAAGGAGATAATCGTCCATACGGGACAACACTATGATTATAACATGAACGATATATTTTTTAAGGAGTTAAACTTAAAAAAGTCAGACCATCACCTTAACGTCGGTTCTCACAGTCACAGCAAGCAGACGGCTTTGATGCTCGAAAGAATCGAAGGCGTTTTAAAGAAAAAGGCTCCTGATTTAGTTTTTGTTTACGGCGATACGAATTCGACATTGGCCGGCGCATTAGCCGCCAAAAAACTTCATCTTTTACTTGCTCATATTGAAGCAGGACTTAGAAGCTACGATATGGATATGCCCGAAGAGGTAAATCGAGTCGTAGTAGACCGAATATCCGACATTCTCTTTTGCCCCTCAAGAACTGCCGTTAAGAACCTGGTTTTAGAAGGTATAACAAATTCTAATTCAAGAAAATTTCCAAAAGTTTTTCTAGTAGGCGATGTGATGTATGATGCAATTTTATTTTATCTCAACGTCGCAGAGAATCGGTCGGATATAATTAGAAGATTATCCTTAATTCCAAAAAAATATTATCTTGCTACTGTACATCGTGCTGAAAATACCGATAATCCTGTACGCTTGAAATCGATCTTAGAAAGCTTAGTCGATATTGCTAAAAACAGGGCTCCGGTAATTTTTCCTGTTCACCCGAGAACAAAAAAAGCCATGGGCTCTCTTAAAATTAAACTTTTTACAAAATCTTTAAAAATTATAGAACCGGTTTCATATCTTGATATGCTTCTGTTAGAAAAAAATGCAAAGGCAATCCTGACGGATTCTGGCGGAGTACAAAAAGAAGCATGTTTTTTGAGGGTTCCCTGTTTAACCTTGCGTGACGAAACTGAATGGGTAGAAACGATAGATTTAGGATTAAATATATTAACGGGCGTCAATAAAAATAAGATAAACAAAGTACTGGATAGGTTAGCGAGATCCTCTGTAGAAAAGTCGCAGCCGTATGGTGACGGCAAAGCAAGCAAAAGGATAATCGATATTATCAGCTCGCTAATTAATTAAGGATAGAATTGAATAAATCAAAAACTATTATCAAGGATTCCATTTTTTTTTCGGGCAGTACATATTTTTCATATATATTTAAGATTGTAAATAGCCTTGTTATCAGGAAGTTTCTTACCCCTACATTTATGGGGCTTTTATCGGAGCTTATGCTAGTTAATGAATATTTAAAATCACACCATTTAGGAGCCTTAAATGCCCTTGATAGGGAGATACCTTATTATCGGGGGAAGGAAGATTCCGCTAAAGTCGAAGAAGTTAAAAAAACAGGGTCAAACTTCTCCTTTGCCAGTGCCTTTATTGCTGGTATAGCAATATTTATAGTTTCACTTTACCTTAGGATTATAAATTTTGATAAGGATTTTATCAATGGTTTATTTTTAGTCGCTTTGTTAATCGTGGTTGAAGTGATGACGTCGTATTATAGAGTAATTTTGCGCACGAACAATAAATTTACGTTTTTAAGCAAATTCAATATCTATTTCGCCATTGTGGAAACAGTATCAACGATCCTTCTTATAATTCTATACGGTTATAAGGGGGTTTTGTTAGCACTTATATTTACAGGAATAATCGCTGCATTTTACCTTTTTAATTTTAGTGGGTATAAGGTAAAATTTGGCTTCCGTTTCAAATTTAAGGAGATAGCGAGACTTTTAAAGATAGGTTTCCCATTGCACTTATATGAACTTATAAGGACACTTTTTTTAACCGTGGATAGATTAATAATAATAATTTTATTAGGCAGAGCCTCGCTCGGATTGTATTCGATTGCGACAATGGCTTATAATTTCCTCACCCCTTTACCGAGGGGCGTATACAATGTTCTTTTTCCAAAATTCTATGAGGCATATGGCAAAGCGGAGGGTATAGAAAAAGTTAAACACTATTTGATAAAACCGACGATGATTTTTGCATATCTTTTTCCTTTGTTGATTGGTATGGGTTCAATATCATTGCCGCTCCTCGTCGAATATATTTTACCGAGATATAAAGAAGGGCTTTTGCCCGCCCAAATTTTTATATTTAGTACATTCTTTTATTCTTTGATATTTATGTGGCAATCTTTTTTGATCGCTTTATATAAACAGATGAAGATGGTTCAGTTCAATTTATTAGCTGTAATTATATGCATCACTTTAAATTATCTATTCGTTAAAGCATTTAATATGGGACTTATCGGCGTCGCCCTTGGTACTACATTAAGCCATTTTATTTTGAGCACGATGCTTATAAGTTATGTTTTTTCATTTTATACGCGAGACATCAAAAACCATCTCATCCTTTTCTTTAAGCTCTATTTACCGATTTTGTGGGTATTGGGCATTCTCTGCATTTTTAGGTTCTTTTTTAGTTATAGATATATTTCTCTTAGCGGTGACATATTTCGGGCGCTGATCTTCAATTTCGTTTTGGTTCTGTGTTGTATGCCATTGCTTTATTATGTAAATAAAAGGACCGAGATATTAACTTTGACATTGGATATGATTAGAAGACCAAAAATGAAAAAGTAGAATGTTAACCTTAAAAGAGATTAGAGATAAATATCAGACGCCACGCTATAACAGAAAGAAGATGGACCATTTGGCGACAAAATTGATTTACAGTAGGTTCGCTACTCCAATTGTTTGGTTATTATTACACACTCGCATAACGGCAAATCAAGTTACTGCGGGATGGGTAGTTTTGGGAGTATTTAGCTGTTATCTTTTTACGCTTGGGAATTACTGGGCAACTATTTTAGCTGCGCTGTTAATTCAACTTCATATAACTTTGGACTATGTAGATGGGCCTATCGCGAGGATCAGAAACTCATCTAGTATTGATTCCAAAAGGGGATTATACATAGAGAGAGTTGGCCATGATTTGATTTATACGCTATATTTCTTTTGTATAAGTACAGGCGCTATTAAAAAGGGCTTTGAGCCAACGTTTATTCTTACCATGGGTTTTTTAGCATCTTGGGGATACTTTTTTTACAAATATACTCGCCGCGCGAAGATATTTTGCACTTTAATTTACAATGTTAATAAAAATGACAAAAAGAACGTTATTACAAATGAAATTGAATCGAAGCAAAATGAAGCTATTTCTAAAAATCTATTAAAGATATTTTATAGAAGCATTCAACCATTATGGGACCCTATAACGTTCACGATTATAACACTGATATTCGCTTTATTTGATTTAGTATATGTTTTGCCGATATTTTATGGTTTAACTTATCCTATACACTTTGTCATTTCTTATATTTATCAGGCTAGGATAAAAGATGATTGGGTTTTTGAGTGGATTAAGAATTTCAGGTAGTTAAAAAATGCCAAAGGTAACTGTTTATATACCAACTCATAATTATGGCGAGTACGTGAGTCGAGCCATAGAGAGCGTTATTAATCAAAAATTCGATGATTGGGAATTGATAGTCATCGATGACGGCTCAACGGATAACACTCAAGATATCCTTAAAAAATTTATCGCTCATCCAAAGATGAAGGTCATTCACCAGGAAAGGAAGGGATTGACCGTAACCAATAATATTGCCTTAAGATTATCTCAGGGTAAATATATTATACGATTAGATGCAGATGATTATTTAGACGAAAATGCCCTATTAGTACTATCGAATATTTTAGATACCCACCCTGATGTTGACTTGGTCTACCCCGATTATTACAGAGTCGATGAAGATGGCGAAATCATCGATGTCGAAAGGCGAAAAAAAATAGGCGAAGAAGTTAGTTTGCTTGATCTTCCAGCTCATGGTGCCTGCACGATGATAAGGAAATCCTGCTTGATAGAATTGGGGGGATATGATGAAACTTTGTCTTGCCAGGATGGTTATGACTTATGGATAAGATTTATAGACAGATACAAACCATATAACGTCAATATACCTCTATTTTACTACAGGCAACATAGTAGGAGTTTAACACAGGATAAACGAAAAATTCTTTCGGCAAGACATCAGGCAAAAAGAAATTATGTGAAAGCTAAATTCGGCAAAGACATTCCCAAAATTTTAGCTATAATACCGGTTAGGAAACGGTCAAATATCCTTTCAGATTCGGCTTTAAAAGATATAGCTGGCAAGCCCCTCATTTATTACACGATATCCGAGGCTCTTAAGACTAACCTTTTGGATAAAGTAGTAGTAACGTCCGATGACGATGAGGTCCTTAAGTATGTACAAAATTTCCCCACGATAATAGGGATTAAGCGTCCTCCTGAATTATCCTTGCCCAATTCACGGATTGAACCCACAGTTGATTATATACTGGCTTTTTTAAAAAAGAATCAAAATTATCGCCCAAAAGTTGTGATGCTTTTGTATATTCATACTCCTTTGAGAAAATATATACATATCGAGAAAGCCATTGACACGATGCTGATTTTTAATGTTGATAGCGTTGTATCGGTATGCGAAGATCTTGGTTTTTATTATAGGCATGTGAAAAATGGGCTTACTCCTTTGG
>Ga0209636_10006097_pt1 | contig 12315 bp, 5 predicted proteins | sample DeeMarSWOR152_54_FD_187464 | JGI IMG/M metagenome (GOLD analysis project Ga0209636, IMG submission 187464) | Marine sediment microbial communities from White Oak River estuary, North Carolina - WOR-1-52-54 (SPAdes) (version 2) | ecosystem: Environmental > Aquatic > Marine > Intertidal zone >...
GGGAATTCTCCACGGCTTCGTCGCCAACCAGGGGGATGTTTGGGACTATACCCAGGACGTACTAGCGGATTACTTCGAACATGTTCTCGTTCGTCGGGCCGAGCTGCAGGATATCTCTCCGCCGAGGGAGCATGTGCTCGACCTCACAGAGCATGATTTTCAGCCCATGGTGAGGGATATAATAGGACCTTACCTGGAGTCCGCGCATCTCCTCGGACAACGAACCGCGGAGCTCCATATCGCTCTCGCTTCCTTGCCGGATGCCCCCGAGTTTGTTCCGGAGGCATTCTCAACCCTCTACCAGCGTTCCCTGTTCCAGTCCATGCAGAATTTGGCCAAGCAGGTCTTTATCCTTCTGGGCCAGAGCCTGCAGATTCTTCCGGTGACTTTACGTGAAGAGGTGAAGGAGGTCCTCGACTATGAAGGCGACATTGTCGCATGTTTTCGATCGATCCTTGAGCGAAAGATCTCCGCTATGCGGATCCGGTGTCACGGGGATTACCACCTGGGACAGGTGCTATACACTGGCAGGGATTTCGTGATCTTCGACTTCGAGGGGGAACCGGCTCGCCCGCTCTCCGAGCGTCAGATTAAGCGCTGCCCATTGCGGGATATAGCGGGGATGCTGCGTTCCTTCCATTATGCCGCGTATGTAGCCCTCTTCAGCCAACAGGCCACCGGCCTCTTCCGCCAGGAGGATCTCAGATACCTCGAGGAGTGGGCCCGTTTCTGGTACATCTGGGTAAGTACGGCCTTTTTAAAAGCATACCTGCCAGCGGTGAGTCGGATCGGCATCGTGCCCCAGAAGGGGGATGAACTCCGGGTTCTGTTGGATGCCTATCTCCTGGAGAAGGTGGTTTACGAATTGGGCTACGAACTCAACAATCGTCCGGATTGGCTGAAGATCCCCCTCCAGGGCATTAGGCAGCAGTTCGAGGCGCAGTAGATCGGGGGTTACCGATGACCGGGAAGATAGCCGACAAGGAAATTCAACCAAGGTCCAAAGCTCCCGTGGCAAACGATGTCAGCCTCCTGACGGATGACGACATCTACCTCTTCAACGAAGGAAGCCATTTCCTCCTGTATGAGAAGGTAGGGGCCCATCCCATGACGGCGAAAGGAGAGAAAGGGACCTATTTCGCCGTGTGGGCTCCGAATGCCAGACAGGTGTTCGTCATGGGAGACTTCAATGGGTGGAAGAAGACAACCCACCCGTTGTGGGCCAGGGGGGAATCGGGGATATGGGAGGGTTTCATTCCAGGGATCAATAAAGGGGCTTACTACAAGTATTACATCGTATCCCGACATGGGGGCTACCGCGTGGAAAAGGCCGATCCCTTTGCCTTTCACTACGAATTGTCGCCCAAAACAGCGTCAGTCGTCTGGGATGTGGACTACCAATGGGGTGATGGGGAATGGATGGCAAATCGTGGGGCCCACAACGCACCCGATGCTCCCATGTCCATCTATGAAGTGCACCTGGGCTCCTGGATGCGCGTACCGGAGGATGGGAATCGATCGCTGAACTACCGGGAGATTCCCCCAAGACTTGCCAGCTATGTGAAGGAAATGGGCTTTACCCACGTTGAGTTTCTCCCGGTCATGGAGCACCCCTTCTACGGCTCATGGGGTTACGAATGTCTCGGTTACTTCGCTCCCACCAGCCGATACGGCCGCCCCCAGGATTTTATGTATCTCATCGACTGTTTACATCAGCACGGCATCGGGGTAATCCTGGACTGGGTGCCCTCGCATTTCCCCAATGATGAGCACGGGCTCGGATTCTTCGACGGGACCCACCTTTATGAGCCCGCCGATCCCCGCAGGGGAGTTCATCCCGATTGGAATAGCTTCATCTTCAATTTCGGCCGCAACGAGGTGAGGAGCTTCCTCATGAGCAGTGCGCTACTCTGGTTGGACAAGTACCACGCCGATGGTCTCCGGATAGATGCCGTGGCCTCGATGCTCTATCTGGATTACTCCCGCAAGGAGGGTGAGTGGATTCCCAACCAGTACGGAGGGAGGGAAAACCTTGAGGCAATATCGTTTCTTCGTCGTTTCAATGAAGAGGTCTATAAGGCCTATCCGGACATTCAGACCATTGCCGAGGAATCCACTGCCTGGCCCTTGGTCTCACGGCCCACCTATGTAGGGGGCTTGGGCTTCGGAATGAAGTGGGACATGGGTTGGATGCACGATATGCTGGAGTATATGTCCAAGGACCCCATCTTCAGGAAATACCGTCACACTCAAATCACCTTTCGGCTTCTCTATGCCTTCCACGAGAACTTCGTCCTCTCCCTTTCCCACGATGAGGTGGTATATGGCAAGGGATCCCTGCTGGAAAAAATGCCGGGGGACGAGTGGCAGAAGTTCTCAAACCTGAGGTTACTCTTGGGCTACATGTACGCGCAGCCCGGGAAGAAGCTTCTCTTCATGGGCGGGGAGTTCGGCCAGCGGCGCGAGTGGAATCACGAGGAGAGCCTCGACTGGCACCTCCTCGAATATTCCCTTCACAGGGGAATCAAGCGCTGGGTGGAGGACTTGAACAAGGTCTATCGAAATGAGTCGGCTCTCCATGAGCTGGACTTCGATCCCGCGGGGTTCGAGTGGATTGATTGCAACGACTCCGAAAAGAGCGTCCTCAGCCTTATGCGCAAGGGGGATTCAACCGAGGATGCCTTGATCATCGTGTGCAACTTCACCCCCCTTCCCCGTTTCAACTATCGGGTGGGCATTCCACATGGAGGGTACTGGAGAGAAATCCTGAATAGTGACTCGGAGGAATACGGTGGGAGCGGCCACGGGAACCTGGGCGGAGTCGAAGCATCCCCGATACCCTTTCACGGGCGACCCTATTCCCTGAATCTCACCCTTCCGCCCCTGGGGGGCCTGTTCTTCAAACGCGAGGAGACAAGGGTTTGAGCGAAGAGGTTAGCCTGGGGGCCACATACCTTGGGGAAGGACGTTGCCAGTTCCACGTCTGGGCGCCATTACACCAAAGAGTGGAGGTACACATCGTTTCCCCCACGGAACGGATCATATCCTTGGAGAGCGAGGGAAATGGCTATTTTGCCGCTACTACGGAGTCCGTAAAGCCCGGTGCCCGATATCTCTACCGCCTGGACGGCCAGAAGGAGCGCCCGGATCCAGCCTCCCGATTTCAGCCCGAAGGCGTCCACGGGCCCTCTCAGGTAGTCGATGCCAACTTTCCCTGGGAAGATCTTTCCTGGTCGGGCCTTCCCCTCCGAGACTACGTGATCTACGAACTCCACGTGGGGACCTTTACCTCCGAGGGGACCTTTAAGGGTACCATTTCACACTTAGATGAGCTAAAAGATCTGGGTATTACAGCCCTTGAGCTGATGCCCGTGGCTCAGTTTCCGGGAAATCGCAACTGGGGATATGACGGCGTCTATTCCTTTGCTGTCCAGGACTCGTATGGCGGCCCGGATGGGCTAAAACGACTGGTAAACACTTGCCATGAGAAGGGGATCGCCGTTGTTCTGGATGTGGTGTACAATCACCTGGGCCCGGAAGGTAACTACCTGTGGGATTTCGGCCCCTATTTCACCGACCGATACAAAACCCTTTGGGGTTCTTCGATCAACTTCGATGGTCCACATAGCGATGAGGTTCGGCATTTCTTCATCCAGAATGCCCTTTACTGGGTTACCGAATTCCACGTGGATGCCCTGCGGATCGATGCGATCCATGCTATTTTTGACTTTTCGGCCCTGCCCTTTCTCCAGGAGCTCGGTTCGGTCATACACGCTCGGGCAGAGCAGCTCAACCGACGGGTCTACCTCATCGCCGAGAGTGCCCTCAATGACACGCGGGTTATCCGGATGCGGGAGCTGGGGGGATACGGCCTCGATGCCCAGTGGAACGACGACTTCCACCACGCCCTCCATACGCTCTTGACCGGCGACCGAACGGGATACTACCAGGATTTTAGCCAGCTGCGAGATTTAGCCAAGGCGTTTCGCGAGGGGTTTGTCTACTCAGGCGAGTATTCCCCATATCGCCGAAGGAGGCACGGAAACTCGTCCCGCGATATCCCCGCGCATCGCCTCGTGGTTTTTGCCCAGAACCACGATCAAGTGGGAAACCGGATGGGCGGCGAACGCCTGAGCCAGTTGACCTCTCATGAGGGGATGAAGCTGGCTGCGGGAGTTGTACTGCTCTCCCCCTTTATCCCCCTCCTTTTCATGGGCGAGGAATACGGCGAAACGGCCCCCTTTTCATATTTCGTCAGCCACTCGGACCCGGACCTCGTTGAAACGGTGAGAAGGGGGCGCAGGGAAGAATTTGCCGCCTTCGGGTGGAAAGATGAGCCGCCTGATCCCCAGGATGAGGCGACGTTTCTGCGGGCAAAGCTGCGGCATTCCCTGCGCCGGAAGGACCGCCACAAGGTGCTCCTGGAGCTCTACCGGGATCTGCTTCAGTTCAGGAGAGAGATCCCAGCCCTTGCCAACGAGAGCAAGGACGATATGGAGGTTTCGGATTACGAGGGAAAAAAAGTTCTGGTTATCAAGCGCTGGAGCGGGTCTGACGAGGCAGTCGTAGTGTTTTCCTTTGGTGAGTTGCCGACAACGGTGACCATCCCCTTCCCGGAAGGGCGCTGGAGAAAACGAATGGATTCGGCGGAGGAACGATGGCACGGGCCGGGGAGCCACATTCCCCATGAACTCGGGTCGCACGGCGAAGTAATCATTAGCCTTCAGCCTCATGCCTTCGTCCTCTTCGTACGAGAAAGGGAGCTTTAAAGGAATGGAACGGTATATCTGTATTCACGGCCATTTTTACCAACCCCCTCGCGAGAATCCGTGGCTCGAGGCCATAGAGGTCCAGGATTCTGCCTATCCGTACCACGATTGGGACGAACGCATCACGGCGGAATGCTACGCGACGAACGCACGATCCCGTATCCTCGACGAAAAGGGCCGGATCGTTCAGATGGTCAACAATTACTCGAAAATCAGCTTCAATTTCGGGCCGACGCTCTTGGCCTGGCTCGAGGAAGAGGCGCCGGACGTATACAGTGCCATTCTGGAAGCCGACCAGGAGAGCCAGGGGACCTTTTCGGGACATGGTTCGGCCCTCGCCCAGGCCTATAACCACATGATCCTCCCCCTGGCGAACCCGCGGGACACGTATACCCAGGTTCTATGGGGAGTACGGGACTTCGAGCACCGATTTAGGCGGAGGCCCGAGGGCTTGTGGCTCCCGGAGACTGCGGTGGATTTGGCAACTCTGGATATTTTGGCAGCGCTGGAAATTCGTTTCACCATCCTCGCTCCCCACCAGGCTAGCCGAGTTCGGCCAATTGGGGGTGGAAAATGGGCTGATGTGAACGGTGCGAAAATTGATCCGACCATGGCTTATAGTCTCCGACTCCCTTCGGGGCGCAGCATTGCCCTCTTCTTCTACGATGGACCAATCTCACGTGCCGTGGCGTTTGAAGGTCTCCTGAAGAACGGAGAGTCATTCGCGCAACGTCTCCTGCGAGGCTTTTCCGAAAAGCGGAAATGGCCCCAGATGGTTCATATTGCCACCGACGGCGAGACGTACGGCCACCATCACCGCTTCGGGGACATGGCCCTGGCCTTTGCACTTCACCACATCGAATCCAAGAACCTGGCTCGCCTGACGAATTATGGCGAATTCCTGGAGAATCATCCCCCAACTCACGAGGTAGAGATCTTCGAAAACACCTCGTGGAGCTGTGCTCATGGAATAGAACGGTGGAGGAGCGATTGCGGATGCAGCTCCGGGAGCAACCCGGATTGGCATCAGGGCTGGCGTGGGCCACTGCGTGGGGGAATGGATTGGCTCCGGGATAGCCTGGCACCAAAATACGAGGAAATGGCCCGTCAATTCCTAAAGGACCCCTGGAAAGCGCGAGACGAGTACATCCACATCATCCTCGATCGATCCCCCGAACAGTTAGAGCGTTTCCTGAACGATCACGCCACACGGGCTGTCAGCGAAGAAGAAAGAACAACGGTGCTTAAACTCCTGGAACTGCAACGATTCGCCCTGCTCATGTACACCAGTTGTGGATGGTTCTTCGATGAACTCTCCTGTATCGAGACGGTGCAGGTCATCCAGTACGCCGGGCGGGCCATTCAGCTTGCCCAGGAACTCTTTGGTGACGATCTCGAATCCCGATTTCTGGAGCTTCTAGCGAAAGCTAAGAGCAATATTCCGGACCAGGGTGACGGTCGGCGTTTGTTTGAAAGCTTCGTAAAGCCCGCCATGGTTGACCTGAAGAAGGTCGCCGCTCATTACGCCGCGAGTTCCCTCTTTGAGGAGTACGCCGAGAGCGCGCCGGTCTACTGTTACACGGTCGACCGAGAGGATTATCAAAGCTCCGAGGCAGGAAGGGCAAAGCTCGTGTTGGGCCGGGCAAGGGTGGCTTCAGAGATCATCCGGGAATCGGCTCATCTCTGTTTCGGCGTTCTGCACCTCGGAGACCACAACGTGGACTGCAGCGTCGGGGGTTACCAGGGGGAGGAGAACTATCAAAGCCTGGTGAAGGAGATTTCGGAGGCTTTTGACAGAGCTGACTTTCCCGAGACCATCCGCCTTTTGGACAGACATTTCGAAGGACCGGGGTATTCCCTTACGTCGCTCTTTCGCGATGAGCAGCGGCGGATTCTGGACATCATTCTGGAATCGACCGTGGCCGATGCTGAAGCCATCTTCGGGCAGCTCTATGAGACGAATGCCCCGTTGATGCGCTTTCTCAAGGATTCGGGTACACCCCCACCGAAGGCACTCTATGCTGCGGCTGAGGTGGGGCTGAACGCCGGCCTCCGCCGTGCGTTCGAGGACGAGGATCTCTCCCCCGAGGTCATTGAGACCTTCCTGGACGAATCAAGTTCGGAGGGCATCAGCCTCGACGAACCAACCCTCGAGTACGCCTTCAGACACAACCTTGAGAACATGGGAGAAAGGCTTGTCACGAACCCTGATGAGCTTTTCGTGCTCCAGAGGCTCGAGCGCGGTTTGGGCCTGACGTCATCATTGCCTTTCCAGGTGAACCTGTGGAAGCTCCAGAACATTTGTTATGAATTGCTGGAGACCACCTATCCCGAGTTCAAAGCGAAGGCGGAGCGGGGCGAAGAGGAAGCCCGGGGGTGGATCGATGCATTTGACGCTTTGATCCAGAAGCTCTGGGTTCGTATTGGATAGAACACTCTCATACATCCCGAGGCCAACCTGCGGAAGACATCATGCGTATCCCGGTTGCATCTTATCGAATCCAATTCAATCCTGCGTTTGGGTTTAGGGAAGCCTTTGAAATCGTTTCCTACCTGAAAGAACTGGGTATATCCGATCTCTATGCATCCCCCGTTTTTAAGGCGAAAAGGAGAAGCCTGCACGGATACGATGTGGTGGATCCGTGTCGATTGAATCCCGAACTGGGCACGGAATCGCAGTTTCGGCGACTTGCAACGGAATTGAAAGCTCGCGGAATGGGATGGGTCCAGGACATTGTTCCAAATCACATGGCCTTCGATTACGATAATCAAATGCTCGTGGACGTCCTGGAAAATGGCCCGAGTTCTCGGTACTTCAGCTTCTTCGACATCGAATGGGATCACCCGTATGAAAGCATCAAGAGCCGGGTGCTTGCTCCATTTTTAGGAAGGTTTTACGGTGAATCCCTGGAGGAAGGAGAGATCAAACTGAGATATACAAAAAACGGGTTCAGCCTGGGTTACTACGACCGGGTTTTGCCGTTACGATTGGAGTCGTATGTGTATCTGCTAGAGTATCGGCTGGATGTACTCAAGAAGAAACTCGGAGCGGATCATCCGGATTATATTAAACTCCTCGGGATTCTCTATATCCTGAAGACCCTTCATACTGGCGAGCAGATGCAGGAAAGATATGATCAGATTAAGTTTATCAAAACCACCCTGTGGGAGATCTACCATCAAAATGACGACATGAAGCGGTTTATCAGGGAAAACATAAAGATCTTCAACGGCAAGAGGGGAAATCCCGAGAGCTTTAACCTCCTGAATGAGCTCCTGTCAGAGCAGTTTTTCAGATTATCATTCTGGAAGGTAGCGACCGAGGAAATCAACTATAGAAGATTTTTCAATATCAATGACCTCCTTTCCCTGAGGATCGAGGATGAAGGAGTGTTCAATCATACCCATTCCCTCATATTCAGGCTCATTGAAAAGGGAGAGGTAACTGGACTGAGGATAGATCACATCGACGGACTCTATGATCCGGGGGATTACCTCCAGAGAATCAGGGACAGGAAACCGGAACTATACATCGTCGTCGAGAAAATCCTGGACATGGAAGAAGAGCTTCCCACTTACTGGCCGATCCAGGGAACAACCGGCTATGACTTCTTGAATCAAGTCAATGGCCTCTTCTGCAAGGAACAAAATGAAAGGGAATTCAACAGAATATATACACGGTTTACCGGGCTCAATACGCCGTACGTGGATTTGCTCCTTGAAAAGAAGCGGTTGATCCTGGGAAAACACATGGCGGGAGACGTGGACAACCTCGCCCATTTCATGAAGGCAATCTCCAGCAGGGACAGATATGGAAGCGACATAACCATTTACGGCCTTAAGAGGGCATTAGTCGAAGTAATGGCCCAGTTCCCGGTTTATCGGACGTATATCGCTCGGGGAACCTTCCGGGACGCGGATTACTCGTATATCGGGGATGCAATAGAGAAGGCGAAACGAAGCAGTCCCGGATTGCTGAACGAACTTCAGTTCATCGAGCGGTTCCTCCTCCTGGATTTCGGGGATTATCTCTCGGAGGATGAGAAGAATCAGTGGACTGATTTCGTCATGAGGTTTCAACAATTCACAGGACCCCTCATGGCAAAGGGCTTCGAGGATACAACCCTCTATGTCTATAACAGGCTCCTTTCCCTCAACGAGGTAGGAGGAGACCCGAATACATTCGGCATTTCCCCAGGTGTGTTTCACCGTTTTCTCGAGAAAAGGGCTGAGCTCTGGCCGCATTCCCTGAATGCAACATCAACCCACGACACCAAAAGGGGTGAAGATACGAGGGCACGGATACATGTCCTCTCTGAAATACCGAGGGAATGGGAGAAAAATATCAAAACGTGGAGCAAGATAAACAGGAAAAGGAAGAGAAAGGTAAACGGAAGGGTTATTCCGGATAGAAACGACGAATACTTCCTGTACCAGACGCTGATCGGTACATTTCCCCCTGATGGAGATCATCCACAGGGGATATTCAAGGAGAGAATGAAGGAATACAGTGTCAAAGCTGTCCGGGAGGCTAAGGTGCATACCGCATGGCTCAAACCGGATACTGATTACGAGGATGCCTTCATTTCCTTTGTTGAGGACATCCTCGCTCCCATGGAGGGAAATGCCTTCCTGAGGGAATTCCTCCCGTTCCAGCGGAAGGTAAGTTACTACGGCATATTCAATTCCCTTTCTCAGACACTCATTAAGATTACCGCTCCGGGTGTACCGGACTTTTATCAGGGAACCGAACTCTGGGATCTGAGCCTTGTAGATCCGGATAATCGTCGGCCGGTGGACTTCGAAAAGAGAAGGGCGTTTCTCAGGGAAATCCGCAAAGGGGAGAAGGGAGATATCCTGAAGTTGATCGAAGGTCTCTTCCGTAGCAGACAGGAGGGACGCATCAAGCTCTTCATGACGTATAGAGCCCTCAGGGCGAGAAACGAACACACCGAGGTCTTTCGGGATGGAGGATATGTCCGCCTTGAAGTAGTTGGAAAGTTCAAGGAGCATATCTTCGCGTTTGCGAGAAATCACGGAGGGAATTGGGCTGTGACCATTGTGCCAAGGTTCTTGACCGCTGTCGTGCGCGAAGGTGAGTATCCCCTCGGCGAAGAAGTATGGTACGATACACAGGTCATCCTTCCCGATGGTGTCTCCTTCGAATGGAGGGAAATACTCACGGGCAGGCGGGTTATCGGCAACGGCAAGCTCATGGTAGGGGAAGTCCTCGAACACTTCCCCGCCGCATTACTCATACGGGAGGAAACGGCATGAAGAGACGAGCGAGCGGCATCCTACTCCACCTAACGTCCCTCCCCTCCCCCTTCGGCGTTGGGGACATGGGGCCAGGGGCCTTTCGATTCGTGGATTTTCTCGCTGAGTCCAAACAGAGTTTCTGGCAGATCCTTCCCATGAACCCAACGGATCCGGAGCACTATAGCTCCCCCTATCACAGCACATCCGCCTTCGCCTGTAACCCACTGCTCATAAGCCCGGAGGTTCTGGTTCAGGATGGCTTACTCAAGGAAGGAGAGCTGAAGCCTCGGCCTGACTTCCCGGTGGAAAGGGTCGATTATCGTGGGGTCGAATCCTACAAGGAGAAGCTCTTCAACAAGGCCTATGAGCGCTTTAAGGCAAGGAATCCTTCCTGCGAATACGAACGGTTTTGTTCCGAAAACTCCCACTGGCTTGAGGATTTTGCCCTTTTCGTGGGCCTGAAATCTCATTTTAACGGGCAAGGATGGAGCCAATGGCCTCGAGAGGTGCGGGATAGACACCCCGATGCGCTTCAATCAGCCAGAAAAGACCTCCACGAGCAGGTCGAGATGGCGAAATTCCTGCAATATATCTTTTCTTTTCAATGGAATTCCCTGAAGACGTACTGCAATCAAAAAGGGATTCAGATCATAGGCGATATCCCCATCTACGTGGAACATGACAGCGCAGACGTCTGGACCCATCCCGAGATCTTTAAGTTAGACGGCGGAAAAAAGCCTTATGCCGTCGCCGGTGTTCCTCCGGATTACTTCAGCGAAACAGGACAACTCTGGGGCAATCCCATTTACCACTGGGAGGTGTTAAAGGAAAACGGGTTTTCGTGGTGGATTCAACGAATGGAGCGAAATCTCAAGATCTCCGATGTAGTGAGAATCGACCACTTTCGGGGGCTCGTGGCCTATTGGGAGGTGCCCGCGACGGAGAATACCGCCATCAATGGAAAGTGGGTTGAAGTCCCCGTGATGGACTTCTTCAATCAACTCATGAGAAAATTCCCCTTTCTCCCCGTGATTGCGGAAGACCTCGGACTCATTACCCCGGACGTAAGGGAGATCATGTATCGCTTCGCGCTCCCGGGCATGAAAGTGCTGCTGTTCGCCTTCGGGGAAGATCTTCCCACGAATCCTTATATTCCGCACAACCTCCCGGAGAACTGCGTGGCATACACCGGGACACACGACAACAACACGGTCCGGGGATGGTTCGAGGGCGACGAAGCACCCGAGGACAAGAAACGGCTCCTTCGGTATTTAGGCAGGGATATTCCGCTCGAGGAGCTTCACTGGGAGCTGATCAGGCTGATCATGATGTCGGTTGCAAACACGGCGATTTTTCCCATGCAGGATGTTCTCGGGCTCGGTGCCGAAGCGCGGATGAACCTACCGGCCAGTTTGGGGGGAAATTGGGAATGGCGAATGGCACCTGATCTGTTAACACCAGACGTGGCCAGCAGGCTTCGCGAAATGACGGAACTCTATGGGAGGGCCTGATTAACACCTCCTGGCGGACCATAAGGCAGGGTAAACGATTTGCCTTTACTGCCCCCTCTCCGTTTCCCTGGATCTTCCATCCCACACCTTGATGAGGTAGTCCTTGTGCTCTTCGAAACTCTGGGCCTGCTCCTCAACCAGGGCCTCGGCCTGTTCCGATGACATGTCCCAGCTCTTCCGCACAAAGGATGCCACACGGGCGTAATACAGGGGGGTCATCACATCGATCAACTTATTGCGGTTAACGCTCCAGGCGTGGAAGGATGCCGCCAGCTCGTAAAGGATTTGAATCCACGTATCGGTGGGGAGGTTGAAATTCCGGGATTTCCCGTGTGCGGCCTTGCGAACCTCCTCAAAACATTCCTCGCAGAAGATATCCTTCCAGAGGGATGAGAACTGTCGAAACCCGATCTTGAAGTGTTGAATCATTCCCTCGAGATCAACGTTTACCGGCTCTGGTTCCACGTGGTCCTCGTGTCCGAAGATTTCCACGGATTCACTTCCACGGACTCCCCTCCAGTAGGCCTCGTAAAGCTCCATGAGGGAAAAGACGGTCCAGATCACCTGGCGGAACATCGGGCCCAGGTGCTGTCCCGGGTCCTTGGCATCGTGGACCTTCACCCCCAGGTTGGACTGGCAGATCCTGAAGCCCTGGGTAATGGCGTTCGTGGTCATCCAGATATCGATCCCGAATCGGGCAACATCGGTCTCCCAGACCTCCTGTTCGATGTAGAACTTGGCCACGTCCCGGGAGAAGGCAAAATCACCCCCAATGG
>Ga0209636_10006098_pt1 | contig 12315 bp, 7 predicted proteins | sample DeeMarSWOR152_54_FD_187464 | JGI IMG/M metagenome (GOLD analysis project Ga0209636, IMG submission 187464) | Marine sediment microbial communities from White Oak River estuary, North Carolina - WOR-1-52-54 (SPAdes) (version 2) | ecosystem: Environmental > Aquatic > Marine > Intertidal zone >...
TATTGAAAATAAGAGTGAACTCCTTCTGGCCAATTCTTTAACTAGCCTTCATAGCTGGTATGCCGCCAATATCAACGAAAGAGATGAAGATAGAAAAAACTTGGCAAATAAAAGTTTGAAATACTCAGAAAAAGCAATGGAGCTTTCTAACGAGATCAATAATCCTTATTATGCTGCAATGTCACGATGGGCAGCAGCTTTGTCAACGCTATACTTCACCAAAAAAATTGAATCTTCACTGGAATACGCTAAGGAAATGCTACAACAGGGATTAACTGTAAATGACAACTACATAAAAGGTATTGCCTCTTATATCCTTACACATGTCACAGATTGGATTGCTGCAAAGGAAGTGAATCCTGAGAAAAAAAGGGAATATTACACTAAGATCATCAAATACTCTCAAGATGCCGTACGACATCTTCAACTAGTCTCTCAAGATTACCACATAGCAGAAACCTATCTGTTCTATACTGAAAGCTACACTCATCTAGGACTCGAAGTTGAAATTGAGATTGAGGGAAAACGCGCTCTATTAAAAAAAGCTGTAGAAATTGGGCGAAAAGGGTTAGAACATGCAGTTAAATCGGGTTATCCAGATGCTTTTGTTCCTACTCTTCACGCTTTAAGCAAAGCACTACATTCCTATTCGAACCTAGTACAAAGAAAGAGTGAAAAAATTAAGCTACTCGAAGAAGCGCTAGGACATAGAAAAGAATACATCAAAATCGTTGACAACGCCTTTCCGTCCTATATTTGGAACGTTGGCGTTGGCAAAAATTATGCAGGACTAATAGAAGCAGAGTTAGCTTGGCTAGAAACAGAGACTAACAAGAAGATGACCCTTCTTGCAAATGCTGTCTCAGATATGAAAGACGCAATTTCAATCTGCACAAAATGGATTCGTTCTCGTCCCGTACAATTTGGCGGTTCAACAATACCTGTTGTTGCTGAATACGAAAACATATTTGGAGGAGTGCTTAACGAACTCTATCTACTAACCAAAGACGAAAAATATTTGGCTCAAGCAATCGAAGTTTACCATAGTGCTTCCGAGCGATTCAAGGGAGTTAATTTACCTAGCCGCGCTGCAGAGTCCTATTGGAAAATCGCAAGGATTCAAGATATCTTGGGTGAGAACCAGAAGGCTTCGAAAAACTTTGAAAATGCATTTGCAGAATATAAGGCGGCTTCTAGAAGGTTGCCTCACTTCGCTGAATTCTATCTGGACCATGCTGTTTACATGAAGGCGTGGAGCGAAATCGAGGTAGCCAAATCAGCCCATAAGGAAAAAGATTACAAAGTTGCAACCAAAAAATATGAAAATACAGCAAACCTCCTGAAACAAACAAAACTGTGGAGTTATATATCTTCTAACTTCCTTGCTTGGTCACTCATGGAAAAAGCGGAATATTTGAGTAGAAAAGAGAACAGTGCCAAGTCGATCAAGTCCTTCAAGAAGGCAAACGAACTATTCCGAGAAGCCCATAGAGCCATTCGAGTTGAGTTAAACAAAATTGAGAGCACAGATGAAAAGGACTTGGCCAGAAGACTCATTAAGGCGTCAAGATCTAGGACAAAATTCTGTCTCGGAAGAATCGCTGTTGAAGAAGCAAAATCCCTTGATAGGGTGGGTAATCACATGGCGAGCGCCAGAAAATATGGCTATGCAGCAGAAATATTCCAAGAAATAGCAGAAGTGGAGTCAGGACAGACACTTAGGGAACTTAAACCTCTAATTTTTCTTTGCCAAGCTTGGCAAAAAATGATGACGGCAGAAGCAAGAACCTCGCCAATAATGTACGAAGAGGCCGCAAGTCTATTCAAACAAGCTAAGGAATACGCCCTTGACCAGCAGACAAGCCTGCTCACTCTGGCACACAGCAGCTTCTGTAGTGCATTAGAAGCTGGAACGGAATTCGAAATCACCCGAGACCCTATCATGATTTCAACAACCAGAAAACACATGGAAGCGGCTTCCAATTACTACCTTAAAGCAGGTTTTAAAAGCGCTTCAGAATATGCCAAAGCAACAAAGCGCCTCTTCGACGCCTACGCCTATATAAATAACGCCAAAAAGGAAACAGACCCAAAAAAAGAAGCAAGATATTACGTCATGGCTGAAAAAGTCTTAAAGCTTTCAGCTGAAGCCTACAAAAAAGCGAAGCACCCAGAAAAGATTAAGCAAGTTCAGCGGCTTCTAGAAAACGTTAAAGAGGAAAAAGAGTTAGCCGAATCATTATCCGAAGTTTTGCATGCACCGGCTGTTACTTCATCAACATCGAGTTTCACTGTGCTGACTCCAAGTGAAGAAACAGCGGTGGGTTTGGAGAAATTTGAACATGCTGAAATCCAAGCAAAACTAGTTCAACCAAAAAAAGAAATCCGAGTTGGAGAAGATTTCGACTTGGAATTACAGATTGTGAATATGGGAAAAGAAGCCGTTCTATTGACTAGGGTCGAGGAAATCTTTCCCTCAGACTTTCGGTTGGTTGCCAAACCAGATTACTGTGACTCAATAGACACGTACCTTGATATGAAAGGAAAACGGTTAGAACCTTTGAAAACCGAAGAGATTAAACTTACCTTGAAGGCATTTGACATAGGCACCTTTCAAATTAAACCAAGAATTGTTTGCGTCGACAAAATAGGAAATCAAATCTTCCGAGGACTAGATCCTTTTGAAATAGTAGTGTCAGAAATCATGTTTCCAGATCGCATATCCGTTGGGTGCAAAGAATTGGATAATTTATTGCTTGGTGGCATACCCGAGAATTATTCGGTGATTTTAACGGCACCTTCATGTGATGAAAGAGACTTGTTGATAAAGAGGTTTCTTGAAGCTGGAGCAAAAGCGGGGCAAATTACATTTCACATTTCAGTAGAGCTGAGAGGTATAAAGACCCTTGCAGAAGAGTTTCAATCAAACTTTCACCTTTTCATCTGCAATCCTAAAGCGGATATGATGATCGAGAGCTTACCAAACGTTTACAAACTGAAGGGCGTGGCAGACCTGACTGACATCGACATCGCCTTAACTAGAGCTTGCCGCAAATTAGATGCATCGTTTGAAGGCCCAAGAAGAGCTTGCATCGAAATTGTGTCAGATGTTCTGTTAAGACATAAAGCTGTTACCACTAGGAGGTGGTTAACAGGGCTTATCCCAGACCTTAGATCAAAAGGTTTCACCACTCTGGCGGTGATGAACCCGCTGATGCATCCTCCAGACCAAGTTCACGCGATTCTAGGTCTATTCGATGGGGAGATCAACGTCTATGAGGTAGAAACCAAAACAGGTTCAGAAAAATTCTTTCGAATAAAGAAAATGTATAACAAAATATACGTAGAGAGAGCCCTGTCCTTGAAAAAATTGAAGTAAAATAGCGTGCAGTATGTAACCGTGTTTCATAGCCGTTTACGCACGCGCTAACAGAGAGTTTTCAAAGGAATTGAAGAAATAAGAAAAAAAGGGTGGGATTAACTTTCCAGTACTATCTTGGAAAGTTGCTATTGTGGGACAGAGTCGCCATGCACGTCCTTAATATGTTTTCTAAATGCGGCTCTCCCCTTTGGTGTATCTGGAAAAGTCGCTTCGCAACCTGGACATGCATACAAAGTCGTTCCACCAGGGTTGTTTCTTACTCCAAAAGCCAATTTTTATTTCCCTCTACAGGTAGCGTTTTTGTGAAAAAGATGTATAAAAGACTTGTGTTTCAAGATATTATCGAACCAATTAACATTTTTAATTTATTTTTTCCAAAGTTTTTGCGCGGGGCCAGAGTTGTTCTGGAAGGCTTCTTATGCTGGCTTTTTTCCAAAGTTTTCGTTAGGGTGTTGGGTCTGCAGGTGTTGTTTATACTCTTGTTTTTTAGTAAAAACTGCTTCACAGAGAGGACAGGCGTAGAAATCCGTGTTCGCTTTGATGTCATCTTTATATCTTCTTACACCAAAAGCCATCTTATCTGCCCACAGCAAATTGTCTAAACTATGAATGTTATAACATTTTTGGTATCCCTCACGCACCTAACTCTGAACTCTCAAATTGGCCTTATTGTATCTTTTTTCAACTTCTCTAGAAGCGCGCGCTTAATTTCGTTTTTCAGGACGCAATTTTCTCTGGGGACATTGCTTTTCTTCTTCCAAAAAGAGGGGGTGTAGAGACGTCTTACGTTCTACTCGTTATTACGGAATATATTCATAGATGAAATTCAGTGCTTCTGCGGTGTCTATGCGATAGTAGAAACCTGCTGCTATACAGTTAGCGTCTCCCCATGAAGTAACAGCAACCAAGATTCCTTCGCCTGGTGTTGTTGGTTCCCAGAAGACAGGCCCACCCGAGTCTCCATAACATGTGCCTCCGTTACCATCTCTTGCATAGTTTTGTGATAGTAGCAGTTGTGTTTTAAGCAAAGTTTGGAACTGAGAATCGGCGTAGGAACGCGTATCTGGATAGGTGATCACTGGAGGAGGCCACTCAAGGGCTCCACCATAGCCTGCGACCGTGAAATATGCCCCTGTTGAACCTTTAGGACGTAGCATTCTTTCCCTCCTGAGGTCATCGAGGAATCCTTCTTCTGGTAGCGTTGCGGGTGTAATGCCCCCCACATACTCATCCAAGATCAGAACACCCACATCGGGACGATTTGTTAAGGGGTTATAATCTGGGTGAGAATGTATTTCCGTAACCTTATACCAGGTATCGTCGTTCAGGGGAGCGAGAGGATCAAAGCTAACATATATCTCCTCTGGATCAATTATTCCTTGATCTGTTCCCAATTCCAAATAATATGTGCAGTGTGCAGCAGTAAGGAACACAGCCCCATAGCCATTGCCATCTCCCTCATAAATTAAAGTCCCAGAACACAGCAAAAAGTAATCATCATAGACTAAATGATAAAACACTACTGTACCAACGTTTTCATATATGTTAGTTGTATCTTCTGTTCCCCACGTTATAGCTTGAACTGGGAATATTCCTCCAGTTAAACTCAAGGCTAAGACGAGTAGAACAAACGATGTTATGACAGCTTTCGCGTCTCTCATTCTTTCACTACCCACCTAAATTATCCAGAATAAATGTAAATAAGTTTTGTTAGAACCATTCTCTATACTTATTCTCTATTGACTTACCTTCCATACGCGCATCAGGAAAAATGCGCGCGCCAATGCCCGAATGCATATAAGAAATTTAAAAGTATATATGGTAGTAACTTTGAATGACACATTAAGAATCAGTTAATCGTTATAGGTGAAGTTGCTTTGTCAAAAATTGTTGAAACGGGAGTTCAAGGATTGAATGAACTGATGAGCGGAGGTTTCCCGGAAGGAAGAGTTGTTTTAGTGGTTGGAGGACCCGGAACTGGAAAGACAATTTTCGCAGCCCAATTTCTATACAAGGGAATCAGTGATTACGACCAAAATGGCATCTTTATTAGTTTGGACGAAAGCAGAGATCACTTCTATTCAGAAATGCAGAATTTTGGATGGGATTTCAAGAAAGCGGAAGAAGAAGAAAAGTTTGCCTTCATAGATGCAACTAGAATGTCAAGATCTGCATTGTTAAAAGGGAAATTATATGGAGAAACCAGTAGTTTACGAGGTAAGCAACTGCCAATTGATAAGTTGATTGAAGAGTTGGAGTCGAGGATTCATCAAATTGGTTCCAAAAGAGTTGCATTAGATACGCTGGCTACACTTTTCCAGCGATTTCCAGACCCTATTGAACGAAGAAGCGCTGTGGTAGATTTGTTTGAATCTTTGTCCGAGTTGGGGATCACCACTGTCATAACCACAGAATTGGGTCACCTAAGTCTTGATCGAAACGTTTCAGTTGAAGAATACTTGGCGCATGGAGTTATTATGATGCAAACTCTGTTTTCTCATGGAGTTACATCAAGAGCTTTGCAAGTAGAAAAAATGAGAGGCGTTAAGATCAACCCAAACCTAGTACCCTACACAATAGATAGAAACGGTGTTGAAGTTTTTCCTGACATTACGTTGTTCGAAAAAAGGTAAATCTGTAAAACTGGATTGATATCAACGCCTGCACTTGCTCCATTCAAGCTGTTGTGCGTGCGAAAATCTACCTCCGAAAATCGGAAACAATTTAAAGACTTATATTTCAATATATGTTGCGGGTAATCGGATGATTGTTACAAGTTCTAAGCCATACGGGATTATCAAAGGGATGCTCAAAAAATGGAAAAAAACCGGAATTGTATCCTGTAATTCCTGTGCTAGGGTTTGTGAAACAGGAGGGAGAGAAAAAATGGAGGAATTAGCGGAGAGATTGAAGAAGGATGGATATGACGTAGTAGATACTGCATTAGTTCCGATGACCTGTAACCTTGATTTAGCTAAAAAACCAGAATACCACGCTGATGTTTTGGTAGTTTTAGCTTGCGATTCTGGTGTTTACACCGTACAAACACTTTTTCCTAGCAAAAAAATCGTTCCTGCCCTTAATACAATAGGTATTGGAGCTCGAGATGGGCAAGGAAACATTTTCTTAATGGTGAAATTTTAAAAACTGATAAATTGCCTTGACAATTTGATGTTTCTCGTCTTTTTATTTATTCTAAACCCCTGAAGTATAAAATCGGTAAGCCGATAAATTGTTCAGAAGATGAGCGCTCCAAGGTACTTGGAAAAAGTATCTGGATAAAGGTCATGCAAGAATTGATGCTTTTAGAGGGTGGCTATGTAAGAGAAACCAAGAACCATCCCTTCTACTAAGTAAGAATCTTGGCTCTTGTTAGCTTATCTGTAGAGTTCCAACAAGCCTTTAGTCTTACTTGTAAACTGTTGCATCAGGGTATACTTCGATTCCCCTTGCAGAAATCTCGTAGGGTTTGGGCTGGTTGTCTATGGCTAACCCCCGCATCTTCTCCACTTGGAAGACTCGAATTAGCCTACTGTTTTTTAGAAAAGTGCGGAGCAAGATGACCCCTTGGGCCAAATATTCCTCAAACTGATGTTCCCTTTCCATCCCAGTTCCCCTCAACTCAGCGATCAGCAGGTTGGTGCAACCGATCTTTTTCAGATCCCTCATCAAGTCTCTTATGGCGTATATACGCTCAATCTCGTTAGGGTACTGTAGAGTGAAGATTGTTAGAGGATCTACAATAATCCTCTTAGCGTTTACCTCTTTGGCACCCTGTCTAATGGCTTCAAGCAACTTTATCAGCCTGAACTCCTTCATCCCGATCTGGATCAGGCCACCCCTCTCCGAAGGTGCGACACGAACTGGAGAAATATTGATGAAAAGAAGCTTCTTCTCTTCCTCCAGCTTCTTCAGATTCCATCCATACTTCAACATATTCCTCCTTATATCGTTTGGATCTTCATCAAGGGTAACGTATACACCTGCTTCGTCATGTTCAATCGCTCCTTTGTAGAGAAACTGTATAGCAAAAGTTGTTTTTCCACTTCCAGGTCCGCCGCTTACCAGAATTGTATGACCCCTTGGGATTCCCTTCCCCACAAGAATTCTGTCTACTCCAGGAATACCTGTTGGAACATAATCTTCTCCCATTTCGAACACCTTTAAACAGTCATTTACTAATATACATATTTAACAAATAACACTTTTAAACGCTGTTTGGGGAAGTGAAAACAAAGAATTGTCAATGAACGTAATGACAAATTTAGTAAAAAAGAAACTTCACAATGTAGTGAAGAAGATCCATAACCTCAAAATCATTCAATCCAAAGGATTCAATATCCTAGCTAAAAGAGCGAAGGAGGAAAGGATTAAGCGGTTACTGCAAAGGTTCAGCTCCGAGGAAGCATTACACGCCGAATTCTGGTCTGAAAAAATTAAAGAATTAGGCTTCAAACCTGAAGCGGGCCAGCCCTTCTTCAGAGATTTGAAGATAGGCTTTATGTTTCGTATCTTAGGCACCAAGGGTTTCTTTGAATGGACCATAGTCGGCATAGAGGAGGGGATTCACGATTTAACAATTCTAGCAGGAAACATTAGGGAACAAGCAATTTCGGAGGAATGGAGTAGAATAGCTTCGGATGAAAGATTGCATCTGGAAAGAATGAAGACTGAAGTCTTGGGCATGGAGGCTTGGGAGAAACGGGGTAGCGGTGGAATAAGGGACATGATCTTTGGAGCCAATGACGGACTAGTCTCAACCCTAGCCTTCGTTGTCGGAGCCTTCGGAGCCTTCACAGATCCCCGTATTGTTCTAATAACTGGAATAGCTGAACTCTTCGCCGGAACCATATCCATGGCCGTTGGTTCATACCAATCATCCAAGTCTGAGTTGGAGGTATTGGAGAGGGAAAGTCAGAGGAAAAAAATCAAAAAAAGAAGAACCCCAGAAGATGAGAGGGAAGAGCTGATAAACTTATATCAAGAAGAAGGTTTCAACAGAGGAGAGGCTGAAGCCATCGTAAAAAGAATCGCTGAAGCGAAAGAGGCACTCACACAAACAGATGTCCTTGAGCAGCTGGGCCTGTCCTCTGAAGAACTTGGAAACCCAGCTAAGGCCGGTGCTTTATGTGGAACATCGTTCGGCCTCGCAGCATTAGTACCCGTATTGCCCTTCGCTTTTCCGTTAAGCAGTTGGGAAGCTTTGATAGTCTCCATACTTGCTACTGTAATCACACTTTTCGGAGTAGGTGCTATGAAAACTATTTTTTCGAGGAAAAACTGGCTTCGAAGCGGTTTAGAAATGATGATTATTGGAGCCTCTGCTGCTGGAATAACCTACCTCATCGGAACATTATTTTCTTTCTTACTCTAGATGCACAGGCACGTTTCCGTGAATGCCAAAACGTAATCGTTTTTAAATCTCAATTATGCTAACATTTTGTTAATCTAGACAGATTTGATCCAAAATGGCATGTCCTGGTCCCCCGAAGAAACTGAAGAGGGGTCCCTTGATGATCACTTCTTGGAGAGCTACCAGCGCTTGCAATTATAGTTAGTATTCGTTTTCCAGTGCTTTGGTCCACATTGCTTCAAAATGATTGTTAGCTAATGTTAGCAGACTGGGGTTGTTTGACCATAAAGAAGGAGATTCCATCAGACCCGCTGTTGCAGATGTAGTAAGGATTGCTTCTTTCTTGTCGTAAACTGTCAGTAGAACTGAAGGATGCTTGAGAATGTACCTGATTTGAAAGTTGGGATTTTTCTCGAAAGCTCGTATGATTTCTGGAAATGAATTTTTGTCTTCAGGTTTTTCTGTAATCACTCGAATTTTTACACCTCTCTTCAGGGTTTCCTTGATTATATCAGCGAATTGGTGTAACGCGTTCGCAAATTCCTTCAATGGAAAAATGCCATCTACACTCGTTTGAACCTTTGCATGTTGCATATTTCTCCTCTGGATAATCCTTCCCTTATTAGGAATCAAAATGAATTGATGTCCCTCCTTCCGAAAAGTTTTTTCTGCGTTTGTGTTTCCGAAATTCTTGATCACTTCTCTCGTTTTTGCCTGCAACTCACAAGTTTCCTTTAGTCTGTGTTCCATTAAAATGGAGAAAGCACGTTTCATTGGGATGGCTATATACATGGCTGGTACCTCTATTGCTTTTTCAACCAGCCCCAACTCTTGAAGCTTGGACGTTACTCGGTAGACGTGTTCTCGAGGCACCTTTGAAACGTTTGAAATTGTTCTTGCCGTAGACTCCCCTGATCGAACAAGAGCAATGTAGACCTTGGCTTGGCAAAGAGTAAGTCCTAAACGGGTTAGGGTTTGAATCCCCTCGTCCTGAGATGCCAACGTTATCTACACTCTGAATTTTACTTTATCCCGAATCAACACTATATACGAATATATGGCTTTTACGCTTGTAAGTGAAGATATATATTTTGCGCTTGTAAGTGAAGGCTTCAGTTACTACGTTTTATTTAGCAGATAGCAACAAAGGATGCCTTGACTTTAGGAGGAAAAAAATGAAAATATTCAGAAGAAACAAATCAAAAGCTAGTATTATCACTTTAGTTCTAATGCTAACAATCGCTGCTACACTCATAGTTAGCTTGCCAATAGTCAATGCCGCAAATATTCCTACCTATGCCTACCTTTCAGTAGCTCCAAACCCTGTGGGAGTCAATCAGGAAGTGACAATCATGATGTGGCTGGACAAGATTGACCCTACAGCATCAGGTCCAGCGGGTAGTAGATTTGGAAATTTTACAGTTACAATTACAAAGCCTAACGAATCTACCGAAACCCTTGGGCCATTTACATCCGATCCCGCATCATTTGCTTACACTTTGTACACGCCTGACCAAATTGGCACATACACTCTCGAATTCAATTTTCCCGGACAACAAATAACAGGCATTGGTGGAATCGTTCCGATACCCGTTGACAATTATTATGAACCAAACAGTTTCACAACAACGCTTACAGTACAAGAAGACCCAATAACTCTATTGCCTCAAACTCCACCTCCAACTGACTACTGGACTCGACCGATAGATGCTCAAAACCAAGAATGGTACACAATCTCAGGAAACTGGCTTGGAATAGGAGCTACAACTTTCGGAAACACAGCATATAACCTGTCCGGAAATTTCAACCCTTACACAAGAGCACCTAGAAGTGCCCATATCGTATGGACAAAACCATTAACTTTTGGAGGTCTAATTGGAGGAGAATTCGTAGGAACTTCTGCAAGTAACTACTACACAGGAAAGTCTTATGAGCCGAAATTAACTCCCCCAGTAATCATTAATGGAGTTCTTTACTACAATGAGCCTCTTCCGCCGAAGAACGGTTACTATGCTGTTGACTTGCGCACAGGTGAAACATTATGGCACCACGAGAGTTACGGTCCAGTAACAGAGGTGGGTGCAGTTGGACTATTAGGTACTCCTTCCTACGCAGGAATAACGTGTGGACAAATATTCAACTATCGCTCACCTAATGAGGTAGGAGCTCGTGCTTACCTATGGTTCTCAGGCTCTGCAGGACCCGCTGGCGCGGGTTTTGGGGCGACGCCGTTTTGGTATATGTATGATGCAGAAGAGGGAGATTTGATACTAGAAATGGACAATGTGACGGCCGGAGGTTCAAGAGTACAGGGACCCAATGGGGAATTACTGTATTACTACATAGGCGACAACTGGCTTGCATTATGGAACTCAACCAAAGCAATCGGAACAGGGACACAATTCAGCACAGGCCTCTGGACTTGGAGACCCCCCACAGGATCGAAGATTGACTGGAGGGCTGGAATACAATGGAACGTTACTGTGCCAACAGTTCCTGGGCAAGCTATTACTTTGGTGGGTGATGGTATAATACTTGCCACTACCGGGACTTTCTTTGTTCCATTTGATTGGCAAATGGAGGTAGCTTATGATATGGAAACAGGGCAACAATTGTGGATTCAAAACCGAACAACCCCCATTGGGATAACTTCCTTTGGGTTGATGGGCGTTTTGAAGGATGGGGTTTACACAGAATTCGACAAAGGAGCTATGCAGTGGCGCGGTTATTCTGCTGCTACAGGAGAACAAATTTGGGGTCCAACTGAAGCTTACACAAATGCTTGGGGCTCTCAACCCTCTGACTCTCACAGTGCTTACGGAAACCAGTACCAAGTGGCCATGGACGGTATCCACGCTTTAGATCTTCAAACTGGTCAAAGACTGTGGGATTTCTACGCTGAACCTAGTGGGATCGACTATCCGGGATTCGCCACTTACCCATTCTTAGCTGGAGACCTTTCAATTGCTGGCGGAATAGTCTTTGCATCTACTGGTAATTCTCATGGTGACCCCTTATTCAGAGGATGTAAATTTTACGCAATTGACGCCATGTCTGGAGAGCAAGTTTGGAGTATAAATGCATTCTTTTTGGGCACTATGCCAATTGCAGACGGCTACCTTGTAGGTCATAACGGATATGACAACCAAATCTACTGTTTCGGCAAGGGTCAAACCGCCATCACAGTCACAGCGCCATTGACAAGTGTACCAAAAGGGTCTACTGTACTGATACAGGGCACAATCACAGATCAGTCTCCTGGTGCTGAGGGTACTCCTGCTATTGCTGATGAGTACATGAGCGAGTGGATGGAATACCTGTATATGCAGAAGCCGTGCCCCATGGAGGTGAATGGTGTTCCTGTGAAGTTGGAGGCTTTTGGTTCAGATGGTAGCTACATTGAAATAGGAACTGTAACAAGCGATGCTTATGGCACGTTTGGTTACAAGTGGACTCCTCCAGACGAAGAATTGTACACTATCATGGCCACCTTTGAAGGCTCAGATTCCTACTGGAGATCGTATGGGGCAACCCACCTAGGAGTGGGTCCAGCAGCAGCGCCGTCAGGTCCAATAGAGCC
>Ga0209636_10006099_pt1 | contig 12315 bp, 10 predicted proteins | sample DeeMarSWOR152_54_FD_187464 | JGI IMG/M metagenome (GOLD analysis project Ga0209636, IMG submission 187464) | Marine sediment microbial communities from White Oak River estuary, North Carolina - WOR-1-52-54 (SPAdes) (version 2) | ecosystem: Environmental > Aquatic > Marine > Intertidal zone >...
TATCACAGAACATGACGGTGACCTGCCTGTGCTCACCTTCGATTTTTCCCCTCTGAGCCAGTATCTTCTCGGTGAGTCCTCCAGGCAGGTAGCGCTGGATATTCTCCAGCTTCTCATCGAAGGAGAGGGGTTTAGCTATTGGCTCTGCGGCACCGGTTAGGTCATGACCACACCCATCGCAGAACTTGCTGCCTGATGGATTCATGTTTCCGCACTGGGGACATGCCAGTTCCAATTTGTGCCCGCACTCCCTGCAGAACTCAGCCCCTTCTCTATTCTCAGACTCGCACTTTGGGCACTTCATTTCTCATATGCTCCGTCACAGCTGCGGCTGGGAGCAATAACGCCCCAATTCTCCAGCCGCAATGAAAACGGCACCGGCAGCCATTATCAAACGGCTATTCCAGTGCCTTTATTTCATCCCTCTTCTCCCCCGTACCAGACTTATATCGCTTCTGGGCTTGTTTTAGTGTTGTACCTTCAATATACTCGTGCACTCGGGCACTGTCAATAGGGAGTCAATATTGACATACTTGGTGCGTGGTATTATTATTTGTTTGAACGGCGATAATAGGCACGTTTACGTTCATCGAGAGCTGAAATGGGAAAGCCTGGTTCGTACAGCATCGTTCAAACTGTAGAGTAATAGTTGAAAGGATGGCCGCCAAGCATACCCAGCGAAGAAATAAGTCTGCGGTATTGGCCTGGAATCATCGGTGAAGGCGCAAGCATGCTCCTTTAGTACCCGGAAAAGGCGAGATTCCAACCAAGAGGGAGGGGAATATGAAGTCACATCAGCATTCCTACAAGCGCGATGCACTTAAGAAGGTGCCTCTATTCAGCAATCTGAACAAAAAGAGCCTGGATGAAATCGGCAAAATCGCAGATGAGGTGGAGGTGCCGGCAGGCAAGATTTTGGCTAAACAGGGTACACTAGGGCTAGAATTCACTTTCATCTTGGAGGGTGAGGCAAGAGTTGAAAAAGACGGGAAAGTCATAAACCGCCTTTCTGCAAATGATTTTTACGGCGAGATAGCCATAATCGATAGAAAGCCCCGTACGGCTACAGTTATAGCTGAAACCGATATGAAGCTTTTGGTGGTGCACTCGAGGTTTTTTCAACCGTTGCTTGAAAAGACTCCGGGCTTAGCCAACCAGCTTATCATCGCTCTGTGCAAATACATTCGAGAGGCTGAGAGCAAACACGCCTGATGCTCACAAGAGAGTAACCCCTCTCCGTTCGAATGACTATCGTGCTCAAGCCGGATATCTCAGATTATGGCTGCTTTCTTCCTTCCTGACGGTGGGTGAGTCGGTTTGTAAACATTGCAATGCCAACAGGCAATCGAGAGCTTTGTGGCCTTGACTGAACAAAATGGGCCATTGCTAATTGATCTTAAAGATCTAGAAACAGGATGCCTGCAGACATGTTCTATTCGTGCCGTAGAGACTCTATCGGATCCAGCCGGGCGGCACGTGTAGCCGGATAAGTACCGGATATCAACCCCGTCCCGATCGATACGCTAAGTGCGAGAATAACAACGCCGGCTGAAACCTGGGGCTGAATTGAGGTTCCCGGAGGACCAAAAAAGGAAATATTGCCCATTAATGATATCAGACCTGTTGCTAGAAGCAGGCCAATCAAACCACCGGAGAAGCTTATTGCCGCTGCTTCAATAAGGAACTGAAGCAATATATCACGGCGCTTGGCGCCAATAGCTTTGCGTATGCCGATTTCCCGTGTTCGCTCCGATACGGAAACAAGCATAATGTTCATGATTCCGATGCTGCCCACAATAAGCGAGATAGCGCCGACGCTGCTCAGGAAAAGCGAGAAGGCAGCAAGTGTCTGCTGCATGCTCTGCAAGGTTTCGCGCATATCCCTGATTGTGAAATCATCCATGCCACCGGGCATTATATAATGACGGGCTCTTAGTATGGATGTTATTTCGGCAATAGCGGAATCTACCTGCTCTGGGCTGGCTGCCTTTACGGCAATCTGCTGGACATTGTTGCCCCCTGTTATCTTGGATTGCATGGTGGTGAGGGGTATCAATATATAGTCATCCCCTACAAAACCGCCGAACTTTTCAAGAGTACCGACAACCTGGAACTTACTGCCTTCAACACGCAGGCTCTTGCCAACCGGCGGCTCACTGCCGAATAGGTCCAGAGCCGTCTGGTAACCGAGCACTACCACATTGTTCCTTGCTGTGAGATCCTGGTCAGTTATAAACCTGCCCGTATCTACCTGGTAATTTCTTATCTGCGTTATCACCGGCGTAATTCCCGTGGCCTGAATAGTCAGGTTATTGTTGCCGTAAGACACACTTGCGCCTTTGCCCAGAGTGGGAGAAACCACTCCTACCGATGGGGCTACTGTTTTGTCTTCCAGGGCTTTAGCATCTTCAAATGTGAGCTCACGCACAGTACCTGTTGTCCTGGCTGTCGAGCTGGATACGTAAAGGGCGCTGGCTCCCATATCCTCGAAAGTTTTCTTCATGCCGACCTCGAACCCCTGGCCCAGGGCGATCAGCAGTACCACAGCGAGGACACCAATCACAATGCCGAGCATTGTAAGCGAGGAGCGCATTTTATTGGAAAATATGGATTGCCAGGCTGTTCTGATACTCTCCCAGATATTCATCGCTTCCTCTCCTCCACAATCTTCCCATCCCTGAGATAGATAGTCCTCTGGGTATATGACACTATATCCTCTTCATGGGTAACTACGATCACTGTAATACCTTTCTTGATTTACGTACCTGGTGGCGGCATTCTTTGAGAGGGGCTACCCATATTTCCCATGGGACTCGAGCTTGGTGGCAAGATTATCTCGCCTTCTTTTAATCCCGACAACACTTCGAGGTACTGGAAGTTTCCTCTGCCCAAGGTTACTTTCCTTGGCTCAGGCTGGCCCGTGGACTCATTCATGACTGTTACAACGGAGCCCGCAGGTGTGGTTATAACCATGGATACAGGAATCAGCAATACGTTCTTAGCGCTGTATACGCTGATATCGGCAGTAGCGCTTAAGCCACCCCTGAGCTCGACATCATACGGGTCTAACTCAATGGTTAGAGCAAATTTCACCACATTGCCTTCCTCTGTGCCGTAAGGCGAAATGAATTTTACCGTGCCTGTAAATGTCTTGCCGGGTACAGCATCCACGGTGACCCCGGCCTTTTGCCCCGGTTTGACTTTCATAATATCGATTTCATCAACAAGCCCGGTAAACTTGATTGACTTGGTATCAACAAGCTTGACGGCCGTTTTCGCTGAATAGTCCTGCGCAGAAAGGACGGAGGATTTTTTAAGGTCAACGCTGACTACAGTGCCGTCAACCGGAGCTATGATGGCTGTGTTCATGATGTTCTGCTTGGCTTGATATAAAGCTATTTCCGCGCTCTGCAGGCTGAGGTTGTATTGCTGCAATGTCTTCCAGTTAATTGCACCTCCGCTTTCAAAGATTAGCGTCTGATTTTCCAAAGCATCGCGCCCTACCAGCAGGTTAAGCTTAGCGATGTACAACTTCTTGGCGGCTTCAAGCGGATCGGCATCATCCTGTGCCAGATAGTCCTCCAACTCCTGTAGATAACGCAGTGACGATTGCAAAAAGTCAACGCTGGTAGGAGTATCGGCGAACTCAAAGAATAACCTGCTATTGATAGATATCGTGCTCTTGGCCAGCTGTTTAACTGTAACCATTTCCTGCTGGGCAGCATCAAATTCAGGCGCCACTTTTTCATAAGCCCCAACTTTCATATCCCCGGCTATATTCATCAGCTTCTGGCGGTACTTCTCCAGGTAATCAACCACCATCTCGTCATTGAATGACTCATCCTGGGAACTGCCCGCAGTAAGGTCAGGGTAGTAAGTTGAGTTTGTCTTGGCTCCGGCTAATTCGGCGGCATCTGGCTTGAATTTTATCAGGTCCTCGCATACTTCAATATCGAAGTATGTCATGATGAGCTTATAACCGGCTTCCTTGTAGTTCCCCTGCCTAAAATAATTAATTGCCGCATCCATATCTTTTTGTGCCTCGTCACATAAGCGGGTCACGCTAAAGTCCGGGTAACTATAAGGGAGATGGTCCACACCACATCCGAATGAAATATCATTTCTCGCCGTCTGTATGCTGAACAGAGCTGTTCTAATGGCGTTTCTCTGTGCCGTACTATCAAGCATGGCTAATAGGGCGCCCTGCTTGACAATGTCACCTTCTTCTACCAGTATTTCGCTGACCTGTCCCTGGGTTCCAAAACGCAGGTCAAACTCATTAGGCATGGTGAGTGAGCCATCTGAAGATACAACGATATCCAGGTCTCCCCTTGTCACTTCGAAAGTCTGCCCGGCGGGAGCCGCATTCTTGCCGCAGCCGCCGAGCAATAGAGAGAGCAAGCTTATATTTATTACAACTATGTTTACTATTATTTTTTTCATTTTATCTGTGAGGTGGTCCTGGAGGAGTTGTAACTACCGGCGCGCCAACTACTACGGACTTTTCTTCAATTATTACTTTATCGCCTTCCCTCAGACCCGATAGTACCTCGGCGAACTGGTAGTTTTGCCTGCCGAGGGTAATCTGCCTTTTCTCGGATTGGCCCGTGGCTTCATTCATGACTGTCACAAACGAGCCCTCAGGGGTGGTTGTGACCGCCGTTAAAGGCACCAGTAATACGTTTTCAGCATTGTATACGACAATATCAGCCGTGGCGGTAAGGCCGCCCTTGAGCTCTACATCGGTGGGGTCAAGCTTGATGGTAACAGCAAATTTAACAACGCTGCCGGTATCCTTGGAACCATAGGGCGAGATAAATGATACCGTCCCCGTAAATGTTTTGTCGGGCACGGCATCTACGGAAATCATCGCCTTTTGCCCGGCTTCTACTTTTAGTATATCAATCTCATCAACCAGTCCCTGGAACTTTATCTGGGAGGTATCAACAAGTTGAACTGCAGTTTTGGATGAATAGTCCATGGCGGAAAGGACATCATTCTTCTTAACGCCCACGCTCACCACCGTGCCGTCAAAAGGTGCCAGTACTACCGTCTTCAGCAAGTCATCTTTCTTATTCTCAAGAGATACCACAGCATTCTGTAAATCGAGCTTGTACTGCTGCTCGGCTTTCAAGGAGAGGCCGTGCTGCAATACATAATCGTTGCTTCCTAAAATGGCATTGCAGATTTCGATGTAATGCCTCGCTACGCGCAGGTTGTCATACAGCTCGGGTGAGTTGAGGTCGCCGTTTTCTATGCCTTTCTGGGCTGCACTCAACTTCTCTTCAGCGGCACCGTAAAAATATAAGCTTATGTCCTCGCCGTAAACAGTCAAATAGTTATACTTTTTTATTGCGTTGACATCGTTTATCACAGCTATGCGAATTTCGTCAATCCGCCTGGAAAGAGTATCAAACATCGGGCCAGCTTCATCATATTTCCCCTCGGCTGTCAATCCCCTAATGGTCTCAATGTCTGTCTGGCCCTGCTTGATTAAATCAATTACCTTGCGCAGTTCCCGGATGTAAATTGTCGCAAACGGGTGGTACAGCTGGACCCACAGGGAGTTTGATTCTTCAATGAACGGCGCTATGTTGCCAAAACCGGACTTTGGATTGTTTATGGTGTCTTCAAATATTTTTATACAGGACTCCAGGTCAGACGAAGCTACATACAACTCAGATGCCGCCGCAGCATAATTGCCAGTCTGGAACAGCTCACGCGCCCTGGTAACCTCATCCTGCGCCCAGACAAAGGACGACAGAGCAGTGGCGTTGGGGTAATAGAATCGATAACTAGTAGCTGAATATAAGGTATTCGGTATAGGCGTAACACTAGTCTTGCCAAGCGTGGTAACGGTCGTAGGCACTAAACCCCATGCCTGTTGACCGGTAGCTGGATCTATAATAGGTACTGCGCCAGGGTTTGGCGGCAACGGATGATCTGGATCCCACAAAGGAACACTGACCCAAACAGTAGTGGTTCCAGGAGGGGTTGTAGTAATAGCATAAAGTTGACTCGGAAACTGGGGCAACAGCGGCACGGTTTCATAGAGGTTGCTTAACTTGGTCTGCACGCTGTTATTGGCTGACATGATGTCCAGCCGCTGTGCCGTGTCATCCAGCCTTGCCAGTACCTGCCCTTCTTTAACGAAATCCCCCTCTTCCACCAGCACATCCTCAACATTGCCCGGTGCCCCGAAAAGCAAGTCATACGCCTGCGGCATCACCAGGTTACCGTCCACGGAGACAGCTATTGCCAGGTTACCGAGCTGCACGGTAGCAACCTGCTTTTCCAATTCCGGCTGAGCTGTTTTTGAAGCACAGCCAATACCCGAAACAGACAAAATAGATATGCAAATAATGATGGTAACTAACTTGTTAAATACTTTAGCCATGTTTTTATATTATATAGAGTTTAGCAAATATGACGACATCAGAGAAATATTTTTGTGTAAAATCTACGTAAAATCCAGTTAAGATGTATTTTGTCGGGATCGGGCTAGGTACCCACCCCTGTAAAATCTCTCAGAACGGTAGCGAAGCTCAAGCGGGCATGTCGGTCTGGAAAAAGATGGTGAATATTGTAACTCTATCAGAATCACTAAAATTTGCTTGTTTTAACTATATTTGCCCCCGGGACCGGTGGTAAAATGGAAAATAGGTCTATCTACCCTCCTGATAATCAACGGGCAGTGCTTCAGCCCCTTTGGAACAAAGATTAGAGAACTTTTAGTTAGTATATATTTTTCATCATCCAACCATATTTCGACTTCTCCACACAAATCCTGCGGGTCTTCCGGATTACTTCCAAAAAACGTTATGACTTCATCAAAAGGATGTGTGTGAGCTTCTACTATAGACTGTTCAGACCCTTTCCAGTACCAGACACATTCCACATAGAAGGCTCCTTTTATTACATCATCATCTAACCATAGCAAACGAGTAGACGCATCTGTGGGTTTCCTTTCCAGCCTCCACGAAGGAAGCTCCACATCAGCTTGTCCAGCCGTGATAATATACTTCTCGTATTTAGTCTCCATTTTCTGTAATTCCCTTTCTAACTTTTGTGATTCGGGGTTCGGTCAAGTTGGCCATTCATTTTTCTTGAGGGCTAACTATTACCTGCGAACATTATATCACACTGATTATGATTTTCTGCCACATTTAAAAGTTCAACCCGGGCTGAACGCTGTAAAACAAATGGTGAACTTTATGCTGAAAATGTATAGTCTCGAATTAACAGTAAAGAATGCCGTCCGCTTGCATTGAGGGTTCAGTGTTTTACAAATCAGACGTGGTGAGGTAACATTCCTCCAAGAGCAGGTTGCGTAACAAGCGCCAAAGATGAGTTACGCTAGACAAAGGCATGTCGGAAACCACATCAGGTAATGGAAAAGGAGCAATAGTCCGAAAATGATGGCCAACTTTGCGCTGAGGCCTTCGAAAATTAAATGAGTTCCTAGTCTGCTAGGAGATGAACATGAGAGTTGTGATAATGCCAGGTTTTTCAGAATTGATAATTGTAGCTAATCCTACCCAGGAAGTGACTCGGGAGGGAATGCTCTCTATTGTTATGCCCTGGCTTTATGCACCTTGGCCAAACGCTAAGGAGAAAGGCATTATCGAAATGGAGATAGACGGCGACACTTTAAGGGCACTACTTGCGGAACTAGCGGCCAAATATAAGGAGGCAAATGTTGAATTGCAGCCGATTAACCCCACAACTAATGACCTGGACTTCGATTACGATGTCCTTGTTAATGGCAAGAATTATGTAGCTTTAGTTGACGGCCTTGACGCAAAGCTGAAAGATGATGATACCGTGAAAGTTAAAATACTTTGGCGCTGGGACGGCTAATGACAGCGAGGAAAAGATGCTAGACCAAAACGAACTTATCAGATACAATCGGCAACTGATAATCCCAGATTTTGGAGAGGAGGGACAAAGAAAACTAAAAGACTCGCATATCGTAATTGCCGGCATCGGTGGGCTAGGCTGTGCTTCAGCGACGTATCTAACTGCTGCTGGTGTCGGACAAATTACTATCGTTGATTTCGATACCGTGGAATTGTCTGATTTAAATCGGCAGATTCTCTACTGGGAAGACGAAATAGGAGAGAAGAAGGTAGTGGTTGCTCAAAGAAAATTATCCAAGCTAAATCCCTCAGTAGAAATCACTCCTATCTTCGCCAAGATAACGAAGGAGAACGTCCTTAGCATTATCGATAGGTCTCAAGTAGTAGTCGATGGCCTAGATAATTCTGCCACACGGCTGGTGGTAAACTCGGCTTGCATCAAGAAGAAGACACCCTACGTTTATGGCGGTGTCTCGCGCTTGCGAGGCATGATTACCACCATCATACCCGGACAAACACCTTGCTTAGCGTGTCTTTTCCCGGAGGGTGACAGTGGACTCGGAGTCATCGGTGTAACTCCAGCAATAATAGCCAACCTGCAAGCTTTGGAGGTAATTAAACTACTTACCGGACACAGCCCATCCTTAGCCGGGAAACTGCTATTTTTCAATGGTGATGATATTAAGTTCCGGGTTCACGAGATAAGGAGAAACGAAAGCTGCCCAGTTTGCTCCCAGGTGTTACTCCAGCAAGAAGAAAAGGAGCAATAGTCCGAAAATGATGGCCAACTTTGCGCTGAGGCCTTCGAAAATTAAATGAGTTCCTAGTCTACTAGGAGATGACTATGAAGTTAGCAATAGTACCGTATCTTGAAAATTTGATAGTGATAGTTGACTCTCATGATAAAGCGAATCCGGAGAGAAGTTCCTCAGCCATATCTACGATGTACGCACCGTGGCCAGATGCCCAAGAGAAAGGGTTTGCCGAAATAGACGTAGATGGTGACACGCTGAGAGCGCTACTTGTAGAGGTAGGGGCTAGTTACAAAAAAGTGAATGTTGATTTTGAGCCGATTTGCCCCATCACCAATGATTTGAAACTAGATTACGATGTGTTTGTTAATGGCAAGAATTTCATACTTTTGGCTCAGGGTCTTGAGACAAGGCTAAGGAATGGTGACGAAGTCAAGATACTAGCAGATACAATTGGCCACTGTTAATCGTTATCCCTACTCTCGTGGGGCACCGAAATGCGATGTGTCGTGACCGAGTCCTCAGCAGGCACCCCTTTTCTTTATCTGAAAAGAATTTACACAACTTAGACTTCACTACCCGGCGAGCTATTTTTCAATGGTGATGATATTAAGTTCCGGGTTCACGAGATAAAGAGAAACGAAAGCTGCCCAGTTTGCTCCCAGGTGTTACTCCAGCAAGAAGAAAAGGAGCAATCTTATTAACATTGCTCCTTTTCCTAAACTACACCCTGGATATGGCTGCCAACCACAGCCATAACTTGTCTATGCGCCGCCTAATGAGTTCTATTTCTTTCCTTTCTTCTTCTCCTTATGGGCTTTTAGCGCCCAAAAAACCTTCTCCGGCTGGGCGGGTAGGTCGTTGATCCATACTCCAGTAGCATTGTAAATGGCGTTAATCACCGCAGGTGGAGCTGAACAACAACTCCCCTCACTTGCCTCCTTAGCCCCAAACGGACCATAGGGGTCATTGGTTATCACATGCATAACCTGCGTCATAGGCGCTTCGTAAGCACGGGGACGCATGTAGTCTATAAAGTTAGGGTTAAGGGTTTGCCCCTTGTCCATCTTAAATTCCTCATACAAGGCAGCTGCAACTCCTTGATGATATGATCCACCCTGAACTTGAGTTTCTACTGCTTGTGGATTGAGGGGGAAACCACAGTCATGAGCTATCACGCTATTATCAGTACACTTTACCACCCCCGTCTCCACATCCACCTCCACCTCGGCTGCCTGGGCGGTGAAGCTATAGTTGGTACCGATATCGCCCACACCCTTACTCAAATCGGCTAAGCCTAAGAGTGTTATCCCCTGGCTGGAATAGCCACGGCCGATGATTACCTTACCCGGCGTATCATAACAGGCAATCCTCACCAGCCTCTCCCAAGACATGTTCCTATCGGGACTCGACTTAACAAAAACCTGCTTATTCTTAATCTCCACCTCCTCTGGTTTTACGCCAAACTGTTGAGCGGCGACCTCGAGGAGTTGCTGTTTAGCATCCAGGGCAGCATTTCTGGCAGCCTGGCCAGCAAGCACAGTAACCCGGCTGCCATAGCTGCCCGGGTCAACAGGTGTGAATGCTGTATCCACTCTCTTTATATCTATATCTTCCAGTACCACGCCGAGCACCTCCGCAGCGATAGCACAGCCTACGGTGTCTGATCCTTGCCCCACATCCGAAGCCCCGGTGAGGTAGTTAATACTGCCGTCCTCACATATCCTTATAATGGCAGCACAAGCATTATGAGCGCTGAGTTTCGTCCCGCTGTTATATGTTGCCGCACTAAAACCAATACCATAGGACTTTTGCCCTTCTACTTTCTTCGTTTTCTTCCTTTCCTCCCACTTTATCGCTTCGGCAACCTTTTCAATGCATTCCTTTATACCACAAGTCGCCATGTGTACTTCGTTAACCGTTTCGTAAACCTTACCCGGTTCGGGGTTTTCAATGGCATTCCTAAGCCTGATCTCCACCGGGTCTAGACCAAGCTCTTTAGCCATCATGTCCAGCTGGACGTCGGCGGCGAACCGGCTATGGTACAGTCCGTGTCCTCTCATGGCTGCCGAACTTGGGTTGTTAGTAAAGTAGTTATAGGCGTCATACTTGAAGTTGGGCAGCTTATATGGCATGGTCATACAAGTTCCAACAAGAAACATGGTGAGCGGGCTCATACGGGTATAAGCACCCCCGTCGGCAACAGCCTTGACGTATGTAGCCTTTAATATGCCATCCTTGGTGACCCCTGTCTTTATGGTAATCCACATGGGATGGCGCCTAAGACAGGTGGTGAGCTCGTCAAACTGGGTATACACCAGCTTCACCGGCCTGCCTGTCTTCTTGGCCAGCATGGGTGCCGCAAAATCGCAGTGTACCATGTCATTTTTGGTGCCACCAAAATCAGAGCCGATGAAAGGCTGTATTACTCTCACGTTGCTGAGAGGTAAATTAAAGCACCTTGCTAGAATTCTATAGGGAAAATACGGACTTCCTTTCGCCCCCTGAAAGACCAGGCGATTAGGACCAGGCCAGTAAGCTATTACTGCTGGTGGTTCTATATATCCTTTGGCCATACGGGGAGTCTGGAAGATATCCTCCCGGACAAGATAAGATTCAGCAAAAGCTTTGTCCACGTCGCCAAAGTTCCAGTGATATTCAACACATATATTCCCTGGACGGTTCTCATGAACCAGCGGTGCCCCTGCCTGCATCGCCTCAAAGGGGTCGAAGACACCGGGGAGTGGTTCATACTCTACCTCGATGAGGTCACAGGCCTCCTCAGCAATATCTTCACTAATTGCTGCCACTGCCGCCACGCCCTCATACTGGTAGCGCACCTTCGTCGTAGCAAAAGGTTCTTCGTCCCGGGTCGGCCCGCTCCATCCCCATTTGAAACCGCCGAAGTCCTTACCGGTGGTTACTGCCATTACCCCCGGCAGCTTCTCGGCTTTGCTAGTATCAATATTGAGTATCTTGGCATGAGCGTATGGACTTCTCTTTATCTGGCCCCATAGCATGTTAGGCAGTTCGATATCAGCGGCGTATTTCGCTTCTCCAGTAACCTTAGCCCTGGCATCCACCCGGGGCATTTGTTTTCCTATAACCGAATAATTTCCAAAGGTCTCTTCCATTCTATCTATTGACCTCCTCGCATCTTTTCCGCGGCAATTTCTATAGCTTCGATATATTTAACGTAGCCTTCGTCGGCACACAGATTGCCCTGTATCGCCTCTCTTACCTCCTCTCGGGTTGGGTTGAGGTTCTCATCTAGTAAAGCCTTGGCTGACATCACCATCCCAGGAGTGCAAAATCCACATTCTATAGCACCATACTCAACCATGGCTTCTTGGATAGGGTGAAGCTTGTCACCATCAGCCACCCCTTCAATGGTAGTAACCTTGCGGCCGTTAGCCTGTAACGCCAGCACGGAACAGGACCTGACTGCCTTGCCATCAATATGAACAGTGCAAGCACCGCAAGCACTATCGAGACAACCTACTTTGGTGCCCGTCAGCTTAAGCTCGTTCCTCAGTAGCTCAACAAGCAAAGTATTTGCTTTTACCTTCGACTCGTAAGGCTTCCCATTGACCGTTAACTTTAATTCCTTCATTTCACCTTTCATATTTTAACCTCCTAAAAAGTCAGGCTGATTTGGCTCTTTCTATAGCTCTGGTTGCGGCTCGCCTCACGAAGACCCTCAC
>Ga0209636_10006100_pt1 | contig 12314 bp, 9 predicted proteins | sample DeeMarSWOR152_54_FD_187464 | JGI IMG/M metagenome (GOLD analysis project Ga0209636, IMG submission 187464) | Marine sediment microbial communities from White Oak River estuary, North Carolina - WOR-1-52-54 (SPAdes) (version 2) | ecosystem: Environmental > Aquatic > Marine > Intertidal zone >...
GCTGAACCCACTCTCCAGAAACGTCCCGGGTTATTGAAGGGCTGTCAGTTTTTTTGGCAATCTTGTCTATCTCATCAATGTAGACGATACCTTTGGATGCCTTTTCAATGTCATAGTCTGCCATTTGAACAAGGCTGAGGATGATACTCTCAACATCCTCTCCCACGTAACCAGCTTCGGTCAGGTTCGTAGCATCTGCAATGGTAAATGGTACGTCCAGTATCCGTGCAAGCGTTTGGGCCAGAAGTGTTTTGCCTGACCCGGTAGGCCCAATCAACAGTATGTTGCTCTTATCAATCTCTACGTCTTCTGTATCAAGGTTGGCGCCGATTCTTTTGTAGTGGTTATGCACTGCTACGGAAAGAACCTTTTTGGCCCTCTCTTGCTCGATTACGTACTGATCGAGCTTTTGCTTTATCTCATGTGGCTTAAGGAGAAAATCTCTCTCTTTACTTTTCCCTTTTTGCTCATATTCTTCCTGGATGATTTCGTTACACAGAGAAACACACTCATCACAGATGTAAACGGAAGGCCCAGCAATCAGCTTTTTCACCTCATCTTGACTTTTCCCACAAAAGGAACAAACGAGTTCTCCTGATGGATCATCTTTCCTGCTCATTTAGCCCTACTCCCTTTATCTTTTTTCATCATTGCCATTTCCCTCTTGGTGATCACCTTGTCCACAATACCATATTCCAGCGCTTCTTGGCCACTCATGAAATAATCCCGTTCCGTATCATTCCTTATCTTCTTCACATCCTGGTTTGTGTGCAGGGCAAAAAGCCCATTGATTGCCTCTTTAAGCCTCATAATTTCCTTGGCCTGGATATCTATATCAGTAGCTTGCCCTTGTGTTGCACCCATCGGTTGATGGATCATGATCCTGGAATGAGGAAGGGCAAACCGTTTTCCTTTATTGCCAGAGGCTAGCAGAAGGGCAGCCATGCTGCTGGCCTGTCCGGTGCAGATAGTTGCGATATCAGGTTTCACATATTGCATGGTATCATAGATTGCGAGCCCAGCTGTAATCGAGCCCCCAGGGGAATTGATATAGAGATTTATGTCCTTATCTGGGTCTTCAGATTCCAGAAACAGAAACTGGGCAATAATAATATTTGCCATGTCATCAGTTACCTGCTCACCCATAAAAATGATTCTATCCTTGAGGAGGCGTGAGTAAATATCATAAGCCCTCTCACCCCTCGATGTTTGTTCTACCACAATAGGTATCAGCATATGGCTATGGTTCCTTTCTATCTTCCTGGCTCTCTCTCGGTATCTCTTTTACTTCAGTGATCTTAGCATCTTGAACACAATGATTCAATACTTTTTCAACTAAGAGCTGATTCCTGAATGAATCCACTAAATCGTTTTCTTCATAGTATCTTTGAAGCGTAGCCAGATCCTTTCCCGTTTGAGCAGCGAGCCTTTGGAAACTTTCACTTATCTCACGCTCCTCAATACTAATATTCTCCAAATTAGCTATTTTACTTAACACAAGATCTTCCTTAACCTTTTGCTCAGCGCCTTTCCGCAAATCCTCTCTCATTTTTTCTTCTGAAATGCCAGCCGATTCGAATCGGACTCCCCTCAAAAGAAAATTTTGTTTAATCGTGGCTATTGATCGTTCGATTTCATTTTCAACCGCGACCTCAGGAAGCTCAAAATCTACAGAGTCCGTTATTTTCTTGAGAAGCCGCTTTTTTAGCTCTCTGTCTATCCTCCTCTCTTCTTGCAGGGTAATATCTTCCTTCACCCGCATCCGCAGATCGCTGAAGGATTTCATATCGGAACCCAAGGCCTTTGCAAATTCATCATTCAATTCGGGAAGTTCCTTCTTTTTAAGATCCCTGATCGTTATAGAAAAGGTAATCCGCTTGCCAGCCAATCGCTTATCATGAAAATCTTCTTTGAAATCTATCTCTATGTTCTTTTCAGCCCCCTTTTTCAGACCCACTATGCCTGATTCTATCTCAGGATAAAAATTCTTACCCCCCACATGGATTAAGGACTCCTGACCCTTCATGTCTTTGAGGGGTTTTTCATTCCAAAAGCCCTCATAATCGATGGTCACATAATCGCTGTTTCGTATTTCCCTGTTTTCAGTGATGGAAGTAAGACTAGCATGTGCATCTCTTATTTCCTCAAGCTTCTTATCGACATCATCTTCGGAAACATTTAAGATTTCTTTCTCCACAGAAATGCCAGCATAGTCCTTTAGCTCGAAGTCTGGCTTTACCTCCATGTGGATAGTATACTTAAAACTTTCACCTGGCCTTATGGCCCCATCTTCAAGGGAGGGTCTTCCTAGGGGAAAGAGTTTGGTCTCCTCTATCACCTTGGAAAAAGATTCCTCTATCAGATCGCTCTTCACATCAGACAAGATATGTTTTGAGTAGTACTGCTCAAGTATCCTTCGGGGAACCTTGCCGGGCCTAAAGCCCTTGACCTTGACCTTTTTCGAAAGCTCTCGGTAGGCTTGATCCAGTTTTTTGTTTACCTCTTCCGCCTCGATTTCAACGTCAATACGTCTTTTTACCTGGCTTATTTCCTCAATGTTCGTTTCCATAGCTTCTCTACTAAGGCTGACTCATTAAGCGTGTCCGAATTTCTCACTAAGTCTTTCGATTCATAATTTCAAGGATGGACTTATGTAGACCTCGGCTCAGCGACTCGACGTGACCTTTCGACCTGAGCTCAAGCCGCAGGGCTCGTCGATACGTCTCAGTCATTTCGGATTTTTTCACTGCCTTTGTATGTCCTCGGTTTGCCCGTCCCGACCCGGGGACGCACACCCTGGTTAGTGATTGTATGAGTATTTTTAATTGGTGCGAGAGAGGGGACTCGAACCCCTATCCGACAAAGCGGGCTGGATCCTAAGTCCAGTGCGTCTGCCAGTTCCGCCACTCTCGCACTGAGCGTTCAGGCCTATTGATATACATTTAGGATTAATTATTCAATAACTTTCTGTCAAGGCGTAAATGCGGTTATCCATTAGAAACCGGAAGTCCCTGCTGGAGATTCCGCTTCTTTTTTCAGCCTTTTGGTGAGCTTCAGGTTTCCCGTTCTTAAGGTATAGGCCATCTCAAACACAAGACCCAAAAAGCTGCCGAACGGACAGGATTGCACTACAGGCGACGTCTCAATCTTCTCACCATATTTTCTCAAAAGAAATGGCATCACCTGAGCACTCCCCCATTCCATGGGCACATTGCCACAGGCCTTTTTCACGGAACTTTTCAGCCCCCATAGAGTAAATAACCGCACCTGTCTAAAAAGAGTGTCATGAAACAGTGCATAACATTTATTACCAATGCATCCCAGAGAGAGGCCATTGAGTACACCTAAAAATACTCTATGTTTTGCCACCCTGCCAACCTCCCGGAGTGCCGCAAATGAGTCATCAAGGAATTCTAATGTATAAATGAGGGTAGCCACATCAAATTCGTTATCCTCAAAGGGTAGATCCTCTGCTCTGCCGAGCTTGAGAGATGCCTTACTGCCCAATCTTGACCGAGCGATATCCAGCATATAGGGAGAGGCGTCAGTGCCTGTCACATCAAGCCCTAATCGGTGAAACAGCAGGAGATGATTTCCTGTCCCGCACCCAATATCTAAAATCCTCTCTCCCCTCTGTGGTTTTAGCAGGCGGATAATAAGTTGAGTACTCAACCTATCAAGTGACACCCCTTCGGGGGACTTTTCCCATCCTTCATAGAGTTTAGCCAATTTTTGATCAAATATGTGCCCCATGAATCAGCTTCATCGTGTTTGCATGAGAGCGGACAAAAGAGATTGATGATTACCCCACCCTGCATCAGGGCCAGCATAGAGGCCGGATAAGGAGTAGTTCCACTTCTGACATTCTTGTGTTTATTGAGTGCATCCATTTTAGCACAAGGGGCCCAAGGAACTCAACAAACTCAAAAAATGATCTTACCCTCTGACACAAAGAAAAACCTCTGATCATGATCCATCATGCGTTGCTTTTGAAAGCTCTCCATATTCCTGGCAACCACTATTATCACCTAATTCACAGCTTTTTTGAAAATCACTTTTTGCCATATCGAGCAAGCCTTTAGCTTTGTAAGCCATTCCCCTGGTAAGGTAAACTGGTACCATGTTTGGGTTCAGAAGAAGGGCTTGATTACAGTCTTGAATGGCAAGATCAAACTGATCCTTATGAAAGTGGGCCCATCCTCGATTATGGTAGGCCTCAGCATATTCTGCCCGTAATCCAATTACCTTATTGTAGTCATCAATTGCCTTATCATACTCGCCCATAGCCATATAAACAATTCCCCTGTTAAAATAAGATCTTATCTCTTCTGGTTTAAGCATGATAGCCTTGGTATACGCTTCAGCCGCTCCTGCAAGGTCCCCTTCTTGATATTTCTTATACCCCTTATCAAACCAGTCTTCAAAGGTATCCGGCTTGGTATTCTCTCTGAATATCGGTCCTATTGTTATTTCTTTTTTACCTAACGGTCCCAGGCGCACAAAAACCAGGTAGTTCAAAAAAACCACCAGGACAACGAGTCCGACCCACAGGAATACCTTGAGGCGTTTTCTTGACACAGTCCTCTGCTTAATTACGGCCTTTCCTCGCTTGAGGCCTAAGGTCTTGTGCGTATGTTTTCCCTTATAATCTTGGATAGGCATGATACTCATTCCAAAGCTCTCATACCAAATAGAATAAGAAAATTAAACACTAAAAAGACCTCACAATCCTTTTATCTTGATCTCATAGAGACCGTGGATATCCTACACGGCGTAAAGGCAAATACCTATGTTATTCCGAGAAAGACAATCAGCAACAGAACGCCGCGGTAGCTGTGACCTCGAGACTCTTACTTCTTGGATAACCCAGAAAAAAGAGATCACCCGTATTTCGGGTGATCTCTTTAGACCAATTGGTACCCCCAACCCCGATATGATCGGGGTATTGTCCCGCTCGCAGAGCCGGTGTCCTGGACCTGGAGACAAGAAAGGAAATCGCTTGGGAGGGAAAGAATCCCTCAAAATAAAAATTGGCGTCCCCAACCGGATTTGAACCGGTGTTGTCGGCGTGAAAGGCCGATGTCCTGGACCTGGCTAGACGATGGGGACGCTGATATTCATCGTTATTATAGGCATAACAAGCAAATAGTCAACATGTAATGGCGCTCTTGTCTGCACGCAGTAGACCTTGGCAGCCCTCAAAAAAAGGTTAGTCGTTTTGCCGACTAACCCCTGGCTGGTCCCCTATCTCAATGATGGGCCGTGCGTGAATCGAACACGCGACCAACGGATTAAAAGTCCGCTGCTCTACCTGACTGAGCTAACGGCCCATATATACTGTGCCTGCGTATTTTTAGTAACACTATTGGGATGGTGTGTCAAAAAAATTATACACGGCTATATGAAGTTCAATTTGGACCTATGGTAAAGATGTGGCTTTGAATCAGGTTTAATTCCTCTTCATTGGGAGGGTAGGGATAATTCCATTGTTTTTGTCCGGGCAGGCAGTTGCCAAAAGGCCTGTTGCAGGCAACCTCGCCATCCTCATCCAGACATCCACCGGTCATGAAGGGGGTTCCCAGGTTGATGATTTCCCTGAGATCGTCCCCCGGTAAACCAAAACCAATAATGTGTCCGTGCCCATCGAATTCCATATCGGATGTCGAAATAGAGCGTTCTTCCAGTAGATAGCGTGCAAGCTGAATTCTCAGATAGGTGGGCCACGGTGGCTGTTTATTCTTTTCCAGTTTGGTGTCGGGTTCGGCGAGAAATGAAAAGAGATGATTTACAACCCCCATGTGCCAAAGCCTTTCCATAACGGTAACCATCTCCTCTTCAGACTCACCCATGCCTACCATGAGATGACTTCCGACATTGCGTTCGCCAAAGATCTCAAGGCCATCGGCTACGGTCTGCCAGTATTTCTCCCATCTGTGAGGTCCTGATACCCCCTTTCCCCGGTAAAGCTCGAAAAGCTCCGGGGTGGCCAGATCAAGAGCGACACCAATCTTGTCTACACCTCTTTCTTTCATTGCCTTGAGATCATCAATTTTCAAGACCGTTGGGCTTATGAGGATGGAGATCGGGATTGTAGTCTCCTTTTTGAGCCGTTCAGTCATAGTAATCGTATCTCTTCGGCATCTCCCATTGGTGATCATGGAGATACAGGTCCGCTTTACATATTCAGGACCACCATTGATAGCCTCAATAATGGAGTCCATAGACAAGAGAGGCCATTGAACCATAATGAAGCTTTTTTCCCCATACGAACCCGTTCTTTTTTTTGCGAGGCCGCAGTATGCACAATTCGCCGCACATCCTTCGTTGTAGTGAACAAGAAGATTTGCACATCGATTTTTTGCCCCCCGGTAGAAGCGTCCGTGAGACAGACCGAGTGAGATAGCGGTGGCACTACTTATCCTTGCATAGTCGGGGCTCTGTTTTGGGCGCTTAGCAACCATCTGTTCTCTTTTTCACGTGGCTATGAGATTTTCCTTGGCCTGTAATATTGCCTCTGTCAATGTGTCAAAACTGACTCCATAAATGATCTCATCCCTCCATACCTCAGAGAGGTGTTCCTCAATCTTTTTCCTTTTAGCTGACGTCCACTTGAGGGCGGACTCCAGAAGATTGATATCTTTGGTCGTGGAAAAAAAATCCCCGGTGATCATAATATGTTCAATGGTGTTCCCCGCGAGAGCGAGGTATATCTCTAAAAGCCCACCTGGTGTTTTGACTTCACTTACACCCATCCTCGATCTGGGATGCTTGTGGGAAAAGATCCAATCGGGATTTGTATACCGAGCAGTAGTAAACTCCTGTATGCTCTTTTTCTCCCATGTGTCAGGCTCATCCGCTTGAAAGGAGATATCAAATCTTTGGCTAAAGGCATTTTCTACGGCGGCGATAATAGTGCCCATGTCCACATCGTGGCCCAATTGCTCCTTGATGGTAGTTATCCTCTGGCTGAAACAGCTGTAGCCTTTATCATACAGTTTCAGGGGAGGTTGATGTATGATGTCAAGCATCAAGGGGATATCAAAATCCACCAGCAGGCTTGCATGAAACAAGACCGCCTTTTCTGTCTCCAGAGATGCGGAAAGGCCTGCTATCTTTTTGCCGCGTACCTCAAGGTCATTCTTGGGTCTGAACTCGGCCCGTATGCCAAGATCCCCCAATGCTGCCAACAAGACAGCGCTCAGGGATTCAAATATGCCGTTAATCCCCCCCTTTAAACCGGGGTGATCAAGGGTAATACCGAGGCCCAGGGCGACTGCCTTTGGACCCATTATTACCGTGCCCCCACCGGTACTCCTGCGGTTGAATTCAATTTCCCTGTGCCTGCACCTGTCAAGCCGCAGAGCAGCATTTATGTCCTGGTATTTTCCAACGATGGCTGAGGGTTTGAAAACATAAAGGTGAAGAATTGGCGGGGAACCATGTTGGGATAAGGATAGGGGGAGGGTGTCATCAATGGACAGACCCAGGGCGGTTGAAACAGGATTTACGATATCCTCAAAAAGCCTCCATGAAGTCATCAGGCTTTTGCCTTTTCTTCCTCAGTCCGTTTTATCTCCTGATCGATGAAAGGAAGAAGAGAATCCCCGTGCATGAGATTCCCGAGTTCATTTTCGAGATCGCTCGGCTCAATAACCAGGATCCATCCCTTTCCGTATGGATCTTCATTGATGAGCGTGGTGTCATCCTCTAGGTCTTCATTTATCTCCACAATCTCTCCAGAGACCGGTGCGCAGAGCTTTCCGATCCATTTTCGTGATTGAATCTTGCCGCATACCTCACCCTGCTCGACCTCGTCTTCCTCATCAGGCAGGTCTACAAATACGACATCGCCTGCCTCCTTTTGAAACATATCGTCCATGCCCACCGTAACCTTTCCGTCTTCCACCCTGGCCCAACTGTGCTCCTCATGATAGTATAGTTCATCCGGCATGTTATAACCCTTAATAGTAGCCATATCCTACCTCCTTAGAATTGTTTGTCGTTATTGACCACGATCTACTCATTTATTAAAGAAATGTCCAAAATTCAATTAAAAAAGCAAAGCTCACTTGAACCTTTCAAGTATTGCCTGCGCGTGAAGAGGAAGTCCTTCTGCTTCGGCCAAGGTAACTACCGTATCCCTTAACAGGGAAAGCCCTTCCTTGCTCAAATACTGAAAGGTCGGTTTCTTTATGAAATCATCGATGGATAGACCGGAAAACATGCGCGCCGACTGTCCAGTGGGCAGGACGTGATTTGTCCCAGAGGCATAATCACCCGCTGATATAGGTGAGAATGGCCCTAGGAATATAGAGCCTGCATTTCTGATCTTTTTGAGGGTAGTGATAGGGTCTTGAGTCATGATCTCCAGGTGTTCAGGTGCATATTCATTGACAAAATCAATGGCCTGGTCCATATCCCTGGCGATCAGAATACAGGAGTATCTTGCAAGGGAGGAATCAAGAATTTCTTTCCGAGGAAGTCCGGGGAGCCTTTTGTTGATACTCTCAGAGACCCTCGCTGCAAGGTCATCTGAAGGGGTTACGAGGATAGCTGCTGAATCTGGATCATGCTCTGCCTGGGATAAGAGATCTATGGCAATCAGATCTGCATTTCCTGTTTCGTCAGCCAGGGCCATTCCCTCACTTGGTCCTGCAGGCGAGTCGATATCTACCTCTCCAAACACGATAGTCTTTGCTGCAGTCACATATTTATTTCCGGGCCCGACTATTTTGTCTACCCTGGGAATCGTCTCGGTGCCATAAGCCATCGAGGCGATTGCCCATGGGCCCCCTACCTTAAAGATTCTTACCGGGCCGGCTATATCTGCAGCTACGAGGGTAGCGGGAGCTATGACCATGCCTTTACCAGGAGGGGAGCACGCAATAATCTCCTTCACTCCGGCAACCTTGCCAGGCAAGAGGGTCATTAAGACAGTGCTGGGATACGAAGCCCTTCCGCCAGGTATGTAGGCACCAACCTTTTCCAAGGGGGTGGTCATCCGTCCAGCCAAGATGCCGTTTGCAATGTCAACAGACCACATCTCTCTTTCCATCTGTGCCTGATGAAACGTGGTTATGTTTTGGGCAGCAACGTGGAGGGCATCGATCACTTTTGAGTCAACATGACGATAGGCTTCTGCTACCTCTTCCTTGCTGACCTCCAGGTCTTCTAGGGTCAGATCCGATTTATATTCTTTTCTATAATAATCAAGGAACACCTGTTCACCATTTTCTCTGACATCTCTGACGATCTCCCTTACATCGTCAAGAATTGAGGTAACATCTGCGCGTGATCTTTTCAGAATGTCCTGATATTGTTCAGGCGTTAAGTTATCGATTCTCTCTGGGTGTAACGTCATCTTTAAATCTCCTGACATGGTTCCCTTCATCAATCCAAATGACCCGTTAGTTTCTAATATATTTTTCCCTGAAATGCTAAGAAAATTTCTTTGGAACTCACAAGTCAAAAGATTATAGTATATGAAATATAATACGTTGGCATGGTTCAAAGGTGTTTGCATAAAAATAGTGGGTGATTGTTCAGGTTGTGGGCAGATTATGAGGCTTCGATAGGCAAAGAATGTTTCGGCTCCTCATGATACCTCAGCACGTGCCAATTGGCAATTGGCAATAAGCGATGCCTTCATGGATGAGATTGAACAATGCTGAGTAGTGATAGCATCAAAGAATTCCCTCAAAAACCAGGAGTTTATCTCTTCAAGGATGAGTCTGGAAAGATAATCTATATTGGCAAGGCCAAAAACTTACAGAAACGCATCAATTCCTATTTCACCCAGGGCAGTAATCAGTCCCGTAAGTTAGCGTCCATTATCAGGAGCGCCCGGAGAATAGATCATATCATAACTGGTACGGAAACTGAGGCCTTGATACTTGAAGGGAATCTCATCAAAAAATATCGGCCCAGGTATAACGTAGATCTAAAGGATGATGCCAATTATCCTTTCGTTAAGCTGGATATCAATAAGAGTTATCCTCGCTTGACTATTGCACGAAGGATGAGAAATGACGGAGCTCTCTATTTCGGCCCGTTTCCATCTGTATCAGAGGTACGCTCCACTCTGCGCTTGATAGGCGCTGTCTTTCCTTTGAGAAAATGCTCTACCAGGGAGATCCCCAAGCGCTCCAGACCTTGTCTGAATTATCAGCTCGGCAGGTGTCTGGCGCCCTGTTGTATGGATGTCAGCAGAGAGGATTATCAGGAATTAGTTGATCAGGTAAGGTTGTTTTTGGAGGGGCGGGACAGAGAATTGATCTCGAAACTAAAGAAGATGATGGGAAATGCCTCGAGAGAGCTGAATTTTGAAAAGGCTGCCATGGTGAGAGACCAAATCAGGGCTATAGAAAAAACCGTGGAAAAACAAACAGTAGTTTCCAGCAAGATGAGGGATCAGGACATTATCGGACTATCTCACTCTGGTGAAGAAGCAGAGGTGGTGATTCTCCTGGTGCGGGGTGGTTTCATGGTTGGAAGCAGAAGTTATTCCATACGAGGACCATGGGAGTATTCAAGTGAAATAGTAGAGGCCTTCCTCAAACAATACTACCGAGAGAAACAATTTATTCCCCCTGACATAATACTATCAGATCCAATAGATGACAGAGAACTGATCTCTGAATGGTTGGCGGGGATGGCTGGAAGAAAGGTAACTATTTCGGTTCCCTCCAAGGGAGACAAGAGACGGCTTGCCCACATGGCTGCGGTGAACGCCGACAACATACTTTTAAGAAGGCAAAAAACACATCAGTCTGCTCTTCTTGAGGAAGCAAAATCATTGTTGCACTTAAGAAACAAGCCGGTTCACATAGAAGCGATAGATGTATCTAATCTCAAAGGTGATCTTGCCGTAGCCTCCATAGTTGCCTTTGTTGAAGGACTGCCACAAAAATCCGGCTATCGTAACTACCGGATGAAGGAGGTGGAGGGAATAGATGATTATGCCATGATTGCACAGGGAATGAGAAGAAGACTGAAACAGGGCAAGCCACCCGACCTTTTTGTTATAGATGGAGGAAAGGGCCATCTGGCGGTAGCGCTAAAGACGTTAGGTGCTCTTGGCCTTAAGAACCCGCCTGATGTCATATCCATTGCAAAGGCTGATCGAGGAAAACCGGGGGCTTTGGATAAGATATATCTTCCCAACAGGAAAAACCCGCTTAACCTTGCCCGCAATCACCCAGTCCTGTCTCTTTTTATGCGCATAAGGGATGAGACCCACCGGAGGGCCCTCAGTTATTACCGAAAAAGAAGTAAGAAAAGGTTGACAAGGTCCGAGCTGGACAGAATTCCGGGGATTGGGCCAAAGAGAAAAAAGTTACTGCTCAAACATTTTGGAGACCTTCAGTCTGTAGTAAACGCGGCGTTCACAGAGTTAACGGAAGTGCCCGGGATCAATCGATCAGTTGCGAAAAACATCCTCAGTTACTTCCACAGCGAGCCTCAAGACAAAGCTGGCCAACATGGCCGAGCCCCTCTTTGATGTTCCAAAAGTAGAACATTTCCTCTGAATATGTTATAATACTGTTACATCTTTGCTATCCTATTTTTGTATAACGTTTTGCACGAATCAAATATTTCTATAAATATCAATGTATTATCCTCTTGCAAGAAAATAACCTGACTGTGGCACGGGAAATGCAGTGGTTAGGAAGTGAAGATTCAATAACAATTTAAGGAGAGTTGGAATTATGAAAATAGCCCTTAGTTCAACGGGAACGGATCTTGACGCAGAAATAGATCCAAGATTTGGTAGATGCGCGTATTTTTTAATCGTTAACCCAGATGACATGACTTTTGAGGCCATTGAAAACGAGAGTATGTCTCTGGGCGGGGGAGCAGGTATCCAGTCGGCACAATTTGTTGCCTCCACAGGGGCAACTGTGGTTATAACCGGAAATGTTGGCCCCAATGCGAGCAGAACCCTCAATGCAGCCGGTGTCGATGTGATTGTCGGTGTTAGTGGTTCCATTAGAGAGGCAATTGAGAGGTATAAGAAGGGTGAGCTTTCTCCCACTGACCAAGCTAATGTCCCAGATCACTACGGAATGGGTGTGGGTGGTGGCCAGACTCCCTTTCCTGGTGGAGGCATGGGTCGTGGCATGGGCGGAGGCATGGGTCGTGGCATGGGCGGAGGCATGGGTCGTGGCATGGGCGGAGGCATGGGTCGTGGCATGGGTCGTGGCATGGGCATGCAAGGAGGCTATAATCCTAATCAGACTGCTCCTCCGGCATCTCCTGATCAAGAGCTTGGAGCGCTCAAGCAAGAGGCGAAGGCTCTCCGGGATCAGCTTGAT
>Ga0209636_10006102_pt1 | contig 12312 bp, 9 predicted proteins | sample DeeMarSWOR152_54_FD_187464 | JGI IMG/M metagenome (GOLD analysis project Ga0209636, IMG submission 187464) | Marine sediment microbial communities from White Oak River estuary, North Carolina - WOR-1-52-54 (SPAdes) (version 2) | ecosystem: Environmental > Aquatic > Marine > Intertidal zone >...
AACATCGCCACCATCCACACTCAGGAAGCGACATTAGAAGAAGTATTCATGAAATTGACAGGAAGGAAGTTGGAACAATGAAATTATCATGCATCAAAGCTATTGCTAGGAAAGATGCTGTTCAAGCGATGAGAAACAGATTGGTGGTGTTGGGATTGGTTTTCGGGATTATTTTCGCTGTGATATACTATGTGTTTCCTTCTACTGTTGAAGAAACCTTTGATGTAGCCCTCTATGATGGGAGTTCTTCTCAGTTATTTCCGCCGGTCGGTGAACTTGAGATGGAGGGTATGCGTATAATATTCTTCACGTCGGGAGAAGAGTTTGAAAAAGCTGTCGAAGAGGAGGATTACGTTGCCGGCATTGCCCTGCCGGAAAATTTTGATTCTCAGTTACTCTCAGGGAAGCAGCCAACTGTAAGCCTCTATTTTAAATCCGATGTACCCGAAAGTGTCAGATCATCTATACAATATTTTATACAGATGACAATTGAATACGTTACACTTGGAAAGCAGCCCACAGATGTAGAAACAGAAATGTTGGGAGAAGATATGGCAGGAAAGCACATCCCCTTGAGAGAACAAGCAGTACCACTTTTCCTTGTGATGGCTTTGATGATGGAAATGTGGACAATAAGTACACTGATTGTGGAGGAGAGTGCTTTTGGGACGATGAGAGCAGTCTTGGTGACTCCTGCTTCGCCTTCAGATGTGATAATGGCAAAAGGAGTACTTGGAATTCCTTATGCTTTCCTTGTTGCAGTATCGATTCTCATCTTGACCCAGAGTGTGAGAGGAAATCTGCCAGTTTTGTTCATAGCAGTTTTCCTCGGTGCTCTCATGACCGTGAGCATGGGACTGTTTATGGGAAGTATAACAAAAAACATTCTGGGGTCTTACATTTACGTGGCAATTCCATTGCTTATCCTTATGATTCCAGCCATGCTGATCTTTGTGCCTGATGTTTCTCTCTCCATAGTAAAGGTGATACCCACGTACTATCTGGCAAATGCTATCAATCAAGTTCTTAACAGTGGTGCTGGGCTAGCAGATGTGTGGAAAGACTTTCTTGTCATTGCTGGCTTTGATACAGCATTTTTTGTTCTGGGTGTATATGCACTGAGGAGGCGATTTTCATGAAATTCTCCAGAATGTTCCCCATGGCGAAGAAAGATGTCGTCATTATTACAAGAGAAAGTTTTTTCTTGTATATGGTGGCGATGCCAATTATCGCGTCACTTGTACTTACTGCGGTTCTAGGGTCTGTAGGCACTGCACGGCCCACTCTCGCAGTGTACGGTGAAGGGGAGCTCATGTCCATACTCGAAGAGGAGCTCTCCTTGAATGTTACTATTTTTTCATCCGAGGAGAGTTTGAGAGAAGCAGTGCTGCAAGGAGAATACGACGGAGGATTACTTGTGTCTCCCACCCCAAAGCTCCTGATTTCTGGGAAGAGCCTTTTGAATGAAAGAGTAACGATAGGAGCCGCTCTAGAAAATGCATTTCGGGAAGTTTCAGGTGAAGAAGAGACCATACTCTTCGAAACCAAGGAAATTGGAGCTGATGTGTACCCATGGAAAGTAAGATTCGTTCCCTTCCTCGTGATAATCGCAGCAATGGTAGCAGGCATGATTATCTCAGCATCTCTCATAGAAGAGAGAGAAAAGAAAACGCTAAATGCAGTACTGGTGACTCCCATCACGTCGCTTGAGGTCATAACAGCCAAAGCACTATTCGGATTATTTCTTGGATTGATACTGGGTACTATTATCCTGGTGTTGAATGGAGCCCTTGCCGGTGGGTTTTTACTCATCATGCTCTTTTTGGTCCTGGGGACGACTTTTACTGTAGCGATAGGGTTGATGGCAGGAGTGATGATGGACAACATCACAGATTTGATAACAAGAATAAAAACCTTTGGAGTGATTTTATATTTTCCTGCAGTCGTCATCATGTTTCCCCAGATACCCCAATGGATTGGCAAGTTCTTCCCCACGTACTACTTCATCGATCCAATTTTCTCCATAACGCAAGAGGGAGCAGGATGGTCGGATGTCTGGTGGAAAGCAGTAATCCTGCTGGCCTGCGACGTTGTAGTTTTGGTTCTCGCTGCGAAGGTTTTGAGAGAGAGAATGCTCGGGAAAAAGATAAAAGTCTGAAATATATACTTTTTTCTATTTTTGAAACCTATCTTCGTTCAATCAATGAACTTCGTCATTTCTTTTGCTGTTCTTCTCGACGGTATGTCTGGTATTTCTATAGGATAGCCAAGCTTACTACGTTCTACACTGATAATGTCTACGATCTAAGAGCCAATGATGAAGTCTCTTCTTTCAAAGCAGAAAATATGGACGAGGTAGCTGGGTGACCTTTTACAAAGTATGGATAGTGCTATTCAAGTACTTCCAATAGAAAGAGATAACACTCTCATTTGTGTACTATGGTAGGCACAACCTTTTAAAAGGATGGACTACACGATGATACTCAGAAACAGGTGCCTGTTTGTACAGTGTGTGAATCCCATGCTCCAAAGACAGGCATAAGGAAGTGATGTCGTGATAATTGAAGCAAAAAACCTCACATACAGTTATGGTGATACCCTAGCAGTGGATCACATCTCCTTTTCAGTAGACAAGGGAGAAATTTTAGGATTCTTGGGACCCAATGGAGCTGGCAAAACCACTACAGTAAAAATGCTCACAGGTCAATTAGAACCCCAAGAAGGACATGCTAAGGTCTTGGGATTTGATGTTGCCCAAGAACCAAAAAAGATTCATGAAAAAATTGGTGTCTGTTTCGAAGAGAAGAACCTTTATCCTCGCTTATCGGTCAGAGAAAACCTGGAATTCTTTGCCAAATTATTTGGATTAGAAGCAGATTTTGATTCATTATTGAAAAGGGTAGATTTGTCCAAGTGGGTAGATGATAGAGCTGAGACCCTTTCCAAAGGGTTACAGCAGAGAGTAATGTTCGCCCGTTCTCTGATCAACGATCCAGATGTTCTCTTCCTGGATGAGCCGACAGGTGGTCTCGATCCCATCTCAGCAGATGCCATAAGAAACATAATTCTGTCAGAAAAAAAGAAGGGCAAAACTGTTTTTCTAACTACTCACAACATGATGGAAGCTGACAAGCTGTCGGATAGAGTAGCATTCATCCACGAAGGAAAGATAGTTGCGCTGGACACGCCAGAAAATCTGAAACTGAAACTGGGAAAGAGAACTTTGAAAGTGAAGATGAGAACTGAAAAAGGATTTAAGGAAGAAACACTACCATTGAGGGATTCTGAAACCCCTAAAAGAACAAAAGAGCTCCTGGAAAAAGAGAACATCGCCACCATCCACACTCAGGAAGCGACATTAGAAGAAGTATTCATGAAATTGACAGGAAGGAAGTTGGAACAATGAAATTATCATGCATCAAAGCTATTGCTAGGAAAGATGCTGTTCAAGCAGTGAGAAACAGGTTGCTGCTGCTGGCTTTGTTAAGCGGAGTCTTATTCTCAGCAGTGTACTATGTTCTGCCTTCCACTGTGGAGGAAACGTTTTCTTTAGCCGTCAGCGGAGATTCCCAGTTGATTGGAGACATATCAGATCTAGAAGAAGAAGGTATAGAAGTAGGGTTTTTCGCGTCAGAAGAAGAAGTCAAGAGTGCTGTTAGAGGGGGGGATTACATTGTTGGTGTTGTATACCCAGAAGATTTTGTTTCTCAGTTGATGTCAGGACACAAACCGCACATAATCCTGTACTTCAAATCTGACCAGCCTGAAAACGTGAGAACAGCTATTGAGTACTTAATGCAGTTAGCAATTGAATATGCTGTTTCAGGAGAGGAGCCTCTCATAGTTGAAGAAGAAATTTTAGGAGAGGACATGGCAGGAAGACACATTCCATTGAATGAGAGATCTATACCGATGTACGTGCTGATGGCTCTAATAATGGAAATGTGGACTATATCAACGTTGATTGTGGAAGAAAGTGCTGCAGGAACGTTGAGAGCAGTTCTGGTCACACCTGCTTCTCCCTCAGATGTTATCATGGCAAAAGGATTGGTAGGAATTTCCTATTCTTTGAGTGTTGCCTTTGCAATTCTCATTCTGACCTGGAGTTTAAGAGGGAATCTGCCAGTCTTATTTCTGGGAATTCTCTTGGGTGGTGTCATGGCAGTAAGTCTAGGATTGTTCACGGGAAGTTTGACGGAGAATATTGTTGGTTCTTACGTTTATGCGGGATTACCTATGCTGGTTTTCTTAATTCCAGCTTTGCTGATCTTCCTGCCTGGTGCGTCTCTATCTGTGGTGAAGGTTATTCCCACGTATTATATGGTACATGCTTTTGATCAGATTTTAAACTATGGTGCTGGGCTAGCAGAGGTGTGGAAAGACTTTCTTGTCATTGCAGTATGTGATGGGATATTCTTCATGCTGGGTATATATGCACTGAGGAGGCGGTATTCATGAATGTTTCTAGATTATTCTCCATGACCAGGAAAGATGTTGTTATGACTACGAGAGAGAGCTTCTTCTTTTTTATGGTGTTTATACCAATTATTATGTCAATAGTGCTCAGCTACGCTCTAGCAACTATGGGTACAGCAACACCTTCTTTGGGAATTCTAGGTGAGGGTGAGTTTGTTGACATACTGGAGGAGGAGCCTTCAATCAAAGTGAGTATCGTTTCATCTGAAGAGAATTTAAGAAAAGCAGTTTTAGAAGGAGAACATGATGCAGGGCTGATCATACCTTCAGATTCTGATATTGCAGCAGGAACCCTCCCCATACTCTTGATTTCTGGTAAGAGTCTTTTGAATGAGAGACTGACAATTGGTGCCACGCTGGTGGAAGCTTTTCGGGAAGGTGCAGGCGTTGAGGGAGTGGTAACTATTGAATCCAGATTGATTGGAACTGAGGAATTCTCGATGAAGGAGAGATTCATACCTTTCATATTAGTCTATGCAGCAATGATTGCTGCGATGATTCTTTCAGCATCTCTAATCGAGGAAAGGGAGTTTAAGACATTGAATGCAGTCCTGGTAACACCTATTACACCGTTAGAGGTTATTTTGGCCAAATCACTTTATGGATTGTTCCTTGGAATGATCCTGGGTATTCTGATTCTGGTTTTGAACAGCTCTCTTGCTGGTGGAATACATCTCATTTTATTCTTCTTGATTCTGGGAACGCTTTTTGCTGTGGGGATCGGGTTGATGGCAGGAGCGGTCATGAAGGACATCACTGATTTGATATCGAGAATGAAATTGTTAGGGTTCTTTTTCATGATTCCTGCACTCGTTATTCTATTCCCGCAGATACCACAATGGATTGGCAAGTTCTTCCCCACGTACTACTTCATCCATCCCCTTCTGGTTATAACGCAGAAAGGGGCTGGCTGGTCAGATGTGTGGTGGGAAGCAGTGGTGATGATCATCATTGATGTCGTCGTTTTATATGCAACCTCCAGAGTGCTAAGAAAACGGATGCTTGGAAAAGCCATCAGGTTCTGAGAATGGTGGAAAAATTAAAAGAGATACCTGTTCACTGCCCTATTCTGAAAGTGCAGAGCTGGATTTGTGCATGTATCTTCTTAGAAAAAGATCTACCGCAGATCAAATTCCTTGATTTACTCAGATCAATGCAAACTTCAGGATTTGTTGAAGAATACAGATATTCAGTTCCTCTTTTCCATTGGAAACCCGCATGGACTACCCAGGATTTCCAGGGCCATTCCCTTCGCTCCCGCCGCAAGGATTAGCTGAAGGGTTCATTGATTGTAATTCATAGTTTAATTAGACAGATGACTTTTACTGTTGAACTGAATCTTTGCACGTTTTTTTCCTCAATCCTGCATATAATGTGATACGGACCGTCAAAGTTTAGCGATAGCAGCTTTCTCAAGAAATGCACGCCGCCCTTTTACAGAAGTGAGCAGTAGACTTTTCCATCTTCTACTGCAGGATAGGATATGGGACAAGAGTGAGGGTCTTCATATTTCCAAGAGAAGGTAGGTAGCTGAACCGGCAGGATTTTCCTCATATAGGACATTTATGCCCGAATGAATGCAGATGTTCAATTTTGGTTTCAATACGACAATACTTTCTTCCTTATCAGAAATGGAGAATAACATTTATGTAGGGAGGTACACAAAGGTGACCCATGGTACTCATTGTGGTTGCAGATACCCATTTTGGACTGAAAAAAGGGAACATCAATATGGGTATGCCTGGATATTTTGCAGATTTCTTAGACTGGGTTGCATCACTGGAAGATCAGCCTGTCACTGTCAAGGTTTTAGAGGGTCCACTACAAGAAAAATCTATAAAAGAGAAAACCATATACTTTCCACAGAAGATCATTTTCCTGGGAGATATTCTCGAGCTCTGGGATTCAGAAGATGAACCAGTTGCTGCCTGTGTGGCTACCATCATGCCCTCACTGGCAAATATCCATGCAGAAAAAATCTATGTACTAGGGAACCATGATAACATCTTGAAAAGAATTGTGCTGGAAACCCCCCAGGGTGGCTACATGCATTACAGGTTGGGAAGGTCAGTATTGAAGGTCTTCCCTGATGTATATCCTCCTCCCTCAGCACAGATCGTCACTGAAAAGTGTGGCACCACCCATTACATATTTGTGCATGGTCATCAATTTGATAAGTACTTTGCAGAGTCAGGAGGAAGCTACAAAATCTGGTCTGTTGTACGCAATGTGTCAGATAGTCTAACATTGTATGTTCCTGCTCTCTTTGGTATCAGTTGTGTCGTGAAAATTGTGAACTGGATTGCTGGTACATCTATCTTCTTGGGAGAAAATCCAACCTGGGGACTGCTTTTTCTGTTAACCCTTCCTCGGATTTACATGGATATTGGAAGGCGTCTGTGGAACTGGATAGTGGGAATGAGATACAAAGAACAGGAAACTATAACCAATTTCATGCGCTGGTGGAAAAAATTTGCAGGCAGCAAAAGTAAAAGTAAAAGTAAAAGTAAAACTGTACCTGAGGATATTGCTGTGGTCTATGGGCATACTCATTATTTGAATTATCTCCCTTCCCATTATGAGCCTGGAGAAGACATGTTCTCTGGAGGATTACACGACTACTACAAGGAGGCATCACAGAAAAAAGGAGTACCAGAAAAAGAGAGACCCACTTTGGTGAACATATCTGCCTGGGTGAGTGATTTTTACATTCTGAGTGAAAAATTCTTTTTAACTGTAGAAAAAGCATCTCATCAGCTGAAGAAACTTCTTGTAAAAGAAAGAAAGGAGCGCTTGAACCCTGAATCTGCCACCGTGGGCACTTTTCTGTACATAGATGAAGATGGATTTGAATTTTTTGGATGGAACTGGTATTCAGAAGAAGAAAAGCCTGTACACAACGTGTTTCACATACCAAAAGCTGCCATAATAGAAAGGAGAGAACGAGGTCCAGTTACTGATAATGAAAAAGTACGGGAAGTCCTGGAAGATATTGGCTGGCCTCAGAAATTGGTTGACCTATGGAAAAGAGATCCCCATGAGTAGGGAGATGATTCCATGAATATACTGATTAAGTACTTCGCCCACTACAGAGAAAAGACAGGAAAAAAAGAAGAATACGTAGAAGGAGATTTCAAAACAGTGGGTGAACTTGTAGCGTATCTGGAGGAGAACTACAAAATTGGTACTGAATCACTAATGATTGCGGTGAACAGACGTGTGGTCACTGAAGAAAAGCACCTTTCCCAGGGTGATGAGGTAGCTATTTTCCCACCGGTAAGCGGTGGATAGATCATAAGATACACATCAGTTACCTACTCAGACAATGCAAACTCTGAAGAAGTAAAAAGGAGAAACTGTAAAGAAGCGATTAAGTGAAAATCTATATAAGGTGGTACAGAAAAATATATTAACTGATCGGAATAATGGTCTGATGATTACTCAGAATCCCATCCTGCTGGCAATCTTTTACCTTGGAGAGGTAAATTGATGGAATAGCAGGTAAAAATCGCAGGGAATAACTGTCGTGATCCAAAACCTAACAAGTCAAGACTTGGGCATGCTGTTTCGGTGGTAATGCTTTGTGAAGAGACGACTGAGGAATCAGAAAACACTACGAAATCAAGGTCACCACGAGGACCAATGGAGAAGGAGGAATACCAATGGTAATAAGCAAGATTAGACCTAATTCTGCTCGCATGTGGGATTATGCCATGGGTGGTGGTCATAACTTTGCAGTAGATCGGGCTGCGGTAAAGCTGGCACAGAAACTTTACCCCCTTTACGAGGAATCCATGCGAGAGCAGCGGCACTTTCTGCAGCGAGCAGTGACCTACATGGTAAAAGAGAAAACACTGGACAAGTTTTTGGACTTCGGTTCGGGATTGCCTACCCGACAGAATGTGCACGAGGTGGTGCAGAATCTAAATCCAGAGTCGAAGGTGATCTATTCGGATAGAGATCCCATTGCAGTAGCATTTGGTCAGGAAATTCTGGCTAGTACTCCTAATGTGCGCTATTTGTATTGTGACGTGATGGAACTTGAATCCCTTCTGGAATCACCTGCAGTGGCTGAGTTATTTGATGGGGACAGAAGAGTGGGCATTGGGTTTGTGGGTGTGTTTTTGTATGTCCCTGATGAGCCATTACACAGGTTCTTTTCCACACTGTACAACTGGGCAGATGAGGGAAGCTGCATTGCAGTATCCAGTGCTGGTCTCAAAGTGAGTGAAATGAAGGGTGTGGTGGAAGCATCCAAGAAAGTGGGGTTACGATTTTATGCCCGTTCTGCTGAAAAAACAGTGGAGTTGATCCATCCCTGGCAGCTGACAGAGCATGGATTGGTTGAAGGCTTCTACTGGGGACTGCCTGAAGATGCACCGGAGATCAATGAGGAAATCAAAGGTCTTAGCTACACCTTTGTGGCCTGCAAGTGAGGTGGGAGGATGTCTGGTAACCAGGTCGACCTCTCTGCACAGGAACGGGAACTGCTCTCTCAGGTGGGAGAACTACTTGCCTCCCGCAGGACCCATCTGGTCAGTGAGCTGCAGAAGGTTTTTAAGGGAACTGAGTCCTTCCACGAGCACCTCTACACACCACAACAGCTCCTTCAGTTCAGCGAGCAGAGTACAGAAGAGCTCATCCAGGGGCTGCAGCAGCAGACAATGTACTGTGCACCACAAGAGGTGAGAGAACAGGGAATGCAGTTTGTCAGTAGAGGGCTGGGAGACAGATCACTGGTGGATACGCTCTCTGCCTGGCAGAACTTGTGTCTCCCTCTGGTGGTCTCTGCGGGTCAATTCCAGGATACTGAACAGCAGATTCAGACACTGGTGGTAACTGCGAGAGCTCTCAGCTGTTATGCTTCGCTGGTTACAGAAGGTTATCTGCAGGCAAACCGCGATCACATTCTGGAAGCGCAGAACGAAATGATTATTGCGTTAGAACAAAGTCTCCGGGAAAGCGAGCAGTGGCTGGCTACCACACTCAAAAGTATAGGGGATGGTGTCATTGCCACCAATACAAAGGGATTGATCACCTTTTTGAATCCAGTGGCAGAAACCTTAACTGGCTGGGACCAAAATGAAGCAGTGGGAATGCCTTTAGCTGAGGTGTTTCATATCATTAATGAAGAAACCCGGGAGCGCTGTAGAAACCCCTTTGAAAAGATAATAGAATTTGGGAAAATAGTGGGGCTGGCAAACAGTACAGTGCTCGTGGCCAGAGATGGTACAGAAAAACTGATAGCAGACAGCGGTGCTCCTATTCGGGATGAAGAGGACAACATCCTGGGTACAGTGCTGGTATTCCGGGATGTTACAGAAAAACGGAAAATGGAAGACGATATTCTCAAATTGAAAACAGAAAAGATGGAATCCATCAGTATTTTAGCTGGTGGTATTGCCCATGACTTCAACAATATTTTGACTGCAATTTTGGGCAATGTCAACCTGGCCAAAGTATATGTGACAGAAAAAAAGGCCATAGACAACTTGACTAAGGTAGAAAAAGCGTCCCTGCAAGCGAAGGATTTAACCCAGCAGTTACTGACCTTTTCTAGAGGAGGAGCCCCCATCAGAAAGACCACCTCTGTTGCTGAAATAATTAAGGAGTCTACCATCTTTGCGCTGCGAGGTTCAAATGTGGGCTACACCTTTTCTATAGCAGAAGACTTATGCCCCGTGGACATTGATGAAGGACAGATCAGCCAGGTGATCAGTAACCTGATTATCAATGCTGACCAGGCCATGCCAGAAGGAGGAATTGTGCAGGTACAGGCAGAGAATGTGGTGGTTACCACCTCAGATGATGTGCCCTTACCTCCGGGGAGATATGTCAAAATTTCTGTGCAAGACCAGGGGATTGGCATACCTGAAAAATATCTGCCAAAAGTATTTGACCCCTACTTCACTACCAAACAGCGGGGAAGTGGTCTGGGGTTAGCCACCAGCTATTCTATTATCAAAAGCCATGAGGGGTACATTGATGTCACATCTGAGTGGGGAGTGGGAACCACCTTCTACGTGTATCTGCCTGCCTCCAAAAGGGAATTAACTTCCAAGAAGGAAGAACCAGAAGAGATGGTGAAAGGAAAAGGGAGAATACTGCTCATGGATGATGAAGAAAGTATTTTAGAGGCCACTGGTGAAGTGCTCACCTATTTAGGATACGATGTGGAGGTGGCCGGAGATGGCGAAGAAGCCATTGCCCAGTACAAGAAAGCACGCCATGAGTGTCAGCCCTTTGATGCAGTGATCATTGATTTAACCATCCGCGGCAAGATGGGGGGCAGAGAAACAATTGAGGCACTGCTGAAAATTGATCCTGAGGTGAAGGCCATTGTTTCCAGCGGGTATTCTGATGATCCAGTGATGGCTAACTACAGAAAGTATGGATTTCGTGGCGTTGTTACGAAACCGTATACTCTCCGGGAACTGAGTGAAACATTGCATGCAGTTATGGAGGGTAATGGTCAAGATACAGGTACTGCCTCTTCCTGATCTGGTATCTTTTATCATCTCGTTTTATATAAAAACTATGCAAATAAAGCGTTTTATTCTAAAATATTGGAAATGATATGTTCAAATAGAGTATCACAGTAAGATTTATATATATGTTTTTACAATGAAAATGCAATGTATATCGAAAGGTTGAAGGAAAGCATAAATGGTGTTGTTGGTTCCTTCATCCTGAAGGATGGGAAGATGATGCAATCGGATCTAGACCCTGATTTGCTTTACGTAACTCAAAGTATATGTTACCTTATAGAAATGGTCAATGAAAAGAGGAACATCAACCAACTGGTATTTCTAGGGGAGAAAAAGGATCTATTTGTTTATTTTCATCAGGATCTCGCTGCTGGAGTGCTGCTAACCCACACTGCTAACATTCCATTGTTGAATTACTTTATCAAAAGACTGCTGGAAAAAAAAGAAGATGTGCACCTGCCCGAACCCTTTCCTTCCACCTTGGAAGAGAAGGTACCATATTTTGATCGGCCGAAAGGAGAAGTGCTGCCAAATGTACCCAAATATGCGCGTCAAGTGTTGGAATTTGTGGATGGAAAACGCACTATACGAGATATTATTGAACAGTCAACCCTTCCCCTTGAGGTTGTATTGGATGTTATCCTGTCCTACAGGAGGTCTTCTGTACTCCACTACAGAAGCTGAGCCAAGATACAGGAAGGAAACAGCATTAAAATGTGAGCTGGAATCTGTACTGAATATATCAACTAATTGCTGAAAGGTAAAACAGAAACAACTGCCAATTATGGAATAATAACCTTTGAAAAAAGAAGGCCATCAAAGAGTTGTATATGAAATCTTTACTTTGTTGTCTTTTTGGGTAAGTATGATATTCTTCAGCCAGTTATCGTCACTGTGAGGATAATCTATGCGGAAATGGGCTCCTCTGCTCTCTCTTCTGGCCAGTGATGCACTGACGAGGAGCTGAGCCAGTAATAACATACCCTTTGCTTCAATGGCTGCTGTCAGATGGGCTGGGGTAGAAGCAGACAGACCCGGTGCTTTTTCTTTTTGTATATGGAAGAGTGCTTCCTGTGCACGGACAAGCTCATCGCCAATACGTACGGGACGACAATAGTGAGACACAATTGCTCTGACCTCTTTTTTGAGGGATGAGGGGGTAACTGGATGCGGGTTATCACAGCTGAGGTCTTGCAGATATGCTTTGGCCCTTTTAATTTGCCCTTCATCAATGCGGCTCGATTTCACCTGGTGAGCATGGTGTGCTGCATTCTGGCCAGCAATAGCCCCGAACACGAGAATTTCAGTTAGAGCATTTCCTCCCAATCTGTTGGCTCCGTGAACGCCT
>Ga0209636_10006103_pt1 | contig 12311 bp, 13 predicted proteins | sample DeeMarSWOR152_54_FD_187464 | JGI IMG/M metagenome (GOLD analysis project Ga0209636, IMG submission 187464) | Marine sediment microbial communities from White Oak River estuary, North Carolina - WOR-1-52-54 (SPAdes) (version 2) | ecosystem: Environmental > Aquatic > Marine > Intertidal zone >...
GGAATCACCCTGATTATGGCCTCTTTGCCCCCTACTCTAAAAATTCCCGACTTTTCCTCTCTAACAACTTCCACCTCAAATTGGTCTCGGCTCAGCCCTAGCTGTGCCTCTGCCTTCTTTATTGCCTCTTCCACTGTCGCAGCCGATATCTCAATCCCTTCCATTGTCCGATTTCCCTCTAGCAATTCACTTTATTACCAACATAATTTACGATCGCATCTACAATGCTGGTTTTTCTTTTACTGTGTTGACTGAGACGGAGAGCGGGATCTAAGGTAACCCCAGCCACCAGTAGCGAAATATTGAGTTACAATACCAATTATATTGGAAACAGCCCAATAAAGAGCTAAGCCACCAGGGAACATAAAGGTAAGGAAGCCAAACATGAGGGGCATCATTAGCAACATCATCCTGCTTGTGGACTCCTGTCTGGGGTCAACGGCTGGTGCTTGTGTCATCTTTTGCTGTACCCACATCGTGCCGCCAACTATGATGGCTAGAATGAAGTTGCCAGAGCTTCCTAAATCGAACAACCCAAAAAATGTACTACTCAACGGAATCGCTTGATTCACTATGCCCCAGGAGTAAAGGCGCTGAGCTAAATCAAGTAAGTTCTCGGGCGTGGTAGCCAGAGCTCTCATTATTGCTTGATAGAGTGCAATCCATATAGGAAGCTGAATCAACATAGGCCATATACAGCCCAGAGGGTTTACCCCAGCTTCTTTATAGAGCTTCATCATTTCTTGCTGAAGCTTTTTCTGGTTTTTACCATATTTCTTCTGCAACTCCTGAATCTTCGGCTGCATATCCTGCAAAGCTTTGGTTGACTTTAGCTGTCGCTTATTAAGGGGCCAGGAGATTAAACGAACGATAATGGTGAGGGCAATGATCGCTAACCCAAAGTGACCAGATAAAAGGTAACTCAAGGCAATTAACACATTAAGTATCGGGTTAGCTATAATTAAATACCAAACGTCTATCATCAGGCACGACCCTCATTCTTCAATAGTCAAGGAAATCTTCCAACTCAATTCCCCCTTACCAATATCCACAACATATATCCAATTATCTTCACCTCGAATATAAACCAAACCTTCACGGGCACAAATAGGCGCTCTTATTTGGGCATCAATGGTTGATTTATCATCATTTTCTCGATTCTCAATTCGCTCACCGCTACCGGTCTCGGGATCAATGACATACACATTGCCTGACTCTGTAGCCACTACCATTAAATTATCCATCAAAACAGGCGAGGAAACTATAGGGTTTCCAGCATCAAATTCCCATAGCTTTCTCCCCGTTTCCGCTTCAATAGCGTAAAGTCTGCCATCGAGACAGCCAGCATAGACAATGCCTTCATTGACTACAGGAGACGCCCAGAACCAATTACCGGCTGGTTTCTCCTGGGGGAATTTCCACATTGGCACATCACTACCTATTTTTACGGCATAAAGATAGCGATCAAATGAACCCAAAAAGATATTATCTTCGTAAATCACTGGTGAAGAAGCAAAACCTGCCTCTGATTGAAAAGACCAGTCCAACAACTCGCCCGTTTCTAACAATAAAGCATAGATATGACCATCGTAAGTGCTGATATAGAGAGTATCACCCACAACCGTGGGGCTAGTCCACAGCTTTTCAGCGTTTCCAGTGAGAACAGGAATATCTTCTCGCTTCCAATTCTCATCACCAGATCCCTTATCTAGAGAATAGACCCTACCATTCGAACTGGCTAGATATAAGGCATCCTCAGTCATTGCTAAGTTAGCTACTATAGCATTGCTTTTTGCATTCTCTATGGGGCAATACCACTCCCATTCACCATACCTCAACTGAGGAAAAGGCAAGCCTTCGCCTCTCGCCAACGTGCTCAATGCTAGAACTTGGCCACTATAAGTGCCTACATAAACTAAATCACTATCTACTATCGGCGTGGTATATATAGTAGTGCTCGGGATGGGATAATCCCACTGTTGACTTTGAGTCGTCGAATTTATAGCCACCACCCTGCCATCTCTGGAGCCTACATAAATAACGCCATCATGAACTGTAGGCCCCGACCATCCCCCCATAGGCTGAGCTCCGCCAGCACAGGACAACAAGAGTAAAGCAAAAAGAACAATTACAACGAGGGCGAGTATCTTTATTTGCTTCATTTTACTAAATAACTAAGGCACTGGGTCATAGCCGCCTTTGGAGAAGGGATTACATCGCGCTATCCTTTTAGCTGCCAGCCAGCTACCTCGGGTAAACCCATATCTTTTAATTGACTCAAAAGCATACTGAGAGCATGTAGGCTGGAAACGACAAACACTAGGGAGACTCTTCGACACTGTTTTCTGGTATAATTTAATTAACCCCAGAGCTAATTTAGTCATTCGTTGCTCCCTGACAATTGCGCCCGATCTAACAGCCTGATTACTGCCATCTCTAGCTGGTGATAGTTACTATTGACTGCTACAGACCTAGCAATAAAGACGATGTCCCATCCAGGCTTTAGCGATTGCAGTCTCATGATTTCCCTGAATAACCTCTTCAAGTGATTACGCTGCACTGCCTTACCTACTTTTTTAGTCACGGAAAAACCATATCGGCTTATACTTAAATCATTGGGCATTGCCTTCATCACTAGCAAGCTATTTGCCCATACTTTGCCCTGTCGATAAACCAAAGTATATTGTGCTCTATTAGTTAAAGAACGAGGCTCCTTCACAGGATAGAGTTAAACCGGAGTTAGCTTATACCTCCCCTTGAGGCGCCTTGATTTAAGCACTCGTCTACCACCTCGAGTGGCCATCCTAGCACGAAAACCTAAGCTGCGCCTCCGGGAAATTTTCTTCGGTTGATAAGTTCGCTTTGGCATTCCTCAAACTGTCGAACGGGACAGGCCTACGCCTCCCGTTTTCCAAATATGGCGTGGTGCATAAGGTAACATAGCCAGATAACGGGCCCTCTTTATAGCTTGTGCTAAGCTTCTTTGATGTTTAGCACAGGTTCTACTCCTACGCCGTGACACAATCTTACCTTGATTGGAAATATAGCGGGATAACAAAGAAACGTCTTTATAATCAATTCTCATACTCCCCCTGCAAAAAGGACAGACTGTTGGCCTGGTGATAAAGCTCCTCGTACCTCTTACTCTTCTAGTATTAGTAGTATTAGCCAAATCTTTTTCTCCCTTATTTTAGTCAAAGGGTAAATCTTCAGGCTCGAGCTCCCCTTCCTCAGGAAGGGAAACCGGAGCTCGTCTACCGAGGAAAAGTACGCGCTCCGCATTTACCTCAAGGCTGGTACGCACCTGCCCATCCTGTCCTTCCCAAGTGCGGGCGTGTAATCTTCCCTCAACATAAACTTGCCCCCCTTTGCTCAAAAATTGATTGCACTGCTCAGCCTGCTTACCCCAAACACTAACTCTAAACCAGTCTGTCTCTTCTCTAGTCTCTCCAGCAGTAGTTGTGTAACGACGGTTAGTAGCCATACGAAAAGAGGTAACTGCCTTTCCATTAGGCGTGTACCTCATTTCTGGGTCAGACCCTAGATTGCCAACAAGTATTACTTTGCTTAAGCTTGCTATTTTAATCCTCCATTTTTACTACAAGATATCGTAGAATGTCCCCTGAAGCACCAATTTCTTCCTCAAGTTCCTTAACCGATTTTGGCATCAACTGAAAACGCGCTAGAATATAGTCAGCCTCCATAAATTTCCTTATTGGATAAGCCAATTTTCTTCTTCCCCAATTTTTTATCTCTTCCACCACCCCACCACTGCTATTAATGGACTGAGTCATCTTGTCCATAATTTTAGACAGTCTCTCTTCATCAACTTCGGGACTGACTACAGCTACCAATTCATAATTGCGCATGTCTAGATTTTATACCACAGAGAATAAAATGGCAACAAGGCCTATGTTTTAGCCACCTATCATTTCTATCAGCTAGAATGTTAAATAAAGCTGGTGTTATAATTCCACCGATGAAATTATCTGAGTTGGGAGAATTTGGCCTGATTAACCTCATACACAGCAGCAGTGCTAAATACGAAAATGCTGGATACACCCCATGTCAAGAAGTTTTAGTGGGAATTGGTGATGACGCTGCAGCCTGGCAAAGTGACAATCGCATCCAGTTAGCTACTACGGATACTCTAGTCCAGGATGTACACTTTGATCTAGATGTCATTACCTGGGAGGAATTAGGCTGGAAGTCACTGGCTGTAAATCTAAGCGATATAGCCGCCATGGGCGGAATTCCCGAATACGCTTTGCTCTCTCTGGCATTACCTGGCAGACTAGAGGTAGAAGACATCTCAAAATTTATTAACAGTATGCTTCATCTGGCCAGCGAATTTAGAGTAGTCATCATTGGAGGTAATATATCTACCGCTCCCAATGTTGTTATCACTGTAACAATCATAGGATGCTCCAAAGGCCAAGCGATGCTCAAGAGGTCAACAGCTTCTTCTGGTGAGCAAATAGCCGTCACAGGACACCTGGGATTATCAGCAGCCGGCCTTGATATATTGAAGGGAAATAACATCTCCGACCCTGAAGTAAGCAATATTTTGAGACGTGCTCACTTTAAGCCCATGCCAAAAGTAAAAGAAGGGCAAATCTTAATTGAACAAGGAGTGAAAACCGCTATAGATATCAGCGACGGACTTGTTGCTGACCTTGACCATATATGTGAATCCAGCAAAGTCAACGCTAAGATAAATATAGAACAAGTGCCAGTTCACCCCATAGTCACAGCAAATTTCCCTAACTATCAGGAACTGGCTTTATGTGGTGGAGAAGATTATGAGCTTCTTTTTACCGCTGATGAGGCCACTCTTGCTCGGGCTGGGCAAGCCCTAAACTGCCCGGTGACTGTAATCGGTGATATAACCAAAGAAAAGTTACCGACACGGGTGACTGTAGTGGATAGCAAGGGAAATATAATCCCTTATAAAAAAGGGGGCTGGGAACACTTTAAGAATGAGGTCCCTAAAGTTAAATACGCATAGCCCCGAGCAAACTCAGCGTTTGGGAAGTGTCCTGGGGAAACTAGCTCAAAAAGCTGATGTTTTTCTGCTCGTAGGTGAGTTGGGAACGGGTAAGACTTGTCTTGTCCAAGGCATAGCTAGTGGGCTGGATGTAAAAGAATACGCCTTCAGTCCCTCTTTTGTTATCCTTAGAGAGTATCATGGACGACTTCCCTTATACCATATTGATTTCTATCGCCTAGACCATATTGAGGAAATTGCTAATCTGGGGCTGGAGGAGTATTTTTATGGTGACGGAGTCTGTGTGGTTGAATGGGCAGACAAAGGGTTGCAAATAGTACCCAGGGATAATTTATTTATCACCCTGCACTATATCTCTGCTTCGGAGACAAAACGCTCTATTTACCTGAAGCCTCAAGGCGAACGCTACCAAGAACTGACAGAACAACTTAAAATGAGAGAAAAATCCTGGCTCTGAATATGGAATCCTAGACAATACAGAAATTTAAAAAGCAAATGACAACTCAAAATACAAAACCTAAAAATGCTTGTACCCTTCCTTACACCTTTTACTTTTTGCATCTTAATTTTTACCTTCTATTGTACAATCAGTTTTTACATCTCAGAGGGATTTATCTAGAGTTTAGAAATTAGATTTTTAATATGGAATTAGCCATAGATACCTCATCCAATACCACCAGTGTTGCTTTATCCCATAAAGGTGAGATACTGGCTTCGCTAAGCTGGCAAACAGCACGAAACCATACAATAGAACTTATGCCGAATTTAGTTTGCTTGCTACAACAAGCCAAGGTGGAGTTAGACTCTATAGAAGCAATCATTGTAGCTAGAGGTCCAGGAAGCTTTAATGGACTTCGCGTAGGCATAAGCACTGCCAAGGGGCTGGCTTCTGCTTTAAATATTCCTTTGCTTGGTGTAAATACATTAGAAGCTGAAGCCCACCCCTTTGCCTTTACTGGACTGCCATTACGTCCCATTCACAAGGCTGGTCGTGAGGAAATAGCCACCGCCCTTTACAGGCAAAAAGATAATGAATGGCAATGTCTGGAGGCAGAAAATTTAACTACAGTGAAAATTTTGTGCCGCCGAATTAAGCAAAAAACGCTTTTTTGTGGCGAAATACCTGCTGATATAGTAGGCGAAATACAGCAAAACCTAGGCAGGCGAGCTATAATTTCTCAAGGCAATAGCCCACCTCGAGCGAGCTCTTTGACTATCTTAGGCTGGCGAAAATTGAACAAAGGAGAACAAGACGACCTGGTCACCCTACAGCCATTGTATCTCCGCCCTCCCCATACAACGAAGCCCAAGGATAAAACACCCCCCTTTTTCGCTCCGAGTGGAGCGAAGGAGACCAGGAAATGGAAATTCCCAGATTAGATGATGACATAGCCAAGCTTTGTTTCGCCTGTAGCCAGGAAAACCCTATAGGGCTGAAGTTGAAACCTGTTCACGATGGCGAAAAAGTCACCGCGGAGTTTACCGCCGGTAAATTTCATCAAGGCTGGAATGATGTAGTCCATGGCGGTATTCTCTACACACTCCTTGATGAGGTGACTGCTTACGCCATGCTTTGCCATGGGATTGAGTTTGGCGTTACTGCCAAGAGTGAAATACGATTTAAACAAGAAGCACCCATCAATGAGCCAATACTGGCCTCTGCTTGGGTCACTAAATTGACAAAACGGCTAGTGGAAACTAAAGGAGTGCTTACTCTCAATGATAATACGGTGATAGCTAATGGCGATTTCTTATTCTACGTCTGGAGACAGTCAAAAAAGACAATCCTCTGGGATATGGATGGAGTTATTGTCGATTCCAATTCCTTGCACTTTGCTGCCTGGCAAAAGATGTTTGCTAAAAGGGGAATAAAATTCACTAAAGAAGATCTTACCGGTCTCTTTGGTACCAGAAATGATTTCATAGTTGGCAGCATTATCGGCAGGGAACTCCCTGAAGGAGATGTCAAAATCATGGTACAGGAGAAAGAAGAAATTTTTCGACGGAAGGCAATAGGCAATATCAAGCCATTTCCCGGCGTAGTAAGGCTACTCAATGCCATAAAGAAGGGGAATTTCAAACTAGGCTTGGCTTCTTCAGCGCCCAAGGAAAATATCGACTTGGTCCTCAGTGAGCTCAATTTGGAGGGAATATTTGATTGTGTTGTTTTTGGTCGAGAAGTATCCGAAAGCAAACCTAGTCCCCAAATATTTCTTTTAGCCGCCAAGAAACTGGAGGTCACACCTAACGATTGTGTGGTAATAGAAGATTCCCCACTGGGAGTCAAAGCAGCCAAAACCGCGGGGATGAAATGCCTGGCCATAACCAATACACACCCCCGACAAAAGCTTGAGGAGGCTGACAAAGTAGTTGACTCTTTAGAAACTGTGGATTTGATCACCCTGCTCACGAGGGTTTAGAAAGGAGCCAATTGAAGACGGAAAAAAGTTTAGTCCTTATCAAACCTGATGCCATGCAACGGGGATTGGCCGGGGAAATCATTTCTCGCCTGGAAAAGAAGGGGCTTAAAATTGTAGCTATGAAAATGTTGCATATGGATAAAAATTTGGCCCAACGCCACTATGCCATTCATAAAGGAAAAGCTTTCTTCGATGATTTGGTAAATTTCATTACCTCTAGCCCAGTCATCGCCATTGTCTTCCAAGGTAAAAATGCCGTGGAAATAATACGGCAAATGATGGGAGAAACTGACCCTGCCAAAGCCCACAGGGGCACTATCAGAGGCGATTTTGGCATTGATATTGGACATAACCTAGTACATGGCTCTGATTCACTGGAAAACGCTTCGAAGGAAATAAACTTATTCTTTTCGGCAGAGGAAATTTTCAACTATGACCAGGAGCTAGTTTATTGAATTCTAACTACAGGGATCGCATTCCCCCATAATTTATCCAGTTGATAATAATCCCTCTCTAACGGGGCAAATATATGAACAATGACCGAACCAAAATCAGCAAGCATCCAACCTGAAGCAGAAGTCCCCTCATTATGATGAGGTACGACGCCTTTAGTTCTCAACACTTCATCAATACCCTGCCAGATAGCTTCAATATGCCGCTTGGTATCTCCAGTACAAATAACAAAGTAATCCGCGAAAGAGCATAAAGCTCTAACATCCAGCATAGCGATATCCCTTGCTTGTTTTTCAGAAGCAAGCTCGGTAGTCAGGCGCGCTATTTCTTCCGCTTCCAGAAAGGCACTAACCTCCTTTCACAATTATACCACTTATAGCAACATTTGACCAAGACAATCTTGCCGTTATATATTTTGAATATAATACATCTTATATTAGAAATCTACTGCAATCCTACTCACTCAAAATTTTGGGATGAAATTTTTCAGTTTGAGATATATCTGCTATAATTGAAACGAGGATAAAGATATGCAAGTAAAATGGTGGCGCAGCGGATTTTTTTTCCTGCTACTTTTAGTAGTGATAGTGGCTCTGGTAGTTATTCTCACACCCCGTGAAAGGCCTGAGCCAGTAAGCCTGGCCGCGTTTATCAGTAAAGCCAAACCAGAGGTCGATACCATTGGGTACTGGCAAGAAGAAGATAAGCTTATTGGCTTGAAGGATGCAGAAGTTATATGTTGGATTGAATATACGGACACTCCCGAGGAACTATTTGAGCTTCTTGAAGAAGAAGGCGTAAATCTTAATGCAGTGAAGCTTGAGCCTAGCTTCGATGGTACTCCAGTGGAGGATGCCCTTGATAATGACCACAAAGTAAGCCAAGAGGAATTCATGCCCAAAGCCCAGCCGCAAATTGATACAATCCTACAAGATGGTGACACCCTCGAGGGCTTAAAAGATAGCAAAATCACAATCAAAACGGCATTTGGCGGTAGTACCTATGAGCTGCGCACTTACCTAGTAGAGGAAGGGGTAATTCTGGGGGCGGAAGGAATAAAAATCGACGTTAAACCTAGTGGTTTTGATTGGGGAACGATAGCGCTAACAGTTATTCTACCCATTGTACTGCTCGGGGCGTTATTTTACTTCTTATTCTTCCGTGCTGCCCGCGGCGCTGGCACACAAGCTTTTAATTTCAGCAAAAGCCGTGCCCGATTAACTCTTGATAAGAGGCCTGATGTAACCTTCGCAGATGTTGCCGGAACAGATGAGGCGAAAGAAGAGGTTCAGGAAATAGTGGAATTCCTCAAGTCTCCCCAGAAATTCCAGGCACTGGGGGGACGCATACCCCGAGGAGTGCTCCTGGTAGGGCCACCAGGAACAGGTAAGACTTTACTAGCTAAAGCTATAGCTGGAGAAGCCAAGGTGCCTTTTTTCTCTATTAGTGGTAGCGAATTTGTGGAGATGTTTGTGGGTGTTGGTGCCGCTAGAGTCAGAGACCTGTTTGAGCAAGCCAAGCGTAATGCACCATGCCTTATATTTATTGATGAAATCGATGCTGTTGGCCGACACCGTGGTGCTGGCTTAGGTGGAGGGCACGACGAAAGAGAGCAGACCCTCAATCAAATTCTGGCTGAGATGGATGGCTTCGATACTAGTGTGAACGTCATCATCATGGCTGCCACCAACCGCCCTGACATCCTCGACCCAGCCCTCCTCCGCCCTGGTCGCTTTGACCGCCACATTGTCATTGACTTACCTGATATAAAGGGCCGCAAGGCTATTCTAGAAGTCCATGCCAAGGGTAAGCCGCTGGCTAAGGAAGTCAATCTCGAAACGGTAGCTAAGGAAACGCCGGGGTTCAGCGGCGCTGACCTTGCTAACTTAATCAATGAAGCAGCCATCCTGGCTGCGCGGCGCAACCGTAAAGATATCACTTTAAAGGAGCTTGAAGATGCTGCCGACCGCACTATAGCTGGACCGGAAAAGAAAAGCCGTGTAATAAGTTCTAAAGAAAAGGAAATCATTGCTTACCACGAAAGTGGCCATGCCTTGACTGCCAGGATGTTGCCCAACGCTGACCCTGTGCATAAGATTTCTATTGTTGCTCGAGGGATGCTGGGAGGCTGGACACGCTTCCTGCCCACTGAAGACCGTTATTTATGGAGTAAGTCTCAGTTTAATGATAGATTGGCAGTGAGCTTGGGCGGACGTGTTGCCGAGGAAATTATCTTCGGGGAACTAACTACCGGTGCCCAAAATGACTTGGAGCAAGCAACTAAGCTAGCCAGAAAAATGGTCACCGAGTATGGCATGAGTGAGAAATTGGGCCCACGAACCTTTGGTCAAAGGCAGGAACTCGTCTTTCTAGGTCGTGAGATAAGCGAACAGAGGGATTACAGCGATAAGATAGCTCAAGAAATCGATGAAGAAGTGCACAATCTTATCGAGCGGGCTTATAAAACCACCAAGAAAATTCTGACCGCGAACAAAGAAAAATTAAAACTGCTAGCCGAAGAGCTTATAGCTCGTGAAACTCTGGATGAACCTGAGCTCGACAAAATATTCGAAGGCTTAGTATCCCAGGCAGCACCCAGTTAAATTAAAAATCAAATGTAAAGTCAAGGTTCAAATTTTTTGATTCTCTTTCAGGGAACCAAGACGGCTACTTTCTTCGGAAATAATATCTTCATCTAGCTTTATAAACAGTGGTTGGGGTTGGCGAAGTTTTTGCCCTGGAGGTAAAAACTGGACTTTCCAACCTGCTTCCTTCACACTACCATCAAATCCAAGAAAGGAATGAAGCTTTTCGGAACTGAAGGGGAGGAAGGGATAGAACACAGTTTTTAATGCTGCTAGCACAGAAAGGACTATATAGACGGATTTAGCCGAGGTTTCTCGATCCGTTTTAATTGTTTTCCATGGAGCTTGTTCATCAAGATAACGATTAGCTTCCTGGGCTAGGGACATAACTTCCTTAACTGCCCCTTTGAACTCACAACGATACAGCAACTTGTCCACAGCATCTAAAGTAACTTCAGCCTTACGAAGCAAGCCCTGGCTGTACTCATCCAGTTCTCCAGGCGTAGGCACAGCTCCATCGAAATTACGATAAGCAAAGGTGAGAACACGATGAGCTAAATTGCCATATGTGGCTACCAACTCATTATTATTACGACGGAGGAATTCATGCCAAGAAAAATCGCTGTCCCCGGTCTCAGGCATATTTGCTGCCAAGGTATACCTCAGAGCATCCGGGTCATATCGTTCCAGGTAATCGTGCAGCCAGACTGCCCAACCACGGCTTGTAGAAAGTTTCTTGCCTTCGATAGTTAAAAATTCGTTAGCTGGAACATTGTAAGGAAGATTCAGACTACCGTAGCCAATCAACATCGCTGGCCAACTAAGAGTATGGAAGAAAATGTTGTCCTTGCCAAGGAAATAGAAGCTTTTAGCATCGCTTTGCCAGAAAGGCTGCCAGGCTGTATCATCCCCATGCGAGTTCGCCCACTCCTTGCTCGCCGATAAATAACCGATTACATTTTCAAACCATACATAAATACGTTTACGTTCAAAGCCTGGCTGCGGTACAGTCACTCCCCAATCTAAATCACGGGTTATCGCCCTGTCCCTTAATCCTTCGTTCAGAAATTTCCACGCGGTGCTAAGCACATTACGCCGCCAATGAGTCTGCTCTTTTATCCAATCAGCCAGCCTGTCTTGAAAGGCAGAGAGGCGTAAGAAGAAGTGCTCCGAAGATTCAAAGCGAGGCGTAGTAGAACAAAGGCGACAGCGAATATCTTTGAGCTCCCCTGGATTCAAAGGCTTACCACACTCATCGCATTCATCACCTCTTGCTTGGGTGAAGCCACAATTAGGACAAGTACCTTCTAGATAGCGGTCGGGAAGGAACCTCTGGCACTTGGGGCAGAAAGCTTGAAGCATCCTATCTTTGTAAATATAGCCCCTATTTAGCAAAGTAAGGAACATATCATGAGTAACTTGAGTGTGATTTGGAGTGCCAGTAGTGGTATATAAATCGAAAGAGATGCCTAATTTTTTCCAGCAATCAATAAATTGTTGATGGTATTTGTCTACTATTTCTTGCGGCGTGGTAGATTCTTGTTCAGCTCGAATTGTAATTGGTGCTCCGTGCTGATCGGTACCGGAAACCATCAGCACCTTATTGCCTTTAAGACGGTGATAACGGGCAAAAATATCGGCTGGTAGATCCGCACCAGCGATATGGCCTAAATGCAGAGGTCCGTTCGCATAAGGCCAAGCAACACCAATAAAAATGCGCTCGCTCAAATTACCCCCCAAAAGGTACCTTATTATAAATCATTTTATAAATCATTGATTTCCCTGTGTCATTGCCACGAGCCGAGGCTCTTAAATGATATATGCCAATGTTTATTCCTTGGGGAG
>Ga0209636_10006105_pt1 | contig 12310 bp, 7 predicted proteins | sample DeeMarSWOR152_54_FD_187464 | JGI IMG/M metagenome (GOLD analysis project Ga0209636, IMG submission 187464) | Marine sediment microbial communities from White Oak River estuary, North Carolina - WOR-1-52-54 (SPAdes) (version 2) | ecosystem: Environmental > Aquatic > Marine > Intertidal zone >...
CGGCAGGTGGCTGTGCAGGACGAGCAATCCCGGCAGACGTTCAAGCCGCTCTTCTCAGGCAAGGCTGCAGTGGTTATTCTGGCCTGAATAGGATTTCCGTATCCTTGAGCATACATGTAAGCTCTCATGAGCGTGGGAATTTCAACTCTATGGGAACAGGTAGAGATACAAGAACGACAATTCTGACAGTAGAGCGTCCCCTTCAACATCGAGGCAAGTTGAAGCTCCCTTTTTTCTGCCTCTGATAATGCAAAATCACTCATAACCTTGAGGTTCAAGTATAGCTGGTCGAAAGTGGTCATTCCGGGAACAGTAGTGCACACATTTTCATCGTTCAGGACCCATTTCAAGGCCGCTTCGTGATTGACTTCCATCTTGCCTTCTTCTTGCAGTCGTGTGCCGCCCTGGGTTTTCATGGCCACGACCCCTAAATCTTTTTCCGCCGCATATTGAATGGCCTTTTTGACCTCCTCTCTGCGTTCTTGGACAAAATTGTAGGCTGTAAGCACCACATCGTAAATCCCTGCATCTGCGGTTGCTCTGATGACATTCGGTTCATCTCTATGCGTGGAAACACCGATAAATCTTGCTTTTCCCGCTTTCTTTACTTTAACCAGTGCATTCATCAACGGCTCATAAGTCGCCATTTGAGGAGAATAACAGCTGTGGAGATACAGGATATCGACATAATCCGTGCGTAATCGCTTGAGGCATATTTCGAGCTGCTGGAACAAGTTTTCTTCAGTGGCTGCTGGTTCCCGCCCACTCCCTTTGAGGAGGAAAACACCTTTACTAGCGTCCCTGGCAAAACGCATTTTGGTCGCCACATAGACTTTATCCCTTTTTCCTGCTCTCTCCAGAACCTCTCCGATCACCCTCTCGCTGTTGCCTCTTAAATAAAGATAGGCAGTGTCCAGGTGAGAGATTCCTCTGTCCAGTGCTTCTTTTATGAGGTCAGGGCTGTCCGAGTTCATCACACCGAAGCTTACAATAGGAAGGCGCAGTTTGGTTCTGCCAAGAGTCCGGCAGACTATCTTTTGAGGCTGGCCCCGGTTGGCTAGACCAGCTTCGAGAAGAGGAAGAGCGAAACTCGTTGAGAATAGACCAGAGGCAGCTTTCTCGATAAAATCTCTTCGGTTTATTTTTTTATGACTCATTAAGTTTCCTCCTTTGATGAAATAGAGGGATGCAAGACACTATATTGAAATTTGTATTGGATTGTTCATCTCAATTCGAAATTAACTCTAAATTCCTTTATCTATTTCCTTTTTTCATTTTATGACACTTATAACTTTTGTTCTTGCAGAATTGCTGCATTTGCTTGGAAAGATTTGGGAGCATTTTTTATGCCATAATCCCAATTTAATGTAATTTATTGTTTTCAAATAAGTTGCTTGAAATCGGCAGATGAGAAATAGCGATTTTCCCCAGCCTGAGTAAACTTTTTTTACAATCAATTTATTATTTTTGACATTGGGTTTTTCTAGTGTTATAAATTTTCTTTTTAAAAGAGCAAACTTCATTATCAAAATCGGAGGTGAATCCATGAAAAATTCTGTTTCCAGGTTTTTCATCCTTGTATTTTTCTGCATTTATACGATTTTTGTTTTTACTGCCTTAGCGCAAGAAAAGGGCAAAATCACGGTTGAATGGATTTATAGTGAAGCAGGCAAAGATGTTGGCAAGACGCCTTCATTTGCCTGGTTAGATGATGGAACAGCTCTCCTGTATGATTCTCGTAAACCTGAAAAAGAACGCACTATCGTAAAATTGAATCCTGAAGATGGCCAGCAAAGCCCGCTCGTTGATGCCAAAAAAGCATTAAAAAGTCTAAAAAAGCTGCTGGGCAAAAAAGACTTACCCCAAGGCTTACCCTGGCCTGAATCCATCAGTGCATCCTGCAGGCATGGCCTCTACATGTTTAAAGGCGATGTTTTCCTGCTGGAACTTCCTTCTTCTCAATTTATGAGAATCACCCACACAGAGGTAAAGGAAAGATCTGCCAGGTTTTCTCCTGACGGAAAAAAACTCGCTTTTATAAGGGATAATAACCTCTTTATGTTTGACATAGAGGCTAAGACAGAAGAGCGGCTTACCGACGATGGCTCAGAGACACTTTTAAACGGAACGCTTTCCTGGGTCTATTGGGAAGAAGTGTTTGCCCGTCAGGATATAGGTTATTGGTGGTCAGAGGATTCTGAAACCATCGCCTTTTTGCAGACTGATGAATCGCCGGTGAGTGTCATGCATTATGTTGATTTTAAGCCCTATGTGCCTCGCCTTATCAAGCAGCCCTATCCCAAAGCCGGCACTGACAATCCCGTTGTACGTGTCGGTGTGGTCGAAGTAGATAACGGCAAAACGACCTGGATCGACCTCGAAGACTTTCCTTGCGAATATATTATCCGTGTAAAATGGCTGCCTGATAACAAAAGCTTGAGCGTTCAAACCATGAACCGGGCCCAAACCGAGCTTGACCTATTCTTTGTGGACCGCTTCATGGGTAGAACCTCCCATATCTTGAAGGAGAAAGACAAAGCCTGGGTAAATATTCATGATGACCTCTATTTTCTGAAGCAAAGCAAGCAGTTTATCTGGGTTTCAGAAAGAGATGGCTTTGCCCATTTGTACCGCTACACTATGGAGGGCAAACTGGTGAATCAGATTACTAAGGGAGAGTGGGCTATTCGCTCCTCAGGAGGGGGTCCATTCTGGTTGCGCATGGCTGTGACCGCCATTGATGAAGATGAGGATTGGATTTACTTCACTGCTAACGAGAAGTCATCCCTCGAGCGGCATCTTTACCGTATAAAACTTGACGGCACTGGAATGGAGCGTTTGACTGAAGAGGATGGTTTTCACAGCATAACCTCTAGCCAGGATGCGAAATACTATTTCGACCGGTATTCGAATATTTCTACACTGCCCTTGTTGGCTTTGTACAAAAGCGACGGACAGCTTGTGCGAGTCATCGCCGAGCCACGTCCTGAACAGTTGGGAAAATTCGAGATGCAGTTTCCTGAATTGCTCACGATTCCTGCCAGAGATGACTTCCCGATGCCTGCCGAGCTCCTGAAGCCCAAGGATTTTGACTCATCTCGGGAATATCCGGTGATCTTGGATGTCTATGGTGGTCCTTCTGCTCCAAACGTCGAGAATTCTTGGCGCGAGTCTTTATTATTCGACCAGATTTTGCTGGATAGGGGCTATTTGATTATTCGAGTCGATAATCGAAGTGCCACGGCTATAAGCAAAAAACTCGAAAATATCATCTTGAAAGATGGATATGGCGCTAAAGAATTAAAAGACCTCCTGGATGCAGTGGAATGGCTCAAGCAGCAGCCTTATGTTGACCCGGAGCGAGTGGGAATTTGGGGTTGGAGCGGTGGAGGCACGTTTACGCTCCTGGCGATGACCCATTCCAGAGAATTTAAAGCAGGGATTTCAGTGGCACCGGTCACGGATTGGCGCTATTATGACACCATCTGGACAGAAGCCTTCATGAAAAGACCGAAAGATAACAAGAAAGGCTATGAGAGAACCTCGCTCGTCAAGAGAGCGAAGGACCTCCATGGCCGGCTGCTCTTAGTCCACGGCACCTACGATGATAATGTGCATCCGCAGAACACCTGGGCTTTTATAGATGAGCTGATAAGAGCGGGCAAGATGTTTGATTTGATGATCTATCCCATGCGCCAGCACGGCATCGACGATGACCCGGCCCAGATTCATCTGTACAACACCATGCTCGAATTCTGGATCAAAAATCTGTGACATCTAAATTGAATTTGACACTTTTCTGATTAATTGATATTCTTTCGCCAAGCTAGCTAAGAGAGAAAATCGTGGCTGCTAAATGCCCCAAATGTCACTTTGAAAATCCCGACGATACTCTTTATTGCGGTAAGTGTGCAGCTCCGCTTAGTCCTTCAGAAGAAATCCCAGCAGTGACCGAGACACTCGAAGCTCCCAAAGAGGAATTAACCACCGGCTCTACTTTTGCCGGCCGATACCAGATTATTGAAGAACTGGGAAAAGGAGGCATGGGTAGAGTCTATAAGGCATTAGACACCAAGATAAACGAGAAAATTGCCCTCAAGCTTCTGAGGCCTGAAATCGCCTCAGATAAAAAGACCATCGAAAGGTTCAGCAATGAACTGAAATTTGCCCGGAAGATTCGGCATGAGAATGTCTGCCAGATGTATGACCTCAACGAGGAAAAAGGCACCCATTTCATCACGATGGAGTTTGTTTCGGGTGAAGACTTAAAGAGCATGATCAGGATGTCCGGGCAGTTGAGTATTGGGACAACGATCAATATCGCCAAACAAGTTTGCGAAGGGCTAACTGCAGCCCATAAAGTGGGAGTTGTGCATCGAGATCTCAAACCGCAGAACGTGATGATTGATAAAGAAGGGAAAGCTCGGATTATGGACTTTGGAATAGCGCGTTCTGTTGAAGGCAAAGGAATAACAGGCGCTGGCGTGATGATCGGGACACCGGAGTACATGTCCCCCGAGCAGGTCGAAGGAAAGGAAGTGGACCAACGGTCGGACATCTACTCGCTGGGAGTGATTCTCTATGAGATGGCAACCGGACAGGTGCCTTTTGAAGGGGATACACCTTTCACGATCGGAGTAAAACATAAAAGCGAGATACCAAAAGACCCTAAAGAAATAAACACCCAGATTCCAGAAGATCTCTGTCGGGTAATCCTGAAATGCTTGGAAAAAGATAAGGAGCACCGCTTCCAGAGTGCAGGAGAGGTGCGTTCTGAATTAGAAGATATAGAGAAAGGGATTCCTACTACCCAAAGAGAGGTCCTGAAGAGAAAGCCCATCACTTCGAGAGAAATAACAGTCACTTTCGGCTTAAGGCGACTCTTCGTCCCCGCTTTAGTTTTAATCGCTATTATAATCGCAGCGCTGGTCATCTGGCAGCTTCTTCCCAAAAAAGTAACTATTCCTGCAGCCCCCTCAGATAAACCCTCGATTGCTGTCATGTACTTTGAAAATAACACCGGAGATGAGAGTTTAGATCATTACCGAAAAGCGATTTCTGACTTGCTGATCACGGACTTAGCGCAATCCAAGCACCTAAAAATCTTAAGGGGAGATACGCTGTTCAATATTCTCAAACAATTGAATCTCCTGGAAGCGAGAAGTTACTCTTCAGAGGACTTGAAGAAGGTAGCTGATCAAGGAGGAGCCACCCACATCTTACAGGGAAACTATACCAGAGCAGGTGAGAGCTTCCGGATCAATTATCTCCTTCATGAAGCGAGCAATGAAGAGCTTATAGGATCAGAAATGGTAGAGGGGGTAGGGGAAAAGAGCATATTCTCGATGGTTGATGATATCACGAGACGGATCAAGGCTAATTTTAGGCTTACTCCAGAAGAGATTGCCAGCGATATCGATAAAGAGGTGGACAAGATAACCACCAGTTTTCCTGAAGCGTTCAAGTATTATATTGAAGGGAGAGAATATCAAGATAAAGGAGATCCTTCCAAGGCCATACAATTTATGGAAAAAGCAATCGCCATTGACCCTGAATTTGCCATGGCCTACAGACTCATGGCTATAGCCAATGGGAATATGGGTTTGTGGTCAGAGAGAATGAAGTGCCTCCAGAAGGCATTGGAATTGAGCGATCGAGTTTCGGATAGGGAGCAGTATCAGATCCAGGGAGATTTCTACGCGCATTCAGAGAAAACCTATGATAAAGCCATCGAGGCGTTTAAAAAATTGCTCCAGCTCTATCCAGACGATGGCACTGCAAATATCAATTTAGGGGTCTTATACATATGGACAGAAGAATGGGATAAAGCCATCGAACGGTATGAATTTCTTATACAGAATAAAAATGAACATTCTTTCACTTACACGAATCTAGCAGAAGTGTATAGGAACAAAGGATTGTATGAGAAAGCCGAGGAAGTCGTTAAGTATTACGTCAATAATTTTTCAGATAATGCCTGGGCCCACATTGAAATAGCCCTGACTTATATGATTCAGCATAAATATGATCTTGCCTTGGCAGAAATTGATAGAGCTATTTCCCTTGATCATGATTTGCCTTGGAACACATTGGCGAAGGGTCATATTTACTATTCCAAAGGGGATTGGTTTCAGGCCGAGAATGAGTATACAAAGCTCTTGGAACTCGAAGAACAGGCTGCTCAAATCACAGGGAGATTGTATTTGGGAGGTTTATACATATCACAAGGAAAATTTGCTAAATCAAAAGAACAGCTAGAGCGGGGAATCGAGCTGGCAAAAAAGATGGGCGAAAAGCAGACCGAATCTGATTTCCGGGTAGGACTGGGGCATTGGTATCTCAATTCAGGATATCATGAGAAAGCTTTGAGAGAGTTTGAGAAAGCAAGCAAGGGATACGGAGAATCAGATACTCTTAGGGGACAAAGATACGCTTTATTCGCCAAAGGTCTGACTCACATCATGATGAAATCGTTGCCTGAAGCACAGAGATTGGCAGATGAACTCAAGGGGATGGTAGAAAAAGGAATAAACCAGAAAGAGATGAGATTTTATTACCAGCTGATAGGAAGGATCGAGCTGGAAAGAGAGGATTTTTCAAATGCGATTGAATACTTCGAGAGAGCCGTATCTCTGCTAGCTCGAGAATCTGATCCAACCGTTGATGAGCAGGCATTGTTCATTGAACCTTTGGCTTTAGCTTATTATAAAGCAGGAGATCTGGAGAAAGCTCAAGATGAGTACCATAAAATTACCGAGCTTACCTCAGGGAGACTTTTAGCTGGCCATATTTATGTCAAGAGCTTCTTCATGCTGGGGAAGATATTCGAGAATAAAGGCTGGGAAGGCAAAGCCATCGAGCATTACGATAAATTCCTCGACCTTTGGAAAGATGCTGATCCTGGTATTGTGGAGGTCGAGGATGCGAAGAAGCGACTCGCTAATCTAAAGAATTAGAGGGGTCAGGTCTCAACATTCAACATTACGGCGGAGTTAATGAAGCCCAAAGACACCTTTCTTTTAATGAGATTGTCGCGTTCCCTTCGGTCGCTCGCAATGACGATATAATTCGTTTCCCGCGATGTCTTTTTCTATTCATACCTCAAAGCTTCTGATGGGTCGCCAAGAGCTACCTTAATGGATTGGTAGCTCACCGTTAAAAGAGCAATCATAAATGTCACCAGCGCCGTGAGAATGAAGATCGTCCAGCTAATACTGACCCGGTAGGCAAAGTTATTCAACCATTTGTCCATAGCAAAATAGGCAACTGGCCAGGCAATGATATTTGCCATCAGCACCCATTTTGTATATTCCCTGGAAAGGAGAGTCACGATATTCGATAGCGATGCGCCCAGAATCTTCCTGATGCCGATCTCCTTGGTGCGTGCTTCTGTAGTGAATGAAGACAATCCGAACAATCCCAAGCAGGCAATTAGAATCGCCAGCAGGCTGAAATGACCGAACATCTCCATCATCCGGGCTTCATTGCGGTAGAGTTCGTTGAGGCGGTCATCCAGAAAAGTGTAACTTATCGGATAACCTGGATGGAAGCGGTCCCACACGCTCTGAACATGGGCCATGGTGTCCTGAATATTCCCGGGAGCAATTCTCAGCGATACCGTATTTGTCGCCGTGAGCTGGATATAAGTGAGCATCGGCACAATCTCATGATGCAGGGATTCATAGTTGAAATCTGCCACCACCCCGATTACGCGGCCAGTGAGGTTCGGAGCCACAGTATGTATGGGTTTACCCAAGGCATCCTCGGCGCTTTTGAATCCCAGGCGTCTGACAGCTGTTTCGTTAAGGATAAAAGCTTGGTCCTTATCGGTGGGATGTTGGATAGAGAAATCCCTGCCTGCCACAATTTTCATGCCATAAGTCTTGAAGAAGTCGTGTTCGACCCGGTTATGAGGCATAGTAAAGGGATTCTTTACTAACTCTCCGTTGATTTCGATGCTGAAACCAGGGGCATCCAGCAGACGTCCAGATGGTGCCCGTTTCGATAAGGTTGCGGCTACAATGCGCGGACTGCTTAATAATTCCTGTTTTATCTCCCACCAGTTTTGTTGGATCGGTTGGTCTGCTGGTATCAGAACGATGTTTTCATGCTGGAAGCCGAGATTGGCATTCTGGAGGAAACGCATCTGTTTAAAGACCACGGCGACACTGATGATCAAGGTTGCAGAGATGGCAAACTGAAAAACGACCATGACTTTACGCAATATTGCTCCCCGTGTCCCGCGGGTCAATTCTCCCCTCAGGATGGTGGCGGGTTTGTAGGCGGAAAGATAAACGGCAGGATAAAGACCGGCTGCCAGTCCGGTAACAAGGAACACACCCATCAAAAGCAAGAGCCCAACCGGATTGAATAATAGGCTAATCTTCAGCTCGTGACCTGAGAAGGCACTGAAGTAGGGAAGTAATGCTACCACTATGACCAGAGCTATCATCATAGCGAGAAATGTGATAACAAGAGATTCTCCTAAGAACTGGGTGGTCAGGAGGCGGCGGTTAGCCCCTACGACTTTGCGTAAGCCCACTTCTCTTGCCCGCTTGGCCGCCCTTGCCGTGGAAAGATTCATGAAGTTTATGCAGGCGATAATCAGGATAAAAACGGCAATCAGCGTAAAAAGGGCGACATAGCGGATGTCGCTGTTGGACTCCAGCTCTGTTATGTTATGCGAGTGGAGGTGGATATCAGTGACTTTGCGCAGAATGAGGTTGTTCCATTGGCGAGGATAAAAAATATCACCGGAGTCAGTCTCATATGGTGGCAGATGGCTGTCAAGAAATCCCGGAATTCGCGCGGCAATTTCTTCGGGATCTTTATCCTTAGCCAAGCGCATATAAACGTAGGTAATATTATCCGTCAAATTCGTGGTGCCAAAAAAGTAATCACTCCCGTCCTTATAATAGGGATAGCGCCCTTTGAGGGTGATGTAAGAGGCGAAAAAGTCAAAATGGACATGGGAGTTTTTTGGCCCATCTTTCATAACACCTGTAACTTGATAGTCCTCTCTCTCGCTCCCAACTTTCATGACCTTGCCCATAGGGTCTTCATCGCCGAAGTATTTCTGCACCATGGATTCGGATAAAACGAGGCTGTTCGGATTTTTCAAGGCTGTTTTCGGGTTGCCTTTGAGGAGAGGAATTGTGAAAACTTCGAAGATGTCGTGTTCAGCATAGAAGAACCTTTCTTCAACGAAGTTGTTGTCGACTGTGCTAATCAGGATATCACCGCTCCCGAGTAGGCGCACAATATGTTCCATTTCGGGGAATTCTTGCTTAAGAAAAGGAATAAATCCTGGAGCCAGGGAGCTGAGTGCCCCAAGCACTGATCCGTCAGCAGCAAACCACTGGCGCTCGATCCGGTATATTCGGTCCTTGTGGATGTGGTGGGTGTCATAGCTCAATTCATCCCGGACAAACAATAGAATTAGGATACAGATAGCTATTCCGATTGCCAGACCAGCGATGTTGATAAAGGAATAGCCTTTGTGCCTTTTGATGTTTCTTAAAGTGATTTTCAAATAGTTTTTAAACATTTGGTCACCCCATAGGCCTTATCTTCAAATCGCCAGACCGAATTGAATGGAATTGATTCAGAAAGCGTTCATCCCTTCATGAGTTTGTCCCTTAGGTAGTAAGTACGGAATTAAAGTAGAAATTGTTTCACTTGGAGCGATTTTCTTGAATTTTTAAATATTGAAAAAAGGATCATTGCGAGACTCAAAAGACTAAAGCAATCTCAAGCAATCGCATTTTTTATTATCTCATCTGTTGTTTGATTTAAAGGCAGAGGTAAAGGGCGAGGTTTGATTCATTGGCGCAGTTTTCGCTTCGCGTATTCGTATAACTCTTACGAATAAGAAACGTATATTATTATGAATCTTGAGATTAGAAAGGAGGTTGTTCGTGCTAAAAAAAACATCAGTGAAAAAACTTGACCGTAGGCAATTCTTGAAGATCATGCCTGCCTGCTCTCTCATGTGCTTGGGGACAGGAGGAGTGATGGCCTTAACTCCGTCAGAGAAGACATCTTCTCTCCAAGAGGCTAAACACAAATTCGACCAAGAATTTAAGAGAAAATTGACTTATAAGCAAATCTTTAATCTGCAGTACAGAGAGTTCATCCAGTTAACAAAGGCCCTCGAAGAAGAAATGGGGAAGGAAAAAATTTTAGAGTTTCTCAAGAAGTACACCTATGAAAAAATGCTCAAGTTTGGAGAAGAGCATGCTAAACGCTCGCCTAATAATAGCTTTCAAACCTATGTGAGTACTTTCAGACCGCCCAGGTATGACGATACATTGACAAAGGAAATTGTCGAAGATACAGAAAAAGCCTTTGAATTGAAAGTCACAGAGTGTATTTGGTCTACGGTTTTTCGCGAGGCCAAGGCGGGTGATATTGGTTATGCATCCATATGCTATGGTGACTATGCCTGGCCTAAAGGCTTCAATCCTAAAATAAAAATGATTCGTGACAAGACATTAATGCAGGGACATGAGTGTTGTAACCACCGTTATGTCTGGGAGGGATAGTATTCAGTATTATCATATTCAGTATTATCATTTAATTCTGATATATTGAGACCTTAAAGAAGAGAATACAGGAGCTCTAGGATATTTATGGCAAGAGTTTCTTTGTGCTGGGGAAGATATTCGAGAATAAAGGCTGGGAAGGCAAAGCCATCGAGCATTACGAGAAATTCCTTGATCTCTGGAAAGACGGTGACCCTGGCATTGTGGAAGTTGAGGATGCGAAGAACTCGCTGAGCTGCAATTAGTGGGGGTCGGACCAAGCTAAACAGTTTATTTAGAATCATTTAGGTGTAAAATTCCCGCCATTTTTAGTCTTAGAAGCGCAATTTTGGGGTCAAAATTGCGGTTTTAAGGGAAGTCTAGGTGGCACGTTTTCATATTCAGCTGGCTGTACACAGATTTAATTAAATCTGGAATCTGGAGACTTGATCCCTCTCGCCCTTCTCAGAAGCAGATAAATACAGGACTGTGTAGAGAGAGGATTTTCCTTCAAAATAATCTTGAAGAAATAAAAATTTCTCACGCCTTCAGAATTAAGTTGACATATTAACTAGAATATATTAATATCTACATTTCTTATCGTATTTATATCATTAGGAGGTTTTATTTATGTTCAACAAAACGTTTGTAGGAGTAGCTTTGGTTGTTTTTTTGGTTGCTTTTGTTTCCATCGGTTCAGCTCTCGATAACTGTAAGATGGGCAAGAAAAATATCGTAGAAACAGCTATAGCTGCAGGGTCATTCAACACTCTCGTAAAAGCAGTTAAAGCAGCAGATTTAGTAGAAACACTTTCAGGTGAGGGTCCATTTACAGTTTTCGCTCCAACCGATGACGCTTTTGCCAAGATTCCAGCTGAGACTCTTGAAGCCCTAGTGAATAATAAGGAAAAGCTCACTGCTGTTCTCACCTACCATGTCGTTCCTGCTAAGGTGATGGCCTCAGATGTTGTGAAAATGAAATCAGCCAAAACAGTGAATGGTAACGAGCTTACCATTAGCGTAAATGAAGGCACAGTTAAAGTTGACGATGCAAAAGTTATTAAGACGGATATAGTTTGCTCGAATGGAATCATTCATGTCATCGACGCTGTTGTTTTGCCCCAGTAGTCCAAGAAGTATTATCTAGAGTTTAGAAACAATTTTAAGCTGATTTTTTAGAGAAAAGGCGGCCTGAATTTTTGTCAGGGCCGCCTTTTTTTTATTATAAATGGGGTCGGGCCAAGCTAAAAGATTTATTATGTAGTAGTTAGATGCAAAATTCTGGTCAATTTTGGCCTTAGAGTAGCAATTTTAGGGTAGAAATTGACCTTTTAAGAAGAAAAAAGGGGCAGATATCTATGTTCAACATTTTAGCGAGAAGGGATTTATTAATTGTGGAGAGGTAAGAAGCTTATACGTAGCTCATTCCTGTCCAGGTTGGCGGGCGCTGTTCCTTTTATTTTTGGAATAAAAGAAGTTAGAATAGGCACAAATATGAAAAACCTCAGAAGATATGGAAATGCGCCTTTTAAAATGGCGGCCATCCATGGTGGGCCAGGCGCGCCGGGAGAAATGGCGCCGGTGGCTCGAGAGCTTTCTTCTGTGGGGGGCGTTTTAGAGCCGCTTCAAACAGCAGCAACAATTGAAGGGCAAATAGGGGAGCTGAAAGAAGTTTTGCATAAAAAAGGGAATCTTCCTGTCACCTTGATCGGCTGGTCATGGGGAGCTTGGCTAAGTTTTATTTTTACCGCTCAGTGCCCTGCATTCGTTAAAAATAAAACTTAGCC
>Ga0209636_10006106_pt1 | contig 12308 bp, 6 predicted proteins | sample DeeMarSWOR152_54_FD_187464 | JGI IMG/M metagenome (GOLD analysis project Ga0209636, IMG submission 187464) | Marine sediment microbial communities from White Oak River estuary, North Carolina - WOR-1-52-54 (SPAdes) (version 2) | ecosystem: Environmental > Aquatic > Marine > Intertidal zone >...
CCCTGCCCCGCCATGCCGACAAAATGCTCGGTGGAAATGTTGGCTGCAATGAGTGAAAGCCCGATAAATGGCCAGAACAATCCACGGCTGGCTAAGAAGAAATCCTCACCCGTTTCCTCTTTACGGCTTTTGTACATGCTGATTCCAACGACAACAATGAAGAACAGAAGAAATAGAGCGACATCGATGAATGTTAAGCCCATAAAAACTCCTTAGTGTAATTTTTAAATTTGAAAAGTTGTTGACTAATAAATCTATAAAAATTTTTTAAATATCCAACTACTTTTTCACACTAATAGATAGAAAAAATCCAACGGATGAAATCCCATATCTCAAATTCCACAAAACAAACAAATTCCAATAATCAAAATCCAAAATTCCAAACATACCATATCATAATTAAACTTCACTTTTTTTGTGGCAGAAGTTTGACGATTAGAAAATTGAATTTTTGGGATTTATTTGGAATTTGATTTTTGTTATTTGGGATTTTAGATTATTCAATCCTTAAATCTGCAGGGACGGTTTTTCCCTTTTAAATACATAAATTTTGCATTGAAAAAATATTATTGGTCACAGAATCGGAAATCTCTCGGAAATAAAAATTTTTAAAATTCTCTGCTTTTTATTCAGTGAGAGTTCTGTCGTGCCAGAGGCAAACGCGTTCGGGCGCATTTCTTTGACCTGAAAAGTTTTTGCTCTTTGGACAAGAAATTAACTGTTCAGGTAATTATCTGCTTACCTAATTACCTAATTACTTAATTACCTAATTACCTAAAACAAACCTCATTCCACCGCAGCTCTTTCTTAAATTCCGACAGCTTTGTTTCATCATTAATGAGTAAATATTCTATTCCAGCCATGCTGGCAAAATCTTCCAGGTGTTCGGTAGTGACGCTCTGGCTGAATCCGGTGTGGTGAGCGCCGCCAGCTAAAATCCAGGCAGCCGCTGCAACTTTGAGATTTGGCTTGGAAATCCAGACCACTCGTGCTACGGGTAATTTGGGTAATGGCGCATCAGGTGGAACAACTTCGACTTCATTGACAATCATGCGGAATCGATTACCCATATCAATTATGGTGGCATTGACTGCTTGACCCGTTCGCACATTAAAAACCAAACGGGCAGGATCGGCTTTACCGCCAATGGATAATGGGTGGATTTCCAACGAGGGTTTGCCATCAGCAATGGAGGCGCAGACTTCCAGCATGTGGGCGCCAAGCACTTTCATTTCTTTGGGATCGAGGTGATAGGTGTAATCTTCCATAAACGAGGTGCCGCCTCTCAGTCCAGCTCCCATGACCTTCATGGCACGCACCAGCGCCGCTGTTTTCCAATCACCTTCAGCGCCAAAGCCATAGCCATCTGCCATTAATCGCTGAACTGCCAATCCTGGCAACTGCTCCAGACCGTACAAATCCTCAAATGTCGTGGTAAAGGCTTTAAAACTCCCTGATTCTAAAAAAGCCCGCATCCCCAGCTCAATTTTAGCAGCCTCTCGGAGCGCATGCTGGAGATTTTCGCTCTCACGCACTGTTTTGGAAATATGGTAAGTTTCGAGATAAACGGAAATCAGCTTATCAATCTCCGCATCAGTTATTTTTTTCACATAATCCACCAGCTCGCCGACGCCATAGCCGTTCACTGAGTATCCCAATCGGAATTGCGCTTCCACTTTATCGCCTTCAGTGACAGCCACTTCACGCATATTGTCTCCAAATCGGGCAATTCTGGCACCTTGCCAATCATGCCAGGCGCAGGCAGCTCGAAGCCAGGTTGCCAGTTCATCCTGAACATCATCATCCTGCCAATACCCGACGATCACTTTTCGGTTCAATTTCATTCGGGTGCAGATAAAGCCAAATTCCCGCCCGCCATGCGCCGATTGATTGAGGTTCATAAAATCCATATCAATATTCGCCCAGGGGATCAGTCGATTAAATTGGGTATGCAGATGGACAAATGGTTTCTGAAGCGATTTTAATCCAGCGATCCACATTTTGGCAGGCGAAAACGTATGCATCCAGGTAATTAATCCAATGCAGTTTGGGGATGCATTCGCTTCAAGGCATAATTTATATATTTCATCGGGTGTTGTTAAAACAGGTTTAAAAATGATTTTAACTGGAATTTTCGCTGAATCAGATAAAGCCTGGGCGATTTTGTTCGAATCCTCTACCACCTTTTTGAGCGTTTCTTCACCGTAAAGATGCTGGCTACCAGTAACGAACCAGGCTTCAAAATTGTCATAGTTGATCATGCTATCTCCTTTTATAAAAATTTCTTTATCCTAAGTCTATCCCAAATAAACTCTCCAAGGTTCCCAACTTTTGAAAGGGTTATTTCAATTGGAACAATCCCTAATTAGTGTCTGTCCGAAAAAGAGTGATTTTCAGTTTTTCCTGTCATTGCGAGCGACGAAGGAGCGAAGCAATCTCTATAAAATCAAGGGATTGCTTCGTCGCTTCGCTCCTCGCAATGACAGTTTGAATCAAATAATATCACTTTTCAGACAGACTCTAATTACCCATTTACCCAATTACAACAATTACCCAATCACCTAACAACCCACTCATGAATCCCCCCAGCAAACTCGGGCTGGGATTGAATTTCCAATCGAAGCGCCGTCGTTTGGACGGTTTCGAAGACAACTCTATTAAATTTATCTTTTTCCACGCCGTATTGATCTTCGGTGTAAACTGGCTTCCAGTCATCTCCCAATTTGTAAAGAATTTTCCAGGATTGGGGAATGCGGCAATCACCAATTCCCGTATCATCGAACCAATAAACCTCAACCGTGGAGACCTCTTCGGGCTGTTGGAAATCGTATTGCACCCATTCTTTCGTTCCTTTATGATTCCACCAATGAAAGAATGGAACTTCATGATCGATGGAGCTTTGCGGCTCCAATTGATCATTGATAGCTTCGGAATTGCATCCGAACGAAACCGTCACCTGGCTTTGTGAGGCAATGGTGGGTCGGCCCAATGGTTTTACAGCAGATTCTTCTCGAGCCAGCCAGACAGCCATCTCACCTTTGCCCCGATGTGCCCAGGCATAATATGGGATCGCCATCAAATCCTGTTCAGTTTTTTCTAATGTCGCTGCTGTTTCTCCCATTTTGTATGCCAGGGCTTTTCCTTTAATGATTCGAACGCCATTGAGCAGATCGTTTTGAAATTCACTGGATAGTGTAGCGTCGTCTTTTAAAAGTAAATTAAATACATGTCCATCTTTATTATCAGGCCATTCGGCGCAATACACAATGGGACCTCGCTGAAGCGCCACTTTCCCCAGGTCGGCTTTCACGCTATCATGTGCGATGATTCTTCGGATCGGCATGGGAAATTGCAAATCGATGACATCACCACTGTTCCATTTTCTATTGATCTCGGCGTAGCCATTTCTCAATTGAGGCGAAATGGGATCATCATTAATCTTGAAAATCAGCGATTCATTATTTGTATCTATAAAGCGGTAGAGATCGCTGGGGACAGGCTGGTTCTGCGCCCAGCCGGGGATTCGAATGAAAATCGAAAACTTATCATTCTCAATTTCAGGATTAATTTTGATTTTAACTGAACCTTCCCAGGGATATTGAGTCTCCTGTTGAATTTTCACAACTTGATTTTTTAATTTGATCGAAGCTTCATTGGCAATGAATAAATTGATATAAATTTCATCCTCTCGATGCGCATAAATATAGCCAGGCACGGAAGCCATAAATCGAGTGACATTGCCAGGACAGCAGGCGCAGCCGAACCACGGGCTACGAGCATGTTGTCCCACAGATGCTAAAGGATTGGGGTAGAAAAATAATTTCCCATCCATTGAAATGCCTGAGATTAAACCATTGTACAACGTTCGTTCCATCACGTCAATATATTTTGCATCGCCATGCAGCAGAAACAGCCGATGGTTCCAGTAGACATTGCCGATGGCGGCGCAGGTTTCGTTGTAGGCGCTCATGTTGGGAAGCTCATAATTTTTTCCGAATGCTTCGCCAGCACCAGTGGCGCCAATTCCGCCAATGATATAAAGCTTTTTTCCGACAACATTTTCCCACAGCCGATCAATGGCATTGATATAGCTGGCATCGCCAGTCAGCGCTGCCACATCCGCCATTCCCGCAAACATGTAGGAGGCCCGAACGGCGTGACCAACTGCCTCGTCTTGTTCCACGACGGGTTTGTGATCCTGGTTATATTCGCCCCATAGCTCCCGACCATCCAGGGATTTGCCTCGAACATCCAGGAAAAATTTTGCCAGTCTCAAATATTTTTCCTCCTCCGTAATTCGATAAAGCTTAACCAATCCCATTTCTATCACTTGATGCCCAGGCGGGGCTTGCAACTTTCCATTGCCAAAAGTTTGATCAATTAGATTGGCACTTTTCAAAGCAATATCGAGAAGATTACGCTTGCCCGTGGCTTGAAAATGGGCGACTGCCGCTTCGTACAGATGCCCCAGGTCATAAAGCTCATGACTTCCCCGAATCTTTTCCCAGCGATGGTCGCCAAACCAGTTTTTGAGTTGTTCAGCTTTGTTGGTTCGAACTGTGTAAAGATAGCCGTCTTGTTCCTGCGCTGCGGCAATGAGGGTAATGACACTGTCCAGATAAGCGTCCAATTGCGGATCGGGATGGAGCATCAAGCTGTACGAAGCTCCTTCGATGGTTTTATAGATATCGGTATCGTCAAACGGGAAAATACCTTTTTGCTCACCTTCTTTCAAACCGCCAGCAATAGCAAAATTGTCAAGGCGACCCGTCTCTTCACATTTCTTGAAAGCATGGGGAATGGTAACTGTCCTGTTGATTTCCATGCGTGGCTTCCAAAAATCATCGGTTATTTGTACATCGGTGAACGGGACAGGTTGAATGGGATAGTCTTTCTTTTTTGAGGATGAGCATGATATGATGGATAAAACAAGAGATATTGAAAGGAAACTCAGGATAATTTTTAACATGGAATTTGCTCCTCTTGTTGATAAATTGTTCCATCGGAGTACATTCCCTTTATGGAATGCAGTGATGCGGTGCATAAAGGCACCGCACTCCGTTGATGACAAGTTGTTTTCGATGCTTCGGCATTTGCTAATGCCGAAGCATCCTTAATGGATAGCGGTTAAATTCCAAATAACAAAATTCAAATAACAAATAAATCAAAAATTTCAATTCTCCAATTTTCAAACTTCTGTCTGTCTAAAAGAAGAGAGTTTGAAAATTTGAATATTTAAAATTGAAATTTATTTGGGATTTGTTATTTGATTTTTGGAAATTATGATCATTAGATTCCTCACTCCGTTCGGAATAACACTACTATCTTTGAACATTTCATTCAACCAAAAACTTATATACCGTTGTTGTTTGATATTTCTCCCCAGGATTTAGTACTGTTGATGGAAAATTCGGCTGATTGGGAGAATCGGGATAATGCTGCGTCTCCAAACACAAACCATGACGATAGGAATAAACTGTTCCATTTTTTCCTGTGATGGTTCCGTCCAAAAAATTTCCCGAATAAAATTGAATACTAGGTTCAGTGGTCAAGATTTCCATGACTCGACCCGCTGTTGATTCAATGAGTTTTCCAGCCAGTCTCAATTCGCCAGCATTGCCATTCAGCACGAAATTATGATCATAGCCCAGGCCAAATTTGATCTGTTCATCATCTGCCCCAATTCGAGCGCCAATTTTGGTCGGATTTTTGAAATCGAAGGGAGTTCCTTCAACGGCTCGTAATTCTCCTGTTGGAATCAAAGTTTCATCCACAGGCGTGAAATAATCCGCATCGAGCATCAGCTCATGATCCAGGATCGGGCTGGTACCCGCATCTTTCAAATTAAAATACGAGTGATTGGTCAGATTCACAATGGTCGGCTGATCGGTCGTCGCTTCATAATCGATTCGGAGCGCATTGTCATTTGTCAAAGTGTAGCTAACCTTGACTGATAAATTACCTGGATACCCTTCTTCGCCATCTTTGCTGAGATAGGTCAATTCCAATCCGACTGTATCTTCGCCTTTAATTTCTTTCGCCGCCCAGACGACCTTATCAAATCCTTTTATTCCGCCATGCAGGTGGTTTGGCTCGTTGTTGGTCGCTAAAGAATAGGTGTTCCCATTGAGCGTAAATTCTCCTCTGGCAATGCGATTGCCATAGCGACCAATGATACAACCGAAATATGGATTGTTTTTTAAATATCCTTCAAGATTGTCATAACCAAGCACGACATCCCCAAAATTACCATTTTCATCAGGCACAAGAATTGACGTCACAATGCCACCATAGTTGGTAATTTTAACTGTCATGCCATTGGCGTTGGTCAACAAGTAAAGATCGACAGCCGTACCATCTTCGGTTTTGCCAAAAGGTTGTTTTTCAATTTTCATAGTTAAGGTTTCCTTTTTTGAACATTCGATTAGACTGAGAAAAAGTAGTAAGCAAAAGGTTAAAGAGATGAATAATTTAAAATATCGCATCGGTTCTCCATTTCATTTTTGTTTGATTTTAATAGCAACCATGCCCCAGGAGTGCAAGCCCTTTATGGCTTGCAACAGTGGCTTATATTAGTGCGGTGCATAAACAGGCTGTCCATGAACTGCTCTTTTGTTTCAAAGAAATACCATATATTGCGTCGGGGACCGCAACTACCCAATATATGGATAGATGCCGTCCCCGACGGCAAATTCAGGGATATGCTATAAAGGCACCGCACTCCGATTTCATTCTATCCTGTAAAATACAGATACGCCGCAATAATCAACCCCAGCACAATCACTGAATATACCACGTCCTTATAATTCCAGCTTGCCCTGGATTGTTTTCGATCCTCATCGGTCATCGTTGAAAACGTTAATCCGCTGATTTTTTCATAAGCTGGCTCTTTGGTTAAATAGCTCACGACAATCATGACGATGATGCAGACGACAAATATCAGTAAACTATAATATTGAAAGAAAATATTATTAACCACCCAGAGAAAAGAGCCCTGGTCATAATTGAAACTTTCAATCAGTTTGACAGGCGTATCAACGGCTAATCGGAATAGTCCCATAAGGAAGCCTGTGATCAACGCAGCCAGGCATCCTTTGGCATTCAGTCGCTTCATAAAAACACCGAAAAAGAACACCACAAAAATCGGTGGGGCTAAATATGACTGCACACCTTGCAAATAATCGTAAAGTCCCTTGCCGCCACGGATCACGGGAATCCAGATCAACCCGATTAAAACCATGACAGTCGTGGCAACCCTGCCAATCCAAACTAAATGATGTTGTGTCGATTTAGGTCGGAGGCGAGAATAGAAATCCATTGTGAAAAGTGTCGAAGATGCATTAAATACCCCTGCCAGCGAACTCATCAAGGCTGCTAAAAGACCTGCCACGACAATGCCCCTGACGCCAACAGGTAATACATGTGCCACCAAAAGCGGAAAAGCTTCCTGAGCCCTGTCCCGCAGCAGTTGTCCATTTGCATCGAAAAATACTTGCTGAATGGCTGGAATTTTGCCACTCGAAGCCAATGCGAAACAAATCATGCCAGGAATAATAAAAATGAAAACGGGCAACAGCTTCAGGTATGAGGCCCAAATTGAACCCCGTCGAGCTTCACGTTCACCAGGTGCGCCTAAAGCACGCTGGACAATATATTGATCAGTACACCAATACCACAAGCCAATAATGGGAGCGCAGAATAGCATGCCCAGCCAGGGGTAATTATCGTTGAAATACCATGCCATGCGACCTGCCTCTCGAACAGGTGCCCAGGTGCCCGCAACATCTGATGGCACCAATGGCTTCCAGAGGTTGAACATTTCTGAACCTGCAATTGCCCGCAATTCTCCCCAACCACCTAAGGCTTTCAGTCCAAAAATCGTCACCAACATAGAGCCAAACACAAGAACAAGGGTTTGCAATGCTTCGGTATAAGCAACAGCCCGTAAGCCACCGAGAATGGTATAAATTCCTGTCAGGACGATCACCAAAAACGATCCGATCCAGAAGCTATCCAGTCCCATGAAATTAATGTCAGGCAACAGCACGCTGAATACGACTCCACCAGCAAAAATGCCGACAGCAATTTTTGTGAGCACATAAGCGACCAGCGAAATCAGCGAAAGAACCGTTCGGGCAGTTGGAGAAAAACGTCTCTCCAAAAATTCGGGCATGGTAAATACTTTCGACCGCATATAAAAGGGAACCATGACCCAGCCGAGCACCAGCAGACACCAGGCGTGCAGTTCATAATGTGCCATTGCCACGCCGTCTGTAGCTCCAGATCCTGCCAATCCCACCAGATGCTCTGAGCCAATATTCGAGGCAAAAATCGAAGCCCCGACAATGAACCAGCCCAGGTGACGACCGGCCAGAAAATAATCGGTCGTCGTGTCCTTCCTTTGTTTAATCACCCACCATGCCAATCCCAGGATAATCAGAAAATAACCAGCAACAACAGTCAAATCAAGCCATCCTAATGTTGATTCCATACTAATTCTCCCTGTTAATTTTAGTGTTTTTAAATTTATCGTTCACTGAAATCGAACTCTCACTAAAATCTCAAATTCATTTCCGTGTCAGTTCCATTTCTGTGACCTAAAAAAAAGTTTTTGATTTTTGGAATTTATTATTGGTGATTTGGAATTTGACCATAATATGCGTTAGAGCCATGTTTACGTTGATAATGCTTTTGAATCAATGTCTTATCCAAATGCGAAATATTGGGATTGATTTGCAAAGTCAAAAGCGCCATCTTTGCCAATTCTTCCAGAACCACGCTATTATAAACTGCTTTCTCAGCCGTCTTACCCCAGGTGAATGGCCCATGACCAGCGACCAAAACCATTTCAACTTCTTCGTAGGAAACATTTTGAAAAATCTTTAAAATCTGATTTCCAGTTTCAACTTCATAATCCCCCTGGATCATTTCTTTTGTCATAAAATCTGTGCAGGGAATGTCTAAATGGAGATGATCTGCATGGGTTGTACCCAAAATCGGGATTGGTTTAGTAGCTTGTGCCCAGGCGACAGCATACGTCGAGTGCGTATGCACGACGCCACCAATTTCAGGAAAATGATTGTAAAGCACTAAATGTGTTTTGGTATCCGATGATGGATTTAATTCACCTTCAACAGTTTTGCCCTGCAAATCAACAATCACCATATCTTCTGGCTTGAGGACATCATAGCTGACACCACTCGGTTTGATGGCGATAATCCCCTCATTTCGATCAATGGCACTGGCATTACCAAAGGTGTAAATTACCAATCCCTGTCGCGGCAACTCCATATTGCATTCATAGACTCGGTGTTTGATTTCGGCAAATTTGCTCATTTCTTTTGTCCTGTCACAAATTTTTTAAGACAGGATGAACATGATGATACAGGATGAAACAAGATTATTGATTTTACAATTCCAAATAGCAAATCTCAAATAACAAATAATTTCCAAAAATTCAATTTTCAATACTTCAAACTTCTTCCATCAAAAAAAACAGGTTTTTAATATTTAGTATTTAATATTGGATATCATTTGTAATCACGCCTTAGGTGGATGAGTCCTCTGGCGAATTCGGTGTTTGAGATTTGAGATTTTTATTAAAATCCTGTTTATCCATTTAATCCTGTTATCCTGTCTATAGAAATTATCAATCCGAAAATGTAAATTCATTCTCAATAAATTCACACAACTTCGAATATTTCTCATAGATTTTTTGATACCTGGCTGCATTTTCTGGATTGGGCTGGTAGACTTTTTCGAACCCGCTGCCCATCGTTTTCTGTGCAGCTTCGATTGTAGGATACAAACCACAAGCGGTTGCTGCTGCTATAGCTGATCCCAATGCTACTGCCTGCTCCGACGCTACGACTTTAATCGGCATATTCAATACATCAGCAGACACTTGCATAATAAAAGGAGATTTTTTCGGAATGCCGCCGATGGCGATTACACCATTAATCGCCACCCCTTCATCTACAAAACGATCCACGATTTTTTTAGCACCAAAAGCCGTTGCTTCGACTAAAGCTCGGAAAATACGGGGAGCATCCGAACCGAGATTCAGTCCCGTGATTGAACCTTTTAACGCCTGATTGGCATACGGTGTGCGACGCCCATTCAGCCAATCGAGAGCAACAATTCCACTTTCATCAATCGGAATTTTTTCAGCAGCTTTTGATAGTTCTGGAATGATTAAATCAGCGATTTCATTGATCATCCTGGTTCTGATTGCTTCATCAATATCGATCATCTTTGTAATTATATTCTCCACAGGCCACAGCAGCAGTTCCTTAAACCAGGCATATACATCGCCAAAAGCAGATTGTCCTGCTTCCATTCCCAGAACCCCAGGAACAATTGAGCCATCAACCTGTCCACAGATGCCTTTCACCAGGTGCTCGCCTTCCTTCGGCATTTCTGTGGTGATCATATCACAGGTAGATGTTCCCATCACTTTAACCAACATGTGCGGCTCGATCTCAGCGCCGACAGCGCCAAAGTGGGCATCAAAGGAACCGACACCAACGATTACGTTTGTCGTCAATCCCAGCTGTTTTGCCCACTCGGGCGTTAAATTTCCCACAGCGACATCACCCGTAAAAGATTCGCTATAAAGTCGCTCCCGCAAATCCTTTAGCAACGGATCCAGTTTCACCAGAAATTCTTCTGATGGCAAACCATGCCACGATGCATGCCATAAGGCTTTATGTCCTGCGGCGGTTCGGCTGCGTTTCAACGTTAATGGATCGGTATTTCCTGTGAGCAATGCTGGCATCCAATCACAATGTTCCACCCATGAAAAAGCTGCTTCCCATACCTTTTTATCTTCACGGAGAATATGCAAAATCTTTGACCAGAACCACTCCGATGAATAGACCCCACCTGAATATTTGGTGAAATCTTCTCCACCCCAACTCTTTGCCAGGTTATTGATTTCTTCGGCCTCTTTTACCGCAGTATGATCTTTCCAGAGCACAAACATGGCATTGGGATTTTCTTCAAAGCCAGGAGTTAATGCCAAAGGCGTTCCCTTTTTATCCACTGCACAGGGCGTTGAACCTGTCGTGTCCATCGAAATGCCACATATTTTTTCTGCTGTCCCCTTTGGCGCCAGGGCTAAGGCATTTTGAATCGATTTTTCAAGACTTTCAATATAATCCAGTGGATGTTGTCGAAATTGATTTTTCACTGGATCACAATATTTTCCTTCTTGCCACCTTTCATAGTATTGAACATCCGAAGCGATTTCGGAACCGTCTGCTACATCCACAATCAGCATTCGCACTGAATCAGTCCCAAAATCAACACCTATAACATAGTTTTTATCTTTTTCCATGGTGTACCTCTCATCTTCTAAACAACTCTCTTACTTTAATATGAAAATCTGCTATTTACAGCTATACTCGTTAAGGTTAAAAATTTCAGTATTTCTAGCGGAAGTTTCCTACTTATCAAAAGTGCAAAATTAGTGATCATAAAAAACAAATAGTTATAACTATAAAATGTAGTGCCTAACTTTTCTATGGTGAATTTTTATAAGATGATAAATATCAAATAGATACGGAATTGATACATGGCATAACTCGGAAACTCCCGCTAGTCATTGCGAGCGAAGCGAAGCAATCTCATACCTTCATGGAAAACAAGAGATTGCTTAGCTCCACTACGTTCCGCTCGCGATGACTGGACTATGAAAAACTAACCCTTAATAATTATAATAAGTGCAACATGGGACGGAGGTGAAATCACCTTTTAATAATACGTGCACCGAATATGGGACCGGCCATATTTCCTTCGTGAGCCTCAAACTTGACTGTTATTTTACGCTTTCCAAAAGCTAGTTCATCGGGAATATCATACTTTATATCAACAAATTGTCCCTCTTTTTTATTGGAAATATTTTCCGTGGCAATCTTTTCCCCATCCACAAGAATATCAAAGGTTTTCGATCCAGGAAATCCGCCCCAATATTCCACCACTAAAGCCATAGGTTGTCCCATAAATACCTTCATATCAAAGGAAAACCAACCCTCTCTTGACTCCCTGAATTTCCTATTCTTGAATGATCCTGCACTGGTTTTTTCGCCTTTGAAGTTATGATCACGCTCCGGTTGCATTTCGCCGGGTTGGGCAAAATCAACTGTCATCTCTTCAAGTTTTTTCTTCCTCTCTATCTGAGACTTGTATTCGGCCTGTTTTTCTTCCCAAGATTCTTCAGTAAACATATCCCAGTATATAGAATAGCGACGTTCATGGGTTTTGTAAAAGGGTTTTAAAACAATATCACGGGGTTTACCAACCCCCTT
>Ga0209636_10006107_pt1 | contig 12307 bp, 7 predicted proteins | sample DeeMarSWOR152_54_FD_187464 | JGI IMG/M metagenome (GOLD analysis project Ga0209636, IMG submission 187464) | Marine sediment microbial communities from White Oak River estuary, North Carolina - WOR-1-52-54 (SPAdes) (version 2) | ecosystem: Environmental > Aquatic > Marine > Intertidal zone >...
TCGCACTCGATCCGGAAAACGAGGAGGCTCTCGAACTCCGCAACCGGACGGAACAGCTCCTGGAGCAGACCGCTGAAGAACAAAGACAAAAGCAGCAGAGAATTGCCGAGCTACTTGAAAAAGGAACCGACTTTCTGCGCATGGGCATGCTGGAAGAGGCCCAAGGGCAATTTGAAGAAATTCTCGAACTTGATCCTGAAAACAGTGAGGCTCTCAGGCACCGCGACAGAACAGCCCGGCTGATAGAAGAACAGGAACGCGGGGACCTTCAGTCCACCCTGCTGGCCGAGGCAGCAAGGCTGCTCGAGCATGATTCCCTTATTACTGCCAGAGACATGCTTCTCGGGGCCAGGCAGCTCGGAGAAAGCCTCGAGGCTGACAGTCTTTTTGCCCTGGTTGAAGGACGCCTCAGCGAAAGCGAGCAGCTAAGAAGGCAGAGGGAACTGCCACAACTGGTAATTAATCTCCCTGAAGATTCTCTTCTCCGGTATCGTGAGCCTCTGGCCGTGCTGTCCGGCACTGCGGTGGATGAAGACGGAATTGTGCGGATATCTCTATCCCTTAACGGAAAAGAACACGATATTTTCTCCACTGAGTCCGATGTTTCGCCTCCCGTACGGCACTCTTTCGAAAAAAAGCTCGAACTCTCCAGAGGGTTGAACCGGATCAGCCTCGTGGTTTACGACGGGGATCAGAAAATATCCACTGCCCAGCGGCAGATAATGTATCTGCCTCCTTTCTGGCGCCAGCCGGTTTTTATCTCCCTGTTGATGTTCTTGATCATTTTCAGCGGAGGCGGTTATGTATATTACAAGCGCACTGCGCTTCATATAATGTTCAACCGTGTCCGCCGCAGGCCATTTGAACTGATCGCCCCGAACCCGTTCATTGTCGGCAATCCGATCCGCACCAGGGAAATGTTTTTCGGCCGTGAGGATGATTTCCGCTTTGTCAAGAACAAGGTGGACAATGAAAAATACGGCTCGCTGATCGTGCTGTTCGGGGAGCGGCGTGCTGGCAAAACCAGCGTGCTCTACCAGATCCTTGGCGGAAGGCTCGGGCCGAACTACCTCACTGTGTTTATCGACATGCAGGCTATGGCGATCAACGACGATAGCGAGTTCCTGGGCCGCATGGCCGAAATTACCTTGGAAGCCTTAAAACCCCAGAAACTGGATTTCGACTTTTCTGTCTTCGAAGGCAGAACAAAAAATCCCTACCCCCTGTTCGAAAAATTTATCGACAAGGTGCTTTCCGCTACCGGCGAGGATAAAGTTCTCTTACTGATCGACGAATATGAGCTGATCGAGGACAAGGTAGTGGAGGGTAAAATAAGAAAGGATATTTTTCTTTTCCTCAGCGGGCTTGTTGAGCACAAAGCAGGGCTATTCCTGATTTTTGCCGGTAACCATCGCCTTCAAGACCGGGATAAGAAATATTGGGAACCGCTGCTTCAGCGCTGTGATTACAGGAATATCTGCTACCTCACTCCGAACGACACCCGCAGGCTGATCCAGGAACCGGTACGTGGTAAAGTTTTTTACCTGGGATCTGTTATCCGCAACATTATGCGCCTTACAGCAGGCCAGCCGTTTTACACCCAGCTGATCTGCAGAAATATTGTTGAGATGCTAAACGCTGAAAAACGCAACTATTTCTACGAGGAAGATATCTCCCCTGTGGTCAGGGAAATACTCGATAACCCGCCCCCGCAGATGATCTATTTCTGGGCGGGCCTGAATTCCAGAGAAAAGGTGACTCTTTCAGCTATTGCGGAAATGTCGAAAAATGCGAATCAATATACAGATCTCGATGATCTTGCAGGCGTGCTGAAAAAGTTTTCCATTCTCTTTTCCATGGACGAACTGAAAAAGGTCGCGGAAAAGATGCTCAACCGCGAAATACTGGAACAGGACACGGAAGAGTCCTTTCGTTTCAGAATGGATCTGTTTCGGCTCTGGATCAGGGAGGAGCATAATCTGTATAAAGTTTCTCGGGAAATCAAACAGCAGGTTACCGCCTAAACCCTTTATGGAGGAAAAACGATGAAACCTCATTCAGCTTTTTGGGTAGTTCCTATTTTTTTCCTATTTAATTGTAATCCTTTAACTGCCCAGCGCACTCTTAATATTCTGGTATACGCCGAGGGATACCGCTATGGGAAAGCCGCGTTCGAACTGGCCGAAATGCTCGAGGCAGCCCCGGCGGATAATGTCACGGCTGAATTCGTAAACACCGAACATGCGCTCAAGGGCGAGACGTTAGCTGAATACGACGTTCTGGTACTTTTCAACCATAACAATATCAGTTCCGTGCACGAGGAAAATATCACCGGTTTTGTTTCTGGAGGAAAGGGGCTGGTCGCCCTTCATCACGTGATTAACAAAGCTAACAACAACCCAGAGCTGAACAGACTGATCGGGGGCTATTATTCAGTCGAGGACGGGATGGTCGCCCACCGAGACTACAACATTGTGCGTATCCCCGGGGTGGAACATCCGATCCTTGAGGGAATCCCTGACAAATTCATGATAAAAAACGACCAGGATTTTAAAATCAGATTTTATCCCGGCCAGAGCGTCAACCGCCTGCTGAGCAACGACCTGAAAGAAAACGGGCCTCAACAGGACAGCGGCTGGACCAGAACTGAAGGTTCCGGCAGGGTGGTATTCCTCAGTCCAGGGGACCCTGTCGAGGAACGTCCGTTTATTGTCAACAAAGTTCTGGCTGCCCTGATAACCAACGCGGTGCGCTGGGCAGCGGGCTTCTGAGTGGGGCGAACTTCAACTAGTTGAGAAAATATCCTGATGATCTGTCCTCATTGCCAAGCTGAAAATCCGGCCAGCAACTGGTACTGCATGAATTGCGGAAAAAGTCTCAGGAGCCAGTTAGAGCCGGATACACCGGCTGCCTCTGGAACGACCCCAGGCAGACAACCGGCCCCTGCCGCTGTGGAGCTGGATAGTCTGCGGAAAGGGGAAACGATGTTTGCCGGCCGGTATCGGGCTCTTGTACAAATCGGTGACGGGGCTATGGCCACCGTGTTCCGCGCCCGGGACACTGTGCTCGACCAGACTGTTGCGTTGAAAGTGCTCCACAGCGACTTGGCGGCAAACGAGCAATACATTGTCCGTTTCAAGCGGGAAATCGCACTGGCGCGGACTATCACCCATCCGAATGTCTATCGAATTTACGATATCGGTCAGTCCGGTAACGTGCATTTTATCAGCATGGAATATATCGACGGTGAGGAGCTTAAAAGTATTCTGGAGAAAAAGCCGCCCGGATTGGAAGAGGGGATCAGCATAGTGCGGCAAATCTGTCTCGCGCTGGCCCAGGCCCATGGAAAAGGAGTGATCCATCGCGACCTGAAACCGCAGAATATCATGATCGAGAAAGGAACTAGCCGCTGCGTGGTGATGGATTTCGGGATCGCCATCGGCGAGGCATCCAGCGCGATTACCCAGACAGGGGCTTTCGTGGGCACGCCTGAGTACATTTCACCCGAACAGGCCAATGGTCTTGATGTTGACCAGAAAACGGACATTTACTCTCTCGGGATTATCATGTACGAGATTTTCACCGGCAAGCTTCCTTTCGGGCCGGGAAAGCCGCTGACTGTGGCGCTCAAGCATATTAAAGAAACTCCATTGGCACCCCGCAAATTGAAACCCGAACTGCCCCGGGAACTGGAGGCGATAATCCTCAAGGCCATGGTCAAGGAAAGGGAGCAGCGCTACCCGGATGCCCTCTCACTGCTTGCTGATCTGGACAGCCTGCTGGCTGAAAAGGACGAATCTGTCCGGGAAAGTGAATCCCAGAAATTCCAGCTTCCAGAATTGTCGTTAACCGGGCAGAATCCATACCTGAATCGTACCATGATTCGCGACAGACGCTTTTTCTTCGGGCGAAAAAAGGAGATCGCTACCATTTATTCACGGCTCGGAGCGGCCCGGCCCCAGTCGGTCTCGATCGTGGGTGAAAGACGGATCGGTAAAAGCAGCCTGCTTTACCATATCAACGAACAAGGCCACCGGCTCTCTTACCTGAAAGACTCCTCCAGCTATATCTTCATTTTCATGGATTTCCAGGAAAAACGCCGAGTTTCCGTCCAGGAGTTCTTTGTCTCTTTATTTGATGCTTTGAAAGCCGAGGCTGGGGATAAGATCGGCCCGCTCCCTGAACCCGGCTACGATGGTTTCAAGGAAGTCTGCGAAAAAATCGATCACGAGAAAATGAAACTCGTGCTTCTCTTCGATGAGTTCGAGTCGATAACGAAAAACAAAAATTTCAAACCGGAGTTTTTCGCCTTTCTACGCTCGCTTGCCAATAATTACAATGTGGCCTATGTTACAAGTTCGGTGAAAAATTTGCAGGAGCTCTGCCACAACCGTGAAATCAGTGATTCTCCCTTTTTCAATATCTTCTCAAACCTCAACCTTAAGGCATTTACGATAGATGAGGCACGGCAGTTTATCAGCGAGCCGAGCAAAAATGCCGGCCATCCCCTCGAGGAGCATTTCGACATCGTGGTTGAGCTTGCCGGCTATTTCCCGTTCTACATGGCAATCGCCTGCTCGGTACTTTTCGATTTCGATTTCGAGCAGGCCGATTCGCAAAAAACAGTTTTGGAAAATGTCCAGGAACTGTTCCTGGATGAGGCTGGGATGCACTTTCAGTTTATCCTGAACAGCTTGAACCCCAGCGAGATAAAAGTTTGCAGGAAAATCATCGACAAGGACTCCCTGAGCGATAACGATAAATACATCGTAAAAGATCTTGTCAAGCGGGGGTACCTGATTCAAAGTGACTCGGAGGAGGTCCAGCTATTCTCCAGTACTTTCGCCAAGCTGCTTGTCGAGAAGATAATTAAGAAAAAGATATCCTGATTTTATAGAATAAATTTTATTAATAACTCACAACCAGCTGCCTTTGCTCCAGTTTCCATACCGACAGGCCTTTAGCTCAGACTGCGGCCCAATTATCCTGAACTGCCCTCCAAGACCTCTTCTTACTTCTGCAAACGGATGCCTTCCGATGCTCAGAAAGCAGATTTTTTTATTGTAAAACCGCTGAATTGCATGTTATTATTAAATTCAAAGAATCATAAGCTGTTCAAAACAATAAAGTTTTTACTTGTCCAGGGCTGGATAAATGGCGGAGTTAATAGATAACCTGAGTTTTACTTTCACCTCGATTATCGACATCCTCCTTGTTGCAACTTTCGTCTATTACATGCTTTACCTGCTCAAAGGAACCCGCAGCGCCAGGATTGCTTTAGGCATTATTATGCTGATCGTGCTTTATTTCATTGCAGACCGTTTTCAACTTCAAACCATGTCCTGGCTGTTGCAGAATTTTCTCACTTACATCGTTATCGCGATTATTGTCATTTTTCAGGCGGATATCCGTAAGGCCCTGGCCACTTTTGGCCGCAATCCATTTTTAGACTTTTTTCGTATCAGGGAAAAAAGCACGGGCTACCTTGTGGAACTTCAACGAGCCGTGAACCTTCTCGCCCAGCGGAATATCGGCGCTCTGATCGTAATCGAACGCGAGCTCGAGCTGAAAAACCTTATCGAAACCGGCCTTCGGCTCGACGCAGAGATAAAAAGAGATCTGTTGCTCAGTATATTCAACACCCGCAGCCCTCTTCACGACGGAGCGGTAATTCTTGCCAACGGCCGTATAGCGAGCGCTGGAGCAATCCTGCCGTTGAGCAGTCGCCTGGATATCAACAAGGGATACGGCACCAGGCACCGAGCGGCACTCGGGTTGAGCGAGGAATCCGATGCGGTGGTTATTGTAATCAGCGAGGAGCAGGGTTCAGTCTCTATAGCCTTTGACGGCAAGCTGATAAAACTTGATACTCCGCTCGAACTGGAAAGAAGGTTAAAGTCTTTACTTAATGTCTAGAATTTCAGGAGCATATTCTCGGTGAAAATCAACCTTCTGAAAAACCTGCCGCTGAAGTTGATATCCCTGGTAATTGCCATCTTTTTATGGTTTATGGTCACGGGTAAAGACTACCGTGTCGGTGATTTCAATATTCCAATCGAACTCATGGGTCTTCCAGAAAATCTGATCCTCACAAGAGCCGCCTCAGAGGACAGTGAGGTAAAAAATGCGATAGTGCGGATCAGAGCCACCGAAACTGTGATCATGACTCTGGGTGAGCGCTCGATGTTTCTTCAGATGGATATATCCAATCTCAACGAGGGTCATCACCCGATCCAGCTCAGCGGTGACATGGTAATGGGACGGCCGCCTGGTGCGGAAATTACCGAGATCACACCCAGAGTCCTCGAACTTGATATAGAGGATTTACTTATTAAACCTATCGTGCCGGTCAATCCTGAAATTCTCGGCAAACCAGCGGACAACTACGATATCTGGCAGATCAACTGCACTCCCCCGAGCGTGAGAGTCCAGGGGCCCAAAAGCGTGGTAGAAAAAATCGAAAAAATCTCTACCCCTCAGATCAACGTGGACGGGATGAGCCAGTCTACCCTCGAGCGCTCCCTGCTGCTTGTACCACCTCATCCCCTGGTTTCCCTCTTTCCGGAGGTTGTCAGCCTGAGAATCCGGATCGGCGAGAAGCTTATTACCAAAAATTTCAGAAGTATTCCGGTTGAGATAGTCGGCGTCGATTATTTGCCCCGGATAAATCCTAAATCGCTCTCTACAACGCTCACAGGGCCGATCTCCCAGATTGAAAACCTCTCGAAAGAAAACGTGCGGGTTTTTATCGAACTCACCGGCGACGAACCGCGACAGGAGGATATCAGACTTGACCCGCAATTTGAGTGCGTGCCTGCCGATTCATTCCCTGACGTGCGGCTGGAGAGGTTCTCCCAAAGCTATATAGATGTTTTTCTTGCAAAATAAAAAATCAAGCAGTAAGTACAAAGAACAAATTCCTGTTCCTGATCACGAACTGCTCTTACAGTGAGAAAGATAGTCAAAGGAAGCAAACCCAACTCAACGACTCCAAGTTCTCTGCAATGCGGTTCCGGTTAACCACACTCATTCTTTTCCTTCTCGCCATCACCTACTCGGTTCTGTTATTTTATATTGCCACTTACTTGCAGATATTTACTAAAAAAGCAGCCGCCGCACTGACCTGGGTTGTCTATGCCCAGATCGTTAAAGCACTGGTTAGCTACCTTGCAGCCGTGTTCGTTTTCGTAATCTATATAAAATTGGCATCCTTACGCAGGAAATGGCTATTCCTGGCGACATTGGCTATTTTCGTCGGGGCCACTGTTTTCTTTTTTAAAAGACTCGGTGACAGTGTCAACGAGTACGTGCATTACCCGCAGTATGCCACCCTGGTGGTTCTCTGGTATGCTGCCTTCAAGAGCTGGGCATCGTATAGAGGCGCTTTGCCGCTCCTTTTTCAGGGCAGGATGTTTCCAGGCAATAAGCCCCTGGCAGCAGCCCTTCTGGTTTCCGGGATACTGGGGATCATGGAAGAGGGCTTCCAGCATTTTCTTCCCACCCGGGTTTTCGATTTCCAGGATATCCTGCTGAATTTTATGGGGGTCTGGTTCGGGGGGTTGATAATCTGGCTCTTTGAGAGCAACGGCCCGAAAGATGCTTTGCAGGTTTGCCCGCCTGGTTCAGTGAAATAAGAGGCAAACTTTTTTTAGGAATTCCCAAGAAGCAAGTGTTTCGAATATTTCCATAATTCTCACTCAATCAGCTCAATTTCGTACCGATGGCCCCACACATAACTTGTCATACCCTGGCTTCTACGCTCATATATTGATAAGATCCCTGTCTTTTCCTTGGCCCACACAAAGACTTCACAAAAATCACAAATTCCTATTCGGTTACAATGATATCTTTTTATTATCGAAACTCCCGATTCTATCAGAATCTTAATCTTTTCCGGCTCATATCCACATCTACCTCTACTTCCCAACTCATACACCACCACATCGTTCAATTGATGTTTGTCGGGAACCCCGAAAATCCTGAGATTTATATAACCTTTCCCAGTATCAGGAGATATATAAAAATATGTCTTGATTCCCTAGTCGAGCTTTTCAAAAGAGGGAGCATGATCCACGTACCAGAGCGTGCTGTCCTGGTGTAAGATATCGTATTCCTGAACTATCGTACGGCTGTGATCTATGTTTGCGGGATCTATTTCGGCCAGGTCGCCTGCGTAGCCCTCTACAGGAAAAAGCACGGTTTTTTCTATTTTGTAGAAAGCAGATTCTTCTTTCTGGATAGTTCTGATAACTTCAAGCCGCATCAGAGCCTGCCATTCTTCAATTGGGCTTCTTCTAGGAGAATCAGGATTATCTTTAGAAACATATTTATATACTGCTACAAAGTCCTCGCTCAAAGGGAAGAATTGAAACTCTTCCAGGGAGACTTCAGCAGAGTCATCTGGTGATAGCGGGGATTCTTCACTGCAGGAAAGAAAAAAGATAAAGCTGAAAGCCAGGCTCAGCAAAAATGCAAACGAACGCTTGTACATGAGCATATACTGCCGTTGTAAGTCGTGATTCAAGTAATGGAAATACTGATAAATTTATGTGCATAAAATGTACCAGAATATTTATTCAAGAAATCAGTCATATTTCGGAGTCTTAGAGCTTAACAGATGTAATTTTGTTCCTTTAAAGATAACTGCTGTTACTATGAAAGTAACATCAACAATTGAACTTTCGCTCTATCCTCCAGCTAGTATCAAAATCTTCTAAATAAATCTTCTGTCACAGGCGAACAGTATTATATTAAGACACTTGAAGAAATAACAGAATAAGGGATGAATTTTTCAACTATCTGGTGGATGACACACCCCGCCTGCTTCGCAGGCACCCCTCTCAAGAGGGGAATATCTCCTCATGTACACGCCTGTCTGATGCAAATCCAGAATTGGGGTGGCCGGGAACACTCCCCTCTAGCAAGAGGGGATACAGGGGTGTGTTAAGCTCTTAATATTGAATACTGTCAGGGAGATTCACTAAACAACCCAACGTAATACAGTCGCCTCTTTATTATAATTTTTTCAAAGGTTTTATATTATTTTTTCAGCCTAAATTGTCACCTATATATTCCAGCTGTCCCAATTCTGTGAGGAAAGATGAATATTCTTATTCTCATCGCCTTGACCGTATGTGGTTCGAACCTTCTTCAGGCCCGGGAGAACATATCGATGCACGCTGAATTCAAGTACCTCGATCTGCCGACGTTCAAAGCAGGCGAGAGCGGGCCGCTTTACGGCCGCGTGGTGTTCAAACTTCACTCGGATGATCTCAAGCCGGTGACAGCACAGGCGAGCTTTCAGCTCGAAGACCGGGAGGACGAGTTCGAGGGAGACTCTCAAAAGGCCTACCCCGGAATTTTCACCTCGCTTTCCTTTCCTGTCCGGCTCGATGATCCGCCACAGGAAAAGGACGTGCTGGACGGGCAAGTCAAGCTTAGAATCGGGGAAAGCGTGCTGCTCAGCCGGCCGGCTTTTATCTACGTACGCGACAACGGGATGTTTTTCCGTACCTACCGCAGCAACCTCGATGACTCAGTTTACCCCTACGCGCTTTACCTTCCTGAAGGCTCCCCCGGTTCGAGTAATGGCTGGCCCCTGGTGGTCAGCCTTCACGGGGCATATTCCAATCACGCCAACAACATGAAACGCCTTTTCGGGATCGGCAACCGTGCCGGCGAACCGGACGAGCTTGCCTTTTTCACCCTGCCGGTCTGGCCGGAACTTCCCCGGATTCCCGGTATCGTGGTCTGCCCGTGGGGCCGCGGCACAATGAGCTATCACGGTCCCGGAGCCCGGGATGTGCTGGATGTAATCAGGCTGGTAAGGGAAAACTACCCTGTGGACCCGGAACGAATTTCAATCACCGGCCTTTCAATGGGCGGCAACGGAACCTGGGAGATGGCCCTTCGCCACCCGGACCTTTTCGCTGCGGCGGTGCCGGTATGCCCTCTCATAGACTTTGATTTGGACGGGTCTGTCAAGGAGGTGCTGCTCGGGAAAAAGGAAAAATTTCCTTACATCGAAAAGATCCTCGCCCGGAATCAGATTATAAACTGGGCCGCTAACGCCCGCTCTTTCCCTGTGCATATTCACCATGGCAATGATGACCCGGGCGTGCCGATCAGCCAGTCCGAAAAGATGGTTGCCGCGCTGGAGGCCGCGGGTATCAAGACCCCGCTTACACGCTATGACAATGTGGGCCACAACGCCTGGGACCCGGCTTATAAAAACTGCCAGACACTGATCAAGTTGCTCGGCGCAAGGAGGGAAAAGCCCGAGCGGGAGTTTTTTTTCACCACTTGCTGTTATGAGAATGCCCGCTATGACTGGATCGAAATCGAAAGATTCGAGAAGTACGGAGATTATGCCACAGTTGAGGCTCGCTTTAAGCCAAACCCGCACGGAATTTCGCTCAAAACCAGTAATGTAGCCGTGCTCTGCCTGGATCTGCTCCATCTGCCCGGAGTCAAACCGGGAAGCATGATAGAAATAACAGCCGGCAGCGGTAAAGGTGGGATAAATGTCGCGGTGCCGAAAGCAGGACCGGTCAGGGTCGCTGTGCAAGGGACCGGATTCAGCCTGCTCACCCCCTCGCCCAGTCTGAAAGGCGCACCTGTTAAGCGTAAAAGTCTCGAGGGCCCGATCTATCAGTCGGTCTCGGACAGGGTGATCCTGGTCTACGGCACCGGGGGGAGCGACAACTCGGACCTTCGGCAAGCCCTTCGCTTTGCCGACTGGGGCGAGTTGCCGGACGTGCATTTCATAATCAAGCCGGATAGCGAGGTTACCGAGAGCGATATAATGGAGAGCCACCTCGTTCTGTTCGGGGACGAGCGCTCGAACAAGCTGATCGGCAGGATCAACATGATGAGCCCTGTGCGTTTCGACGGTGACAGGGTTGTCGCCGGTGGCAACCGCTATCCAAAAGATAATGTCTCTTTCAAGTGTGTGTTTCCCAATCCTCTGAATCCCGAAAGGCTCGTTTTGCTCAATTTCGCCGAGGAATGGGATTACTCGAACAAATGGTCTTTCCAGGGGATAATCAAGAACCTGCCGGACTACTTTATCTACCGACGCGGCGCAAGCCAGCCTTTCGGTTCAGAGGTTCTCAAGGCGGGATTTTTCAACGAGAACTGGAACTGGTAAGAAAGAAACAATGAACCCGGTCAACCTTCTTTTCTATCCCAAACTCAGAAGTGTGGCAAGGGCCTGGCGCGGCCTTTCAGCAGGAAAAGCATTCTCAATAGGCGCGCTCACTGTTGTTTTCTGGGCGGTGATTTACGAGATTTTCTTTCGCATGCTGATCTATTTTCGCTCCACTGAGGATATCGGGGTTCTGCTCACGGTGAAGCTAATTTCAATGACCCTGATATCTTTCCTGCTGATCCTGGTGGTCAGCAACCTGATCTGCGCTTTCAACACTTTCTTTTTCAGCGGGGATCTCCACCTGCTCCATCCCAGCCCTGTCTCTTTTCATAGTATCTATCTGGCCCGATTTACCGAAACCTTTTTCCACGCAAGCTGGATGGTCTTTCTGATGGCCGTGCCGATATTCGCTGCACTTGGGAGGGTTTTTCACGCAAGCTGGCAATTTTACCTGAGCCTGCCGGTACTAATGCTGCCGCTGGCGGTTATCCCCACTGCTGCGGGAATAATCCTGGCAATGCTGCTGGTCAATATTTTCATTGCACACCGCACGCGGGACATTCTCTCTTTCCTTTCAGTAGCAGTAATCGGCACGCTGATTATCGCTTTCCGTTTCCTCAACCCGGAAAAGGTGTTTCTGCGGCATGAGATGCAGAGCGTGGTCTCGTTTTTCTCCCTTTTGCGCAGTCCGGACAGCCCGTTTTCTCCGCATTTCTGGGTCGGCCAGGTGCTACTGGATATCCTCGGCCTGCGGCATGCGGACAGCTTTTTTTTCCTGCTCGTGCTTCTCGCTGTGGCTGCCGGGTCGTTGAGTCTGGGCTACTATTTCACGGTATTTTTCTACCGCAGGGGTTTCAGCCGCTCCCAGGAAGCCGAAACGAAAAAGATGACCAGCGCCGGCCTCTGGTACCGCCTGCTCTCTTTATACCTGAAACCCCTGCCAGCTGCAGGAAGGCACCTGGTGATCAAGGACCTTAAAGCTTTCGTCCGCGACAAGAGCCAGTGGTCGCAGCTTTTCCTGCTCGGTGGAATGATTGTGGTGTACCTCTATAATTTCAGTGTGCTCCCACTGGACAGAAGCCCTATACCCCGCTATTACCTGGAAATCATCCTCAGCTTTCTCAACCTGGGGCTTGCAGGGTTTGTGATCTCCAGTAT